>JMBX01000077.1_pt1 | contig 25060 bp, 47 predicted proteins | sample 616521 | NCBI WGS metagenome assembly JMBX01 (sample SAMN02727906, study PRJNA239997) | anaerobic digester metagenome | biome: anaerobic digester; isolation source: mesophilic anaerobic digester inoculated with municipal waste water sludge... | place: Germany: Bielefeld University, CeBiTec ...
TCCCATAAAAAAAATACCTCCAAGTAGATAATCTAATTTTTAATTAATTAGACTGTCTACTTTGGAAGTATCATATCATTTTAGGCTCTTTTATTTTTTTAAAAATCCTTCTTGTAAATAAAAAGTATAAATGATAAACTTATAATGATATTAATAAATCATACCTTAAAATAAAAGGGTGAATATATTGACAAAAGGCGACAAATATTTAATAATCTTTATTATAGTTATTAGTTTAGTATCTCTATTTTATATTAAAAATTCTACCTTAAATGTAGGTGAAAAATATGTAAGTATACAGGTAGATGGAGAAGAAATAAAACGTATTATATTCGACAGAAATATTATAGGCAAGACAATACCTATAGAAACTGAATTTGGTTATAATCTAATTGAAATTGGAGATGAAAAGGTTCGAGTAATAGAAGCAGATTGTCCAGACCAATTAGATGTAAAACAAGGTTATATTTCTAAAACTGGAGAAATTATCGTTTGTTTACCCAATAGATTAGTAATTGAAATTAAAGGTATAGAGGATGAAAGAGATGTAGACTATATAAGCCATTAGAAGGTGGAATAAATATGGAGGGTTTAAAAAAAAGTTAATATTCTTATCATTACTAGTCTCTCTTGGACTAGCATTGAGCTTAATTGAATCTATGATGCCTATACCCTTTATAGCACCTGGTGCTAAATTAGGATTATCTAATATAGTGATTTTGATAACCTTAGTAGTATTTGGATTTAAAGAAGCACTAATTGTAGGAATGCTTAAATCCTTTGTATTTACCTTAGTTACAGGTAGTGTTTCCAGTCTTTTTTTACAGTTTATCAGGTTCAATACTATCTTTATTAGCTATGTATCTTATACTATCTAGGTTTTCCAAAGTCTTCAGTTTAATAGGTGTAAGTATATTTGGAGCAGTAGCACACAATTTTGGTCAAATATTAGTAGCTAGCCTAATGATGAAAAATTTTAGGATTTTTTTTCATACTATCCTATACTTTTATTAACTAGTCTTTTTACTGGTTACTTTGTAGGGCTTGCTTCTATTTATATAGTAAAAAAAATTTAGAAAATCATATGAAATTATATTTTAATAATATTAAGGTGATATAATGAATAATATAGTTCTTGCATCAGCTTCTCCCAGGAGAATAGAAATGCTAAAAAAAGTTTAATATTGAGCCTATAATAATGAAACCTAATATAATTGAAAAAGTATCTACTAAAGGTAATGTAGAAGAAACTTCAATGGCTTTAGCTTTTGAAAAAGCCAGAGATATATATAATAAACTAAATGGAAATGAAATTATTATGGCTTTTGACACTTTAGTTTCCTATAATGGACAGTTATTAGGAAAACCTGAAGACGAAGAAGATGCAATTAATATGCTAAAATTATTAAGTGGGAAAAAGCATATTGTAGTTACAGGTTTAAGCCTTATGCAGGCTGGTACTAATATTAAAGTAATAGATTTTGAAAAAAACCTATGTTAAATTCAGAGAATTAGACAATAAGAAAATAGAAAACTATATTAAAACTGAAGAATATAAAGACAAGGCAGGAGCCTATGGAATTCAAGGTATAGGAGGAGCCCTAGTGGAGGAAATTTATGGATGTTATTTTAATGTGGTAGGGCTCCCTCTTTATAGATTGGACATTTTATTAGATAAGCACTTTGACATAAGACTAATATAAAAAGTGTAGGTGATAAATATGGATGAAAATCTTAATTTGGAAAAGAGTTATACTATTAAGGACCTTCCTCTATCTGAAAGACCTAGAGAAAAACTAGAAAAATATGGAGTAAAGTCTTTATCCAATGCAGAACTAATAGCTGTTATAATTAGAACAGGCCATGGAGAAGATACTGCTTTAGACTTAGCTAATAAATTACTTAGTATAGATAAATCTGGAATATCTTATTTATCCCATGCAGAAATAGCAGAGTTGACCCAGGTGAAAGGTATTGGACTTTGCAAGGCGGCACAAATACAAGCTGCCATTGAATTAGGGAAGAGAATTGCAGCAAGTATGGGGGGGATGAGAAAATTAAAGTTGAATCCCCCACAGGTAGTAGTAGATCTCTTAATGGAGGATATGAGATATTTAAAAAAAAGGAACATTTTAAAACCTTGATTTTAGATACTAAAAACCAAATAATAAGCATAGAGAATATATCTATAGGCAATTTAAATGCTTCTATAGTGCACCCCCCCAGAGAGGTTTTTAATATAGCCATTAGGAAGTCTGCCAATGCGGTAATATTAGTACATAATCACCCCCCCAGTGGTGATCCTACACCAAGTACAGAAGACATAAATATTACACATAGACTGATAGATGCAGGAAATATAATTGGAATAAAGGTTTTAGATCATATAATAATTGGTGATAATAAGTATATAAGCTTTAAACAAAGGAATATTATATAGTTTAAAAAAAAGGAAGGAGCAAATTATATGGGAATATTTAGTGCTTTTACTAAAGATATGGGAATTGATTTAGGAACAGCTAATACATTAGTTTATGTTAAGGGGGAAGGATATTGTAATAAGAGAACCTTCAGTTGTGGCAATTCAAACTAATACAAAACAAGTTCTAGCTGTTGGAGAAGAAGCGAAAAAAAATGATAGGCAGGACTCCAGGAAATATTGTGGCCATTAGGCCTCTTAGAGACGGAGTCATAGCCGATTTTGATATAACACAAAATATGTTAAAATATTTCATCAGAAGGTCTACTCAAAGGCGATCCCTATTTCAACCAAGGGTAGTAGTATGTGTGCCTAGTGGTGTAACAGAAGTAGAGAAAAGGGCTGTAGAAGAGGCAGCCATCCACGCTGGTGCTAGGGACGCATACTTAATAGAAGAACCAATGGCAGCAGCCATAGGAGCAGGTTTACCAGTACATGAGGCTACAGGTAGCCTTATAGTAGATATAGGTGGTGGAACTACAGAAGTAGCTGTAATATCCTTAGGTGGTATTGTAACTAGTAAATCTATTAGAGTAGGTGGAGACGAATTAGATGAATCTATAGTCAATTATATTAAAAGGGAATATAGTTTAATGATTGGTGAGAGAACTGCAGAAGATATAAAAATTACTATAGGTTCAGCCAATGTAAATGCCAAAGAAACTAAAATGAAAATCAGAGGAAGAGATTTGGTAAGTGGTCTACCAAAGACTATTGAAATAAATTCTAAGGAAATTTATGAGGCCATGAAGGAGCCTATATACAATATTCTAGACGCTATTAAATCTACATTGGAAAAAACAGCCTCCTGAATTAGCGGCAGATATTATGGAGCAAGGAATAATGCTAACAGGTGGAGGAGCTCTTTTAGATGGAATAGATCTATTAATTAAATCGGAAACAGGTATGCCTGTTCATATTGCAGAGGATCCATTGGATTGTGTAGCAATAGGGACTGGCAAGGCATTGGAGAGTATAGAAATTTTGAAAAAGACCTTAAATAAATAAATGGCTTAAGTGGTGATATTATGTCCTTTTTAAAAATATAAAATAGAATGATAGTAACTATAGTTGCTATCATTCTCATTATTGTCATTGGAAAGACTAGTGGCAATAGGCTTTCCCTGACTAAAATAGAGAGAACCATAGGTAATGTACTTGTTCCAATAGAAAGATTTTTTTTATAGAGCAAATAAGAAAACTACAGATTTTTTTTATTTCTATTAAAAATATAGGAAGTTTAAAAAGTGAAAATGAGAAATTAAAAATTCAAATAAGTGAATTAGAAGAAAAAAATAGGCATTATGAAAATTTAGTTGGAAAGTCAGAAATATTAGAAAAGGAAGCCAAGTTACTAGAAACTACAGAATATAAATTAATACCTACTGAAATAACTGGCAGAGAACCTGGGAATTGGTTTGATAGATTTACAGTAGATAAAGGTACAAAAGATGGAGTTAAAATAGGAGATACGGTTGTACAGGCTGTTGAAAGCGATAATAATATAATACAGGAAGGAATAGTGGGTAGAGTTGTAGAAGTGGGAGATACTTGGTCAAAAGTAATATCCATAATAGATGAGAATTCCAAAATTTCCTTTAAGGTAATCCGTACTCAAGATGGTGGCGTCATATCTGGAAATATGGACAATAAGGACAATAAGGACAATAAACTAACAGGATATCTTTTGATTCTAAGGCTGATGTAATGAAAGGGGACAAACTATTTACCTCTGGACTAGGTGGGAAATATGTTAAAGACCTCTATATTGGTGAAATTGTAGATGTAGTTAAAAGAGACGAAGATTTAATGAAGAGTATTTATATTGAACCAGCCATAGAATTTTAAAAAAAATCTACAAAGTATATATAGTATCCAATTAATTTAATTGGGGGATTCAAATGGATTTCATAATTATTTTTTTAATTATTGTTATAAACTTTATATTTCAAAGTACCGTACTTCCTAGTCTAGGTATATTTGGGGGTAGTGCCAAATACGGGGATTATAATTGTAGTTTTAGTAGCCTTAATTAAAGGGAAAAATGCAGGAAGTATGGTAGGACTTTTAATAGGCCTATTACAGGACATTATTTTTAGCACTGTCGTAGGAGTTAATGGAATTATATATTTTTCATAGGCTATATTATTGGCATAAGTGAGGACAAATTGTCAAAAGACAACTTGTTAATACCTATATTTTTAACTCTTTTATCCACTTTGTTTTATCATTTATCCTATTATTTATTCATGTTCTTTTTAGGTCATAATATTAACTTTTCTGCATTTTTTTAAACAAATTGTCTTATTAGAAATGCTTTACAATGGTTTATTGTCTATATTATTTTATAAATTATTCAACAAAATCTTTACTGTTCCATCTATAAGATTTGGACAAAAATAGAGGTGAGTTTATTTGAAGCTTTTAGATAAAATTAAAAATAGATACAATATATTGATTATGATAATGGCTTTAATGCTATTGGCTCTATCCTTTAAACTCGCCACTTTAACCATAGTAGAGGGAGATCGCTATAGAGATATGGCAGACAATAAAAGGCTTAAGGAAGTATATATTACTGCACCTAGAGGTGAAATAAGGGATAGAAATGGTAGATTATTGGCAGGAAACAAGCCTAGCTTTACAGTACAATTATTAAAAGATGAGTTAGATTTAGGGAATAAAGAAGATACTAATGAAGTTCTATTGACCTTAACTAGATTATTAGAAGAAGATGGAGTGAACTATGTAGATGAATTTCCATTGGAATTTAATATATTTAAATTTTCTAGTGAAGAAGTCTATAATAGAGAAAATACAAGCCCTACAGATAAAGTAATGGATATTATAGTTGAAAATAATCTCCTAGGGGGAACTATTAGACACCTATTATATTGATCCTAATAATAGAGAGCATTATCAATTTTTAACAGCAAATAGAGCTATTAATGCTTTGGAGGCCAAGGGTGTAGACATTCCCATTGAAACTAAATTGGAAGAACAGGCAGTAATAATGAGTTTTAAGGAGTTTCAGAATATAGATATATGGAAAGAAAATTATAATATCAATAGGGAGGCATCTCCAAAAGAGGCTCTAATACAATTAATAAATAATGATAAAAATATAATAAGAAAATTAATAGACCATCCAATTTCAAGGCAAATAGTCTTCAACATGTTGGCATCTAAAGGACTAAATGAAGAATTAATCCTAGAAGAATATTCTCTAAAATATGATGAAGATTTTTTAGAACAAAAGAGAAGTTTAATGAAAGACTTTCCTAATATAGATTTTGAGACCAATCCTAAGGATGATTTTGTAAATATTGTAACTAAATCTTCTTTAGAAAGTTTGCTAGGAAAAGTAACAGATGCTAAAGACGAAAAAGGCAATGATATTAAAATAGTACCAGGAAAAATACTAATAGATATGATAGAGAAAAAGGGACTAGAATCCCCTGTTAATATAGATGTACATGAAGAAAACAATTCAGTCTTATATAGTCATAAAAACAAAGAATTGTCAGCAGGAGAAAGGCCTATAGATACATTGATAAATTTGCTAAGGAGGAAAATCTTCTGGGAGATTTTATCACAGACGATAGCATAAAGGGAATAGCTCAGGAAGCATTGTTAAATAATGGGGGGGTAAACCCCCCCAAAATATCCATTTCTACTTGGGAATATGTATCAGTTGTAAACAAACAAAATTGGTATGATTTTTTTTAAGATAAAAGAAGATTTAATGGGCGAAGAGTTATTTGATTTCTTAAAAGGACATTTTAAAATTAAAAAAACATATTAGCAAATATGAGGCCCGTACTATAATGACCTTATATGATCAATTATATAAACAGGGGGGGCAAAGAGCTTATCAGCCAATTAATATTGCCTATGGCATTAAGGACTCTACTGTGGCAAAAATTGAGGAAGGTTTAATGGATGTACCGGGCATACAGGTATCTGTAGAGCCTATAAGATACTATCCAGAAGGTGAAATTGCTTCTCATTTGCTAGGTTATCTTGGAAAAATATCTCAGACTAGTGAAATTGAAAAATATGTAAAGGAAAGAGATTACTCACCTAATGATATAATAGGTAAAACTGGTATTGAGGAAAAATTTGAATTAGAGCTTAAGGGAAAACCTGGAATAAAGAGGGTAGAAGTAGATGTTTATGGAAATACAACCAATGTATTAACAGAAGAAAATCCTAAACCAGGGAATAATATTTATTTAACCATAGATACAGAACTTCAGAAAGTGGCTAGGGAATCTTTAAAACATGCATTGGAAGAAATTCAAAAGGGAGGTAGCTTTAAAAGCAAATGGGGGGGAGATTATAAATATGGCATAAATAAATCCAAAGGGAGACCTTATATATATGCTACTTCAGGTGCTGTAGTAGCTATAGATGTAAAACAGGTGAATTGTTAGCTATGGAAAACTATCCATCTTATGATCCAAATCTATTCTCCACTGGAATTTCTAATTCAGACTGGCTATCCCTATTTCCAGAAAATGAAGAGGATTTATTGGCTCCAAGGCCATTATATAATATAGCTATACAAACAGCTGTGCAACCTGGTTCTACTTTTAAAATGGTAACGGCTCTGGCAGCCTTAGAAAAGGGGTTTCCCCCCCCACTAAAACCATTAGGGATATGGGATATGTGGATATAGGCACCAGTAGAATTGGTTGTTGGATTTGGAATACCTATAGAGGTACTCATGGAAGAGTAAATGTATATGACGCTCTAAGGGATTCCTGCAACTATTATTTTTACTCACTAGCCTTTGGTAAAAACCCAAGAACTGGAGAGAGTTTAGGCATGAGGTAGATATAGAGGATATAGCCAATATATCTAAACAATTAGGATTAAATGATAAGACGGGAATAGAAATAAACATCCCCCCCAGGGAAGAGTCAGGTGGAGTACCAGATCCGCAAAGAAAAGTTGTAATTAGCAAGGGTATGTTGAGGAGATATTTAAACAATAATATACACTCCTATATAAAAGAAGATGTAAAATTAGATGAAGATGAAATCAAAGAAATTATTGAAGAAATAGTAAGCTGGATTGGTGAACCAGAACCAATGTCTAGGGGGGGAGAGGTTATAAAAAAAACTAGATGAAATGGGGGGGTTCTACCCTGAAAAAGTTTTACCTAATGAAAAAAGTGGATTAGCTGATAAAATTAAATTTGATTATATTAATCAAGCTAGTTGGAATATAACCGATACATTAAATATTACTATAGGCCAGGGGGGGCAAAACTCCTATACAGCAATACAAATGGCCAATTATGTGGCCACTCTTTCCAATGGAGCTATAGACACAAAGTAACTGCCATAGATAATATTAAAAGCTTCGATAATTCTGAAACTCTAGTGGAAAGGGAAGTAAATCCTGAAAGAATAGAATTAAACGACTATGAAAATTTAGAACATGTTAAATTGGGTATGAAAAGTAACTACTGAAGGTACTTCCAAATCAATATTTGGAAATTTTCCTGTAACAGTAGCTACCAAAACAGGAACAGCACAAAATCATGCTATAAATCCAATTACTGGAGACTACTATGATGATTACGCATGGTTTGTAGCCTTTGCACCCTATGAAGATCCGGAAATAGCAGTAGCAGTAGTATTATTCCAAGGGGGGGGTCTGGAGGATATGCAGGGCCCATTGTTAGAGAAGTAATTGCAGAATATTTAGGCTTAAATAGTATGGATGAAAAAGAAGTATTGCCATTTGAAATTGAATTGGCAAGGTAATAACCTTCCAATTCAATTTTATAATATATTTTAATAATTATAAAATAAAGAAGGATTTTAGATTTAAATATAGAATATATAATAGGAAGGGCTATGGAGGTATTGGCATTGAAAGAAGAATTAATTAGTTTTAAAGGAATTAAGGAAGGGATTTATATTTTTATTAAAAAAAGGAAATTTTAAAAATATAAAGGAAGAATTGCAGGAAAAATTAGTAGAATATGAGGATTTCTATAACGGTGCCAGTATATTGGGAATAAAAGTGAGGATTTAAATCAAGAAGAAATAGAAGAGCTTTTACATATGATTGAAAATAAATTTGATTTATATATTGATGAAAAAGGCTTACCTAGTCATTTAGGGGGAAGAAGATCTAAATTTTGAAATTAAAGAGGGAATGACAAGATTTTATAATAATACTATTAGATCTGGACAGGTTATAGAATATAATGGCAATATAGTCATAATAGGAGATGTAAATCCTGGCGCCCTAGTAAAGGCAACAGGTAATATAGTGATTTTGGGGGGGAAATTAAGGGGGGGAGTAGCTCATGCTGGTACTAATGGCAATGAAAATGCCTATGTGGCAGCATATGAACTACAACCTACCCAATTGAGAATTGGAGATATAATTGCAAGAAAACCTGATGAAGGTTTTTTTTAAGGTCTGATACACCTGAAATAGCTAGGGTCTATAAGGGAGAAGTGATGGTAGAGCCTTATTTGGCAAAAAAAACAATGAAGAGGAGGAAGCATATATGGGAAAAGCAATAGTTATTACATCAGGTAAAGGTGGAGTAGGTAAGACTACAACCACAGCCAATATTGGTACAGGTTTAGCTATGTTAGGCTATAAAGTTGTAGTTGTAGATACAGATATTGGCCTTAGGAATTTAGATGTAGTCATGGGACTGGAAAATAGGATAGTATATGATATTGTAGATGTGGTAGAGAAAACTGTAGATTAAAACAGGGGGGGCTTATTAGAGATAAAAGATTTGAGGGGGGGCTATATCTTCTACCTGCAGCCCAAACTAGAGACAAGACTGCTGTAAAACCAGAACAAATGCTAGAATTAGTAAAAGAATTAAAAGAAGAATTTGATTATATAATAATAGATTCCCCAGCAGGAATAGAACAAGGTTTTCAAAACTCCATAGCAGGTGCCGATGAAGCCTATATAGTTACTACTCCAGAAATTTCTGCAGTTAGAGACGCAGATAGAGTAATTGGACTATTAGAGGCAAAAGGAATTTCTGACCCGAAGGTTATAGTAAATAGGATAAGATTAGATATGGTCAAAAGGGGGGGAAATATGATGAATGTTGAAGATATTATAGATATTTTAGCAGTAGATCTATTAGGTGTAGTTCCCGATGATGAGGCTATAGTTATTTCTACAAATAAAGGGGGGAACCAGTTGTATCAGAACAAAATCCTATATCTAGTTAAGGCCTTTAGGAATATTTGTAAGAGAATTACTGGTGAGGAAGTGGAATTACTAGATTTAGATAATGGTGAAGGAAAGTTTACGAAATTAATTAAACTATTATTTAGTTAAGGGGGGGGAATGGATTTGGACTTATTCAATATGTTTGGTAAAAAAATAAAGATAGTAAAAATATTGCCAAAGAAAGACTGAAATTAGTATTAGTTCATGATAGATCTGATTTATCCCCCAAAGTTTTTAGAAATGGTTAAAGGGGGGGATATGATTAGGCTAATTGAAGAATATGCGGAAATAGATGAGGAAGGCCTAGACATTCAATTAACAAGGATGAAGAGGGAATCTGACGATACGCCCGTATCAGCCTTAGTAGCGAATATACCCATAATAAAAATGAAGGATAATATAAAATAGACTAATATGAAATCTACAATATATGTTAATAATTAAACAATTGTTGAATTGTTAATATTTTTACTATATAATATACCATGGATTGCTTACCTAATTATAATAAAAGTTGGAGGGATATTTATGAAAAGGAAATTAGGTTCAATGATGTTAATCCTGGTATTAGTTGTACTAGCTGTTACAGGATGTGGCGGAAAAGACAATGATAATACAGGAAAGACTGACGATGTAGTAGCAGGGGGATTTGCAAGATGGTAGCTATTTAGTAAAAATGCCCGTTAGTGATCATGGAAATTACGCTATGGCTAAAATGGATATATCAAGTGGAGAAATTTCTTCCTTTGAATATATGGAAATTTTAGCTAACACTGGGGAAGAAAAAAAATGAATCCAATTACAATTACCCAGAAGGTCTAGAAGTAATTAAAAATCTTAACGAGCAGTTCAATGAAAAGAAAGATCTAGGCGAAATGAATTTCGACGCAGTTTCAGGCGCTACTCATACTAAGGAAAATTTTAAAGATGTAGTAAATGAATTATTAGCAAAGGCTTCTAAAGGAGAAAAATACGAAGCAGTATATAAAGATGGAGAATATACTGAAGATGCAGCAGAAGGCTCCCATGGTTGGAAAGCTGGCGTTAAAGTAATAATCAAAGATGGACAAATAGTAGGTATTGATTATTATGAATTAGCAGAAGAAGATATGGAAAGCAACAAAGTAGTATTTGACGAAGACAAAAAAACCAGTAACAGAAAGTGATGGGAAACCAAAAACAGAACCAGTAAATGTTAAGGCTGGAGATAGAAAATCAGTTGAAAACTATGCATATCTAGACTCCTTTGATGTAGTAAAAGGTGTTCAAAAACTAATAATTGATAATAATGGTACAGAAGACTTAAATTTAGATGGTATTTCAGGAGCTACTAATACTAGAGATACTATGATGGAATTAGTATCAAAAGCATTAGAATCTGCTAAGTAAAACCCAAACCCTAACAAATGTTAGGGTTTGTTAATATTATTGGAGAGGATAGAGATGAATAAAAAAAATAGCACTAACTATTTTAATATTTGCTGTATTAGTTTCCACAATTACAGGCTGTTCCAAAAACAAACAGGAATTTTAACTAGAACAGAATTTTTAATGGACACAGTAATTACATTAAAGATATACGACAATAAAGACGAAAAGGCAATGGAACAGGCTATAGACAGACTAAAGGAAATTGAAGATAGAATGAGCGCCACCATAGATAGTAGCGATGTAGCTTTAATTAATAATAATGCAGGTATTAAACCTGTTAAGGTCAATGAAGACACCTATTATGTTATAGAGAAGGCAAAATACTTTGCGGAAATTTCCAACGGCGCCTATGAACCAACCATTGGTCCCTTAGTGGAATTGTGGGATATTACTGGTACAGATGAAAAGAAAGAGAAAGCATTCCTACAGAAGAAGAAATAAAGGAAAAAAATGGCCTTAGTAGATTACAATGACTTAATTCTTGTAGAAGACAATATGGTATATTTAAATAGAAAAGGTATGAAAATAGACTTAGGCGGTATAGTAAAAGGCTATGCAGCTGATGAAGTTAAGAGAATTTTCTTAGAAAATGATGTGAATTCAGCAATTATAGATTTAGGAGGCAATATCTATGCCTTAGGAGAAAAACCTGATGGCGAAGTCTGGAAAATAGGAATACAGGACCCCCCTCTACTGTAACTGGAAATTATGTAGGCATATTGAGCATTAAGGATAGCTCCATAGTAACTTCTGGAGACTATGAAAGATTTTTTGTTCATAAAGGAGAAAGATACCATCATATTATAGATGTTAAAACTGGTTATCCCTCCAAAATGAAGTTTCAGGTATAAGTGTAATTTCTGACAAGTCTATTGATGGAGATGCTCTATCTACTGCATTATTTGTAATGGGAGTAGAAGAGGGCAGCAAATTAGCAAATGAACTAGAAGATGTGGAAACTATATTTATTACAAAGAATAAAGAAGTATATGTTCCGAAAGCTTTAGAAGAACATTTTACTTTAAGTAAAGACAATTTTAAATTATTGACAAATCCTTTTTAATCAGGAATAAAACCCACCGAGATAAAATATTATAGTAATTAAGGTGGGTGAAATTATGAAAAGATTAAGGTATAATAGAAATTTTAGAAATATAATAAACTTATTTAAACATAGATTAGATTTGAAAAGGCAATTAAATCGAATAATTTATGTACTAGCCATATTAATATTACTATTATTACTGAAGAGATTAAACAATAGTATCTCTTCTAATATAATAGAAATCATCGATAATAGCATTAATCATAAAGTAAATATTAAGGAAGATAGTAAATTAATAATAGATTATGGCAAGAAAATATTTAAATTGCCTGAAAAAGCTTTGACTGTGTTAAATTTAGAAAACAATTCTAAATATATAATGCCTATTGAAGGAGTAATATACAGTCCCTTTGGTGAGATCAAATATTTAGATGGCAGTAGCAAATTTAATAGTGGAATAGATATTATACCTAGTGAAGACAAAGAGGCTGTAGTCATAGATAATGGAGTGGTAATATCTATTGAAGATAGAAAGTCCAAAGGCTATTATATTACCATAAAACACGATGAAATCATCTCAGTATATGGCTATTTAGTTAAAACTTATGTCGATGTAGGAGATGAGGTAGCACAAGGCACCAAATTAGGAAGCCTTGGTACTAATAAAGATGGAAATAAGTATTTACATTTTGAAATCTGGAAAGACGAGGAGCCAGTGGATCCTACTAAGTATATAAAGTTTAATAAAAAAACTTTAAAACTGTCTAAGACAGTTTTAATTTTTTTTCTATCAAAATTTCTAAAATCTGGTATTATAATATCTAATGACAATGGAAGGTGATATAGATGATAGATATTGATAAATTCGATAAAGTTTTAAAAAGAGTAATAAAGCCTGCCAGATACATTGGCATGGAGTTTAATTCCATAGTAAAGGATTTAGATAATGTAGATATTAAATTTGCTTTTGCATTTCCAGATATATATGAGGTAGGTATGTCTCATTTAGGCCTTCATATATTATATAATCTGCTAAATGAAGAGGAATATATAGCCTGTGAAAGAGTATTTGCTCCTTGGGTAGATATGGAAGAGGAAATGAGGAAAGAAGGAATTCCTCTATTTACTTTGGAAAATAAGGAGCCTGTAGAAAATTTTGATTTTCTAGGCTTTACTCTTCAATATGAAATGAGTTATACCAATATTATAAATATGTTAGACTTAGGGAATATTCCCATATTTCAAAGGATAGAGGGGAAGAGGATCCCTTTGTAATAGCAGGAGGACCTTGTGCATATAATCCTGAACCTATGGCTGATATAATAGACTTTTTTTCTAATAGGAGAAGGGGAAGAGGCCACCTTAGAAATTTTAGAACTCTATAGGAAGTTTAAAAAGGGTAATGGAAATAGAAAGGACTTTTTAAAAAGGGTAAGTCAAATTCAAGGGGTTTATGTACCAGAATTTTATGAAGTAAAATACAATGAAGATAATACTATAAAAGAAATGCTGCCAATAGTAGAGGATGTACCAAAAATCATAGAGAAAAGAATAGTTAAAGATTTAAATAATGTTTATTTCCCAGATAAGCTAATAACCCCTATATTGAGACTGTACACGATAGAATACCATTGGAAATATTTAGGGGGGGCTGCACTAGAGGTTGTAGATTCTGTCAAGCAGGAATTATATATAGGCCAGTTAGGGAAAAAAAACTCCAGAAAGATTATTGGGTTTAGCCGAGGAATTAGTAGAAAATACAGGTTATGAAAATATCTCCCTAACCTCTCTAAGTTCTTGTGATTATTCTCAATTAGAATTACTAATATCTAAATTAATTAAGGAATATGAAGAAGACAAAATAGGTGTATCTTTGCCATCTCTAAGACTAGATTCCTTTAGTATTGATGTATTAAAGGAAATTGAAAAGGTAAGAAAGACAGGTTTAACTTTTGCGCCTGAGGCTGGTAGTCAAAGATTAAGGGATGTTATAAATAAGGGGGGGATAGATGAAGAGGATTTAATTACTGCAACTAGCTATGCCTTTAAGGAAGGCTGGTCTACTGTAAAACTATACTTTATGATAGGACTTCCCACAGAAACAGATGAAGATGTTTTAGGTATAAAGGAATTAGGCTATAAAGTAAAGGATTTATTTTTTTGATCAGCCTAAGGAAGAAAGACGAGGCAATCTTAAGGTAACTTTAAGTACCTCTTGCTTTGTACCTAAACCCTTTACACCTTTTCAATGGGTAGGACAGGATTCTATTGAAGAATTTTACAGAAAGATAAATATACTTAGAAATAGTATTAAGGATAAGAAGATTACCTATAATTATCATGATCCAGAGTTAAGCTATTTAGAGGCCATAATTGCTAGGGGGGGAGATAGAAGAGTAGGTAAGGCCATTGTAAAGGCTTGGGAAAAAGGCTGTAAATTCGATGGCTGGTCTGAAAAATTTGATTATGGGCTATGGCTAGAGGCTTTGGAAGAGGTGGGGGGGATTAATGGGGATTTCTATGCTCTTAGGGAAAGAGATTTAGAAGAGATTTTACCTTGGGATTTTATCAATATAGGAGTAGACAAAAAATATTTAATAAGAGAATATGAAAGGGCATTGTCAGGAAAATTAACTAGGGACTGTAGATTAGGCTGTACTGCCTGTGGAATAAATCAGTCCTATTTAGGTGGTGTATGCTAATGTTAAGAGTCAAATTCACAAAGGAAAATTATTTAAAATATATATCCCATTTAGATTTAATGAGGCTTTTTAATAGAGCTTTTAGAAGGGCAAATATTCCCATAAAGTATTCAGAAGGCTACAATCCCCAACCTAAATTTTCCATAGCCAATCCTCTTTCTCTTGGAATTGAGAGTATTTCTGAATATATGGACATAGAATTATATGAGGATATCCTAGTAGAAGAATTTATTGAAAATATGAATAGAGAATTACCAAAGGATATTAGAATTTTAGAGGGAAAACATATAGTGGGAAATGCTTCTCTAGATTCTCTGGTGGCCTGGGCTTATTACGAAATTAAATTTTCATTTAATAATTTGAAAATTGAAGAATTTGAAAAGGTATTAGAAGAGTGGCTACAAAATGAGGAAATAATCATAGTTAGAATAAGACGAAGAAAAGGGAAAATCCTAGAAAAAAACCAGGATATAAGACCCTTAATAGGAAATATGGTTGTTAATTCACAATCCATAATTGACAATAGGCAATTAGTGGAGCTGAATTGTTTGCTGAAAGTTGGAGATGGGGGGGCAATTTAAAGCCTACAGATTTAATAGATGCTATGGATAGGGAGATGGATTTAGACATAGATTCAGATACAATAGATATTAAGAGAATAGGATTATATTTAGAAAACAAGGGAGAGATTCAGTTTCCAATATAGTTTTTGACGCTTATATGATTATTTTGTCATTCTGAGCGTAAGCGAAGAATCCCAAGGCCGAGATCCTTCACTTACACTCAGGATGACATATGCGTATTAAAAAGGATGATATGTATTGGAAAATTGTGTTTACCGCCTTTTAAGAAGGGAGATAATATGGATTATATTTTATAGATATAAATCAGGGGGGATGGAAAGGGTGGGAGTAGTTGAAAACAATAGATTAGTGGAATTCTATATTAATAATAGAGAAGAAAAGGCAGTAGGGAATATTTATAGAGGAAGAATAATTAATACACTACCAGGAATGGAAGCTGCTTTTGTAGATATAGGAGAGGGAAAAATGCTTATTTGCATATTAGGGATGCATTGCCTAAGAATATGCTATATGAAGATAAAAAACCAAGTATAGATAAGATAGTCAAAAATGGTGAGGAAATTATAGTGCAAATAGTAAAAGAACCTTTGGGAAATAAGGGGGCCTAAAGTTACCACTCATATTACTTTGCCAGGGAATTTTATGGTTTTAAAACCTTTTTCCAAATCCATTAATGTTTCTAAAAAAATTCGAGACAAGGACGAAATCCAAAGACTAAAATCCATAGGGAAAGATATGCAAATAGATAATATGGGAATTATTTTTAGAACTAAGGCCTTTCAAATAGAAGAGGATATATTAGAGAAAGAATACCATAGCCTTATTAATTTATATAAGAAAATTGAAAGGGAGAAAAATTTCTTACCATGTCCTAAATTAATTTATAAAGAAATGGAATTAATTCATCAAATATTAAGGGATGTTTATAATGAAAAAAAACCATAAAATAATCATAAATAATAAAGAGGAATATGAAAATCTTTTAGAATTAGAGGGAGTATTTTTTATCTAATTTACAAGAAAAGCTTGTTTATGATAAGGATTTTAATATAGATTACCAGGGAAATATTAATTTAGAAATTAAAAATGCATTAAATAGAAAAGTGGATTTAAATAGTGGGGGGGCTATATAGTAATAGATGAAGTAGAAGCTCTCACTGCCATAGATATTAATACGGGGAAAATATATAGGGGGGGAAAATAATTTAGAAGAGACGGTTCTTAAAACTAATTTAGAAGCAGCAGAAGAAATAGCTATACAAATTAGGCTTAGAGATATTGGAGGAATTATTATTATAGATTTTATAGATATGAAAGATAAAGAGGATGTGGAGATTTTACTTAAAAAAAACTAAGGAAAGCCCTAAATAAAGATAGAAATAGGGCAAATATTATAGAAATGACTAAATTAGGTTTAGTAGAAATTACTAGAAAAAAAGACTAAAAATAGTCTTAAATATGATTTTATAGAGAAATGTCCCCATTGTCAGGGAAAGGGAAAAATATTTTCGCTTTAACTGTTGACAAATACGAGTTTATCTGGTAAAATTTTTGTTTGTAGGTAGCCGCTCAATATGGGTATTAAAGCATAGTCACCTGATATTGGCGAGACTGGTTAGAGGAGGTGCGATATAAGAATGTATGCTGTAATTGAAACAGGTGGTAAACAATACAAAGTTCAAGAAGGAGATACTATTTTTGTAGAAAAAAATCAAAGCAGAAGAAGGGGAAAAATTGATTTTTCCAAAGTATTACTTGTTCAAGGTGATGAATTAGTAATTGGAAAACCCTATTTAGAAAATGCAAAAGTAGAAGGAACTGTAATTGAACAAGGCAAGGCTAAGAAAATAATTGTATACAAATACAAATCTAAGAAAATTATAAGAAAAGCAAGGGCATCGTCAGCCTTATACAAAGGTTAAAATCGAAAGTATATTGGTATAATCAATGACAAATGTAGAAATTTTTAAGGATAATATGGGAAACATTGTAAGGTATAGAGTTTCAGGCCATACAGGTTTTGCTGATGAAGGCGAGGATATAGTATGTTCGGCCATTTCTATATTGGCACAAACCACATTAGTGGCTTTAGTGGAGATAGTAGACATTCAGGAAAAGGAATTAAATTTTCATATTGATGAAAAAAAAGGGAATACTGGATGTAAAACTACCTAAATCCATAGATGGGACTACTAAAGAGAAGGCACAGATCCTTCTTAGAACTTTTGAATTAGGAATTAAAATGATTATAGAATCCTATTCAGGATATATTACTCTCAAATATAGGGAGGTGTAGAGATGATAAAGCTAAATTTACAATTATTTGCTTCTAAAAAGGGAGTAGGTAGCTCTAGAAACGGTAGAGATAGTAGGGCTAAAAGATTAGGTGTAAAAAGAGGAGATGGCCAATATGTATTGGCTGGAAATATTTTAGTTAGACAAAGAGGAACTAAAATCCATCCTGGGAATAATGTAGGTATAGGTGGAGATGATACATTATTTGCAAAAGTAGATGGTGTAGTGAAATTCGAAAGAAAGGGTAAAGATAAAAAAAACAAGTATCAGTTTACCCTACGGAGGAATTAGCATAAAATATTAGCTTACCTATTAGGTAAGCTTTATTTTTTTATATAGTATAAATAGACCTGATATAAGTAAAATAAGTATATCTAATTATTGACAGTGTATTTTACACTGATATAATAAAATCAGAAAACATTTAAAGAGGATGATATTATGTTTGTAGATATAGCCAAGATAAATTTAAAGGCTGGCAAGGGTGGAGATGGGGGGGCTGTAGCCTTTAGGCGGGAGAAATATGAGCCGGCAGGAGGTCCATATGGAGGAGATGGTGGTGCTGGTGGTAGCATTATACTAAGAGGAGATGAAGGCATTAGGACCTTAATGGATTTTAGATATAAGCGGCATTATAAAGCCGAAGGTGGAGAAAATGGAAAGACAAAAAGACAATTTGGAAAAGATGGAGAAGATTTAGTTTTAAGACTTCCTGTAGGGACTCTAGTAAAGGATGCTAAGACAGATAAAGTAATAGTAGATATGAGAGAGCATAATCAAGAATTTGTAATTGCAAAAGGAGGAAAAGGTGGCAGGGGAAATGCAAAATTTGCTACAGCCACCAGACAGGCTCCAAGATTTGCAGAACCTGGCGGTATAGGTGAGGAAATAGATGTGGTTTCGAATTAAAATTATTGGCAGATGTAGGATTAGTAGGTTTTCCCAATGTAGGGAAATCCACCATACTTTCTATGGTGTCAGAGGCTAGACCTAAGATTGCAAATTATCATTTTACCACTTTAAAACCAAATCTTGGAGTGGTAAAAATTGAAGAGGAAAAATCCTTTGTAATTGCAGATATTCCAGGATTAATTGAGGGAGCCCATGAGGGAGTAGGGCTAGGCCATGATTTTTTTAAGGCATGTGGAGAGAACTAGGGTATTAGTACATGTATTAGATGCATCTGGTATGGAGGGAAGAGATCCCATAGAAGATTTTTATAAAATCAATGAGGAATTACTTAAATATAATCCGAAATTATCGGAAAAACCCCCCCAAATAGTAGTTGCAAATAAAATGGATATTCCCAGCTCTAATGAGTGGTTAGAAAAAAATAAGAGAAGAATTTGAGAAACAGGGATATGAAGTATATCCTGTATCTGCTGCTACAGGAGAGGGTATAAAAAAAATTAAAATACTCTATTTGGGAGGTATTATCCACTATAGAAAGTGAATATGAAACCTTTGATGAACATCTAGATATTACTGCAGAAAAAAAATATGATGGAAGACTTTACAGTAAAAAAAAGGAAAATGGAAAATATATAATAGAAGGTCCCTATATAGAAACTTTAGTATATGGTACGAATTTTGATGATTATGATTCCTTAAGATATTTCCAAAATGCCCTAAGAGAAAAAGGCATTGTGGATAAATTAAAGGAATTAGATATTGAAGAAGAGGATACTGTATATATTTTAGATTATGAATTTGAATATTTTGAGTAAAAACTAAGGAGTGTATAAATTGATAACAGGTAAACAAAGATCTTATTTAAAGGGTTTAGCCCATAATATAGAACCTATTTTTCAAATAGGCAAAAATGGTATAACAGATAATTTTATCAAACAGGTAGATGAGGCTTTGGAAGCAAGGGAATTAATTAAAATCAAGGTTTTAAACAATAGCCTATTAGACCCTAAGGGTACTGCCAATGAATTGGCAGAGTCGACTCAGGCTGAATTTGTACAGAGTATAGGTCATAAATTTGTATTATATAGGGAGTCTTTAGAAAATAAGAAGATTCAATTGCCTAGATAATGGGGGGGATTTCCCCCCATTAAATTGGAAACTGGAGGGATAGTATGGAAAAGACAAAATAGGCATTATGGGTGGAACCTTTGATCCCATACACAATGGACATTTAATAATAGCAGAAAACTCCAGAATTAATTTTGATTTAGAAGAAATTATATTTATTCCCACAGGTATTCCGGCTCATAAATTAGAAAATAGAATTACTTATTCTGATTATAGATATGAAATGGTTTTATTGTCTATTAATTCAAACCCCCTATTTTTCACTATCTTCTATGGAAATAGAGAGAAATGGGATTACTTATACAATTGATACTATAAAAAAAAGTTAACAAAAACTAAATAAAAAGGTGGAATACTATTTTATCATAGGGGAAGATTCACTATACAATATTCATACTTGGAAGGATTATAGTGAATTATTAAATATATGTAAATTTATAGTAGCCAAAAGGAAAAGTAAAGATAATAATTTAGAGACAAGAATTAGAGAATTAAATGATATGCATCCAGATTCCATATATTTATTAGAATCTCCTAGAATAGATATTTCCTCGACAGATATTAGAAATAGTGTCATTCAGGGAAAATCCATTAAATATTTAGTACCAGAGGCTGTAGAACTATATATAAAAAAACATAGGCTATATAGGGGGGGAGAGGGAATTGATAGAGAATTGGATGTATGAGAAATTAAAAAGAGATATAGGTGTTGGGAGATATAATCATTCCCTATTGGTTATGGAAACTAGTGTGGAATTAGCAAAGTTTTATAATTGTTCTATAGAAGAGGCAAAATTGGCAGGTCTACTTCACGATTGTGGGAAATTTCAAGATAAAACAAAAATATTGAAAACCATAGCCGAATTTGATATAATTTTAGATAATATTATGGAAAGAATATAGCATTAGCCCATGGGCCTTTAGGGGGGGAATTTATAGCTAAAGAAAAGTATAATATTCAAAACGAAAATGATTTTAAATGCAATTAGATACCATACTACAGGCAGAGAAAATATGAGCTTGTTGGAAAAGATAGTTTTTATAGCTGATTTAATAGAATCTAGTAGAAAATTTCCGGGAGTAGAGGAAATGAGAAAATTAGCTTATGAAAATTTAAATAAGGCCATAATTTTAGCATTAGATAATAATATTCAATTTGTCATTAAAAGAAACAATTTGCTACATTTAGATACTGTTAGGGCAAGAAATTATTTGTTAATTTCAGAAGATATGGAGTGAATTTTATGAAAAAAAACCTTTTTTTTAAAACTTTTTTTTATTTCCTTAATGGCCTTTTCACTAGTATGGGGGGGAGTCTATATCTATAAAACTGTATTCAATATTCCAGAGGAAGAAGTAATTTATAAAGAAAATTTTATAGATAGAATGGTAGATGGCAAAGATGATATTACATTTTTATTATTAGGAATAGATGCCAAGGATGTAATGGAAAGCAAAGGAACTAGAACAGATACTATGATGCTTTGCAAAGCTGATAAATCTACTGGCGAAATTTCTATCCTTTCTATTCCAAGAGATACAAAAGCTTACATAAGAGGAAGAAAAAAATGAAGAAATAATTACCCATGCCCATGCCTATGGTGGACCTGAACTTTCTATGAAGACAGTTAAGGATTTACTAGGAGTAGATGTAGAATATTATGTAAAAGTAGATTATAATATAGTTAAGGAATTTGTAACCCTTGTAGATGGAGTAGCAGTTGATGTACCAATGGATATGGAATATTCTGACCCGACGGCAGACCCACCACTATATATTAACTTATCCAAGGGATATCAGACTCTAGATGGGGGGGATCAAGCCTTGCAATTTCTAAGATTTAGAAAAGGGAATAAGGGGGGGAAACCAGATTTACCTGATGGAGACTTAGGAAGGATTAGATCTCAGCAACAATTTATAGAGGCTGCTATGGAAAAAAATCCTAAGGCCAAGTAATATAGGAAAGATTCCCCAAATGGCAAAATCTTTTTATAATAATGTAGACACTAATATACCTATGGATGTGGTGGCAAAATTTGCCATGAAGGCTAAAAATTTTGGCACTGATAAGGTAGAAATGGCTACTTTGCCTGGTGAAGCTTTGCGTCTAGAGAGATGGTATTTTATTATGGATGAAGAAGAAAGCGAAATATTGGTAAAGACCATGTTTTCAGATCAAAGGGCAGTTAAAAATACAGACATAATTCAAGATGAAGAAACAAATTAAATTCAGGAGGTTATTGAGTGATAGATAAAAGAGTAAATATTATTACAGAAGCTAGTTTAGATAAAAAAAGCTTTTGATATTAAAGTATTAGATATTAGGGAATTAACTACTGTAGCCGATTATTTTATAATCGCATCAGGGAATTCCACAATTCAAACCAGTACCATTGCTGATGAAATAGAATGGAAAATGGAAGAGGCAGGCTATGATTTATTGAGCAAGGAAGGCAAGCAATCTGCTAGATGGATACTATTAGATTTTGGAGATATTATTGTGCATGTATTTCATAAGGAAGATAGGGAATTTTATAATCTAGAAAAGTTGTGGATAGATGCTAAAGTAGTAAATATAGATACAAATAATTAAATTTAGGAGGGTTTATAGATATGGAAACAATATCAACAAATAAGGCACCTGCTGCTGTAGGGCCATATTCTCAGGGAATTAAGGTAAGCAATCTCATTTATACTTCAGGTCAATTGCCAATAATACCTGAAACCGGGGGGAATTGCTTAAGGATGACATTAAAAAGGAAACATTACAAAGTTTAAAAAAAATGTAGAGGCCATACTAGTAGAAGCAGGAGCTACAATTGAGAATATTGTAAAGGTGAATATCTACATAAGGAATATGGAAGACTTTCCTTTAATCAATGAGATTTATGAAGAGTTTTCGGAAATCATAAGCCAGCCAGGTCTTTAGTAGAAGTATCAAAACTTCCTAAGGATGGAAATATTGAAATAGAAGCTATCGCATATAAATAATTTAAACCTTGCCCAAGGGCAAGGTTTAATAATTTTTACTTTCATATAGGGATTTTCTGCGTTTTCTCCTTTGTCTTCTGTTAATATTAGAATTAATCCATAGAAGAAAAATAACAATAAGCAGAAATATATACCATTTGTCTAGGAATGTATCCTTTATTGTTTTATCTGGGATTTTATCTATATCCAGTGTTGAAACTATATCCGCTTTACCAAGTAGCTCATCATTTAAATAATATTCTATTTCCCCCCCTAGAATTTGATTCTTTTCTATAGGTGCATAGATTTCTTCATCAATTTTTATTTTCTTTTCAATTTTATCATTGCTGCCCTTAGGTATAGTTAAAACTAGATTTTCTTTTGTAATGCCTGCCGCAAACTCATGTTCTCCATCTATTATAGGAATATTATCTACAAATTGATTTTTATTGCATATGGTTGTCTTTTCAAAATTATTGAAACCATAATTTAAAAGCTTGTGAATATCTGCATATAATTCATCTCCATCGGATTTAAGGACTACTGAAATAAGATTTTGATTGTTTTTTTGAAGCAGAGGTTACTAAACAAGATTTAGCTGCCTGAGTATAGCCGGTTTTTACTCCATTAACACCCTCGTATTTAATAGGGACTATATTTCCATCTACATTAATTTTTCTAGTGCTATATAATAATCTATTATGAGATTTTAAATATCTGATTTCGTCTTTTTTTATTGGTTACGGGAATTTGATAAGTATAATTCTTTACTATATCCCTAAATTCTTCAATGCCCATTGCATATTTAGCCATTAGGCTTAAGTCATAGGCTGTAGTTACATGTTTTTCATCTGGAAGCCCACTAGGATTGGTAAAGTTTGTGTTTAAGGCACCAATTTCTTTTGCCTTATGATTCATTAGTTCTGCAAATTCTTCAATGTTACCTGAAATGTGCATTGCAATAGCTACAGCTGCATCATTGGCAGATTCAATTAATAATGCATTTACTAAATCTTTAAATAAAACTTTTTCTCCTATTTCTAATGCTATATGACTGCCATCTGTAAGGTAAACAGTTTCCTCGTCTATAATCACCATATCATCCATATTTCCCTTTTCTAAGGCTAATATGGCTGTCATTATTTTAGTAGTGCTGGCAGGATACATTGATCTATGGGGGGGATCTTTTTCATAGAGAATTTGGCCAGTATCCATATCAATTAAAATGGCAGTTTCCCCCTATTATATCCAGCTCATTAGCAAAAGAAACATTGTATGTAATAGTAATTAAAAGTAATAAAAATATAATAGCTTTTTTTTCAAATTAATTCCTCCCTAGTTTATACTATAAATAGTGCTAACAGCTATTCTATTATTATATCAGAAAAAGACAGATTTTTTTAATAGTAATTTTTTTTGCCAAAAAAAAGAAGGATTCTAGAAATAAAAATAGAATATTAGTACATGACAATATTCTAAGAAGGGATGGATACACTATGAACTATTTTACAAAAAAAAGAACAATTAGTTATAATGTTTTAATACTTATTATAATTGTAATTTCTTTATTTAGTTTTTTTGCAAAAAAAATTTAAAATTAGGAGAAGATGATTTAGATACCATTAATCCAGAAGATTTACTAAGGGAATTAGATAAAAATACTGAAGGGGGGGAAGATTCCCTAGATGAGGAAAATAATATTATTATGGTTCATATTAGTGGGGGGGAAGTCCATATGCCAGGACTAGTAGAGTTAGCGCAGGGTTCTAGAGTAATAGATGCAGTAAAATTAGCTGGGGGGGCTTGAAAAATGATGCAGATATGGATAGAATTAATCTAGCGAAGAAACTCCTAGATGAAGAAAAAATATATATATACCTAAAATAGGAGAAGAAAATACTCTTATTGAAGTGCTTTCCGAATCTACAGTTGAAGATTCGGGTAAGATAAATCTAAATACTGCCACTAAGGAACAATTGATGACCTTACCTGGTATAGGAGAGGTTTTAGCAGGCAGAATAATAGATTATAGGGAAAATACCCCTTTTAAATCTATTACAGATATTAAAAATGTATCAGGTATAGGAGATAAAAAAAATTTGAAGGAATTGAAGATTTAATAATTACAAGATAGGATGTGATATTATGGATAAGAGATTAACACAACTTACTAAAAGCTCTGGCTGAGCAGCTAAAATCGGTCCCGATGTACTGGCACAGGTGCTGTGCCAATTACCAAAATTTTGATGAAAATTTAATAGTAGGATTAGAGACCTCTGATGA
>JMBX01000078.1_pt1 | contig 25024 bp, 30 predicted proteins | sample 616521 | NCBI WGS metagenome assembly JMBX01 (sample SAMN02727906, study PRJNA239997) | anaerobic digester metagenome | biome: anaerobic digester; isolation source: mesophilic anaerobic digester inoculated with municipal waste water sludge... | place: Germany: Bielefeld University, CeBiTec ...
AGCGGGAAAGGTTTAGGGGGGGCTATCTGCGGGCTTCGATGGTCAGGTTGATGTCCATTTCCTTGCCATTTCGAATAATGGTAAAGACGACCACATCACTGGGATCTTTGTTTACGACGATATAGTTGAACATTTCGCTAAAGTCTTTGACTTCGATGCCGTCCACAGCAATAATCAAGTCGCCACCTTTGTAATAACCCTGTACCTGGCTGGGTTGGGTTCCGCCACGCAGACCGGCTTTTTGTGCTGGCCCGCCTTGTACTACGTCACTGATATAAACACCTGTTGAACGTGGTAAATCGAGCGCTTCCTGAACACCTAAACTGATGTTGCTCAGGCTGGTCATGCCCAAATAGGGGGGGTAGTCAAAACTGCCTTTTTCAATCAGAGATGGCACAACCTTGCGCGCTACGTTTGATGAAATCGCAAATCCGATGCCGGTGTTGATGCATCGCCAGTAATAGAAATACCGGAAGTTTTTATAGCCCGGTTTACACCAATCACTTCACCCCGCAGGTTGAGCAGGGGGGACCACCAGAGTTGCCGGGGGGGTTAATCAGCGCGTCGGTTTGAATGGTATCCCCCGGATGAGAAATAACCGCCACCTGCAGATTGTCGCATTGAGTCTAATACACGACCACGGGCGGATACCACGCCAACGGTCATCGTTCCGCTTAAGCCATAAGGATTTCCGATAGCAGCTACCGTTTGGCCAACTTTCACCAGGTCACTGTCGCCAAAAGCAAGCGGTACAAGCTCGCTGGGGTCAACATCGACTTTGATAACGGCCAGGTCTGAATCCATATCCATGCCCACAATCTCGGCATAACTCTTTAAGCCAGATTGAAAATGCACTTCAATCGTGTCTTGGTCTGCTACAACATGATAGTTGGTGACGATATGCCCCCTGGGTGTCAACGACAAAGCCAGTACCCTGCGAGCCACCAGACCGCATTCCAGCGGCTTGAATAGAAACGACACCAGGGCTGACGTGCTCGTAAAGCGCTTCCAGCAGATCCTGATTATCTTCCAGTTCAGGATTAAACCTGGGACTGCCGGTTCCGGTAAGGCTGGTTTAGCTGTGGGCGTTGCGTCAGTACGCAATTCTGTGGTTGGAGATGTTTCCTGGACTTGTTGGGCGATTTTGCTCAACAGTGATGTGAATCCGCATGCGCTAAGTACAAGAAAAACAAGCACTAACGCAATAATCTTTTGTATTGTTTTCTTTGACATTACTACCTCACTTGAATATCTGATTATATTCTACGCCTGGAATGTATAGTTTTCATTAAATTTCTCATTCTAATTTTCGTGTTACAGAAAAAAAATAATGAGAAAGAATGTCAGGAAAAGAAAAAACGCCCTTGAAAATGCAATGGTTTCAAGGGCGTTTGAAAAGCGATAATCTTAGCCTAAGCCAACAATGCCGTCCTGTTTCAAAGTCGATATCAATATCGTAGTAAACCGGGCGGGTGGGTAAGCCGGGCATGGTTGACATGGTGCCAAGGAGTGGGTAAACAAATCCAGCGCCAACAGACGCGCTCACACTCTGAATGGGTATTCTAAAGCCTTTGGGCACGTTCTTGAGTGTGGGGGGGTCGTGGCTGATGGAAAGGTGTGTTTTCGCCATGCAAATCGGCAAATTGCCATAGCCCAGTTCGGTGTAACGCTTGAGACGTTCTTCAGCTTCGGGGCTGTAGTCAACGCCGTCCGCGCCGTAGATTTCTGTGGCGATAGTTTCAATTTTGTCTTTCAGGCTCATTTCTGACGGGTACAGGAATTTGAAGTTGGACGGTTCTTCGCAGGCTTTGATGACTGCTTTAGCCAACTCTACCGCACCCGCGCCACCCTGACTGAAATGGTCGGAAGCGACCGCGTCTGCGACTCCTGGGTGTTCTTTGGCGATTTTGCGCACAAGTTCGATTTCGGCGTCGGTGTCGGTGGGGAAGCGGTTAATTGCTACAACAACCGGCACGCCAAATTTGCGGGCGATGTCAATGTGCGCCAACAGGTTCTCGGAACCTTTTTGACCAGTTCAAGGTTTTCTTCGACGTATTCCGGTGCCAGGGGGGTGTGCCTGCCACAACTTTGGGTCCGCCACCGTGCATCTTCAGGGCACGCACGGTCGCCACCAGAACCACCGCGTTAGGGATATTGCCGGAATAGCGACACTTGATATTGAAGAATTTTTCCATGCCCAAATCAGCCGCGAAGCCTGATTCGGTGATGACATAATCCGCCAGTTTCAACGCGATTTTGTCAGCCACAATGGAACTGTTGCCATGGGCTATGTTGGCGAACGGGCCGGCGTGCACCATCACGGGCGTGCCTTCAAGGGTTTGCAAGAGAGTGGGTTTAATAGTTTCCATCATCAACACGGTCATCGCGCCAGCGATACCTAAGTCATCAGCGGTAACAGGTTCGCCTGAACGGCTTTGTCCGATCACGATGCGCGCGATACGTTCGCGTAAGTCTTTCAAGTCGGTGGCAAGCGCCAGAATAGCCATCAGTTCAGAAGCCACCGCGATGGTGAAGTTTGTTTTGAGTTCAAAGCCTTTTTCAGCGGGGGGGCCCTGGCCAACCGTGATGCCACGCAGCATACGGTCGTTGGTGTCTATAACGCGACGCCAGGTGACGGTATCAGGGTCGATGTCCAAACGCGCGAATTTGCTTTTTCCTCGTCGGTCAGTTTGTTGGGGGGGTCGCGTTCAGTAATGCCTAATCTTTCCAAACGTCCAAGCATGTTTCGGGCAAACTGGCGATTCCCTTTTTTTTATCAGCGGGACACAGGCGGTTAAACAAAGCTTTATCACTTTGGCTGCTTTCGTGGAACATACGCGCGTCAATAGCGGCTGCCAGCAGATTATTAGCGGCGGTGATGGCGTGGATATCGCCGGTCATGTGCAGGTTCATGTCTTCCATCGGAATGACCTGGGAATAACCTCCGCCAGCCGCGCCACCTTTGATGCCAAAGGTTGGACCTTGCGAAGGCTGGCGAATAGCGGTGACGACAGTTTTGCCCAGATGCGCGCCAAGGGCCTGGCTTAATCCGACCGTGGTGGTGGTTTTGCCTTCGCCAAGGGGGGGGTGGGGGGGGTGATGGCGGTTACGTCAATGTACTTGCCATCGGGCACATCCGCCAGGCGTTCAAGCACGTCCAGGCGTACTTTGGCTTTATAGTTGCCGTAGAGTTCCAACTCTGAATCTAAAATGCCCAGTTCACGCGCAACTTGTTGAATGGGTTTTAGCGTCGCGTTTTGGGCGATTTCATAATCCGCGGGTACAGGGCTCTTGATATCAAGGCTGGTAGGGGGGGTGAATTCTGCTCTGTTCAAAACTTTTTCTTTTGTCATTTATTCTCCTGTTATTTATGGAAGGTTTAATGCTTCTTTGGGTAAAGTGGCAAAAGCTTTTAGGGTTAGATTTTCCCGTTCGTCATTATAGGCAACTGGCACGATGACTTCGGTCGCGCTGGCAGATTTTATTGTTTCGCTCAGGTGCTGGCCGCCGCCAACAATTTGACCATCTTCGTTGTAGACCAAGACATAAATCAGCGCGTTTTGTAAGTCGATGTTGAGATTATTGACTACCGAAACGCGTGCCTGATTGTCATCAGTCAGCGCGGCTTGAGACGCGCTAAGGGGGGGATTGTAACCCAGCTGTGAACTGCCGAATTCGCCGGGTACGATGATGAGATCCACAGTAAAGCGTTCGGGGGGGTAGACGCGTATCGGTTCCGGTAGGTTGGGATCAGCAGTTGCAGTTGGCGTTGGGGGGTCTGTTCAGGCGATGTGGTTTCATCTGTTGGTGATTCGGGTGTCGAATCATCACCAGGAGGTTCGGGTGTCTCAACGATTTCTGTTGGTTCAGGTGTGTTGGTTGGGGGGGTTTCGATGGGATAAGTATCTTGGCTCATAGGTCGGGCCAGTCCGCCAAAGCCACGTGCCTGGGGGGGTGTCGCGCTGGGTTCTTGCGTGGCGCTTGGACTGGTGTCTGGGAAGTATTCAGTAAAGGGAACGTCCTGCAACGCGGATGCAAAAAGGATTTCTTCTTCGGGCCAAATATAATCCACATAGCCGGTATCACTCAAAACAACGCGGCCTAGTTCGTCACTCAAGGTAATGATGTAATAGGTGTCGGTTACCAAATGCTTTGAAAGGTTTTGCAGTACTGCGCCACCGCTAAACTGCATGGAACCGTTGACTTCAAAATTCCAGTCCTTGACTTCAATCGTATCCCACCATTTGCCGGCCTGGAGTGACGCGGAGTATTGCGTTATCCATGGATAAATTTCCACCCAGGCGATTTCTCTTTCTGAAAGGGCTTCGACGGGAATGGACACGCCGATTTTATCTTTGTGGGGGGGCACAAAATCAACAATGCTTGTTCCGCCACCGATGATTTCATTGTTTTTGTTATAAGCAATTGCGTTCAGGCGAACCTGGGTGTAGGTGTAGGGGGGGTCGCTGTTTTCAAGCCATGCGGTGAAAGTGGATTTGCTTTCTGTTTTTGCAGGCTGGGCATGGTGATTTCCAGGGGGGGCTGACTGTATTTTAAGTTATGGTCAAGTACGCCACTCATCACGCGCAGTTCAATATTGTTGACCATAAAACCGGGCATCAGTTCAAATTGATGACTTAAGCCGGTGATTTCCTGGGGGGGAAGATGTATTTAACCATGGTCGTTTCCTGGTAGAGGCGGTTGCCATTAATATCGCGGGCGTAAATCTCAAAAAGACGTCTTTGGCAATCGCATCGCTGACGGTGTTGCGAATTTTGGCGAACAGGGTGACTTTGGCGCCATTTTGAATGAACTTCAGTTCGGTCAGTTGGACTGGGTTGGCGTCTTGCAGGTTGGCGGTTGGTGTTTGGAATTGCTCTCCGTAAACCACCTGGGGGGGAGTGCCATTAACCATGATGATGGTAGGCTGGGCGGGGGGGGCAGGGTTGGCGCGCTGCTGGTCGCGGTGGGGGGGTCGCCGACTGTTGTTAAACCACAGCCAGTCATAAGGCTAATAATAAGTAAGACAATCATTGCCCGGGCAGGATAAAATTTGTAATTCTTCATAAGTCACCTTTATTCATGTCGCACGAAGCCATTTGAAAATGGCATACGTATGAATTATAACGCTATGTGGGCGCTAATAAAAGAATTCAGAACGCCTGGTGCGGGTCTGGTTTGTTTTGTTGGTTAAGAAAATAAAAATCTCAGCGCGTGTGCTGAGATTCGATTTGATGAGTAGGAGGGGAATCTTGATCAAGGATTACGGATTAATAATTGTTTATTCGTTGGGAAGAAATATCTCAACGTGTAAACAAAGTCTGATAACTTTAAACGTCAATTGCTTTGCCACCTATAATCACATCTTCAATATCGCCATTTGACTCAAAGAAATGTTGCAAAACCAACCCAGCAGCACCTTTTAAGACCGCATCCTGACCAAGTTGGCAGAGTCTCAATGTTGTCTTTGAAAGTGATTCTTCTAATGCATGTTTTGCAACCACAGATTCAATCTTTGTCAGGAAGCGTTGCCCAAAAAGCAAACCTGACCATCCACCAATCAATACTTGATCTGGATTAATTGAATTAATAATATTGGCTATGCAGATACCTAAATACTCAATAGTTTCTTCGATAATTTGTTCTGCCACATGATCACCATTCTCAGACAATATGATGATTTGTTTGATGCTCTCGATTTGATCATTCCCGTTATGTGGTAAAACGCTCTGACTAAGTTGCTGATAGCGAGAAATAATTCCAGGGGCACCAAGATAAACCTCCATACAACCATAGTTGCCACATCTGCACAACGGTCCTGTTGGATTGATTGTCGTGTGGCCAAATTCCCCCGCGTTATTTGATGAGCCTCTGAACAATTTTCCATTAGCTATTATCCCTGAGCCAATTCCAGTACCCATTAAAAGGACTACAAAGTGACTTAAACCACGTCCTGCGCCAAACAGTAATTCTCCTACTGCCATCAGTTTCGCCCCCCCATTGTCGATATAAATTGGAGCAGCTAGATGACCCGCTAATTGTTTGGTGATTGAAACATTGTGCCAGCCCCCCCAGTTAGGTGTGAAGATTGAAAGCCCTTTAACCGGGTCTACCAAGCCTGGGAAACCAATTCCTATTCCTAAAACCTCCGACTCTTTCACGTTAGCGACAGTTGTAAGTGTTTTTACACATCTGATTATTTCTTCAACTATATTCTGCTCTGTGACCTGATCATTTGAGAAGGCAAATTCGTACTTTCCATTCAGGTTAAATGCTAAATCGAATAATTCACCGCGAATGAAAGTTTCACCAACTTCCATTCCAATTATTTTGCCATAGTCAGCGTTGATTGCCAATAATGTGCTTGGGCGACCGCTTTCGGATCTCCTAATACCAGTTTCTACAAGGATTTTTTTCAATCAGTTCAGCAACGATGTTTGTTACAGTCGCAGGACTGATTCCTAACTGGTCACTTACTTCCAACCGAGAAATATCGCTATGAAAGTAAATGTTCCGCAAAATTTCCGAGCGGTTTTTTTTCTTCGTATATTTTGGGCGGATGGTTTTCATAGTTCATGTTTTAATTATAAGTGATTATACTGCAAGAGCATTATTGAACCATAAAAGACGCTGAAAGCGTACAGCAAGAGCTATTTCCGACCCATAGAGTGAACTGACCAGGTTCCACCTCGGGGGGGATTAGGTCACGATTGAGTATTGCAAGCTTTTTACAGGGAATCGAAAAATAAATTGTTTTACTTTCATCAGCTTTAAGAGAAACTTTTTGGAAGGCTTTTAATTCCTTAATTGGCTGGCTTATGCTACTCACCTCATCACTAATGTAAACCTGAATAATTTCTTTTCCTGCTACTTTGCTGGAATTTTTTTTATTTTCAGGCTGAATTCCAGTACCCCCCCATCATCGGAAAGCGAAGTTTCCTTCAATTCGAGTTGTGTCAGCTCAAACTTGCTGAAGTTTAGACCAAATCCAAAGGGGAACGCAGGTTCATTACTTTCATCAATGTAAATCGATTTGTGGGCTTCATTAAACTGAAGCGTTCCTTCAAGGTAAGCGGGTCTTCCTGTTCTCTTCTGCGCATAATAAACTGGAATTTGTCCTGTGGATTTGGGGATGGATACCGGCAGTTTCGAAGAAGGGTTGCTTTTACCAGTTAAAGTTTCAGCCAATGCTTGCGCTGCCATCTTACCGCCCTGCCATGCATAAAGCACAACAGGAGCTTGTTCATAAAAAAAACAGAAAGACAAAGTGGTCTTCCAGAAAAAAACTACTAAGACGACTGGAATACCTAGTGCTAAAATTTCCTCACACAGTTTCATCTGAAGTCCTGGTAAATTGAGAACAGTTCTGCTATGAGCTTCACCAGAAAAGCTTGCTGGTTCGCCTACAGCTAATATTACCAAATCGCAACGTGAAGCCACATCCACAGCTTGGCTTAGATTGTCGACTTTTCCTAATACATCTGTTCCCCGGTTCCAGATAATTTGGGTAGATGAGTTAAATTCCTTATTGAGAGCTTCTTTCAGCATTTCGACATCTTCAGGGTCTCCATCAAAATTCCAGGATCCCAGTAAGTCTTCACGATTGTCAGCAAATGGGCCAATGAGAGCAATTTTCTGTATGTTACTTTTAAGCGGGAGCAAATCACCATCGTTCTTTAAAAGAATAATGCTCTCCCTTGCTGCTTTTAGGAGTAATTCATCTGTTTTTTTGGTTTTCTGTCTTCCATGACGAAGCAAAGAAATGATTATCTACATGTTTAAATAAACCAAGGTCTTGCTTAAGAGCGAGAATGCGTCTAACCGATTGGTCAATGTATTTCTCAGGTACTTCATTCATTTCAACTAGTTCTTGTAAGTGAAAGTAATATGCATCACTCATCATATCTATGTCTACACCAGCCAAAGCACTAAGTTTTGCGGCTTCTCGCAGATTCGCGGCTACCCCCCCATGGTGTACAAGTTCGCCGATTGAATCATAATCTGACACCAAAACACCGTCAAAAGCCCATTCTTCACGCAATATCTTTTTGATTAAAAGAGGATTTATCGTCGCTGGAATACCATTAACATCAGTAAATGAAGTCATAAAGGTCTGCACTCCTGCTTCGAGCGCTGCCTTGAACGGAGGCAAATAAACTTCGCGCAATCTTCGTTCAGATAGGTCAACAGTATTGTAATCTCTACCTGCCTCAACAGCTCCATAACCAGCAAAATGCTTTACGCATGCAGCAACTTTTGGGAAGCCCGACTGAAAGCCGTTCACCCAGGCTGAAGCGATTTCTGAACTTAAAAATACATCCTCTCCACAACTCTCTGCTATGCGACCCCCATCGTGGATCTCTTGATATATCTACCATCGGACCAAAATCCAGTTAGTTAAATTCTGAGCGGCTTCATAAGCACTAAATTTAGCGATCTCGGTGATGAGTTCAAGGTTCCATGAGGAAGCTAAAGCAATAGGTATCGGAAATATTTGCTTGTAACCATGGATGACATCATTGCCTATTAACAACGGTATACCAAGTCTACTCTCTTTCCTTGCGATATTTTGATATTCATCAATCAGCTTTGGATTTTTGATGGTTAAGATCGAACCTATTTTTCCAGCTACCAGCGCATCTTTAATTTGCCCATTCCAGCTAGAATCAACTTGGACCATTTGCCCAATTTTTTTTCAGAAAGAGTCATTTGGTGAAGAAGATCTTTAACAAAATCATCTTTCCATGAGTTATTCTTATTAATTGTGGATTCATTGACTAACATATCTTATTCCTCGACTTAAATCTGTTGACAGAATATATTTTTAGTATTAAAATAAGTACTAAAATAATACCACGGTTTCATACAAAATTGAAGGAACCGAAGACTATAAAAGGAGAAAGAAATGCATAAAAAGTTCAACAAAATTATTGTTTTGCTTATGGTGGCGATATTTGTTTTTGCCGCCTGTACGCCAGAAACTGCGTCTACACCTCAAGAGTTAGCTGAAGCGCCAAAAACCGAAAGCAATGTGGTGCGTGTGCTTGCAGTTTCTGGGCCGGAAACCGATTCACTGATTGCGAGCGCTGCCGCTTTTGAAAAAGAAACTGGCATTACTGCTTCCATTGAACAGGTCTCAAGGTCCTTGGGGGGGAACGTAAGGTACGTGAGCTGCTTCAGGATTCTGGTATTTATGATGTAGTCATGATTGGCGGTGGTGATGACTTGGTATGGGTATCACAGAAAGCTCACCTGACACCCTTGGATCAATATCTCTCTGCTGATGACAAAGCTCAATTGATGCATGCGGATTATTTTACACTTGAGGATGGATCCTTTTGGTGTTCCTCAGTACTATAACTTCCCAATGTTGTTCTATCGTAAAGATTTACTTGAAGATCCACAGGAGCAGGCTGCTTTCAAAGAAAAATTTGGTTATGACCTTAAGGTTCCAACCAATTATGACGAACTTAGGGACGTTGCGGAATTCTTCAATCGTCAACCAGACATGGCAGGCTTCTGCTTGGGTGGTGTTGATTGGAGCGTCTTTCTTGATATGACCTATTACATGTATGGCATGAATTCAAATTTTGGCGATCTTGAGACCGGCAAACTCACACTCGACACTCCTGAGTTTATCCGCGCATTAGAGGCTCTCACTCGAATGACAGAATACAATCCCACAGGATGGGAGACAATGTCATTCTTTGATTGCGATGCACAGATGCTCCAGGGTAAAGCTTTTATGTACCAGAACTGGTTCTACGCCTGGTCAGAGTTCCAAAAAGAAATGCCTGACACCATTGGAATGGCTCCTGTAACCGGTGATGTTCAACCTGGTGCTCATCTTGGAGCTATGGTTGCCGTTGTTCCTCAGGCTGCCCCCAAGCCCTGACGCAGGAGGAAAATTCATCGCTTGGATGTTAGGAAAGACCTATCAAAAAGAAATGCTTGCTGCTACCGGTAATATGCCAGTACGCCAAGATCTGATTGAGGATCCTGAAGTGCGTAAAGCATTGGTTGGTATAGAAATGTATGAAAAGACCGTTCCATACCTTACTTACCAGCATACTAGTTGGCCAAGCGAACTTGACAGTGGTATTACCGAAGCAATTTGGAAAGTGCTGAATAATGAAATGACGCCCGCGGAAGCTGCCAAGTGGCTTGAGCAAGTTAAATTCCCCCAATCGGAAAGCTATTGAGTAAATTTACCTATCACCATCTAAATTTTGAGGCTGCTCTTTATAGAAACCGGGCAGCCTCATTGCAACAGGTCTAAGAAATGTCAAAACGATCAAAGTCAAAAACCCGAGCAGGTTTTTTTTGTTGACCTTACCTGCCATGATTATTGTTGGTTCATTCCTGATATACCCTGTCTTTTACCTAATCAGAATGAGTTTTTTTGATTATTCACCACTCCGGTCTCTTGACGCGACATTTGTCGGTTTTGGCAATTACTCATGGGCTTTCAAATCAGATATTGTTCGTCATTCACTCTGGATTACTTTGCAATTTACTGTCCTAAGTGTTGGTTTGGAAGTAGTATCAGCCTTATTATTGGCGGCTCTGATGACAAAATTGATACTTGAGGGCAAAAGCAAATTCGACCGGTTTTTGTATTCATTAGTTAATGGATTTATTATTTTACCTTTTGCTACACCTGCTGTCTGCGCTGCATTAGCCTGGAAAATCATGCTCCAGCCACAATTCGGTCCAATAAACCAAATCCTTTCAAGCAAAATTGCTTGGTTTTCAGAATACCCCCTGCTATCTGTCGCAGTTGCCGATGCCTGGAAAATGACACCAATGGTTTTTTTTCTTGTTTTTGTCGGCTATTCTTTCAATTGATCCATCTCAGTTTGAAGCTGCCCGAATAGATGGTGCTACTTGGTTACAGGAATTTTTCTATCTTACTTTACCTTCAATTTGGCCAATTATTACGGTTACCACCGCTTTCAGGGCAGTTGATGCCTTTACAAAAGTGTTCGACATCGTATTTATGACAACAGGTGGGGGGGGACCGGCTCAAGCGACTGAAGTATTCCCTCTGCTTGTTTGGAAAACAGCCTTTAGCCACCTTCGTTTTGGCCAAGCATCAGCATTGGCGGTGATCGCAATCCTTATTTCGTTCCTGCTTGGTGGTGGACTGCTACTCATTCGGAGGAAAATGAGGCTATCATTCCGCACAAAATTGATTATCTATATTTTGCTAATTGCAACAGCTGTTTTGCTTTTTTTTCCCTGTCTATTGGATGCTCACTAGTTCCTTTAAATCTGAGAGAGAAATTATCACAGCGCCCCCCCTGTTTGGTTTACACAGAATCCAACATTAAAAAAATTATCTCGATCTCTTTACCCAGTTCAATTTTGGTATTCTTACAAGAAACAGCCTGCTAATCACATTAGGTGTTGTACTCATCAGCTTGGTCGTTGGAGGTCTGGCGGCATATGGTTTTTCGAGGTACCCCTTCCGTGGCAGTAAATGGTTCTTGGCAGCCCTTCTGATTACACGAATGATTACGCCATCTTCCTTAGTTGTTCCGCTTTTACGCTTATGGATAAGCTAGGTCGGTTAAATCATCTTGATAGCATCATTGCTGGAATCACAGTTCTAAATCTTCCTTTTGTAATTTGGATGCTAAAACCTTTTTTTGACTCCCTGCCCAAGGAAATAGAAGAAGCCGCTGAAATGGATGGGTTAACACCTTTTGGCGTGTTCTGGAAAATTACGATTCCCCCCCTTGCGGCGCCGGCTATTTTTACCGTTTCGCTCTTCAGTTTCATCACTGGCTGGGTTGACTTGCTATTTGGAATGAGTTTTCTACAGTTACAGAAGCCATGCCACTTACCGTTGGATTATTACAAATGCAAACTGGTTATAAGATTTACTGGGGTGCATTGATGGCTGGTGGAATATACTTGACCTTACCAACATTCGTTATTGCCCTTCTATTCCAGAAATACCTTCTAAAGGGTATGCGCACTGGATACTAACTGTCAAGGAGACTAAAAATGCCTTTCAAGAACCTTTTTTTCAACTGATATGATTGATGGATATCAATTAAATTTACGAGACCAAAAGATTCCACTCTTGGCTGGAGAAGTTCACTTTTTCCGTATGGATACATCCGTCTGGGAAAGAAGCGTTGAAGCGATAAAAGTGCTTGGACTGCCTATGATATCAACCTATCTCAGTTGGAGACGTTTTGAAAAAATCGAAGGAATCTTCGATTTTAAAGGGACAACAGACCCTCGCTTGAACCTCAAAGCTTTTCTTGAAATTTGCCAGGAAAAAGGTGTTTACGTTATTTTAAAACCAGGCCCATGGATTTGTGCAGAAGAAACTAACGGTGGATACCCTGATTGGCTAGTGGAACGCAAATCGCTTCAGGTTCTTGATGCAGACGGTAATGTCGTTTTAGGATACAACCCACCTTTTAACTCTCCTATTCCTTCATTATTCCATCAGGATTATTGGGAAGCATTAACTCGTTGGCTAAAAGCTGTAGATGATTTCGTTCGTCCATTTATATACCCATCAGGCCCGATTGTTCTAATGCAACTTGACAATGAGCCTTGCTACACTTTCCATGATCGTTTCTTAGAGTCGGACTATAATCCTGTGATCACTGGCCCACATGGTGTTTTTAAAAAAAATGGCTTGAAGAAAAATATTCAAGCATAGACGAACTTAAACAAGTTTATGGATTAGAGACGAAATCAGTTTCAGATCTGAAGGCTCCCAGAACCGTTACAGAGTCAAGTCCTGCTGCGTTATTGAGGGATTGGACTTTGTTTAAAGAGTGGTCTTTAGCAGAGCACGTCAATCGTATTGGACTTCTTCATCGTAAAATGGGATCGAAAAGATACCATTTACGATTAATTTTAATCTACACCCTCAACTTTCTACTCCTAATAACTGGGCATTGCTTGAGCAAGCTTCTGGACTGGGGGGGTTTGACTACTACCCTGAGCTTCCAATGCGTTGGTCTTTTTTTTACAAGAATGGTTATGGCGGTGACCTATTCTCGCCTGATCAATAAGATTCCCTGGTCGCCTGAAATGATGACTGGAATTTGGAGTTTTGAAGGCCAGCCAAACCAGTCGCATAGTTTTTCTGTCGACGATTATCGCTATCTTTACTTTACCTGTCTGGCATATGGGTTGAAAGGTATGAACTTTTACATGTTGGCAGATCGCGATAACTGGATCGATTCTCCGATCAATGGCATGGGGGGGAAATAACAGAATATGCCAATCCAGTTTTGACGTGGTTAAACTTATCCGCGCCCATCCAAACTTTTTGGATTATCGTCCAGTAGTAAACCTGGCTTTATTGTTTAATCATGACCATGCTCGTGAAGCTTACTATCTGAATGAAACACCTAGTTTGTTGGCAAGTTCATCAGGTGCCCGGGCATATAAGAGATTTGAGGATACTTTTGATTTTCTCCTGAGAAAAATATTACCCCAGCTCTCGTTGATCCTGAAGTTCACAAGATTTCTGTCATCGAAACGCCTATTCTTATTGTGGTTGTTTCAGGACATCTTTCCAGTGAGCTCTTGACATATCTGGCTGAAGGTGGAACATTGATTTGTATCACCCTAGACGGTAACAACTTTCTCGGCGCAGATATGAGGCCAAATTTTCATCTTTGCAATGCAAACAGTTTGCACGAGAAACTAACCGAAATTCTTCTATGTCTCAATATTAATCCAACCGTTCCACTGAATAACCCGAAAATCATCTCTGTAGTTCAAAAGTATGAGGAGGCCCATCTGCTTTTCTTAATTAACTCAACAGATGAGGAGCAAGCTGCTGAGGTTCAATTGAAAAAAACCAGGTTTTCCAGGATTTTTTTGATTGTGAGAGGCAATTGTCCAAATCTAAACCGCAAATTGTCTTGCGCCCTCGCAGTGTTCGTGTGTATCGATCCATAGAAACTGAAAATAGAACAGGGTCTCTAATCGTGTATTTGTTGCTTAGTACCCATGATACCGATTTGAATCTCTATTAAAGCTCTTATGCTTTTTTTTCTCTGAATAGATCGTTGCTTTACTCTCGCATAATGAGCATTTTCTATTCCGCCCACATTGTGGGGGGGTCAATGAGCAGAAACCTTAACAAAAAGACAGCCAATTGACTGTCTTAAAATCTATGAATAGCGACACTATGCATGTTTTGCAAATAGAGTTCGCATCTTCGTTTTGAGTAGGGCCGGTGGGGGGGTCGAACCCACACGATGTCACCATCGAAGGATTTTAAGTCCTTTGCGTCTGCCTATTCCGCCACAGCCCCCAAGGTAAATCATTTTACCATTGTTTTAATTTATGCAAGGGGGGAAATTTTGTGTTTTCCCGCTTTTTTTGCAAAGTGACCCTTGAAGAATCAAGAAAACGTTTGTGGTTGATAATTATTAAGCTATAGTTCCACGATTTCGTGCATGTCGTCTGAAACCAGCAGGGGGGGGCTCAGGGTGCCCAAAACAGCGATGATGGTGGTGATGATTAATGTCGGTATCATGTCTTATCTCCTTTTACACCCCCCCAGTATAGATTTTTACGCGTTTTCAGACATCGGCATAAAGGACTAATTCAGCTAAGCCTTTGGGTGGATTATTTGGTTTGCCTGGTCTTAAAGCGGTCTTTTTGCGGGAGAAAGTGTTTTTATTCCGGCAAAAACTTTAGTTGGGCGGTGAATGCCTGTTGTTCGGAATCAAGATTGAAACCTTCCACACCGTACAAATCTTCAGACAACTCAGCAACGCGGATTGACAAGCGCTCCTGTGGGCGCACTTCCTTGTCGTAATTGACCTGAATCCAGTCCAGTTCGCGCTTTGTCATCAAGTCAAAGGGCACGGCATTGGTAATCGCTTCAACATAACGGGCGTTGTTCATATGACCCAGCATATCGATATACGAGTAGCGCGCAGTCATGGTAAAAGCTTCGGACGTATCGTCAATCTGTAATTTTCCAGGCTTTCATCAAGGGCTACAAGATGCTCAAGGGATGGCAAGTCCAGCCCAGGCAAACGGTTGGGTGGCAGTAATCGGCGTTTGGTGGCGTGAATCACCAGCCAGGCTGAACTGGCAAGCATAACGGTTTGCTGGTTTTCGTCGAGGACTTTAAAATCACGGACGTAAAAGAGTTTTTGTTGGATTGTTTTTGGCCAGGTTCGCCACTGGAGTAGTTCTCCGGCATTTGGCCGGCGTAGGAATTTCACCTTCATGCGCGAGAGCACCCAGTAAAGGTCATGGGCAAGCATGTCATCAAAGCCAAAACCGAGTTGAATGGCATTGATGCCGGCTAATTCAGTCAGCTTTTTAAAGACATTAGCGGGTGTAAAGCGACCGGTCAGGTCGCAATCATTGCTTGGGACATTTTCAAAAACTTCTAAACCAACATTTTCTATGCGATTCATAACTAACCTTCTTTCACTTATCACCAGTCTATTGGCTTAATCTTAGAAACACATCAAAATACGTTTTAGTTACGCATTTAAACAATGAAACATATATTTTAATTTTGTTGTAGAATGAAACCATATAAAATGATTAGGATGGACCCATGACCCAAGAACTCGATAGCAAGAAAAACGACAATCCGCAAGCCAAAAAAAGATACGCCTATCGCCTGGCTTGTTCGCCTGTTGAAAGGCTTTATCTCCGGCGTTGGCGCGATTACCCTGGACTTTCTGGCGGGGGGGTGATGATGGTGGTCTTTGGCATTTACGAACCCCTGCTCAAGTGGCTGGCTGATATCCGCCAAAACTTCTTGCGCAATCTGCTTTTCTTTATCCCGGTTGGTATTGGTGGGGGGGTGGTTGGCGTGGTCGCTTTTTCCGCGGCGATCGACAAGGCTTACGAACTCAACGCGGTGATGTTCACCTGGCTGATTATTGGCTTTATTGTGGGCACTTACCCATCCATTTTGCGCACTGCTGGCAAAGAAGGTCGCAAAGCGTGGCATATCATCATGATGCTGGTCATCGCGGGTGTGCTTTTTATGCCTTGCGCTGGATGCAAAGCAATTTGGACATCAGCATGCCCCCCCAAAACTTTTGGATTTGGATGATGTGTGGCGCGTTGACCGGGCTGGGTCTGATTGTGCCGGGTTTGAGTCCGAGTAACTTCCTGATGTATATGGGCTTGTATCAACCGATGGCCGCGGGTGTGAAAACGCTCAATTTCGGTGTGATTATCCCGATGCTGCTTGGTCTGGTCGCGGTCATCTTCGCGTTAGCCAAGCTGATTAGCTGGCTTTTCAAAAAGCATTACGCTTTGCTTTATCACATTATCCTGGGTGTGGTCTTTGGCTCGACGTTGGCGATCGTGCCCATCGTCAGTGAGACGAAAGGTGTGATGATTGGCGCGGATGCTTTTCCCCTGGATAAATTCCCGCAATTGGCTACTATCAACGAGCCAAAATCAATTATCATCTGCGTGCTTTTGGCACTGGCTGGTTTCGCGGCATCGTTTTGCTTGCCAAACTTGACGAGAAGCACCCACACGAGTCGCTTTTTTTTAGGCTTTTTTAGATAACAGGATTCAGGCGCGCTATGATTTTAGAGAAAGAAAGAGAAAAAAAATCGTTGAAACTGGCAAGCGTATGATTGACGCGCGCCTGACCACAGGCACAGGCGGAAATCTGAGCATTTTCAACCGCAAGGAAAACTTGATTGCCATCAAGCCCAGTGGCGTGCCTTATCAAAGCATGCGGGCGCAGGATGTGGTTGTTTTGCGCCCTGATGGGGGGGAACGCGTTGATGGCGTTCTGAAACCATCCAGTGAGACCAAATTCCACCTGGCGATTTACCACGCGCGCCCGGACGTTGACGCTATTTTACACAGCCACCAGGTGCATGCCACGACGATTGCGTGCATGGGCATTGAGTTGCCCGCGGTGCATTACCTGCTGGCTTTCAGTGGTGACAAGGTGCCTTTGGCACCGTATGCCACGTTTGGAACACAAGCATTATCGGATAATATATTGTCGGTTTTGGGGAATTACAAAGCTTGCTTGCTTGAGAATCACGGGCTGATTACTTTGGGTGCGAGTTTGGATGAAGCTTTTGATACCGCTGAAGCCCTGGAACTTGTCGCGCAGATATATATTCAAGCCAAATCAATCGGCGAAGCAAAAATATTAAATTCTGAACAAATGAACGTGGTTATTGAAAAGTTCAAAACTTACGGCAAGCAAGATTCGGAAACAAAATAAACTGGCTCTTTTGGTGAAAAACGCACCGTCTCCACGCATTGCGCATAGATAAATCGCCTTAAAATTAGCAAACGAATAGCGGTTAGGGTTGTTTTAGGCGTTTAAAGTACTTATACCTGCCTGGAAGTTCAGAATCTCTATTGAAGTAAACAGGATGGATAAATCGTGAAGGTTTTCCATGTCCAGGCTCAGGAGTGTTTTGATTTTTTTTCAATGCGGTATTTAACTGTTTTGGGGGGGTGCAGGTACAGTTCTTCAGCAGTCCGCGCGAAGCTTGAACCAGTGCTTAGATAAACATACAAGGTTTCATAAAGATCAGGGTGATTCTCATAAAGGTTCTTAAGCTCTGGGTGAATGTGCTCGTTCAGTTTCGTATCATCTTCACCTATAAAGAGTTTGAATATGCCTAAATTATCATATTCTTCAATGTAATTGTTGGGATAGTTATTCGAAATAAACCGGGAAATGGCTTTTGACTGCAAATCCGCCAAAGGAAGTTCTTTTAGCTGATGAAAACTGCTGATGCCTCCATGAAAGCGCAAACGCATATATTCCGGGTAGTCGTGGATATGTTGTGCCACCAAAGTCTGGAAATCAGCCGCAGTCATGTTTGGCCAGTCGTTGCCTGGGGGGGTATGATGAATTGGTCGTAACTTGAAGCGATAAATAGACCGTGCCAGTTTGCTTGTTTTGAATGCTGGTGCGTATCTTGGTGCGCAAGTTAAACAGGTCCAGGTTTTCACTTTGAACTTCAGGGTAATAATCGATAATCATCACCCGCACGATATCGTTTGGGTCAAGTTCGAGTTGTTGGTAAATGGTGTTCAGCTCATCTTGTGATTTTATGACCCCCCCTCTCAAGATGTCTCCCACCAAGGCATTTTTGTTCAGAAGCTTGAGTTGTTTTCCGCTGTATTCGCGCAGGAGTTCAAGTTGTACATTGCGGACAAGATTTTCAACGATGATAATGTCGTTTATGTCCAGACGGCGGTCAGGTTCCTCATGAACAATGAGCGCATAACGATCTCCCCGACTGGTGCCAAATCAACGTGTACGAAGCTTGTTTCAGGCTCATTTTGGTTCTTAGAGCATCTGTAACGAAAACGCTTGTATTCAACGGTCATGTATTCGGAATGCTCCATGGGGAGTTCTTCAAAACATTCGAAATTTGCCAGTGCGGGATTAGTGCTCACACTAAGTTCACCGGCTGGATTTTGAATGCTTAGGTCAAAAAGCAACATTTTTTTGAATTCAGACAGAATCTCGCGCATACTTAACATCTCAATTGCCATTCTGGTACTGATTTCTGACAGGTGGTAATAAAGCTGAAGGCGTTGTTCGCGTCTGGATAGGATAAAGCTAAGCACTTCAACCATAATTTCTTCATACTTTGTTGTTTCGGGTATTTCAATCAGGAGAATATCAAGTGCTTTACAAAGTTCAATGAAGACCTGTGGAACTTCTTTTAACAGGCGGTTTATTTTGACGATTAAACAAGTGATGCCGATAGATTGAAGTTTTAGGAAAACTCATTTAGGCCAGCGTGGTCAAGGTCTTGCAAAGCATAATAGCTGGTTAAAAGGACCATGCCCTTTTTTTGCCCATTTTTCGATATCGGTCGCTTCAATAATATTTATCCCCGTCACTGGAACGGTTAAATCCTTTGGCAGGACAATAATGCGGGCATATCTTAAGCTTTTACAAGCCAGTAAATTGGTTAATGTCATTGTTGTTTCTTGCATGGCGCACCTTTTATCCTTGATAGATAAATTATACTTTACAATTTCCCCAAAACTGCTAATGACAGATGAATAATGCCCTGATAAACTTAAATTTACGATTGTAACCGGTGCGTTCTGTACTTGTTTTCAGTCGTATCAAGTTCAAACAATTTAAATTAGTTCGAAAAGGAGAAAAATGCTAAAAACGATCATCCGCAAAAACAATTATCAAGATTCAATCAATCTAATGTTGCTCACAAATGAAGTCAACGCCTTGGAAGGTGTCATTAAAAGTGCCGTGATGATGGGTACTGATGCCAATAAGGACATTTTTCGAAACTCTGGGCTTCTGACCGAGGAAGCTAATGAAGCATCCCCCCCTGCGGACATGGTTATTGTCATTGATGCAGTTGATGAAAGCGTTATTGAAACCGCATTGGAAACAGTTGACCATTTTCTTTCCGATTTAAGTGTCAAACGCGAGAAGAAGGGTGTCTCCTATGCCACCAGTTTGGAAAGCGCGCTTGAACATTTACCCGATGCTAATTTGGCATTGTTCTCCATCCCCGGTGAATACGCCGCAGATGAAATGATGAAGACCCTGGAAGCAGGATTACATGTCTTTTCTTTCACCGACAATGTCAGCCAGGAAGATGAACTTCGACTGAAAACCTACGCCCACGAAAATGGTCTGTTGATGATGGGCCTGATTGTGGAACTGGCATCATCTCGGGCATTCCAATGGCCTTTACCAACGTTGTTAAACCAGGCAATATCGGTATTGTTGGCGCGTCTGGAACGGGTATCCAGGAAGTGTCCAGCATCATTGACCGACTTGGCGGTGGTGTTGTACACGCCATCGGTACTGGCGGACGCGACTTGAGCGAAGCGGTTGGCGCTATCACTGTTAAAGATGCTTTGGTTGCGCTTGAAAACCATGCACCGACCGACGTCATCGTATTAATCTCAAAACCACCCGCTCCGAGTGTCCGCAATGAAATCGTCAATTTACTGCACAACCTTTCTAAACCTGTAGTCGCAGTTTTCATCGGCGAACGACCTGAGTATCACGAACAAAACGTTTACTTAGCCCATACGCTCGAAGAAGCTGCCCGTATCGCTGTTGACCTGGCGAATGGCAAAGAAGTGAAAGCTGACTACATTGAAGCTCTCGACAACCATGTGGAAGCAATTCTCCCCCCCGAAAACGCGACTGTTAAGGGACTCTACTCCGGTGGTACCCTGGGCAGTGAAGCAGCCATGCTCATCTCTGAAGCCTTAGGCTTGGGCGAGATTATCCACGAAGAAGGCTTTGTTTTGAACGCGCATGGTTATCAGGTTGTTGACTATGGTGACGACATGTACACCCAGGGTCGACCCCATCCCATGATTGACCCCGCAACCCGCATTGAAGCCATCAAAAAAAAGCCGGTGCTGAAGCCGATACAGGTGTCATCCTTTTGGACGTTGTTTTGGGCTATGGCTCGCATGCTGATATGGCTGGCGCCCTGGCACCCGCTATCAAAGAAGTACTCGACAAAGCAAAAGGCGAAAATCGCCAGCTGCATGTCATCGCATCCGTTACCGGCACCCGCCAGGATCCCCCCCAAAATTACGATGCTACCATCGCCACACTCAAGCAAGCTGGTGCTTTGATTGAAGACAGCAACGCCAAAGCAGTGCGCCTGGCATTGAAATTCAAGGGAATTGCATTCAAAGAAATTGAAAAAGCTGTCAAAGAAGTTCCCGTAAGCAAGATTGAACTCCCCCCCAAACCCAGCGAAGCCGTTATGGAATTGCTGACCACTAAACCACGTGTTATCAACATCGGTTTGGAAAGCTTCAATGAATCGATCGGAAAATTCGGTGGTGAATCCATTCAATATAACTGGAAACCCATTGCTGGTGGCAACAAGAAGCTCATCCGCATCCTCAATGCACTGGCAAAAATTGAAAGCATTGATGAAGCAAACCAGAAGGTCGTGGATCGTATGCTTGAAGCACAACCTTTCCTGGTGGACGTTGTTCCCGCGAAATCGGTCATCCCCCCATCTTGAATACGAAAACCTTGTTGCATGCTGGTCCACCTATTGAATACCACGAAATGACGGGCCCCCCCATGCAGGGTTCCTGTGTTGGCGCGGCTCTCTTTGAAGGCTGGGCTGACAACGAAGCAGACGCCCGACGTATGCTTGAGGCTGGCGAAGTGCAATTCGTGCCTTGTCACCATGTTCACGCTGTTGGCCCGATGGGTGGTATTACCTCAGGTAATATGGCGGTTTTGGTTGTGCGCAACAAACTTGATGATACGGTTGCTTACTGTACGATGAACGAAGGCATCGGTAAGGTTCTGCGATTTGGCGCCTTCAGCGAAGAAGTTGTTGACCGCCTGCATTGGATGGCTGACAGCCTTGGCCCAACCATTGCCAAAGCGCTCAAGCAAACTGAAGATGGCATCAACCTTAACGTGATCGTCTCGAAAGCTATCGCCATGGGTGATGAATTCCATCAGCGCAATATTGCTGGTTCCTTGCTCATCCTAAAAGAACTGGTTCCGCTTATTACCACACTGGATATGGATAATAACGAAAAACAACGTGTTATCAAGTTCCTGGCTGATACCGACCAGTTCTTCCTCAACGTCATGATGGCAACCAGTAAAGCGATTGTTGACTACGCGCGCAAGATTCAAGAAGGTACTGTGGTTACCACGATGACCCGCAACGGTAAGAATTTTGGTATCCGCATCGCTGGAATGGGCGACGAATGGTTTACCGCGCCTGTCAACAAACCCAGAGGCCTTTATTTCACGGGTTACACGGAAGAAGACGGCAACCCCCCCGACATCGGCGACTCAGCCATCACCGAAACGGTTGGCGTTGGCGCGATTGTTACAGTCGCTGCACCTGCAGTTACACGCTTTGTCGGTTCTGGTGGCGGTTATGATGACGCCCTGGCAATTACCGACCGCCAAAATGAAATCTTCATAACCAACAATCCCAACTGGCCTATTCCCAACTGGAATTTCAAGGGCGCGCCTTGTGGCATCGACGCCCGAAAGGTTGTCGCTACTGGTATCGCGCCCTTAATCAACACCGGTATTGCTCACCGCATCGCTGGTCTTGGCCAAATTGGTGCCGGTACTGCTGAAGCGCCTGTGGCCTGTTTTGAAAAGCCATTGTGGCTTACGCCAAGAAGTTAGGCATCGAAGCCTAATGACTCAAGAATTGAAATCTGGACTAATCAGTTCGGGATTAGTCCAGATCCCTTCCCCCCCAAAAGCTAGTGGTCAGATAGATAGTTTGTTTGACCACAGCTTTAATGTTGCTTTTGAGGAAGACCTGCTCAATGTGGCCAGTTCGCTTTTGGACTGTTCAAGCTTTGGAATAAGCTTGCCCGAACTTGATTTTGAAAATCTTCGTATGTATGTCCTGATTGGCGATCGTGCAATCCGAAAGGAAGACCGCTTAACCATTTACACCAGTCTTGGCGGCGTGTTTGAGATTATGCTTTCAAGGCTGACGAAAGTTGACCTAAAGATTATTCCTGTGCGAGCAGACGCGACTTTGATTAGAACAATCATCAGGACCTTGGATGAGTTTCCTGTCGAAGAAAATACTGGCTTAGTTATTGATGCCTATACCCAAAAGTATTTAGACGCGCTCACGGCTCCTTTTTTTTGTCCCAGGATGAGTTTGAAGCAATAGTTAATTTTCTCATCGGGCGCGGAAAGGGATTAACCCCCAGTGGAGATGACATTCTCCTGGGATATTTGATGACTTTTATGTTGTTTGATTTGCCCATTTCCAGCGAATTGCTTTATTCGAAAGAAGTGCTTAAAAAAAACGACTTTGGTGAGTGCTAATTACTTGAAAATGCTTGGTCTGGGCTATATCGGTGAAAGTTTTAAGCGCTTTAATAAGGCGATTCAATATCGCAAAATTCAACATTTGCGACTTAGTTTGTCTCGAATTACCGAAATTGGTGCAAGTTCCGGCTATGACACTTTAATGGGTGTAAAATTAGCCCTTAAGAGAATACTCGCTGAGAACGTTTTTAGCGAAAAATCAATCGATTCAGCTTTATAAAGGAATAAGTGGAGTAGCCTATGGTTAAATTTGCATAACCTTTTCAAAACACAGTTGTTAATGTTAATGATTAACTTCACTCTACGAAAGAGTATAAGGAGATTGAAAAATGGAAAAACCCACAATAAGCGCTGAAACCAAGAAATCCAAGTTCCCATATTGGCTTCAATTAGCCTTGATCTTCTTCCTTGGCTGGGTGTTCATGTACGCCACGCGCAACATTTTAAGCGCGTCGATGGTCGAAATTGGCGATGAGTTCAAGTTAACCGGTGTTCAGCTGGGTCTTTTAAACACCTTGTTTTATTTAGCATATACATTGTCGCAAATCCCCTCTGGTATTATTGCTGACAAAATTGGTCTTAAAGTCGTTCTAGTCTTTGGCTTCGTCTTTTATGGTATCTTCACTGGACTAACGGGCATTGCTGCCTCATTTACGATCCTTCTAATCATGCGAATTTTGGTTGGAATTGGCCAGGGAACGTATTACGGACCACAGTATGCGCTTTCGTCATTGAATGTCCCCCCCAAGAAAAACCGTGGTGTTGGTAATGCGATTATCAACAGCGGTATGGCATTTGGTACTTCCCTGGGTTTGATTGGTGGTGGTTTTATCACCAGCAAATTAGGCTGGCGCTATAACTTTTACATTTTTGCTATCCCAGTATTTTTGATTGCCCTTCTCTTCCAGTTCGTGATTAGGAAAACAAAGCCAGTGAGCAGGAACGACCTGCTGATCACTTTGAAAATGCAGAAGAAGCCCATGTTGAGCACAAAGGCGATCGACGTAATATTATTGCGATTTCATCATCGTCTTTTGTTCCTTCTTTGGCTTTTCTTTATCCAAAGCTGGCTGCCTTACTATCTTCAAGTTGAACGTGGCATCGCACCGGAAATACGGGCTTCGTCAGTTCTTTGGTTGCGTGGTCATCCATCCCCCGGCGCGTTACTGTGGGCGCATCTTTCTGACCGCCTTAGAACCCGCAAGCCTTTTATGATTGGCCTGCTCTTTTTGCGGTGATATCTACCTTAGGCGCGGTTCTTTTGAAAATTTCCCCCCTTGCTGATTGTGTCATTGATCCTATACGGTCTGACAGGGAAATTAGGGCTGGAGCCTATTCTCGTTTCTGCTATTGCCGATAACGCGCCATCAACAAACCCAGGCACATTGTTTAGTACCTTCAATTCTATTGGTGTGAGTGCCTCAATTCTTGCGCCTATTATCGGCGGTTTCCTGCAAGATAAAACGCATTCACTTCAAGGTACTTTTTATCTGGCTGCTGGCCTTGCGTTTGTTGGTTTGCTTGTCGCCCTTTTCATCTATCGTGAAAAGAAAAGTGATGCTCAAGTTAGCGTCGCATAAAGTTTAACAGTACCTTAATATCCTGTTCCATCGGCACTTTGCTTTCCCATTATTACAAAGTGCCAAAGAGAACGAAATCTTAATTCAAAACCAAACTTCCGGGGGGGCCTCCCCACTCCCGGAAGTGGCTCAATTTGAACGTCCATCTAGTTTCAAAGTCGAAAGTGAGGCAAAACTTGTTTCTCTTTCGCAAAAACAAAAAAACAAAAGAAAGGAACCGAAAATGGAAAACAAAAACCTAAGTTCAAATTCAAATTCAACTTTACGGCACAGATGCTCCTTGCCACGGTACTTGGCATTGCGGCTGGGCTCATTTTCAAAGAAAAGTTGCCTCCGTAAAATTTATTGGTGACCTCTTCCTGCGATTGGTCTCAATGTGTGTCGTGCCTCTTATTATGGGGCAAATCATCGAAGCTGTTGGCACGCCGGATCCCAAAGATCTCGGACGTGTTGGCGGTAAGCTATCGCTGTCTTTGCTATTTCGTCACTGTTGGCTGCTTTGTTTGGTGCCCTCATCGCGGTTGTCTTCAAGCCAGGTGCTGGAATTGTGGTCCCTGCATCCGCAGAACTGGCAATTGAAGTGCCGGATACCGACATCGTCCAAACTCTTATCGGATTTATACCCTCGAACGTT
>JMBX01000079.1_pt1 | contig 24955 bp, 43 predicted proteins | sample 616521 | NCBI WGS metagenome assembly JMBX01 (sample SAMN02727906, study PRJNA239997) | anaerobic digester metagenome | biome: anaerobic digester; isolation source: mesophilic anaerobic digester inoculated with municipal waste water sludge... | place: Germany: Bielefeld University, CeBiTec ...
AAAGCAGTACCCTTCTGATTAAATGATAAAGAGTAGAAGTAAATAGCCCAATAACAACCTCAACCCCCCCATTAAAAACTTCTTTTCTTCTTTTACCCTTCCCTATATCTTTAAAAACGATATGTTCTTCGTCATGAATAAATTTCATAACAACATATCGTTTTCGTTGATAATTAGCCATTTCGAGAACATTTCCTACTATTAATTTTTTTTGTATTCCTACCACACACTCCACATGCGTCGTGTGTGGGATAGGAATACAAATTACTATTTTTATCATTTTTTTCTATCACTAATCCTGTTTTAAAAATAAAAGTAACACTGTAGGGGTTATTATTTCCATCTTCATCGATTTTCCCAACTATAATCTTTTCAATTACACTTTCAAAAATTTCTCTATCAAATTCTTTCAAGATTTCATTATTCTCAAATAATTTTCTAAAAGTATCTATTCTATCTTTTAAATTATCTTCTTTGCTAGTTATTGTTTGTAACTCTTCTTCTTTAGCTTTGACTTTTTCAAGTTCATCTAATAATTCTGTATATTTACTCTCAAAATTTTCCTTTTCAAGTATTCCTTCTAAATGAAGATCCACTAACTTATTAATATTATTTTCTATTTTATTGATTTCTCTTTCTATCTTTTTTAATTCTTTCAGTGTACTCGTATTACTTAATGTATCCTCTACATTCTTCAAAACTCATCTGTAATCTCTTTATGCTGCGTACACAAAATATTAAAGGCGTCTACAAATGCAGCCTCTAAATCCTTCTCTGATATACTCTTACTATGTGGACAATTTTTCTTACCCTGCTTAATTGCCTTTATACAACTCCAAGTAATTTTTCATGTTTTGAATTTGCATGCCAGGTACGTCTAGAAAAGTTAGTATTGCAAAACCACATTGGATCATGGAAGAAAAGTGTATTTCCTACTGTATTTCTGCCCCCCCTGCCTTTGTTGCTGTGTTTTGCACTACGTTTTTCTAGAATTTCTTGCGCCTTGTCAAAAATCTCTCTACTAATTATAGCCTCATGATTATCCCTAATATAATACTTGTCTTCTTCTCCAAAATTTTCTAATCTTCTCTTACTTATTGGATCCACGGTAAATGTTTTGCCCTGAATCACATCTCCTACATACTTTTCGTTTTTTTACAATTCTAAGAACCGAGCTTTCGTGCCAGGTCGTGCTTCCTTTCTTTGTTTTGTAATCTAGTTGTGTCAACTCCTTTGCTATAGTGTAACAACCAGCACCTTCTGTATATCGTTTAAAAATATACCTTACAATTTCAGCTTCTTTTTCATTCACTGATAAAATTTTTGTCTTAGAGTCATAATCATACCCGAGACAACCGTGAAACCCTATCAACTCCCCCTCTTTTCATCTTCATTTTAAAACCCATCTTAACATTAGCAGAGAGGCTCTCAGTTTCCTGCTGTGCTAAACTACTTAATATTGTTAATAACATTTCTCCTTGAAGGTCCAATGTATTGATATTTTCTTTTTCAAATTGAATTGCTATTCCACGTTCTTTTAATAATCTTACATATTTCAAAGTATCAACTGTGTTCCTTGCAAATCGTGAAATAGATTTTGTTATAATTAAATCTATTTTTTTTCATTTAAAGCATCATTAATCATTTTTTTGGAAGTTTTTCCTATGCCTTGTTTGAGTACCAGATATTCCTTCATCTGCGTATATACCTACATACTCCCAATCTTCATTTGAAGTTATTAAATCTCTATAATGTTTTACTTGTGAATTATAAGATAATAATTGCTCTTCAGAATCCGTCGAAACTCTACAATATGCCGCAACTCTTAATCTTTCTATCTTTATAGAATTGTCACGGTTAATCTTCCCCCCACAGTCGACTCTATAATCTCTACTTTTTTTACTCATTAAACCACTCCTTTACTTTTGTATCCCTTTCCCCTATTGCTAATATTTTAATAGTAGATACAAAATTAAGCAACATCTAAATCAAAAATTTTATATCTTCTCTTTAACGTTGCCTTAATAGCATTATATTCTGTCTTATTAATCGCCTCTTTGCATAATAAATTTTGTAACATGGCTAATTGAATAGCATACTTCGCCTTATTATCAATTTTATACATAAAAACACTCCTTTAAAATTTGAATTTCTCTACGCATAAAAAAAAGGCCCCCCCGCAAAAGCGGAGCAAAATTTTTCTTTAGGAAGTACGAAATATACATTCACTTATTAGTATTTTTCAAGTTACTCAATGATAAGGTAAGTTTAGAAATTATCTAATCTACTTTCCCCCCCTTTTAGATTTTCTTCAAAAAAAATATAAAAATACCCGAGATCAGATCGTGGAACAAAGATCTGACTTCAGGTTACACTATCAAGAAGATTCTTTCAGTGTTCTAAGTTAAGGTTTGAATTTTAGTTAAGTTCTTTTTTTATCCTCAGTTTTTTTCTGTAATACTACTAACATTTATTATTGGATCAGTATCCTTGATAATCCCTAACTAAGTGTTTTTCTTTTCTAAAATACTTCTTCACCTCCTTAACTTATGTTCCACTGAGCGCATTCTTTTGTTCTTGTTTAACAACATTTTAAAAAAAATCTTTATCTCTTTGTGAATAAAATATAAAAGAGTTCTTTTCACTTTTAGATTAGCATAAACAACAAGTTTATATATTTAAATTGTCATATAAATCATTTATCTCATCTTGTCTTATCCCCAGGCACCTCTTTGTTACACTTAAGTTGCTATGATTTAAGGTCTCCATGATCAGGGCTGGATTATATCCACTTTTCCAGGCATAATACCCCCAAGTTTTTCGTAATGTATGAGTTCCAACATTTTCCTTAATACCTACAGCTTCTGCTGCTTTTTTTAAAATATTTAATACCTGCTGTCGAGTTATGGGCTTGTTTTCCCCTTCTCTAGACTTAAATACATATTCATCCATACTATAGATATCCAAGCTTTCTAAAAGCTTTCTTAGGGCTTTTTGAGCAGCCTTATTTAATTTAATGCTTCTTATTTTCTTTTTTTTACTTCTTTTAAATTTACGATTATGAATTTTTTTCCATTTTTTTAAATAATAATATTTAACAACAAATTTTTCTTATTGCTATTATATAGGATATTATGGCAAACTCAACATTATAAAAAATGAAAAAGAAAAAGATGAAAATAGGCTTAAACATTGATATATTCATATTCATGGCAATTTTTTTGAACACCTAGAAAAACTTATTAGTATTTTTCAGGATACTCAATGATATAGTAATGATCTAATCTACATAATTAATGTGATAATTAAAGAAGAAGTGGAGTCTTAAAATCCACAAGGCTCCACTTCTAAAACCTACTACAAAAGTAAATCTATTACTTCTCTAAGACTCCCAATTATATTTATTGTTAACTATATCTAATAATGCTTCTTTGATTTCTTCATCGTTTCCTTTCTCCATTAAACTTAATAGTCTATTATATATTTTTATACGCTGTTCTTCAGTAGAGGCTAAAAACAATATAAGATCTGCTGTTATTCCAGTATCAATTTCGTCAATTATTTTAATAATAGTTTCCTTTTTACTTTGGAAATAATATTGCTCTAAATATGGCAGAACCTTTCTAGTAAAATCTTCTAATAATTTTTCATCTTCTGTATTTACATAATAATCTGGAAGTGCAAATTGAAAACCATCATAAGTAGTTACTCCACCTGCTAATGATATGATTAATTTACCCCCCCTTCCAATTCCCACCGATGATACGTGCCATACTGAACATAGGCGAAGTCATTTATATAATTTGATATTTCATATGCAAAGACAAAAATTTTATCTTTTGGAGCATCTGGATATTTATCTGATAAATACCATAATCCCATTGCAATTATATATTCTTCACTTTCTTCATAAGCGATTCTAATCGTCTCTTTAGTTTTTACTAAGAAATTGGTCCTTTCCTCCATTTCGCTTGATTTGAATTCTCCATAGGAATTGTTATCTAACCATTCATCTAATACCTCTAATTCTGGTGGATTGTAATATTCCTCAATTGCTTTTACAGAAAATAATTTCATGCTAATATCCTCCTTTAGATTTTTAATAATAAAGAATTAATAACAACAACTAATTTAAATAATATTGATTAAATTTTAGTTCTCATACTAAACCCCCCTTTCCCACTTTTAGATTTTCTCCAAAAATGTAAAAAAAGACCCGAGGTCAGATCGTGGAACAAAGATCTGACTTCAGGTTACACTATCAAGAAGATTCTTTCAGTGATCCAAATTAAGATTTAAATTTTAGCTAAGAGCTTTTTTTACCCTCAGCTTCTTCTGTAACACCACTAACATTTATTTAATGTTTTTCTTTTCTAAAATACTTCCTCACCTCCTTAATTGATGCTCCACTGAGTGCATTCTATTGTTCTTATTTAACAACATTCTAAAAAAAATCTTTATCTCTTTGTGAATAGAATATAAAAGAGTCCCCCCCTTCATTTCTGAGCTTGATTCCATAGAAGTGGACTCTACTTGGGGAATAGATTATGGTGTTCTCTGGGGGCTTGTGCAAGATAAGTCTTAGATGATTTGAGCCAGAGATTAATTCTCCTATGTGTAATATTTGATTCTTATACTGGGCTCTGATTAATGGCTGAGCTTTGGTTAAGAATCTTACTCCTGGGAATTGCTTTTTAATTTGACCTAAGAATTCATCTAAATAGCAATCTGGGTCTTTTGCTATATTAGGCAAATATTCTAATGCGAAGTTCCAAGGTATGAAGTAGCTTTTGTGTAGAAGCAGCCTTTCTGGTAAATTTCTTGATACTATATAATGTCTTGCGTTCGGTATCATATCTGCTTCTATAAATGATTTTATTCTACCTATGTCGTATCTTCCTATTGTATTTCCTAAGACATATATAAAAATTGGACTTTTACTTGGTATAGAGCAGCTTATTGGCATAAAGTTCTGGAGTTCATATTTTTCTATTGTTTGTCTTCTGGATAATAGATTAGTAATTTTTGAATACAATTTACCTAGCAGATTTGTTACATCTAGTTTGTCGTCATCCGGAATCACATATCTACTATCTATCGTGCAGCCAACTTCTTTACAACCTTTACTTGTTGCATAATATATTGCTGCTACTCTCTGAGCAAACTTTACTCCGTCTTTTTATTTTGTGCATAATAGTATTTTCTTTTTATATAATCATTATCTTCTAATTCTTTTAACCTTCTATAACCATATGTCTTTGAATTCTTAAAATATTTATCTATTATCTCTGGGCCAGGTAATCCATTAAAATTAATTAACTCCTGAAGCAGCTCTTTGTCTCTAGGTTGAATACGAATACTCTTTATCAATCATGCATCCTCCTTTCTAATAAGACAGTCATATGGAAAAAAAGAGAGGAGATAAGATGTAGCAAAAATAGGAGTTCATAGAAATGATAAGACCACAAGTGGTCCATTTCCTTCTACTGCAAATTAGATTGTTAAAAACCTTGATATTATAATATCTTACTAAATTCCTACACCTCAACTAAGCCTCCTTTTTTTACTGGTTGACTAAGCATTTCCTTGTTAGTCAACCTATTTCCCACATTAACTACTATTCTGTTAGCCAACTAGTTTTCATTATACTAACTTAAATTAATACCTTTAATTTTAAGATAATTATTTTGTAATTTATTAGTATAATTTAGAAAGCATTTTCATCATTTTTCTTTGAAATTATTTCTATTCCTTCCTACTGTTTTGCTTCCCTTAGTCTACCTATTTCATTTTCTAAATTCTCTATCTTTTTCTCGTATTCTGCTATCTCTTTTTTTTAATTTTTCATCCTCTTTATAAGGCAATAATATTTTTTTTCTACTTGGTTATGATATGGTATTATATAAACCTCTGTTCTAGGATTTTCCTTATCTATTCTGGCTTCTTGAATCTCAATTGGAACATTCTCTAAGTTGTCATCTGTTGCAATAGCTCCATAGTACATAAGCCCATCAATTATCATTTTACCTGTAAAATTACTTACATCGCACATCCAAGGTACATAGTAAACTAGGTATACAATCGCAGGGTCAATTCTTCCCCCCTTCATACCCCTTCATAGCTTTACGAATTAGACTATACCACCTATCCCGTACTTCTTGATAGGCATTATCTATAACAGAACCATTGATTACTTCAATCCTGCGAAATACGTCAATCTTAGGCGGATATTCTTTTATCGTGATCTTCAAGATATCGTCTATTACTTCACGTTTTACTTCAGATTCAACATCTCTCAGATTTGGATTTTTATCTATTATCTCTTTCATTAAATTACTTATCTGAACTTGAGCTTGAGTTAACCTAATTTGTGTCTTAATAAGTTGGCCTATATCCATTTTTATTTCCTCCTTTTAAAAGTATTAAAATAGACTCTGAAAACCTATTTTCAGAGTCTATTAGTTTAGATTATAATGAGACTACTCTTCTATCTCTAAATGAACTAAAGCTATTTCTACTATTTCTCTTAAAATTCTGATTTTCCCATGTTTAAAACTTCAGATTTTTCGTTTATTGCGTCTATTAGTTGTTGTGTCAAATAATAAGTGCATCTAATTAAACTTTCTTTATCTTCTTGCTTTTTTTAGTTTTATTTGATCCATTTCAATATCTTCTAAAACTAATTCAGTTTTGAATTTAACTGTTTTATCTTTCATTGGAATTTCCCTCCTTTCAAATTTTTGTATCTATATGAACCGCTTTACTTAAGCGGGTATTTTAAAATATCCTTTTGTTAATAGAGACAAAAAAAAGCCGGAATCTATGTCTTTAAAAAAATTAGACACAGATTCCGGCTTTATATATACTATATTCTATTATATTATTTCTATATTCGAGATTTTATATAAATACATCAAAAAAAATAAAAAAAGATCCGGCACAAAACCGGATTAAATTCTTATGTAATTTTCTCACATGATCCATTATGTATATCATCATATTTAGAATTAAGTCGTCTTTTAGAAAGTTATGCTTGATTTTGGACATAGCAATGCCCCCCCGGTTGTAATACCGGAACAGATTTCTTACTAAACCTTACTGTTTATTCTGATTTTGGACATAGTTATTGCGTGGTCCAGAAATCCGGAACAGATTTCTTACTAAATCTTACTTATTAATTTTTTTGATGTTTACTAATATGATTACCGTTCATTTTAAGTATACACTAGACAATCACCCTAGTCAAGCTCAAATTATAAATTATTTACTTCGTATTGTAAAAATTAGCTTTTTTTATGTAAAAAAAGAAGCGAGCTATTAACTCACTTCTAATTTTCTAATTAGACTCTTGTGCTTCTTGTAGTTTTTCTTGCTGTCTTATAAAGTCACTTAATAGGACCTTAATAAATGTTGGCTGCAAATCTGTTGAATTGTCATAGTCTGGGCCTAAATTCTCCATATACTCTTCTTCTGTACTTATACTCATATTGGTGATTGCAAACTTACCTTCACTTGTTATTTTATAGATGAATGTAGTTGGGTGTTTATAGTAATTGCCGTCTCCTGCTAAGTGACCTACTAATTCTCTTAAGTCATCATCCTCGATGTTTTCAGGCCATCTATTAACTAGCATTCCCCCCCTGGTCGTATATAGGCCAAACTCGTTCTTGATTGTGGTCTCTGGAATAAAGTAGTATCTTGCATCTGGTAGATTATCTACATCTATGAGCTGAGTGTGAATGAGGTTCCATGCTTCAGTATAGATGACTAATGCCTCTCCCTCTATGCCATCTTCTAGATAATCGAAGTAGTTCCTATAAGGGACTAATCTTCTTTCATTCAATGGTCTTTTTAGTATCTCTGCCTCCATTGAATCTTCTACTGGTGCGAAGTATTCCAGATCATCGGCATACAACTCTCCATATATTCTTCCTGTATATGGATTTACAACTGAGAATGGTAGGTCGTACTTACTGGATACTACTGCTGCTTTTGCACCTTCTCTCATTAATGCTGGGTTATCCTTCAACTCTTCTATTAATCCTTGATTTACCAAGTCTTGCGAGTAATAAACAAGTCCTAATTGTCCTAAGGTCCCTTCTTTCCTGTGTTCAATGAAGACCTCTGCTGCCTCTTCCATTGTCATTTTGTCTATAAGGTCTAGTTCTTCCTGAAGCTCTGGTAGGAAATATTCAAGGTCTTCTAGAGCTACATCTTCTTGAACCTCCTGAGATATTTTTTTCAACTGCTGGGCTCTTTGGGCCTTCTGTGCCCATAGGTTGTTCTGTAGGACAACCCGTTAATAATACTACTACTAATAATAAACTTGCAACTTTAATCTTTTTCATGAATTTCACTCCTTTTCTTCAATAGATCTTGCAGCTTATATAATTGATATAGTTACAGGTACTTTAATTACAATTTTACGCACATCCATTTTTACTCAATAATCGTCCTATCCTTTGCAATTACGAACCTTGAACTATGCACAATCTACGCACATTCGCAAAAATATACATACGCACATCGAAAAACCTGTATGAAACTTCCGTAACCCTCATATATACAAGCTTACACTTTTGTTTCTTCAATGTGCCTAATTTAAAGTAGCAATTTTATTTCAAAATAATTAGACACATACAAATCTGCAATAAATCCATATGACTATCGGCATTGCTAACTTGTACCCTATTTTCTTTTCAATGTGCCTAAATGTCATTTTGAAATTGATATTGTGCTGTATCCTTTGCTGGTATATAATGTAAGTAAGGATTATGTAAACCAATACTAGGAGGTTTTAAAATGAATAAAGTTAAAGAGACTAAACTTCATAACCCCGTCACTTCCTTTTTTTATAGCAATCTGGATGGTGGTGGGTACGTACAAATTTCTATTCAGTCCACCGCCAGTTGTTCGAAAAATTCTGCTTGATATTTTTAATCAATATCCTCTAACTTCTACTATCTACCAAGGACTGCAATTTATTTTTGGGGGGGTTCCTATCGTACTACTAGTAGTTTACCTAGCTTTAAGATTCTTCACAAGCTTCTTTGACTCAATTTACTTTAAGCTATAGGGCTAAAAATCTACTAAGTAGTCATTTTCATGGACCCGCTCCCATGTATGGTTTTACCACTTTCATAATGCACAAACTTGTAAACTCTAGATTTGCCTTCTTCGTTAAATGCTTCAACATAAATGTTGTTATCTGCATCTATACATCTTAAACGTGGTGTATATCCTTTTGGAAGTTTGAATTCTATATCGTTATATAAAAATTCACCCTTATTTGTTACGCAAGAATTAGTTAAACCCGTCCTTACTAGGACTGCTATTTCATCAAACACACCGATATTTATTAGATTTTTAATAAAATCTTGATGCTGTTCCGCCACTAAGTCGTAAGCCTGATATGTTATAACAAATGCTAGATATTTTATGTATTGCTTTGGCGTTAGTATTTTCTCAGCTATATCAGCTTTGCTACTTTCTGTTTTGTTTTTAGGTACAAGTTTAAGTATCATTTTATCCTCTAATGATTGTCTCTGTGACTGGAAATATATAATATTCGACATTATACCCACTCCTTTGTTTACATAATATCATATCCATAAGTGCAGTAGGGGTAAAATATTAAAAATAGCTATTATAATATATGGAAGACAAAAGGGCCAACCCCCCCTATGTGGAATTGGCCAATGATTATAGATTATCAACATATTCTTCTATGTTAAATCCACCTTTTAAGATGAATTGTCTTATCAGTTTGTCTGACTTCTGATAGACCTCTCTTGGTTTAATTTTAGTACCTAGCTGTTCTTCTAACCACTTCCTAGCTTTTCTTGGCTCCATAGATTCCATTAGTTTATTGAAGCGACCAAACTCATTGATGTTCTTCTCTGTTAGTTTTAAATTCATCATATTATTTAGCAACTCTATATCTAATCCAAAAGAATTAGCTAGTCTTTGAATTTGATCATCCTCAATTTTAGCTTGATACTCATTGATGTAATCTATGAAATCTTTACCTTCATCAACAACTAGTTTATTGTTTTGTAAATCATATAAGACTACATCAGCATATTTTTGTTGTTCTTTTGTTAAGGTCGCAAAGAAGCGATGTAGGTCGTTAATAACCCTTTCTATCTCTTCAGGATCGCCCTTATCTTCCCTCAACCTAATATATTTTTTTGAAATTTGCATTCAAATATTCATAGTCAATTCTTGCTGAATCCTTCTCTACTATCTCATAATCTATATCAAATGGAATACTATCTCCACCTGTGCCTCCACCACCATTCCCAGCAAGCTCTTTATATCGGAGCAACCAGGCTAGATAGTCTTGCTCACTAAATAGGGTGGTGATTTTTTTCTTTAGGTTCACCTGGCTTTATTTCACAAATATATTCACTTCTATCCCAGATAAAACCTTGAATTTGTGCTGCTTCCAGGTGGTTGTTGAAATCTTTAAATAAGTTAGCAAATTTCTGCTTGGCTTCATCTAACTCAGGTAATTTTTTAAAATTATAAATCTTGTTTGATTCAAATACACTCTTTATATCCTCATAGATTTTATTCATTGCAAGTAAGTTGCTTCCAAGCTTGTCAACAAATAAGCCAGCTTCTTTAGCTCCTGAGTATGTCTCTACTGCTTCTCTTATGTTTCTTTCCATTGTATGCACTTTTCGATAATAACGAATAATCCCAAAAGGCTTTTCACTACCCATAAGTCTATTTGTTCTTGAAAATGCTTGAATAACATTCTCATAGTCCCTAACTTTATCTAGGTACAATGTATTAATATACTTAGAATCATATCCGGTAAGTAACTGGTCTACTACTATCACGATGTCTATTTGCTCATCTTTGTCAATATTATTATATGGCTTCTTATGAGCTAATCTTAAAGTAATATCCTTTTAAATTGTGCTTGTTTTGGTATGGAAAATACTGGTCAAACATATCATTATAATCCTCTATAATCTCAACTAAACCATCTTGTTTAAATATTGTTTCGCCAGTATAATCCAGGTTTTTATCAAATAAAGCTGTCACTTTTAAATCTAGAGGATTATCTTTTAATAGTCGATAATACTCTATAGCCTCTATGATAGAATTAGTTGCTAGTAAGGCGTGGAACTTTCCATCTCTACTTAATCTAACCCAATTTCTTAATATATCTTTAACAACTTTTTCTCTATGCTCTTCTCCGTACTGTGATTGAGGTATATAGTCTTCAATTCCCCCCCTTCTATAAACCCCCCCATCTTTCGTTTTATAACCTACCATCGGCACTTCTTTTTTTATCCATATACTTATAGTAAATTTTAGATTTTTCTGGATGATTAATAGCTTCCCTCTCATCTTCTGCCTTTGCCTTCATCAATGCTACAGATTTTCTAATTTCTATATCTCTAAATGTAGCAACCTTTGTTACATCAAAGCCAAGGACATTGCCATCCCTTATTCCGTCTGCCAAGCTATATGAGTGTAATTCATCACCAAAAATTGTAGCTGTCGTATTGTCTTTCTTCTTATTCTCTTCCTTAATTGGTGTCCCAGTAAATCCAAAAATACAGCATGGGGGGGAAGGTTTGATATTTAATTCTAGCTAACATATCGCCAAAAGTTGATCGATGGCACTCATCTATTATAATAACCATTTTCTTAGCTTGAATTTGTTCTAAATCAGCATTACCTATTCCGTCTTCTCTAATGTTAGACATCTTTTGTATTGAGGTTACTATTAATTTCTCAGTCGGTTTATCACTCTTTAACTTACCTATTAAGTCAACAGTTGAATCTGTTCCATGTATCTCATCTTCTAGCTCTGCAAAACTTTTAAACTCCGCCAATGTTTGAGCTCCTAATTCTATTCTATCCATAAGGAAGACTACTTTATCAGCCTCTCCTGAGGCAGCAATCAATTGTGCAGACTTAAAGCTAGTTAATGTTTTTCCTGATCCAGTAGTATGCCAGATATATCCTCCTAATTGGTCTTTTCATGCCAGTCTATTTTATTACACGATTAGCAATCTCTCTAGCTGCATATATTTGATAGCTTCTTAGCACTTTTAATACATTATCAGCCGTATCTGGTATTGTATAAAAGCCTATCAATTGATGTGCCATTGGGATAGATAAAAGAGTATCCGCTATCTGCTTCCAATCATTAACAGGTTCGTTATAAAAGTTAGCCCAGTGAAAGAAATAGTCTTTATTAAATAGTTCTGCTTCACCAGGGTTTGCAAAGTAAACTGTTTCTTCTGGAGTCATAGCTGTAAACACCTGGATCAGTGAAAAGATGCCTGTAAAGACTTGCTCATGCATATAGTTTTGTATCTGATAAACAGCTTTACTTATAGGAGTGCCGCTTCTTTTTAACTCAATATGAATTACTGGCATACCATTTATAAGGAGCATTATATCTCCACGCCTATCAGGTAATATTGATGTTTTCTTTGTAAATCGTGGTTGTCGGGCTATCTGATAATAACTCATGCCTGCTGCAATCTCTTGCCTATCATATATTTTTAAACTAACTTCCTTACCAAAATGAAGTGTGTCCTCTTCATTTTCCCGCTTTATTGATACAGATTTTCCATTTATAAACTCGTTTCTCTTTAACGGTGTCTGTAGTCCATTAATTTGTTCTATTATCTGGTTCATTTCTGAGCGACTTAGTGGAACATTGTTGAGTCTATCTTTCTCTTTGTTGTTCTGAAAAAGGATATCTGCCCAGTTCTGAATTAAATCTTCTTCAGATGGGTTATCCAATACCTCATCCCAACCTTTTTGACTAATTAATAAATTTACCAATGCATCTTCAAATGATTGTTCATTTTTAAATACCAATTTTCAACCCCCCCTTTCTTATACAAACATTTTCTGTAACATGGCTTCTTTGAATTGTTTTAATTTTTCTAGTTCACGCTGATGAAGGGTGATAAGGTTGTCTAGGTTTAAAAACAGTTTGCCTATTTGTTCTTGTTCTTCTTCAGATGGTGCCATAAAACTATACTCATTTAATTCATTTCGGTTAATTTTTGGCATACCTGACCTCATAGATACAGAGACTGAATATTTAAAAAAATGCTTTGTTTGTAGTACTGCATATAGGAAAGTTTGATGTATTCCATTTTTTTGAATTTAATACATATGCATCAGCACTTGCTAACCCTTCACATGGCGCATATACATACTTACCAAGCTGTGGATTAATTTTCCCGTATATAACATCACCTTTATTAAAATGGAATTTTGCACTAACCAAATTATCTTCTTTTACGGTATTAACATTATCTAATAAACGTCCTGTAAAAGATTCAATATTACCTGGACCAATGTGAGGTAAGTTATCGTAAATACTCTTTCTAGGATCCACCATATTTGTTGAGATATCGACTGTATTTATCCACTTACGCTGTTCCCAAGCATCAGTAAACCCTGCAAATCTTAGTCTCGGATATCTTTCTCCTTCTTTAGGGAACATTTTTGAAAGGTATGCTGATTTAAAATTTTTAATTTTGTTAAGCTTACGCTGATGAAGAGTGATGAGGTTGTCTAACTGTAGAAAAAAAACTTCCAATCTGTTTTGTTCCTCTATGTTTGGTAAATAATATTCTACTGAATCTAAATCTCTAGGATAAACAGCAGCAACACTTGTACTCCCTACTGCTCTTGATTGAATCTGTTCAATCATTTGTTGGGTATTATATAAATAGTTAAAGAAAATAGTATTAATTCCATCAAAAGTAAATCTAGCTATATTGCTATTAAATGCATATTCTCCACTTTTTCCTGTCCAAGTTGCTCCTTTTCCAACAAGTTCGAGTGTATTTCTTGTATTAAATAAAAAGTCGCCATATTGTGCAATATTTTCTTTCTCTACATCTTGCTTTTCATCTAAATATTCAAGTTTATTAAAGGAAAAATATCCTCTTTGAATATTTCCCATTTTAATAAAGGAACCCCCCCGGAATTAGCTTCAGCTCCTAACAAGTTTGTACCAGTTTGTATTGAAACAATATTATCCTTAAACTTACGCTGTTCCCAAGCATCAGTAAATTCCCCCCCGAATCTAATTCCCGGCTTCATCTTACTCACTTAATTCACCACCCAACAACTGTTGAAATGCTCCAAGCCCCCCCTTCATATCTGTTTCACTTCCAGTCAGTTGGCTCATCATCTCAAGGAGTTCTTGACTAGACTTGCTTATATTTATTTGAATATCATTCATAGTTTCAGCATATTTATCATTGAGTTTTTTTCAACTCAACTTCTAAGTCTTTAAAATATTGTGGTACTAATGATTTTATACCAACTTCTATAGGTTTAATCCACTTTTCGTTTAACAGCTGTTTAGCTTCTTCATCTGTTAGATTTTCAATTGTTTCTTTGGTTAATGTATGAAGTTCTTCATTTTTCTCTTTAGCTTCTTTTTTTAACCTCTTTTTCTTCATCCATTAGGGCAATAGCATTTGATAGTTTAGCTCCAAACGTGTCCTCTGGGAACTTATAGTTTTGCATAAGATAACTTTCGTAATCTCTTAAACCCTTCACTGAAGGAGTTCCGTCTTTTTTTCAGGGCCATACTTTCCCAATCAAGACTTGGATTATTCTTCATAAATTCTAATAATTGCTTCTTCTTTGCTTTATTACTCACTAGAATATTATATTCTTTTAAAACTTTCATTTCGGGAGTCTCTATATCTTCAAATAATTCATTTAGTGCATTTCTAGTATTAGTGATAAGGAACTTATCATTGCTATCGTTTAAAACTTTAAATTCGCCATCTTCTTCTGAAAGAGTTCCAATTATGCTTGCCAATTCTTCCTGTATTTCTACTTGTCGAGTCTCTAGCTTATCAAGCTCATCTTTCTCCTCTTTCAATAAGGTTTCTTGAACTAGGTCAAAGGGTATAATTCGACCTTTCCACCCTTCCTGTTCTTCCATCATTATTCCACTTTTCTTTTTCATAACTATATTTGGGTCAACTGCCCTAACAGCTTCAAAAGAGTCTCTTTGCAATACTTCTAAATCATTAGATATTGTTACCCAATTATCATCAAATATCTGATAAGCCTCATATTTGTCAATCAATGGAACTGCTTCAAATCGACCAAATAAATCGTCTACTAGTGTCTCTTTCATTATAACTGGTCTAACATTCATTCCATTTTCAATTAACTGTTCTGACAAGTAGGAGTTATAGTCTTTAAACACTTCACTAAATTTATTTTTAAATTCATTTGCACTTTGGCTTTTCAATTAACTCATGAATATTATCTGATCTTAAGTCAACATATTCTTCGTTTAATTCTTCAAACAGGTCATTGTATAATCTAGGCATAATATCCCAAACATCTTTATATTTTTTTTGAGTTCTTCTTTTGGAATGCCTCCAAGCATTGTAGCGTATATATCCCATTCTTCAGCATCTTCACTAGAGTCAACATAGCGTGGGATATTAAGGTTGTATTCATTGTCTTCTATATCTTTAAAGAAGCAATATAAGAATACTTGTCTATTTCTTTACGCTTAATAACAGTATCGACTATTTTTTTTAATATCTCTTGAACGCAATACATTTTTGTTACCCTGCTTTTCAAATCCCTTTGAAGCATCTATGAAAAGAATATCGCTCTCACTTCTTTTTTTTCTTTAGAACCATAACAATCGTTGGAATCCCTGTACCAAAGAAAATATTTGGAGGTAATCCGATAATTGTTTCTATATGATGTCCTTTAATTAATTTTTCTCGTATAATTCCTTCCTCTCCACCTCGAAATAGCACACCGTGTGGCAAGACGATTGTCAAAATACCATCTTGTTTTAGATGATATAAGCTATGAAGTAAAAAAGCGTAATCAGCTTTGCTTTTTGGGGGGGCTAGACCATAGTATTTAAAACGAGGCTGATTCTCCTTATCTGTAGGGTCCCAACGCATGGAGTAAGGTGGATTTGAAGTCACCGCATCCACAAATACTGGCTCATAAGTTCCTTCTGGATCACTATCTTCAAAATAAGGGAAATCGTGCTCTAGTGTATCTCCATTTCTAATAATCATATTGTCTGGCAATACTTCGTGCATTACTAAATTCATACGAGTTAAGTTATAAGTGCTATAGATTTTTTTCTTGTGCATAGTATTTTATCTTATTTGGATCATCGATATATTTGCTTACAGCTTGACCTATATTAAGTAATAGCGACCCCCCCGAGCCACTTGTAGGGTCATATATTTTAATTGTTTCATTATCTTTTAAGTGATTAGCTATAATCTCTGCCATAACAAGTGACACTTCGTGAGGCGTATAAAATTCTCCAGCTTTTTTTGCCGGCCCCCCCTGCTGCAAATTGACTTATTAAGTACTCATAAATATATCCTAAAGTATCATAATTTCCATTACTAGTAGGAACATCATTTACAAGGCTTACTAATTGACGAATAGCCTTTGTTTGACTTGTAGCAGTATCTCCTAAATTAGAAAGACCCTGTTCTAATGTATTAAAAACACCACCAAATATTTTTCTCCTATTTGGGTCTATGTTTCTATTAAAAGATGATAAGGCTGTCCTTACATTATCAACCGTAAAGTCAGACCCCCCCATTTTTATCCAATTTTGAAACAAATTTTTCGGTTCTATAAAATAACCTAAAGTTCTAGAAATCCACTTAACATCTTCTTCGTCTTCTTCAGTAAGCTCTTCTATATCCTCTTTCTCAAAACTCTTGCTTAATAGAAAGTTTACTTCTTTTTCTGATAAGTATTTATAAAATATAAATCCCAAAATATAGTCTTTGTATTCACTGGCTTCCATACTCCCACGTAATTCATTTGCTGTCTCCCAAATCTTAGCAGCTAATTCTTGCTTATTCATTAGTAACCTCCTTATTTTAGTGATTTGTTTTATAATTGATTATACTTAAGTAGGTGATTCTGTTTTATTATTATGCTTTTTCATCTAAGTCTCGTAAGTCATTTAAGCCTTCAAAGAATAACCAGCCATTTTCTGCTCTTCCACTTACTAAAGATGCAACCATAGAAGGGCTTTTAAACGAGAGATTTACCAAGGTCTCATAGCAATTATCTTTCTTTGTAACCTTATTATCTTTTAATAAATCATTAACGATTTCCGTGTATCTATTGTAGAATTTTCCTTTATCAGACCAATTTTTTGAAGACTCTATTGGACTTCTTATTAAAGAGCCTGCATGAAGTATAAACCTCCCTTCTTTTATCGAGATTTTAGCATGATACTTTTTATTCTTTGAATAATAGAATTTACTGTCTTCAGTTATCTGCTGTTCATCAAAATCTATCCCTTCTGTTTTTAATAAAAATTCGATTTGCTCTATATATGCTTCAAGGTTTGGCTTGTCATATATGCTTACAATAGGCTCACTAGTACGCATATCCTTATTTTCCAATGAGTATGAACTGCTATTTTTTTAATTTATTTATAAAAGAATATTCTATATAATCAATTGTCATAGCATCAAATGAGTTATTGTCTGTTACAAACATAATACAAAATGACCAAAATGTCTTTGACTTATCATGTGATAACATTCTATTAGCACCATTTCTTGATTGACCTATATAAACCTTTGTTATCTCATTATCCTCTGCCTCGTTGAATAAAAAAATATACAGCATAGTTTGTACCTGATTCTAGCTTCTCTACTTCCTTGATATTTTCACGGGTAAAATAAAATGCCCTTATTTGATTGGTCCTGTCTTGGAACATTTTAAGAGAAGATGCTTTCTCACTATCTGGATATAAATATGTTATAGTCTTTTGCATAGCGTAACCCCCCCCTATATATTTAAGTTATCATATAAATCATTTATTTCATCTTGTCTAATTCCTAGATACCTTTTTGTTACGCTTAGATTACTATGATTAAGTGTCTCCATGATCAGGGCAGGATTATATCCACTCTTCCATGCATGATATCCCCCCCAAGTTTTTCTTAAAGAGTGAGTTCCTATGTTTTCTTTTACCCCCCCAACCGACTCTGCTGCATCTTTTAATATGTTTAGAGCTTGTTGACGTGAGATAGGCTTGTTATCGCCTTCTCTAGACTTAAATATATAGTCATCCATATCATAGGTATCTAATGTCTCTAAAAGCTCTCCTATGGCCTTTCTAGAGCTTTGGTTTAACTTTATATTTCTAATTTTCTGAGTTTTCCCTTCTTTAAGGATTAAAATCTTAAAATTCCCATTTTCATCCAAGATATCATCCCAAGTTAAATCTAACAAGTCCGAAATCCTTAATGCAACATTAGTTCCTACAACAAACAATGCATAATCTCTGACACTCTTTCCTTTTAAATACCGTTTCATGGCATTTATTTTCTTGGATCACGGATTGGTTCAACCGCTTTCATACACAATCAACCTCGCCTTAAAATGAATTAATAATACTTATTTTCATGATCACAGTTACCTTCGCTGCCGATTACTAGTTTTACTTATCTCTATTTTATCATATCTTATGATAAACTCAATAGTGTAAATAAAAAAAACAAGCTAGCCATAAAGGTAGCTCTAATGTTGATATATCAATGCTTATCCCGTTTTTAGTGAGTTTGTCATATTAATAAATATGTCAAACTCAATATAAGAATCATACGAAATGTAATATAAAAAAAATGCGTTGTATAAACCCATAAATTCAAAACCAATTGCTTCTCATTTTCTTTTTATTAAGAAGTTGATAATAATAACAATGAATATAACTATACCAGCACCTAAACCATATATTAGAACACTCGTACACAAGATACAGATTGTATTTCATATAAATTAGGATGTGTTTTTATAATCAAAATATCTATAGCATTGGATGGCCTATAAAAGCACCAAATAATGAGCCGATAATAATATTTAAACCCGTTTTCCATTTCTTTAATCTTTCAAACATTATGCTCCCCTCATTAGATCGTTCTAATATACCAAAACGACGATGAAAATAAATTATGTGTCATAAAATTGTTTCTTTTAACTTAACAAATTAAAATCTTATATATACTTATTATGATTACAATATAATCACTTTTATGTCATAAATAATAGGAAAAACGCACATCTCTCATACTCTCATTAAACTTATAAATAAGATGGGTGAAATTTTACACCATCACTTATTATCTCCGGGATTAAGTATGAATACCATACATTTCCCAACCCATATGAATTCCCCCCCATCCTAATTATATTGCCTCCTATATCTATATTTTCATACCATTTAAACTCACCTGAATATACACCAAGAAAAACAAATTGTTTTATTTTGTTATACTTCAGATTTCCATCTATCATGGCAATATTAGTGGGCTTACTGATAACTAAACCTCCAGATGAGCCTGGAAAAAGTTGAGCGTCAATTTGAAATATTGGTAACCCGTTAAAATTATACCCCATGCTGAAGCGATGATGCCTGACTTCACGATTGGGAACTTATTCAGCTTATCGTAAAATCCTTGTGGACAACTTGCCACAATAATATCACTGGTAACATCAATACTAAGAGGTTGATTTTCTGGTAAATTTGTATTTGAAAGCGCTGATGGCAAATATATATTTTGAATTTCAGGTTTTCCTGAAATTTCATCGATAATTTCCTGTATATATGGAGAAATTTCAACTAGTGCAACATCAATTTCATTTTGTTTATGAAGCTTTAACGATGATAATAATTGTGCTCGAGTTAAACTGATGGGCTTCCATTGAATAAGTCCATTAATATTCTCTCTAATAAAAAAAATCAAATCTATCAGGAATATATTCTACTCCATCTATTTCAGTGAGCACCACATGCCTATTTGTTACAAGCCAAAATTTATCCACCCTGTACCATTGTGGTCCACTTTTATTGGGGTCAGAAGGACTTACTTGATTATAGTAAAAACCTGAACCTTGTGAAGAGTAAGTTTTACCATCTATAATTAAATAACTTCTAATAATAGTCGTTATCGAAAACAATTGCGACTCAAAAGTATTATCATTTTTAGTGTTAATTGTCATATTATAACACTCCTTACCTATTAAATTAATCATGAAAAATCAATGTGTAAGTAATAGATTCCTTTGATATTCAAATACTAAATTCTAAAAATATCTACTATAGCCCCTACAACAGTTTCAATAAATGTATGTGGATCCCTAGTTCTTTTAGCTGTTAATTTAATTAAATCATCTAATCTTTTACTAAGACTATTAAATTCTATTAATATTTCTTCCAAACCTTCTATTTCTTTAATAGCTTTTTCGTTGATTTCTAGTAATACATCATTAATATCAATCTTATTGAAATCATCTGGATATAGCAATAGTGAATAAACAATTTTCGAGCCTTCATGGTGCCTAAAATTTAGACCTAAGTCCCGCTCCCTCTCTAATGATTCCAACTCTTTTTAAGAAGAGTCTTATTAAAAAGAATCCCAAGATAATAATTCCTATAAGCTCTTCCAGTTATATCTTTTTAATCTTATATTGATTCCCAGTATTACTATAATTTAGAGTTTCATATTGTTCAATAGTTTCGAGAGCAATATCAAATAACTCTTGAAATTTATCATAAAACTTCCACCCAACAATTAAAGCATCTTTTTCAAGTTTTTCGGCTTTTATAGCTATTTTTTTATTGATTTCTATAATATCTCCATTAGCAACCATACTTTTAATCAAGGGGCTGTAGTTGTGATTACTATCCTTAAAATGTCTCCATGTTTTTGGATTATAGGAATCTAATCCATGTTTTAATTCTTGGAAATGCACTGTCATTTTTTTTATAGAACTCCTTTAGTTGCTGTCTATCTGATTGATTTTTCCCTGATTTTACTCCTAAAGTAAAAGTAATTAAACTCACTATTAAACTTGTAATTAAGCTGATTAATACAGTATCCATTTAGAAATCACCTCTATATCTGCAAGTTTTATTATAGAATCTATATTCTCAAACTAAGGTTTGGAAGTAACTTATATAATCCTTGGAACAATGCAAACTAAATCTTTCTACATTAGCCTCCTTACTACTAAACTCTTTCTCCTATTATTCCTGCAATTATCCAATTTTCCATATTATTGTTAGACGAATATTTTTTTATTAAATTTAAACAAGTCATCCATTTATTACAAATGTATTAACATAGCTTTTTCACCAGTATTTTTTTTATTGCTCCATCCTACTTTTAAAGCCTTATTGTGATTCTCATTATCTGACAAATATCATAATTATATAAATAATTCTATCACAATCACTCAGTTATGTTAATGAATATAGTATTTTTTTTATGTTCATTGTTCTAATACAACTAAAATAATAATAATTGATGTTATTAATATATTTAGGTGATTCATAGCACATTATTTTTAACTATTACTAATTTTATCTCCAGATTTACAAATACACATTTTATAAAGCGCATTTCACGCATATTTTATTAATACTTATTATTCAATATTCTTGATACATTAGATTGATTTAATCCTAATTTCTTTGCTATTTCTACTTGTTTAAAGCCCTGCCTTGCTAATTCTTCAACAGCTTCAATATTATCTCTTTTCTTTTGCTGTCTAGATGTTAGTCCATTCTCATTCCTTGGTGTTCTTTTGATATTACTCCTTCGATACCTCTCATTAGTGCCTATAATCGTTTTTAGATGCCTTTGCTCCTCTTCAGTAATGTCAAGCATATCAATCAAGGTACTATTTCTGTAATTATAGCCTGTAGCTCTTAGGGGGCTTTCTGAGCCGCTTAAATTGTCCTCATTAGTCAATCGTCTCTGATGTTCTAAAAAGCTCTCTATAGCCCTGTCGCAGCTTAAAACTACAGCTTCAACTACTTGATCATCTAAAGGTTCTGAAAATGTATTATTAAATTCTAATGCCATCTTCTCTAGCTGTGCTAAATCTCTTTCATAAATACCGTTCCAATAAATCCAGCAATGCAAAACTTTATTTCTATAACCCTTGATATCCCAATTTCTAAGTTGGCAAAGCATTTCTATATCTTGTATTCTGGTAAGGTGTAAAGAGTAACTGTTAAAGATTCTTGTAATTTTTCCTTTGTTTTTTTCCTCTCTTATCTTTTTTTCGTATGACTAGATTCTCCTCCATATCTTAGAAATTTTTCTCTTAAATCGTACATACTGTATATTAATTCATGGTCTACATATAAAACTTTGCAAGGTTCATTGTTTCGACTATTAATTGTATTAGGCAGTCTTAGAAGCCTTGCTGCATCTGTAGCTGATCTATCTGCCCATAGATGCTTTAAATTATTATACAAATAATCCTCTAACTGCTGCCAAGTGTATAAAGCTGTGTAAGGTGCATTTTGTATCCTCCAATAAAGATGAATTCCTCTGCCGGAATCTACAACTAACGTTGGCCTTGGAATTTTTCCTTCTTCTGCTAAAATAAACACTTTATAAACTGCTTCAGCCTTACCTATTCTGTTTAAGTCTAAATCTAAATCAATATAAAGCGCTCGTAAGTGTCTAATATTCCTAACTAATCTCTTCTTTATAAAAAAAAGTATTTGGACTTATAAACACATTATCCAAACCATAAAATCTCTCAATTTCATTTAAGGAATAATAGTTAATCATTTTATACCTTTTAAAATCATGAGTTAATTCGATATATCCTTCTGTTCCTTCAGTGTATAGATGCTCCATATATGCTTTTTCTGTTATCATATTGTTTCCTCCTTTTATATATAGGGGGGGAAACAAAAAAAAGCACCTACAGATATTTTCTGTAAGTGCTTTATCTAAAATAATTATGAAGTATATAGGATAGCTATAGATAATTTTAATAAAAGGATAGATCTTTTAGCAATTTGCTTTTTAAATATATCGCTCCTATGGTTCTAAAACTCATTCTTAATCTTCTAAAAACCTTTAGTTTCATCTTTTGATTGAATATTAAGATTCATCTTTTCTAAATCATGTTTTCTATCTAATAATAAATTTTCAGTAAAACAATCTAAAAAAAATAGGATGTATGCCACTCTAATTTACAATTATCCCTTACCAAAGCATCCCTAAAAAAAATTTGAATGCTTTTCAAACACAGTGCTATTAATATCAAAATCTAAGCTTCTAAAATACTCAATTGCAAATACAGCAATTGTTCGGGTATTTCCTTCTCTAAAGGGATGTATTTGCCATAAGTTAGATATAAATCTCATAGCAGATTTAGCTTTTTCTTCTTTTGTAAATAAATAATAATCTTTCTTAGCTTCCTCTTCAAAATCTATTTGGAGAGCTAAGTCTATCATATTCCACGATTCATAAAAAAACAGTTTCTCCATTCAAAACAGGCTCATTCTTTGAGATATTAACTTCCCTAAATTTGCCTATTGGGTACTTAAAACTTTCTATTCCTGAAAATAAATGTGCATGTATTTGTTTTAATCTACGAGTGCTTTTTTTCAAAAGGTCTAGGTTGAGATAACCACTCTGCAATACTAACTGATACCTTATCTACCTCTTCGTTTTCAATATTCGACCTTTCAGATGAATAGTGTTTGTCTAAAGAAGCTCTTATTTCTGAATAGGTTTTATTTCCCTCAATTTCTTCCTTTGATAGCTCGATGAGGTCATTTGAAGGCTACAATCCATCAATTTTTTTGTAAGCCAAAACTAATTTTCCATAAAGATTCTTGATATTCATAAGATGCATCTTCTCTAGGCATAACCATTCACCCTTTTCAAATGTTTTTATAACTATATTATAATATATAATTATCAAGATAGAAAACAGCATTATTCCAAACTTCTAAATAAACTCATTTGACTAGTCTTTATTAGTAGAATTAAATTAAGTGTCCTCAACAAATTAGAGAACACTTAATTATTTTTAATTTATTGAAACAATTTGTAACTGTTGAAAATGGATAAAAATTGTTCATTAGATATTTTATCAAGATCAGTGACATTCCCGTGCTTCAACGCTTGTCTTAATTGATTCTTAGTAAAAAGAACATGATATTCCCTGTTTACCCATTTATAAACGAATGATCGATACTTTTTATAGTCTTTCTTTAAAATCAATGGTTTATGTCGCTCTAGTGCAATCAATACAGAGTCTACACTGGGTTTAGGGTGAAAGTATTCTCGTGGCACTTTTTTTGAGAATTTTTTATGTCCATTTCTACCATCAATAACAAACCTAAAGCCCGTTTGGTATTTTGCAGTCTTTTAGCAAATCCTTTCTCTACAATAAGGTAGCTATATTTGGATTGGCTATCAAAAGCAATTTTTTTTACAATATCTGTGCTAATATTATAGGGAATATTACCAAATATTTTATAATCATTACTTTTGGGAAAGTTGAATTTTAATATATCCTCATGGATAACTTCTATATTATTAAAAGGTTTCACTGCTTTTTCCGTCGTTTTACATAAGTTTTCATCAATTTCTACAGCAGTCACCCATTGACTCATTTCCACAAGTTCTTTAGTAAATGTCCTTTTCCTGATCCAATTTCTATTACCTTGTCTTGTTTACTGATATTTGTATATTTTAATATTTCTTTTACATGCTTTCTAGATGTAATAAAATTCTGTGTGTGTTTTGGGTTTTTCTGTTTCATTTTTAAAGCCTCCTTACCTAAACAATTATACCACCCTTAATTACTCTCTTCAATAAACCTCTCCTATAAAATATCAATTTGCTTTAGAATATAACCCCCCCTAAAAACCTAAGCTATTTCACAAGGAAATTTATTCATAAAATCCTTCATCTTATGTATCATCATAATCTTCTTGTATCTACTTACACGACATCCGAACAGCTATTCCTATCTCTAACTCAGAAATAGGCTTTTTGCTGCTGTAACCATCCTTATTTTTAACAAATTGTAAACCGTCGGAAGCCTTGAAAAATCGAGCTATTTCGATGATTGAACCTTTTGTATCTCTATCACG
>JMBX01000080.1_pt1 | contig 24940 bp, 43 predicted proteins | sample 616521 | NCBI WGS metagenome assembly JMBX01 (sample SAMN02727906, study PRJNA239997) | anaerobic digester metagenome | biome: anaerobic digester; isolation source: mesophilic anaerobic digester inoculated with municipal waste water sludge... | place: Germany: Bielefeld University, CeBiTec ...
TGATTTAAAGGGTAGAGATTTAGAAAAATTTCTCACTAATTAAAAAAAATGGGAATTTGAAGATGAAATAAAGAAGAAAGACCCTAGATTCCACAAATTGGCAAAAGGAACATTTGAAGCCTATTCCAAGTATTGGTTGGAATATAAAGTAGAACATGAGGGAATAGCACCAAAAACCAAACAAGAATATGAGAAACTTCTTGAAACTAGAATACTCAAATATATAGGAAATAAAGTTTTAGAGAAGTTGACAAATGGGGGGGATATGTTAGAGTTGATGGAGGAAATAAAAAAACTCCCCTGCTAAAACTAAATCAGGCAAATTGTCCGATAAGTCGGTTAAACATTATCATACTTTACTAAAAACAATGTTTAATGATGCAGTAAAATTGAAGATATTAGAAGAAAGTCCTATGGAAAATGTTCCGGTAAAAACTCCTAAAAATAAACTAAAAGACAACTATTACGATATAGATGATGTAAAGAGGTTATTAAAAGTATTGCCACAAGCTCCTATTAGGTATCAGTTAGCTGTTTTATTAACAATTAGTACAGGACTTAGAGTAGGAGAATTAACTGCCTTAAAATGGAAACATATTGACCTAGACAATACTAAAATTACCATTGAACAAGCTAATTCTTATACTACAGAAAAAGGTTCTTTTGTCAAGGATACAAAGAATACCTATTCAGAAAGAATTATAGCTTTTCCAAGGAGTCTAGTTCAATTATTTTTAACACATAAAGAAGATGAAAAAAAATAAAAAAAAGAACTTGCTGATAGCAAATCCTTCTTTACTGGTACTGATGATGATTTTGTTTTTACTCAAAAAAAATGGGAAAATGATATTCATAGGTACTATTCCCAAATGGTTCAGAAAATTCATCAAAAACATAATCTAAAACATATTACCTTCCACGGACTAAGACATACTCATACTACTATATCAATCTATAGCGGGATAAATATAGTAAGTGTGTCAAAGTCTTTAGGTCATGGAAAAACCTCTACCACCACTGATTTTTATGCTCACCACATAGAGTCAGTAGAAAGAGAAATGGCGAATAAATTTGATGAAATATTTATAAGTGGCACGCAAGGTGGCACATCTGAACCAAAACTAAGAATTATAAAGTAACTAAGAATGGCTATAAATACACATTTCCACTAATTAAAACATGGTCGGGATGACTGGATTCGAACCAGCGACCCCCCCAAGTCCCCCCCCAGACTTGTACTCTACCAAACTGAGCCACATCCCGAGATACTTTAATATTATAGCATAAAATTTATAAAAAAATCTATACTATAGAAATAAGGTAGATACCCTCTACCTTATTTCTATATAATAATGCATATTAATCCACTACTACCATCATTTAATATCTTTTCTAAGGCCTTTCTCAACTTTTGCCTTGCATCTTCAGGCATAGTAGCCAATTTACCATTTAACTGTTCATTTACTAAATCATAAAGGGATTTCCCAAATAAATTAGATTGCCATATCTTATTAGGTTCACCTTCAAATTCTGATAAGAAGTATTGAATTAACTCTTCAGATTGCTTTTCGGAGCCTATTAGAGGCGACACTTCAGTGGTTATATCTGCCCTTAATACGTGAAGTGACGGCGCTTTAGCTTTAAGTTTAACTCCAAATCTATTGCCTTGACGATAAATTTCAGGCTCTTCTAATTCTAACTCTTCTAAGGTAGGACTTACAAGACCATAGCCTATTTCTCTAGCCTCAATTAAAGCCCTTTCAATTTTATCATATTCCTTCTTAATATTTGCCAGTTTATTTATTAGTCCTAATATTTGATGATCGCCATAAATATGATATCCTGTAATTTCATTTAAAATATTATAAAACAACTCTTCTTCCATGGTGATTTCCGTATTAATAACACCTTCACCAAGATTTATTTCCTTTATTAATATTTCCTTAACTGTATCTAATTCCTTAACAGGTTCTAAACATCCAGCTACTTGATTTAACTTTTGTAAATCTTCAACAGCTGGCTTTAAAGAATCCATAATACTCGCTCTTATCCAATGAGATTTTGGTAAGCCTTCAATCCACCTTGGTAAGTTAATGGTGATTTCCTTTACTGGGAATTCAAACAATAACTTTTCAAATATCTTTTCTACATCATTTACTTCCATATTTAAACAATCCATAGAAACTACTGAAACACCATATTTAGCCTCAAGACTTTCCTTTAATGCAATAGTCGTATCTAGATTTGGATGTTTAGAATTAAGTACTATAACAAAGGGTTTACCTAATTCTTTTAATTCATTAATTACTCTTTCCTCAGCTTTAATATAATTTGCCCTATCAATATCTGTAATAGATCCATCTGTAGTCACTACAAAACCAATGGTAGAGTGATCCTCTATTACTTTTCTCGTTCCAATTTCTGCTGCCTCTTCAAAGGGTATCTCCCTATCATACCAAGGAGTAGTTACCATTCTAGGCATATCATTTTCTTCATGACCTAAAGCACCCTTTACCAAATACCCTACACAATCTACCATCCTTACTTTGAACCTTACATTTTCATTTAAGACTAGTTCAACAGCTTCATTGGGCACAAATTTAGGCTCTGTAGTCATTATAGTTTTTCCAGATCCACTTAATGGCAGTTCATCTTTAGCCCTTTCTTTTTTTATGGAGATTTTCCATATTAGGTAGAACCAAAAGTTCCATAAATCTTTTAATAAAGGTAGACTTTCCCGTTCTCACTGGCCCTACAATACCTGCATAAATATCTCCATCTGTACGTTCCGCTATATCTTTGTATATATCGAATTCTTTCATATTTTCCCCCCCTCATTATTTTTTTTAACAATGCTTAACATTATATATATACGTAAATAGAATTTAAATATTACAAGCATTAAAAAAAACCTGCTAAATTTAGCAGGTTTACCATTTAAGATTTACATCTGTTACTACATCTTCCATTTCATGTTTTTATCTCTTTCCATAAGATTAGGTACTGAATCCTTTACATCCTTTCCTTGGTATAATACACTATATAATTCTTCAGTAATGGGCATATTTATATTATGTTTTTTTAGCCAATTTATAAGCAGAGTTTGTAGTTCTAATACCTTCTACTACCATACCTACTTCCTTAATGGCCTCATCTAAATCTAAACCTTTACCAATAAGTATCCCCCCCGCTCGTCTATTCCTACTATGCATACTAGTACATGTAACTATTAAATCACCAATACCAGCTAACCCAGAAAAAGTAGTTGGGTTTGCACCCATTTTTCTCCTAATCTAGCCATTTCAAATATACCCCCCCTAGTCATCAAAGCAGCCTTAGTATTGTCTCCATAGCCTAAACCATCTGATATTCCAGCTCCTAAAGCAATAATATTCTTAAGGGAGCCACCAAGCTCAACACCTACAATATCTGGATTTGTATATACTCTAAACTTTGGAGTCATAAATACATCCTGTACATATTTTGCAGTGCTTTTATGTACAGATGCAGAAACAACAGTTGTAGGAATATCTACAGCAACCTCCTCTGCATGGGAAGGTCCTGATAAAACAGCATATTTATTTTCTGGAAGAATCTCTTTTACAATTTCAGATATCCTCATTAAAGTATCATTTTCTATACCCTTAGCAACATTGACTATTACTTGATCTTTATTTATATACTTTTTAAAATTCATCAATGTTCCCCCCCTTACACCGTGGTAGGTACGGCAAGTAAAATGATATCTTTATTAAAAATTGCCTTTTCTACATCTGTCATTACATTAAGGTTTTCAGGTAGCTTTACCTTGGGAAGATATTTTTTATTTTCACCAGATTTAATGATCTCATCAACTTGTTTTTCATCTCTTAACCATATATCCACATCTAAACCTTTTTTTTCCAAGTAAAATAGCTAAAGCTGTTCCCCCCCAGCTTCCACCACCTAAAACACCTATTTTTTTTCATTCACAATTACCACCTACCTAATTTATTTTCATTACCAGCCATTAATCTTTCAATATTAGATTTATGTCGAATAATAGCCAATATGGCTAAAAGTAAAGATAAAATAAAGACTTCCTTATTAAAAGTATTACTAGCTAATCCATATATTATGGGAAAAGAACTTAAAAAAACACATAGAGCCTAAAGAAACATATCTACTAATTAAAGCTACAATAACCCCTAGGATTACAGCTATAATAGTGCTTGGCCAATGTATAGTTAGAAGTATTCCTAAGGATGTTGCCACCCCCCCTTTTCCACCTTTAAAACCGAGAAAAATAGGCCAATTATGTCCCATAACAGCAAAGAATCCCCCCCTACTAATCCTCCTGTATCTCCTAACAACAATCTTCCTAGATAAACAGCTAAAATACCCTTAAAAACATCTAAAACAAAAGTTACAATACCAAGCTTCTTCCCCCCCATAACCCTCATAGCATTAGTAGTGCCTGCATTTCCACTTCCATAACCTCTAATATCAATGTTCTTAGTAATTTTACCTATAAAATACGCAGAAGAAAAACAACCAATTAAATATGATATTATTATTACTAAGGCCCATTTCATTATTATTCACCCTTTTCTCTAAACTCGAAAATAATAGGGGTACCTGAAAATCCAAAATGACTTCTTATTTGGTTTTCTAAATATCTTTCATAGGAAAAATGCATTAACTCCTTATTCCTTACAAACAGTACAAACTTTGGAGGTCTTACAGCTACTTGTGTACCATAGAGTATTTTACATCTCTTTCCTTTATCTGAAGGAGGTTGATTCATCAACACAGCCTGATTAATTATATCATTTAAGACCCCCCTGTACTTATTCTTAAATTATAATTATTATTTACAATATTAATTAAATCTAAAAGTTTATTAACCCTTTGACCAGTTAATGCAGAAATAAATACTATTGGAGCATATATAATAAACCCTAAGGTCTCCCTAATATTTTTTTCAAACTCCCTATAAGTCATATCCTTCTTATCAATTAAATCCCATTTATTTACAGCTATTATTATGGCCTTACCATTATCATGGGCATATCCTGCAATCTTTGTATCTTGTTCTGTAACTCCTTCAGTTGCATCTATTACTAATACACAAATATCTGATCTATCTATAGCTGCTAAGGTCCTAACTACAGAATACCTTTCCACCTTCTCATATATACTTCTTTTTCGTCTAAGACCTGCAGTATCTACAAAGACATAATCCATATCTTTATAGGTAAAATAACTATCTATAGAATCCCTAGTAGTTCCTGGTATATTTGTAACTATAACCCTTTCTTCACCTAAAATATGATTTATTAAAGATGATTTCCCCCCCACATTTGGTTTACCAATAAATGTAACCTTAACCAAATCTTCATCACTTTCAACATTGACATCCTCTGGAAAATGTTTAATTACTTCATCAAGTAAATCCCCCCCTATCCCAAAGGCTTGCTCAGCAGAGATCATCATGGGTTCACCTAATCCTAATTCATAAAACTCATAGATTTCTTCAGGTGCCTTATGACTATCGATTTTATTACATACTAAAATAGTTTCCTTCCCAGATCTTCTTAAAATATCACCGATTTCCCTATCAGTACTAGTTAGCCCATCCTTACCATCTACGACGAATAAAATTACATCTGCAGTATCAATGGCAACCTGTGCTTGCTTTTTAATATTAGACATTATGGGGGGGTCTTCTTTATCAGGCTCCAAACCACCAGTATCTATTACAGTAAAATGATTATTTAGCCATTCTCCTTCTGCATAAATCCTATCCCTAGTTACACCAGGTTTATCTTCAGTAATAGCAATTCTTCTACCAACTAATCTATTAAATAATGTAGACTTACCTACATTCGGTCTTCCAACTATGCATACAATTGCTCTCTTCATTCCCTCACCTCTAAATAAATATATCCATAAAATCTTTACCATTTACATTTGAAACCATAATCTTAGTTTTTAATTTTTCAGATACCTGTTCTAAAGTTAAATTATCTAAAAATACTTCTTCTCCACTTTTCATCATGGACATAGGTATTATTATACCATCTGACTCCATATTTTTTAACTGTGAAATTAAATCAATTCCCGTTACTAGTCCAGAAACAGTAATACTATGGCCAAAAAAGTCATTTACTATGGGGGACTACCTCTAAATCCAACCCATTGAACTTCTCCATTATATTATGACATAAATTCACCATAAAGTCATATGCTAAAGTACCAGTGGCTACAATATACCTTTTATTTAAATCAATAGATGTCTTTATCTTTTCTATTTCTTCCATTACTTCATATTCAAAGGATTTCATAAGGCCTACTCCATTTTCCAATTGGGGGAAATCCTTCGTATTCTTCATAACTAGGTACTTCTCTTTTAGATAATGCAAAGAATTCATCAGAAGGAAAGACAAATCTAGTTCCCAATTCCCTTAAAAGCCTTGTTTGTTCATGGGAAATATAATCCAATAGCTCCTCAGATAACTCCTTGTTATAAGGCGTAAGTTTTGCTAACTTTTCCCTATATTTAGTTATACCTACTGGTACTACAGCTACAGATTCTACAGTAGGATATAATTTAGATAAATCGAACAAAGTCCTATTTAATTCTTCTCCATCATTTACACCTGGTACAAGAACTATTTGACAGTTGATTTCCAATCTAGCTTCATGAAATCTTTTTAATATATCATAGATTTTCCCTGCATTTTTATTATTTAACATTTTAACCCTTAACTCTGGATTTGTAGTATGAACTGAAATATTAATAGGACTAAGTCTATACCTAATAATCCTATCTATTTCATCATCACTCATATTAGTTAAAGTAATAAAATTACCCTGTAAAAAAGATAATCTAGAATCATCATCTTTAAAATATAAGGTTTCCCTCATATTAGGAGGTAATTGATCTATAAAGCAAAATATGCATTTATTTCTACAAGATTTTGCCTTATCTATTAAAGGATTTGTAAATATGATACCCAAATCTTCATCATAATCCTTTTCTATTTCATACTCCCATATATCTCCATTTGGCTTTTGTATCCCTAATAATATATAATCATCTGAAACCAAATACTTATAATCGATAATATCCTTTACTTCAGTATGGTTTATAGATAATAATATATCCCCCCCTTTTTCAATTTCTAATTCTTCTCCTATACTACCTTCTGCTATTTCTTCAATAATATTTCTTGATTCAGATATGTTTTTTTTAATTCCATTTTTCACAACCTTTGTTAAAAATTTCATTTCCAAAATCTAAGCCTACAGAAGTCTCTGTAGGCTATTGACTAATTAATATAGTGGAAACTTATCACATAGTTTAGCTACTCTTTCTTTAATTGGTTTCCTATCATTGCTTTCATCTAAAGCTAAAGTGATAATTTCTGCAATTTCCTTCATTTCTTCTTCCTTCATACCCCCCCTTGTAGTCACTGCAGGAGTCCCAATACGGATACCACTAGTTACAAAAGGACTTTCTGGATCATAAGGGATAGTATTTTTATTTGTAGCTAAGCCAACTTCCTCCAATAGAGCTTCTGCTTTTTTTACCAGTTAATCCCTTAGTTCTTACATCTATCAATATCAAATGATTATCAGTTCCACCTGATACAAGTCTAAATCCATTCTCCAATAATCCATCAGCTAATGCTTTAGCATTAGATATAATTTGTTTTTGATATTCCTTAAATCATCCCTTAAAGCTTCTCCAAAGGATACCCCCCCTTTTGCAGCTATGACATGCATCAAAGGTCCACCTTGAATGCCTGGGAAAATTGCCTTATCTATAATTTTAGCATACTTTTCCTTACAAAGAATTGCTCCACCCCCCCTAGGGCCTCTTAAAGTTTTATGGGTAGTAGTTGTAACAAAATCAGCATATGGTACGGGGCTTTGATGTAATCCAGCTGCTACTAAACCTGCAATATGTGCCATATCCACCATTAAATAAGCTCCTACTTCCTCCGCTATTTCCTTGAATTTTTTTAAAGTCAAATACTTCTTGGATAAGCACTGGCTCCAGCAACTATTAGCTTTGGTTTTTCTCTTAAAGCTATTTCCCTTACAACATCATAATCTATAATTTCTGTTTCCTTATCTACACCATAATCTACAAAATCATAATATGTTCCAGAAATGTTCACTGGACTTCCATGGGTTAAATGTCCACCTTGGGATAAATTCATACCTAATACCTTGTCTCCTGGCTTTAATATTGCAAAATATACTCCAAGATTAGCATTGGCACCTGAATGCGGCTGTACATTTGCATGTTCTGCATCAAATAATTTTTTTAGTCGATTAATCGCTAAGTCTTCTACTTTATCTACTACTTCGCAACCACCATAATATCTTCTTCCTGGATATCCTTCTGCATACTTATTAGTTAATTGGCTTCCCATAGCCTCCATAACTTGTTCTGACACAAAATTTTCAGAAGCAATAAGTTCAATATGCCTTCCTTGCCTACTGATTTCCTGGTTAATTAGTTCCATCATCTCTGGATCATTTTTGGCTACATTATCAAAATTCATGTGCAACATTCCCCCCCTCTCTAATCTTTATTGTAATTGATTATTATTTTTCAAAATAATATAAAATAATCAGTATACATATCCGTTTAATAAATTTAATTATATATGTATTATACCATAATTACAATAAATTTAACTCATGAGGTGCAAATTATGAACCATTTTATAATTAAAGATAAAGAAGAAGTAAAAAAACTTATGAAACTAGCCCTTTCTTCTGGTGAATCCATGTTGAAAAATGGAGCAGAAACCTATAGGTAGAAGATACTATGGTAAGAATTTGTGGTTCTAGAGAAAATATTTCAAATGTCGATGCCTTTGTAACTCAAACTGGTATATTTTTAACCTTAGAATATGAAGATGAAATTTACTCAAATTTTAGAAGAATAAAAGATGTTAGCATAAACTTAAAAAAATAGATGCCTTAAATCAATTTTCAAGAAATTTTGTTTGTACCAATATTTCCATTGATGAAGGCATGGAAATTATCCATAAAATCGATCAAATGAAGGGTTATTCTAAATTGACAAAAGCTCTTTTAGGAGCTACTGCTGCTGCTTTTTTTTGTATAATGTTTGGAGGTAACTTTAAAGACTTTATTTCCAGTTATTTAGTCAGTTTTTTTTGTAATAATTATTTTAACAAAATTAGAAAAGTTTAGATTAACTTTTTTTTATAGATAATTTCTTAGGAGCATTTTTAGCTTCCTTATTTTCTGTTATTACTTTAGAATTAGGACTAGGAGAAAATCTAGATATGATAATAATAGGTTCTATAATGTATCTTGTACCAGGAGTGGCAATTACAAATGCCATTAGAGATACCATGTCTGGGGATTCCTTATCTGGACTTTCTAAAGGTATGGAAGCCGTGTTTTGTGCTTTAGCCATAGCCTTTGGTGTAGGAATCATACTTAACTTTTACGTGAAAGGATTATAATAATATGAACATAATATATCAGCTTATATTTCTTTTTTTTGCAACTATAGGATTTGCAATATATTTTAGTGCACCTCTCAATTCTGTTATTGCCTCAGGAATATCTGGTGGATTATCTTGGGTAATCCTATATATCTTTATACATAATTTTAATAACAAAGTAGCTGGTACCTTTTTTTGGTGCCTTCTTAGTAGGACTCTTAGGGGGGGAATTTTTAGCAATTAAATTGAAAAAAACCAGCAACAGTATTTATTACTCCTGGAATAGTATCCCTGGTGCCTGGTGCTGGCATGTATTATACAATGCTATATTTAGTTCAAAAAGATTATATTAAGGCAGCTATTTCTGGTACAGAAACTTTTTTTCATGCTGCTGCCATTGCCATAGGAATAATAACATCTTCTATTTTTTTTCCCGTTCCTTAAAGAGATTTAAAAAGAATAACTAATTTTGCTTTGAATATTTTAATAGAATATCTATTAACTTATCTAAATCATCTTCCTTAGAATTTCCCTCTAGATAATTTGTTAAACAGTTCTTCATATAATTTTCTAATATCAATCCACCTGCATTGTTCAATGCAGCTCTAGCAGCTGCAATTTGAACCAATACATCGCCACAAAACTTATCTTCTTCAACCATCTTTTGAATTCCTTTAATCTGACCTTCTATTCGTCTTAAACGCCTGATTACAGCAGCATTATCACTCAAGTAAATTCCTCCTCTACAATATCCTAGTTACGGAAAGAGTAGAATCCTTCTTATGTGCAATTCTTTTATCTACCAATTTAACTAAGAATAAAGATACTAATAAAAAGGCTACTCCTGTAATAAAGCTCAAAATTTCATAATTAGAGTATCCTCCACCTTTAAAGATCATGTTTCCAACAGCTATTCCTGCTATAAGGAAAAATAGTGGAACCATATATACCAAAGCAGTAAACTTTAAAATATTCTTTGCATTCCCTTGAATTTCTACAAAATCTCCCACTTTAGCATTTAATTTATTAGGAACAGTAATAATATGAGGAGCTACTTCACAACTACCACTACAACTATTGCAGCCGCCACCTCCACAAGCAGAAACCCTACGAACTTCTAATTCCATATTATTACCATCGATTTTTCTGACAAAACCTACTTGTTCCATATATTACACCTCCCAATTAGTTAAATCTTTTATAACCTCCGATGCAATTATTAGCCCTGCCACTGGCGGAACAAAAGCAATACTTCCTGGCACAGCTTTACGCAAATCATCGGATTCTAAATTGACCTTAATAGGAACCTCTTCAGACCATATTACCTTAAGGTCCTCAATACCTTTTTTTCGAAGCTCCCTTCTCATTACCTTAGCCAAAGGACAAACCTTAGTATCATAAATATCTCCTACCTTAAGCATCGTAGGTGACATCTTGTTTCCAGCTCCCATGGAGCTTATTATAGGTATACCCATTGTCTTGCAACTAATAATCAAATCAATTTTAGAAGATACCATATCAATAGCGTCAATTACATAATCATATTCTTCCTTTAAAAGAAATTCCCTAGTCTCCTCATTATACTTTTCATTAAATATATGAATTTGAAGATTAGGATTAATTTCTAATAATCTTTCCTTCATGACTTCTACTTTAGGTCTTCCTACAGTCTTAGTAGTAGCATGAACTTGCCTATTGATATTAGTTATATCTATTATATCATAATCTACTAAAATAATCTTCCCCCCCAATCCGCTTCTAACTATGCTTCAGCGGCGTAGGAGCCAACGCCACCAACGCCAAAAACAGCCACAGTAGACTTAGATAATTTATCCATACCTTCCTTTCCCAATAATAATTGAGATCTTAAAAACATATTATTCATCTTTTTTTTAAATCCAACTTAATATGTGTTTCTTCCAATTGTTTATCAGAAACCCTAGTAGGAGCATCTGTTAACAAACAAGTTGCAGACTGGGTCTTTGGAAATGCTATTACATCACGGATATTAGAGCTATTAGTCAATGTCATAATAAGCCTATCAAATCCATAAGCTATTCCACCATGGGGGGGAGGAGTCCCGTATTTAAAGGCCTCTAACAAGAAACCAAATTTCTCATTTGCCTCTTCTTCACTTAATCCTAAGGCCTTAAACATTCTCTTTTGAAGTTCGGAATTGCTGATCCTAATACTTCCTCCACCCATTTCATCTCCATTAATAACAATATCATAGGCTCTAGCCCTAACAACTTCAGGATTTGTTTCTAATAAATGTAAATCCTCATCCATAGGTGATGTAAATGGATGATGCTTAGCCACATATCTTTGTTCTTCTTCATCATACTCGAACAATGGGAACTCTGTAATCCATAGGAGATTTAATTCATCCTTATCTATTATATCCAATCTTTTAGCAACTTCATTTCTTAAATTGCCTAAGCTGTCATAAACTACAGAAGACTTATCAGCAACAAATAATAATAAATCTCCCTTGTTACCATTCATCCTTTGGAGTATTCCTTCCAACTCTTCTTCCTTTAAAAACTTAGCTATTGGAGAGGTCATTCCATCTTCTGTAATCTTAATCCAAGCTAATCCTTTAGCACCATAAGTCTTTACATAATCCTCTAAAGATGAAATATCCTTTCTAGTAAACTGGTCACCATAACCCTTTACATTGATACCCCCCCTTACAGTACCTCCATCTTTTATGGTGCCACTAAATACTTTAAACTCACTATTTTCAACTATATCTGAAATATTCACCAATTCAAAACCAAATCTTAAATCTGGCTTATCAACTCCAAATCTTTCCATAGCTTCCTTATAGGTCATCCTTTTAATAGGTAATTCTATTTCTACACCCTTTAGTTCTTTAAATAATCTATATAGGAACTTTTCATTTATTTCTATTACATCTTCCACATCCACAAAGGACATTTCCACATCTATTTGAGTGAATTCTGGTTGCCTATTAGCCCTTAAATCTTCATCTCTAAAACATTTAACTATTTGATAGTATCTATCCATGCCAGATACCATTAAAAGCTGCTTCATAAGCTGTGGTGACTGTGGAAGAGCATAAAACTCTCCTGGGTTCACCCTACTTGGTACTAAATAATCTCTAGCCCCCCCTTCTGGAGTAGGCTTAGTAAGCATAGGAGTCTCTATTTCTACAAAATTGTTTTCATAAAAAAAAGTCCCTAACTACCTTTGCTGCCTTAGCCCTTAGTTTTAAATTTTCTTGCATAAAAGGTTTTCTAAGGTCTAAGTATCTATATTTTAGCCTCATACTTTCAGATACATTGTCATCATCCTTTATATAAATTGCTGGAGTTTGAGCAGTATCTAATATTTTAAGTTCACTGGCTAAAACCTCAACTTCTCCTGTAGGTATTTCCTTATTTATAGATTGTCTTATCCTTACTTTTCCCTTTACAGCTAAAACAAATTCAGATCTGATTTTTTTCAGCCTTTTTAAATATCTCCTCTGAAATAGTATCATCAAATACAATTTGACTAATTCCCGTAGTATCCCTTAAATCAACAAATATCAATGAACCAAGATTTCTTTCCCTTTGTGCCCATCCCATTAATACTACTTCTTCTCCTTCATGAGATGGTCTCAATTCACCACACATATGTGTCCTTCTTAAGTTTCCCATAGTTTCCACCATAATTTTCCTCCTTAATATAATTAACCTCTCATCTCTGAAATTCAGGGACGAGAGGTTATCTCGCGGTACCACCCTAATTAGGTAATCCTCACTTAAAAATTTAACGCATTTATACGAACAATCCTTTCAGATTGTTTGCTCCAAGGTGTCTAAATCAAATATTAGCATCGGATTTCCACCATCACCGACTCTCTATAACAAAGGGATTTGATCCTTCTCCTTATCAAAGCATATGATATTTTTTTTCATTATAAATTAAAATAATCAATATGTCAAATATTATACTCTAGCTAATCCAGCATCTATAGCAGCTTGTTTTACTGCCTTAGCCACAGCATCAGCTACATCTTTATTTAATGCATTTGGTATGATAAACTCTTCATTTAATTCAGATTCATCAATAGAATTTGCAATTGCATAAGCAGCAGCAATATTCATATCATTATTTATATCCTTTGCCCTAGCATCTAAGGCTCCTCTAAATATACCTGGGAAAGCAAGTACATTATTGATTTGGTTAGCAAAATCCGATCTACCAGTTCCCACTACTTTAGCTCCTGCCTTCTTAGCCACATCTGGGAATATTTCAGGCGTTGGATTTGCCATTGCAAAGATAATAGCATCATCATTCATAGACTTAACCATTTCTTCATCTACTACATTGGCAACAGAAACTCCAATAAATACATCAGCGCCTTTCATTGCATCCCTAAGGCCTCCCCTTATATCTTCCTTATTAGTTATTTGAGCCAACTCTTCTTTAACCCAGTTATTTGTTGGAGAACCCTTATATATAATTCCTTTACTATCACACATAATTACATCTTTTACACCTAAACCTAAAATCATTCTAACAATGGCGCCACCTGCAGCCCCACTACCATTTACTACAACTTTAATATCTTCTATTTTCTTGCCAACAATCTTCAGTGCATTTATTAAACCAGAACTTACAACTACAGCTGTACCATGTTGGTCATCATGAAATACTGGTATATCTAATTCTTCCTTTAATTTTCTCTCTATTTCAAAACATCTAGGTGCCGAAATATCTTCTAAGTTTATTCCACCAAAAGTAGGTGATATTCTCTTTACAGTTTCAACTATTTCATCTACATCCTTAGTATTAAGACAAATTGGAACTGCATCTACATTAGCAAATTCTTTAAATAAAATAGCTTTACCTTCCATAACAGGCATAGCTGCTTCTGGTCCAATATCGCCAAGGCCTAAAACTGCTGTACCATCTGTAACAACTGCAATTAAATTTCCCTTAGCAGTATATCTATAAGCATTTTCTTTATCTTCATGTATTTTTCTACATGGTTCTGCAACACCTGGTGTATAAGCGGTACTTAAATCATCCTTTGTTTCCACCTTAACCTTAGAAACAACTTCAATTTTACCCTTATTTTCTTCATGCATCTTTAAACTCAATTCTGAATAATTCATTAAACCATCATCCTTTCTTTTTATTATTTAAAGAAATGTTACTACTTATAGGATAAAGTTTTTCTTTTTCTCAATTAACTCCTCTATCCTATTGTTGTATTGGATTAAATCCTTAAAATTAGGTACCCTTTGAATCCTATCATTACTAGGATGATATATTTTAGATACTGCACCTAGACCTACACCTATAACTGTTTCTTTTTCTTCCATCATGAGGATATTGTAAATAGATTCACAATCCGGTTTACAGTATCCTACATTTTCTAAGTTACCTAAATCTGTTTCTGTCTATACAGATAATATGGTATGAAGCCTACATCCTTTGCGAAAAATTGAGTTTCCTCTATCATTCTTTCTACATTTACCCTTTCTTCAAATAGATATGCATCTTGGTCTTTAACTAATCTTGACCCTCTCTTTAAGGACAATGTATGTACTGTAAGATTTTCAGGATTAAGTTTTTTTCATTTCATTTAATGTATGTTTTACTTCATCTATTCCCTCACCAGGTAAACCTAATATTATGTCCATATTTATTATATCAAATCCTATGTCTTTAGCAAGGTAATAAGTAGATATTATGGATTTTGAATCATGATTTCTACCAATTAGTTTTAATGTCTTATCATTCATAGTTTGTGGGTTAATACTTATACGATTAATATCATATTCTTTAATCATCTTCAACATATCTCTACTAAGAGTATCAGGCCTACCTGCCTCTACAGTAAATTCCCCCCCAATATCTTCCCTAGAGAAATTTATCCTTATGGATTCAATTACCCTTTCCAAATCCTTAACCTTTATGGAAGTAGGAGTTCCACCACCTATATATACCGTATTTAATCTTTTCCCCCCCTTCATCAATTTCTTTACACTATTGATTTCATATATTAATGTATCAATATATCTTTTTACAATATCATAATCTCTACCTATTTCAAAAGCTGGAAAAGAACAATAAGAACATCTAGTAGGACAAAAAGGAATTCCTATATAGAGACTATATCTATTTTCATCTAAGGGATAAAGATAATCCCGCTGAACCTTAGCCACATCCATCATTAAATCTCCCTTAGGCTTATGAATCCTATATTCTTTTTCTAATACCTCTGATATCTTTTCATCTGGCATATTTCCATCTATTAACTTATGAACTATTTTTACAGGTCTTATTCCTGTCAATATACCCCCCCAAGGTAAATTTATATGTGATAGCTCTAATAAAACATCATATATAGATCTTTTTATGCTATTTTTAATTATCTGTTTTCATCATATACCCCCCCTAAATAGGTTTTGCCTATATCCTCTTTATTTTCCTTTATTAATTCACCATTATTATATATCCTTGTAATGGCACAAGAGCCTGAAAAATTGGAAACCAAACTACTTTCTATTAAAATTTTATATTTACTTATTCTATCCATATCTTCCACAAAGTTTATATCCCTATTTGGAAAGAATGCCCTAATTAACTCAAAAAGATCATGTTTAAATTGATGTTCCTTAATATATACATTTATCAATTAAATCACCTTATCCATCAAAATAGCCACCTAATAAAAGTCATTTCCTAAAGGTGGCCTCACTAAATATTTTTATCTTAAATAAGGATTATATATTTTCTCCTCTAAAATTGTAGATGATTCACCATGGCCTGGCATCACTATGATATCATCATCTAGAACTAATATTTTTTTCTTTTATGGAGTTTATTATGTTATCATAATCTCCACCTAGTAAATCTGTTCTACCAATAGAACCTTTAAACAAAGTATCACCAGTAAATAGATGATTATTAATCTTTAAGCAAATACCGCCCCTAGTATGACCAGGAGTATGAATTACCTTTGCCTTTAGATCTCCAAACTCTATAGCATCTCCATCCTTAAGAAGAATATCTGGATTAAAATCCACAGGCCCAAAATCCATAATAATAGATAGATTCTTATTTGCATCCTTAACTAATTCTTCATCTTCTTCATGGACAAGTACAGGAACATTTAGCTTTTCCTTTAATTTCTTTGCCCCTCCAAGATGATCACCATGTCCATGGGTTAAAACTATATATTTTATAGATAAATTATTTTCTTCAATTTTCCCCAGTATAATTTCAATATCTCCACCTGGATCTACAACAATTCCATCTCCAGTAATTTCAGAATATATAATATAACAATTTGCAGCATACATTCCCGTTGGGATTTTAAAAAAACTCCAATGTATTACCTCCTAAAATTTTTTTCTTACTATCTAATAATATGGTAACTGGACCATCATTGATTAAGTCAACATCCATATGTGCTCCAAATATACCATGTTCCACCTTTATTCCCTTTTCCTTAGTCTTTTCAATAAACTCTTCATATAGTTTATTAGCTATATCTGGATGGGCAGATTTAGTAAAGCTAGGCCTTTTCCCCCCTTTCTAACATCTCCATATAAGGTGAATTGTGAAACCACCAATAATTCACCTTCAATATCTAAAAGAGATAAGTTCATCTTATCATTTTCATCTTGAAAAATTCTTAAACCTAGTACTTTATCTATCATATATTCTAAATCCTTAGTATCATCTTCCTCTCCTACACCTAATAATACTAACAATCCATTACCTATTTTTCCAACTATTTTGCCATCTACTGTTACAGATGACTTCTTTACCCTTTGAACAACAGCTCTCATTTTCTACCTCCTAGGATGTTACTCTATATACATCTATTACATTTTTAATTTTTCTAATTCTATTCATTACTCCTTCTAATTGTTCGATATCATTTATCTCTAAAATCATATTTACTAAAACTATCTTATCCCTATTGGCCCTTGCATTTAGAGAAACAAGACCGACATCTTCATCATTGATTCTCAAAGCTAATTCTGCCAATAATCCAGATCTATCTATGGCCTTTACTTGAACTTCAGCATTATATGATGCCTTTTTTTCTACATTCCACTCTACTTCTAAAATCTATCAGGATCTGTACTCTGTTTACATTTGGACAATCTGTCCTATGGACAGATACTCCTCTACCCATGGTTACATATCCAATTATCTCATCTCCTGGTACAGGATTACAACATTTAGCAAATCTAATTTTAATATTGTCTATACCCCCCCTAATTGATACCCCCCCTTGACTACCTTTAGATTTTTTTTCTTTCTTGAGTTTTCTTAGTTTGTTCCTTTAAAAACTCTTCTTCATGATGAGTCCTATAATATTCAGAATAAAAATCCTTTAATTTAGTAATAACTTGATTTAATCTTATATTACCATATCCTATGGATGCATATAAATCCTCTACAGTATTGATACTAGCTTTGTTTGCAATACTCTTTAGCCAATCCTCTCGAAGGATCTCATTGACTTTATAGCCTTGTCTTTTTAACTCCTTTTCCAAAGCTTCCTTCCCCCTTTATTGCATTGGTATCCTTATCTTTCAATTTAAACCATTGCCTAATTTTAGACTTAGCTTGAGTACTCTTAACTATATCTAACCAATCTCTACTAGGTCCATTACTATTTACAGAAGTAATTATCTCTACAATATTTCCATTTCTCAATTGATAATTAAGAGGCACTATTCTTCCATTGATTTTAGCCCCCCCTACACAACTATTTCCTATATCTGTATGGACTCTATAAGCAAAATCTATAGGTGTAGAACCTTCAGGAAGATTTATAACATCCCCCCCTTGGAGTAAATACAAATACTTCATCAGTGAAAAAGTCTATTTTCAAGGTCTCCATAAAGTCCTTAGGATCCTTTAAATCACTTTGCCATTCCAATAATTGTCTTAACCATGCAAGCTTCTTATCAAAACTTTCAGTTTTAGATTTTCCTTCTTTATATTTCCAGTGGGCAGCAATACCATATTCAGCAGTTCTATGCATTTCATAAGTCCTAATTTGCACTTCAAATATCTCACCTTCATCACCTATTACAGTAGTATGGAGAGATTGGTACATATTAGGCTTAGGCATAGCAATATAATCTTTAAACCTTCCAGGTAATGGCTTCCACAAAGTATGAACAATGCCTAATACACCATAACAATCTTTTATAGTATCTACTAATACCCTAATGGCAGTTAGATCAAATATTTCTTCAAAATCCTTTCCCTGTATGGCCATCTTTTTATATATACTATAAAAGTTCTTAGGCCGTCCACTTATTTCACAATGAATATTCATATCATCTAATTGTTTTTGGAGAGAGTGAATTATCTCCTGTATATAAGCCTCCCTTTCCCTTCTTTTCCTAGATACCTTTTCCACTAAATCATAATATTTTTCTGGTTCTAAATAGCGAAGGGATAAATCTTCTAGTTCCCATTTTATCTTAGAAATACCAAGTCTATGGGCTAAAGGAGCGTATATTTCCAAAGTTTCCAAAGCCTTTTCCTTCTTTTTTTCATCAGTCATATATTCTAAAGTCCTCATATTATGAAGTCTATCTGCTAACTTTACTATGATTACCCTAATATCTTTAGCCATGGCCAAAACCATTTTACGTAGATTTTCCGCTTGGTTTTCCTGCTTAGTCTTATATTCTAGTTTCTTTAACTTAGTAACACCATCGACTAAATCCGCAATTTCCACACTAAATTCATTTGCCATATCTTCATAGGTAATATCCGTATCTTCAATGACATCATGAAGAAGTCCAGCTACTATAGTTGCTGTATCCATATTCAAATCTGCCAATATCATGGCTACATGAAAAGGATGTATAAAAAAAACTTCTCGCCTGAGTTTCTAAATTGTCCTTCATGAGCAGCATCGCCAAAACTATAGGCCTTTATAATTAATGCCATATCAGCTTGTGGGTTATATTGTTCAACTTTAGCTATTAATTTCTCTAACATGGTCATCACCTTCTTCATATATTATATCACCAATAACTATATCCTGTAGTTCTGAACAACAATTTGAATACTTACTCTACCCATATACTCATTTATTGATGGATAATAAATTATATCTACTAATACATCATTATTTATACCTTTATATAGACTATCTAATCCTTGTCTTCCATATTTTGAAACTATAGCCTCTTCAAAGGATAAAGTATCATTAAATAATATTCCTTCCATAGTTGTGCCTCTTTTAGATTCCAATATCATCTTAAGGACATTTCCATTGGTACCTAGTTTAAAAGTCTTTTAATATTTAAAAATTTAACTCCAAATATAGGTCTAGGATTGCCTTTACCAAAGGGTTGCAAAACCTCCAGTTCCTCAATCAACTCATAATCTATATACTCAATTGGCAAACCTAAATCAATATAAACCTTGGGAATTAAATCATCATTAGTTAAGGTAGTTTGTTCATTTAATCTATTTCTTAATACATCAATATTTTCATAATCTAGAGAAAGCCCCCCCGCTGCCATTGGATGTCCACCAAATCTATTTAACAAATCTTTACATTTAGTCAACTCTTCAAATATATTATACTCTTCTATAGATCTACCAGAGCCCTTTATACCTTCTTGACCATTAGTAAGGACAATAGTAGGTTTATTATAGTTATCCTTTATCCTTCCAGCAATGATTCCTGCAACACTTTCATGGATATCCGGCTCATAAACTACAAGCACCTTGTCATCCCTTAAAGAAGAATTTTCCACCTTCGTAATTATATCTTTAATTCCCTTTTCAGTAAGAGCTTTTCTCTCTTCATTTAGCTCCCTTAATTCCTTAGCCATAATAGTGGCTCTTTCCACATCATCACATAATAATAATTCTAAAGCTAAATATGCAGTATCTAATCTCCCAGAAGCATTGATTATAGGGCCGATTACAAAACCAATATGATAGACCCCTATGGTTTTACTTAAAGCAGACTCCTGAATCAAAGCCTTTAATCCAACATTCTCCGTAGAATTAATTAATTCTAATCCATGTTTTACAATAATTCTATTTTCATCTACTAAATCTACCACATCACAAATAGTAGCTATAGCTACATATTCCATTAAATCATATATTATCTTTTTAGGTACATTATATAAATCCCCCTAAATACTCAATAAGCTTAAAAGCAACACCAGCACCACAAAGACTTTTAAAGGGATATTTACAATCTGGTCTCTTTGGATTGATTACAGCATCTGCTACAGGATATAGATATTTTTTTCTCATTATTTTCCTCTACAAAGGGTAAATCATGGTGATCCGTTATAATTACTGTTAATTCTAATTCCTTGGCTAACTCTATTTGTTCCAATGCTGCAATACCATTATCACAGGTTATTATAGTATCTATACCATCTTCCTTTGCCTGTCTAACTATATCCTTATTGATTCCATAGCCATCATTAACTCTATCGGGTATAGCATAGTCTACTATCCCACCTAGCTTACTAAGAATTTATATAGTATATATACGGATATTACCCCATCATACATCAAATCCCCAACTATCCTAATCTTCTTTTTATTATCTATTTTATCCTTTAATATATTTCCCCCTTTATCTAAATCCTTCATTAAAGTGGGAGAATAAAGTTTATCCAAATCGCTATTTAAAAATCTATTTATGGAATCCTTATCATAAATATCTCTATTTACCAATATCTTAGATATTATTTGACTAATATTTAATTCCTTAGCAATATTCTTAAAATCAATACTATTATTTCTAATAAACCACTTTTCCAAATAATCACTCCAAATAAAATTTGTAATGTTTAAATTTTATCATTTTATTACAAAAAAAATTCTACTAAATATAAGAAAAAAAACTGCTAATTAGCAGTTTTTGTCTTATGATTTTTAAATCATACCAAATATTAGGAGCTATAAATATTGAAGAATAAGTACCAGCAAGCATTCCAACTAACAACGGTAAAGCTAATACCTTAATATCCTCAACTCCTAAAATATAAAGTATTAGAACAGCTACTACAGTAGTTACTGTAGTATTTATAGTCCTTCTAAGGGAATGTCGAATACTATTGTTAACTATATTCTCAAAATTCTCCCTAGGATTTAATCTCATTTCTTCCCTTATTCTATCAAAGATTACTATAGTATCATTAATAGAGTACCCCCACTATAGTAAGAATTGCAGCAATAAAGGAGCTATTTACAGGTAATTTAAAAATAGCATATACAGAGATAGTAACTAAAACATCATGAATTAAAGCTATAATAGCAGCTAAACCAAATTTAAATTCAAATCTAAAGCTAATATAAGCTAACATAGCAATAGTAGCAATACTTATGGAAAGAAAAGCTTTGTTTTGAATTTCCTTACCCATAGTAGGTCCTATTTTTTTCCGATAAAAAGCTATTCTTGTCAATATCATATTTTTCAATAAATTTATCTGTTATAGATGTAATGTCACTATTAGATAAGTCTAAAGTACTCTTTATAATCAATTCTTCTTTATCTACTCCACCATGAATTATACTCATATTGGGATCAAACTCTTCAACTATTTCCCTAGCTTCTTCAACAGAAATAAATTTACCTGCATTTATTTGAATTAAAGTTCCACCAGTAAAATCTATACCGTAATTTAATCCATTTACAAAAACATCACTACACCAGCTAATATAATAGCCAAAGATATAATAAAGAAAGTTTTTTTTATTTTTAATAATATTCATCTTTCCACCCCCCCCACTAAGCCCCCCCATAGATTTTGATATTTTTCCCATTGGATATGGAAACTATCAATTTTAGCATTAGTTTTGACAATAAAACAGAGGTAATCATAGAAGCTACAATACCTATTATTAAAGTAACACCAAAGCCCTTAATAGGTCCTATTCCAAAGTAATAAAGTACTATACCTGCAATTAAAGTAGTTATATTTGAGTCTAAAACCGAAGTTAAAGCCTTATTAAAACCTGAATCTATGGAAGTTCTAATGGTTTTACCTATAAGAAGTTCCTCCCTAATCCTTTCAAATATCAGCACATTAGCATCCACTGCCATACCAATTGACAATATTAAACCTGCTATACCTGGTAAAGAAAGTTTAACTCCCAAAACAGCCATTGTAAATACAACTATTAAAGTATAAGCCAACAAACCAATAGAAGCTATTAATCCAGGTAATTTATAAACTATTATCATAAACAAGAAAATCAATATAAGAGCAATTCCACCAGCCTTTACACTTCTATCAAAGGCTTCAAGCCCTAATGTAGGCCCAATAATAGAAGTCTGATGCTCTATCATTTCCACAGGTAAAGCACCAGCCCTAATCAATGTGGCTAAATGGTTTGCCGTTTCCACATCAAATCCTCCGGTAATAATAGCTCTTCCATCTTCTATAGCCCTACCACCTTCTTCTACACTTTGCACTGCTGGATAGGATATAATTTGATCGTCTAAAACAATATATATAATTCTCTCTTCTATATTTTCTTTTAAAGTAAGTCTTCCCGTTGCCTCAGCAAAATTCTTAGTACCTTCCTTGTCAAATTCAAGGGTTACCACTGGCTCATCAACGCCAAAATTATTTTGCTGAAAAGCTACATCTGCATTAACTACATTTTTACCTGTTACAACAATATTTCCATTAGGTTCTAAAAATTGTAATTGGGCAGTTTTACCTATTAAATCAATGGCCTCTTGTGGATCCTCAATACCTGCTAATTCCACCCTAATTCTATTGTTACCCTCTATAGATATATTAGGATCAGCTATCCCTAAACCATTTACCCTTTCATCTATAATAGTCTTAGTTTGATCCATCAACTTTTGAAGCTCTTCACCTTTAGCATCAGTATTGGCTTCTAGTACTACATATACACCACCTGCTAAATCCAAACCTAAATCTACTGCATCCTTTGCCTTGGGAGCTTTAAACTTACCTAATTCAATACCATTTATAGCTACAAATGTACTACCACCAATAATAGCCAAAATCAGTAATAGAATTATAGTATTTCTTATTTTCATTATTTTCCTCCTAATCTTCTAGATTTGCTAATATGGAAATTGCACATTCAATTCTCTTTTTCTCCATTTCACACCCTAATCCATAAGGTTTCATAAAATCTTTATGGGCATAATATGCGTTTGCATGGCAACCTCCACTACAATAATATTTTGCCCAACAGTCTTTACAATCTTCCTTATTATAGATATTGGCTTTTTTTAAACTCATCCCTTAAAGAAGTATTTTTAATTCCATTAAATACATCTCCTATTCTAAATCCTTCTTCACCTACAAACTGATGGCAAGGATATAAGTCTCCCTCAGGTGTCACGGCTAAATACTCAGAACCAGCCCCCCACATCCTGTTACCCTTTTAATAATACAAGGTCCCTGACTTAAATCAACCATAAAATGGAAAAAGTAAAAGTCCTTGTCCCTCTTTTTAATATCTATATAATCCTTGGAAAGCTTCTCATATTCCTCTAAGACTTTATCTAAATGTTCTTCCCTTAGGCATAATCCATTTCTTCTGATGTGACTACAGGCTCAACGGATACCTTTTTAAAGCCATGATTATAAAAGTCCAATATATCCTTTGAAAAATCTAAATTTTCATTTGTAAATGTACCTCTTATATAATAATCTTTGTCTCCTCTTTTTCAACCATAGATTTAAACTTAGGTAATATGATATCGTAACTTCCCTGTCCGTTAATAGTCCTTCTCATATTATCATTGACTTCTTTTCTACCATCTAAACTCAGTACCACATTATCCATATTTTCATTGATAAAATCAATCTTATCATCATCTAAAAGGACGCCATTTGTAGTTATGGTAAATCTAAAGTTTTTATTATACTGTTTTTCAAGTTTTCTTCCATAACTTACTAAATCCTTAACCACTTGAAAATTCATCAATGGCTCTCCACCAAAAAAATCCACTTCTAGATTTCTTCTCTTCCCAGAATTTTGGACCAAAAATTCCAAAGCCTTCTTTCCTACCTCTAAAGACATAAGGGATCTTTCCCCCTTTAAAATCTCCTTGAGAAGCAAAACAATACTTGCATGTAAGATTGCAATCATGTGCTATATGCAGACACATAGCTTTTATTATATTATCTTCATTATAGGGTATATTAGTAAAATCACTTCCTTGAGAAAATAATAACCCTTGTTTCTCCAACTCAGATATCTCACCATAAACTTCCCCTATTGACTTGGAATCATATGTGTTAGAAAATCTTGCCAAGATATCATTCAAAGATTCTTCTTTATAATAATCTAAAATATCATAAACTATTTTATCTACAATATGAACTCCTCCACTATTTACATCTAAAACTATATATCTATTATTTAAATAATATTTATGTATTTGACCATTAGACATTAAAATACCTCCATATTAATACTACCGCTTT
>JMBX01000081.1_pt1 | contig 24741 bp, 55 predicted proteins | sample 616521 | NCBI WGS metagenome assembly JMBX01 (sample SAMN02727906, study PRJNA239997) | anaerobic digester metagenome | biome: anaerobic digester; isolation source: mesophilic anaerobic digester inoculated with municipal waste water sludge... | place: Germany: Bielefeld University, CeBiTec ...
TTTTTGTTATAAGTATATATCTTCTTGGAATTTTATTTTCCTTTTCTTTTATTATTTTCTTCTTCTATTCCTATTTCCCTATCTCTATCCATTTTTATCTCTCCTCTCCCTTTAATTATCTTCTTGATATAATATTAAAATAAAAATGTAAGAAAATTATGTGTAAATTATGTTTTTGTTGTGAGATTTGATTTTTACCTTTACTTTTTTTGTTATAATAAATATAAGAACATTAAATAACAGGGTGATATTAATGGCTTATAAAGTGTACTTAGTAGAAGATGATGAAAATTTAAATTTAGTACTTACTTCATATTTAGAAAGGGAAGGCTGGGAAATAACTTCTTTTTTTAAATGGACTTGATGCCGAAGAGCATATAAATACCCCTCCAGATTTATGGATACTAGATATTATGCTTCCTGATATTGATGGATATGAGTTGAATTAAAAAAATCAAATCCTCTACTCCAGATGTACCTGTTATATTTATATCTGCTAGAGATGAAGATATAGATAGAGTTGTAGGACTAGAACTAGGTAGTGATGATTATTTAGCCAAGCCTTTTTTTACCTAGAGAATTGGTTATTCGCTCTAAAAATTTACTAGAAAGATATAATAAAATCAGCTCTAATATAATAAAAGTAGGACCCTATAATATAAATACTGGTAGTAGGATTGTATCTAAAGATGAAATGCCTATAGATCTTACTACTAGGGAATATGATATTCTAATTTATTTCACCAATAATATTGGATTAGCCTTATCTAGGGAACAAATATTAAACCACATTTGGGGGGGAAGAAATTATTTTGGTTCCGATAGAGTTGTAGATGATTTAGTGAGGAGATTGAGAAAGAAAATGCCAGAACTAGATTTGGAAACTGTATATGGATATGGATATAGGGTGAATAGAGCATGAAAACTATCCTCTATCTATACAAATTTGGATTGTCTTTACCATAATAACTTTAGCTATTACCCTAGTTTTGTCCCTTGTATTGCCTAAAACTTTAAGAAACTTTTTTTTACTGAAGAAATTTATTCTACCATTGATTCTGCACAAGATATAATCTTGCATCGCTTTACCATTGATAATTTTTGGTATGAAGATTATATAAATAAAAATCCTAGTTCCTTAGAAGATATACGTTCTGTAAAACATCTAATCCTCTATGGAGATAATCAAGTCCTTTTAGATTCACCAATTACCATAGACTTTTTAGAACAAATTAAAAAAATCCATATCTACTCAAAATAAGTATAGGGAATATTATAAAGGTGAATTGGACAATGATAAAGTCCTATATGTAGTTACTAAAGAAGAAAACTTTGGTAGAGACGCCTATTTAGTCTCCTATATGAAAGATGCCTATAGGCAAGACTTAGTAAAGACACTATTTAATAAGTTGATTAGCATAATGGGAATTACCTTTTTATTAAGTTGGATTCCCGCTTTAATATTATCTAGATATTTATCAAAGCCCTTAGTAGTTTTAGAGTCTAAAGTAAAAAAAACTAACTCGAAATGATTGGGATGAAATTATTGACTTAGGTAGAGGGGATGAAATAGGTAAATTAGGAAATTCCGTTGAAAAACTTAGAACCCAATTAATTCGCCAAGATAAATTAGAACGAAGTTTTTTTACAAAATATATCCCATGAATTAAAAACACCTGTAATGGTAATTCGTAGTTATTCACAAGCAATTAGAGATGGTATTTTCCCTAAGGGAAATTTAGAACAATCCATCGATGTAATAGATGATGAAGCTAGAAGATTAGAAAAAAAATCCGTAATCTATTATATTTTTCTAAATTAGACTATATTTCAAATCATGAAGTTATAGAAGGAAAATTTTCATTGGACTCTTTAATTGAAGAAGTCTTAGATAGGCTATCCTTAAATAGAACTGATGTAGACTGGATTCTAAATCTAAATCCTATAAATATTAAAGGAGATAGGGAACAATGGAAAGTAGTACTTGAAAATTTAATCGACAATCAAATGAGATATGCCCATAGTAACATTTCCATAGATTTATATACTATGGATAATAAAGACATATTGAGTATATGGAATGATGGCCCTAATATTGAACCTGAAATCTTAGAAAATCTCTTTAAGGAATATAATAAGGGTTATAAAGGTGAGTTTGGCTTAGGACTTGCAATAGTTGGCAGAATCCTTAAGCTCCATAATTCTAATATTACTGTTAGTAATGAAGATATAGGAGTAAGATTTAAAATAATTATTTAATATTTAGTCTAATTGTGGATAAATGTAATATTTAAATTTTTTATCCACAATTAGCTTCTTTATTATACACTACTGGGGGGGATAGGTTTTGTTAAGCTTTTCCTTTAAGTATCTTATATCATCTTGTATAAATCTATGTTCTACACCACTTACATCAAAATTTAAAGTTTTAAAGACAATCTGCCATACCTGCCCAGTGAATACGGCCATTATTAAAGTCCCTATACCTAAATTACCACCTAGAATAAATCCTATGATTACGGCACATATTTCTATGGCACTTTTAATAATGCCTACAGGCTTTCCTGTCCTATTAGTTAAAACCACCATTAGACCATCTCTAGGTCCTGCTCCTAATCCAACGCCAATATAAAAATAACAACCGATGCCTTGAATTATCATACCTAGTATCAGCATTATTAAACGAGGTATAACTCCTTCAAATACTGGAACTAAATTATTTAGCATCAATATATCTATAAAGGTTCCGATTAATAGCATATTACATATAGTAGCCCAACCAACGGCCTGTCCTAATGAAACCCCCCCTAAAATAAGAATTACTACTCCCATATATATATTTGCCTTACCTACAGTAATACCTGTAACTTTAGCCACCCCTTGATGAAAAACATCCCAAGGTGCCACTCCTATCCCTGCGTTTATTGTAAATACTACTCCTAAAGCAAATAAAAATAAACCAAATACCAGCTTAAATGCTATTTTAAATTTATCTTTCATATAATCTCTTCCTCTTTAATTTATTAGATTACTAATTCTACTGGACAGTGATCTGAGCCCATTATATGACTATGAATATCTACTGACTTCATTCTATCTTTTAACTTTTCTGAAACTACAAAGTAATCAATTCTCCAACCTGCATTTCTTTCCCTAGCTCTAGTAATATATGACCACCAAGTATAGGCATCTTCTTTGTCTGGATAAAATATCTAAAGGAATCTATAAATCCACTGCCTAATAACTCTGTCATCTTTCCCCCCCTTTCTTCATCTGTAAAACCAGCATTTTTTTTCTATTGCTACTAGGGTTTTTTTAAGTCAATTTCCTTATGGGCTACATTTAAGTCTCCACAAATTATAACAGGTTTAATACTATCTAATGCTTTTACATACTCTCTAAAGTCATCTTCCCATTCCATTCTATAATCTAATCTAGCAAGTTCCCTTTGAGAGTTTGGAGTATAAACATTTATTAAATAAAAATCCTCAAATTCTAATGTAATCATTCTACCCTCATTATCATGCTCTTCTATATCCATACCATATTTCACACTTATAGGTTTAATCTTTGTAAAAATAGCAGTTCCTGAATATCCCTTTTTCTCTGCATAATTCCAATATTGATGATAACCTTCTAAGTCTAAATCAATTTGTCCTTCTTGTAGTTTCGTTTCCTGTAAGCAAACTACATCTGCATTTACCTCATTAAAATAATCTAAAAAGCCTTTACGTACACAGGCTCTTAATCCGTTTACATTCCAAGAAATTAGTTTCAATTTTATCCCCCCATTAATATTCATCTAAAAATGAATGTTTTTCACCTTCTTTTCCCATCCTATAATGGCATCTATATTTACATTTTCTGCTGCTCTAAAATAGATATATCTACATTTTGAAAACTTTCCTTTAATGTCTCTATTAAATCCTTGATTTCAAATCTTTTGTTTCCTATTTTTTTTAGCTGCAACCATGCAAGCACAATTTAATGGCCATATGCCACTGTTTTGAATAAACCTTTTAATATACTCTTCTTCTATTAAATATAAAGGCCTAATAAGCTCCATATTTTCAAAGTTTTGTGCCTTTAATTTTGGCATCATAGTTTTAAAACTACCTGCACAAAGTAAATTTAACATTATAGTTCTATTACATCATTAAAATGATGTCCTAAGGCTAATTTATTACAGCCTAGTTCCTTAGCCTTTCCGTATAATGCTCCCCCCCTTCGCATTCTGGCACACATATAACAGGGATAATCTCCTGCAATTCTATCTGCCACCTTAAATACATCTGTTTCGTATATATGGACTGGTATATTTAAATATTCACAATTTTCTTCTAACAATTCCCTTATTTCTGGATGATAACCAGGATCCATAGCTATAAATTCCAATTGAAAATTCTGATTTCCATGTTTATTAAGTTCCTGAAATAATTTTGCCATAAGTAAACTATCTTTACCTCCAGATATGGCTACTGCTATCTTATCTCCATCTTGAATAAGATCATATTCTTTTATGGCTTTTATAAATTTACTCCAAATATGTTTTCTATATGTCTTTATAATACTTCTTTCTATATCTCTCAAAGGCTTCCTATCATTGAAGGGAGCTAATATCTCACATCCTTCTCCAGCTAATCCTTTACTTTTTTTTCATCCAATTAATATCACTCCATCTAAACTCTATTATATCATTATTCTTCTAGTCTTTTCCAACCAAAATACACAGTTCCCCCCCAGACTCCAGCAATAATCATTACTGCTCCTATAAAATCATACCAGAAAAAGTCTTCTTTTAAAACTAAAACACCTGCTAATATAGATACTACAGTACTAATATTACCAAAAATTGCAGATTGAGTAACTGTCATCCTAGATATGCTATAGTTTACCATAAAAAAAATGCAATTATAGAAGAAAGTATACCTAAATATAAAAGGGGGGGAATTATGGCTTTTATATTGTTGATACCTTTAAAGTAATTTCCCATAGTTCCATTTTAAGATTAATAAATATTAATATAATATTAAAGGATATTGCTGCCGTCCACATCATTACATAAGTTGTTTCTATTGGAGTAAAATAAGCAGAAGCTTTTTTTAGCAGCAATATTATAAAATCCTGCTGAAAGTACAGCTAAAAGCAAAAAAAATTATTCCTAAATAATTTTGTGCATCGTTGGATTTTCCCTTCATTATATTAATTAGTATAACTCCTGTTACTGATAATCCTATAAAAATCCATTGTTCCTTTACTAGTTTTTCCTTTAGAAATATTACACTAAAGATTGCTACAATTACAGGTATAAGGGAAAGTGTCAATCCAGCTTCAGATGTTGAAGTAATATTTACTCCTAATATTTCAAATATAAAGTATAATACAGGCTGAAAAAAAGGAAGCAAATATTAAAACCTTTATATCCCTTCCCTTAAAGCTTATATTTATAATTTTTAATAATTTAAGTGTAGTCATAACTAAAGCGGCTAATAAAAATCTGTATGATATTAGCTCCATTGGAGTCATAACTTCAAGGCCAATTTTACTAAATACAAAGGATAATCCAAATATAGTTGAATATGTAATGGCTGCTAAAATCGGTAAAAGTTTTTCTTTATTCATATTCTGTCCACCTCTATAACAATATATCATGAGGTGATATTTTTTTTAGCAATGTTTTTATTTTAAATTTGAATCTTTTCGTTATTAGTATTTTATCTTTCAGTAATTCTTTATTGTCTAATTATTGATTGGATAAAACTTCTATGGTATTATGAGAATATTAAGAAAAGGAGGAGTTTTTATGGAATATAGAAATGCCAGATTAGAAGACATCCCTAGTGTTGCAGCATTACAACAAAAATACCATGTCTCAACTATTAGTGAAGAGGATAAACCAGATGGTTTCGTTACGACTCTGTTTACAGAGGAACAGTTTAAAGAACTTATTGAAAAGGAAAATGGACTTGCCATAGCTTGTGATGGAGATAAGATTGTAGCTTATGCCATGGCTGCATCTTGGAATATTGGTCTGATTGGCCTTTGTTTCAATATATGATAGAGGACCTACCTAATACAAAATATCTAGGACAAGTTCTTTCTACAGAAAATTCCTATCAATATGGTCCTATTTGTATTCATAAGGACTATCGTGGTACTGATGTTTTACCTAATCTTTTTGAGTTTTCAAGACTTCAAATGAAGGATAGATATCCTATTATGATTACTTTTATTAACCATATTAATCCTAGATCCTATAATGCCCATACTAAAAAAACTTGGACTTGATTTAATTAAGAACTTTGAGTTTAATAACAATAATTATTATGAATTAGGCTATGATACTTCAAAAAGACTAAAGGCTCTACTATTTAATTTTATCCCTACTCTTTTAATTGCAGGAACAAAGTATATATAGTATAATATTCAGTTGTGTAATTGAAATTTAAAATAAAATAATTTTTTTTATTATAGAAAGGATATGCTAAATGAAAATTGGAATTGTAGGATTACCAAATGTAGGGAAAAGTACTTTGTTTAATGCAATAACTCAAGCTGGTGCTGAATCTGCTAATTATCCCTTTTGTACCATTGAGCCTAATATAGGAGTAGTAGCTGTTCCAGATGAAAGATTAGAAAAACTTGCAAAAATTTATAATTCAGAAAGAATTGTTCCTACGGCCATAGAATTTTGTGATATAGCTGGTCTTGTAAAAGGAGCTAGTACAGGAGAGGGATTAGGCAATAAGTTTTTATCCCATATTAGGGAAGTAGATGCCATAGCCCATGTAGTTAGATGTTTTGAAAACCCTGATATAGTTCACGTAGATGGAAGCATAGATCCTATTAGAGATATTGAAATCATAAGTTTAGAATTAATGCTTTCAGATATTGAACTATTGCAAAGAAGACTGGAAAAAAACTGAAAGAGCTGCAAAGGGTGATAAAAGTTTAGTCCAAGAAGTGAAACTTATTAAAGAAGTCTTAGATACATTAGAAGAAGGAAAATCCATAAGAACTTTAGATTTATCATCTGAAGAGTTGGAAATAATTAAGTCCTTTAATCTTTTAAGTTCAAAACCAATCATATATGTAGCTAATATTTCTGAAGAAGATTTAGTTAATGATGAAGGCTCCAATGACTATGTGGAAAAAGTAAGGGAATTTGCTGCCACTGAAAATGCTGAAGTTATAACTGTTAGTGCAGAAATAGAAGAAGAAATTTCACAACTAGAAGATGAAGAAAAAAATAGAATTTCTAAAGGATCTTGGTCTTGAAAAATCAGGTCTTGATAAATTAATTCAAGCTAGCTATAAATTATTAGGTCTAATTAGTTTCTTAACAGCTGGCCCTATGGAATCAAGGGCTTGGACAATTAAAAAAAAGGAACTCCTGCTCCTGAAGCAGCTGGTAAAATTCACTCTGATATTGAAAGGGGGGGATTTATTAGAGCAGAAGTTATCTCCTTTGATGATTTAATGGCCTCTGGAAGTGTGGTAGCTGCTAAGGAAAAAGGCCTTGTTAGAATAGAAGGTAAAGATTATATTATGAAAGACGGAGATGTAGTATTATTTAGATTTAATGTATAAAACCAAGTGTTTAATTACTTGGTTTTATTTTTTTATCATATGAAACCCTATTGACATTATAGAAAATTAGTTTAACATTAAACTATTGTTTTATTAGTTTAGCATTAAAGTAATGGAGGTTAAATTATGTTAGAAACTGATGTAGCTCTTCAATTAAAAGAAAGCCATCAAAAGATATTACAAATAATGCAGTTGGAAATAGATGAATATGGGCTTACCTTTGGCCTATTACATCTTATGATGCTTATAGAAAAAAATCCTAATGATAATCAAAACAGTTAGCTAGTAAAATGAGGCTTACTCAAGGAGCCATGAGCATTATTGTAAAAAGATTATTGAAACTTCATATGATTAAACAAATGCCCTTAGAATCTGATCTGAGGTATAATAGATTGATTTTAACTGAAAAAGGAAAATCCATGGTCAAAGATTACAAGGATAATCTCTTGAAAAATATGAGTACATGTTTACTGGATTTAATTCTCAAGAATTACTACAGTTAAATTCCTTTCTCATAAGAATCAATGAAAACCTCGAAAATATGGTTCTTAACAATAGCTTATCAAGTTCAGAAGAAAAGGAGTGATAATTTGAACAAACTATTACCATTGATGAAAAAAAATATTCTATATTTGCAGTTCTAAGTCCTATACTTATGATATTAGAAGTTATTGCTGATATTGCCATACCTTATCTTATGTCAAATATAGTAGATGTTGGAATTGCAAATGGTGATATTGAATATATAGTTAAAATTGGGATTATTATGATTGGTGCTGCACTACTGGCTATGGCTTTTGGTGTAATTAGTGCTTATTGTGGAGCAAAGGCAGGATATGGATTTGCTTCTGAAGTTAGAAGGGAAACCTTTAAAAAGATACAAGGTTTTTCCTTTGCCAATTTAGATAAGTTTACAGTATCATCCCTTATTACTAGACTCACAAACGACTGTAATACTATTGGCCAAGTAACTATGATGAGTTTACGTATGGCAGTAAGGGCACCATTTATGATGTTCTTTGCTCTTGTAATGGCTTTTAATATAAATTCATCTTTAGCAAAGGTATTTATGGTTTCTATACCATTTACTGCCATAGTCATAATTTTAATTTTATCTAAGGCAAGACCCCCCCTATTCTTAAAAATGCAAACTCGTGTAGATAGGGTAAATGCTGTCATACAAGAAAATTTAACAGCAATTGGAGTTGTAAAATCTTTTAATAGACAAAAGTATGAAGAAAATAGGTTTATGAAAAGAAATGATGCCTTAAGGGATACTGCTCTTAAAGCTATTTCTCTAGTTATATTTTTAATGCCACTATTGAATCTTGTAATATATTCTACAATTATTGCAGTTTTGTGGTTTGGAGGGCAACAGGTAATAGCAGGCTCTATGGGCCGTGGTGAATTGATTTCATTTATTACCTATATTACTCAAATCTTAATGGCTCTTATAATGATTTCCATATTTTTTTATGCAATATCTACGTGGTTCAGCATCAGTAAAAAGAATTTTGGAAATATGGGATACAAAATCTGAAATAGATGAGCCTGAAGAGCCTATTAAAGATTTAAAAAAAATGGATCTATTAGCTTCAAAAATGTATGTTTTTCTTATCCAGGAAGTCCAGAAAAAAAACTTTGAAAAATATTAATTTCCATATTGAATCTGGTGAAGTCCTTGGTATTATAGGTTCTACTGGTTCTTCTAAATCTACATTAGTCCAATTAATACCAAGACTTTATGATGTTACTGAAGGAAATATATATATTGGTGGAATAGATGTCAGAAATTATGATATTAAATCCTTAAGGGATCAAGTGGCCTTTGTATTACAAAAAAAACACCTTGTTTTCTGGTACAATACGAGAAAATATGTTATGGGGGGGTAATGAAAATGCTACTGATGAAGAAATTGTTACTGCCCTTAAGCAGGCCCAAGCTTGGGAATTTGTATCTAAATACGAAGATGGTTTAGATCATAAAGTAGAACAAGGTGGTGCAAATTTTTCCGGTGGCCAAAAACAAAGACTTACTATTGCTAGAGCTTTAATGAAGAATCCAAAGATATTAATCCTTGATGATTCAACATCTGCTATAGATATGGCTACGGATGCAAAAATTCAACACGTTTTTAAAGAAGAATTGGGAAATATAACTACAATTATTATTGCTCAAAGGATTTCATCTATAAAACACTCTAATAGAATAATTGTTATGCATAAAGGAGAAATCGAATCCTTTGGAGATCATGAAACATTATTAAAAATTTCACCAATCTATAAAGAAATTTATGAATCACAGCAGAAAGGAGTGGTTGGAGAATGAAAAATAAATTAGGACATAAGCAACTCCGACCAGAAAATCCTAAGGAAACTTTATTAAGACTATTTAGTTATTTTAAATTTAATAAAGCCTTGTTTTTTTTAGTGGAATATTCTTTATTATCATTGGATCTATTGCACAAATAGCTGCAAATGCCATGTTAAGTCCAATTATTGATACCTTGGTAGAAAATCATAACAAAGCTATGTTTGTTAAATATCTTATATTTATGGGAGTACTTGTAATTTTTATTTCTTTAGGTCAATACTTGGGAAATCTATTTATGGCAAAATTAGCTCAAAAAAACCGTTCACAAAATTCGTGAAGAAATGTTTGCACATATGCAAAAATTACCTATGTCATTTTTAATAGCCACTCCCATGGAGAATTGATGTCTACATTTACCAATGATGTAGATATGCTAAATCAATCCTTAGAACAAAGTGTATCCCAAATAACAATATCTGTAATAACTGTATTTGGTACCTTTGCTATGATGCTATATCTAAGCCCTATATTGACTCTTATAGTAATAGTTGTATTAATTATAATGTTGACAACTGTTAGATTTGTAGGGAAAAGATCTTCTAAAAATTTCCGTCTACAACAAAGATCTTTAGCTGATATGAATGGATATATAGAAGAGATGATGACAGGTCAAAAAGTCGTAAAAGTATTTAATTATGAAGATAGAGCTATTAATAATTTTACCCAAAAAAAATGAAGAACTACGTCAAGCCAGTACATTGGCTTCTACCTACGGTGTTATGTTAATGCCTATTATGGGGAATTTATCCTATGTACTATATGCTCTTATATCTATGTTTGGTTCATTTTTAGTAATGGCTGGTACCTTGAGTGTTGGTAATATTGCAGCATTTTTACAATATACAAGGACTATATCTAGACCTATAACCCAAGTTTCTAACCAACTTAATACACTATTTGCAGCATTGGCTGGTGCAGAAAGAATTTTTAAGGTTTTAGATGAGAAAATAGAAAACGATAAAGGTGATGTAATACTTATTAGGGAGTCTAATGGTGATGCTTATTGGAAAGTTCCTAAAGAAAATGGAGAGTATGATAAAGTTCCCTTAAAAGGATTTATTACCTTTAAAAATGTAAACTTTGGATATAATCCTGGCCAAAGAATTCTTAAAAATATTAACTTATATGCAAAACCTGGACAAAAAAAATCGCCTTTGTAGGATCTACAGGAGCAGGTAAAACTACCATAACTAATTTAATAAATAGATTTTATGAAATAGATGATGGCTCTATTCTCTATGATTCTATAGATATTAGGCGCATTAAAAAAATTTGATTTAAGAAGTACTATGAGTATTGTGCTGCAAGACGTTCACTTATTTGAAGGAACTATAGCTGATAATATTAGATATGGTAGATTAGATGCTACAGATGAAGAAGTCGTTGAAGCAGCAAAATTAGCTAATGCTCACTACTTTATTACTAAGCTTCCAAAGGGATATGATACAATATTGACTACTGACGGACAAAATTTGTCCCAAGGAGAACGTCAATTACTATCTATTGCCCGGGCAGCAGTTACTGACCCAACAATATTGATTCTGGATGAAGCAACATCTTCTGTAGATACTAGAACTGAAAAACTTATAGAAGAAGGTATGGATAAATTAATGCAAGGTAGAACTACCTTTGTCATTGCCCATAGGTTGTCTACTGTACGTAATTCCAATGCAATAATGGTATTAGAACAAGGTGAAATCATAGAACGTGGTGATCATGACGATTTGATGGAACAAAAAGGTCATTATTATGCACTAAATTCTGGTATCATAGAATTAGAATAAAAAAAAGCTCTGTTTTCAGAGCTTTTTAATTATTATTTCTAATATCTTCAATTATCTCATTCATCTGATCATAGGTTAACATCCCAGGAACTCTACCTAAAAATATTCCATCCTTATTGGTAAAATATGAAGCTGGAAGTCCACTTACAAAATAATCATGACTGACTCTTCCCTCTGCATCTAGTACTACTTCAAAATCATATCCACCTTTTTCAACATACTTTTCTACTACATCTTTTTCTTCTAATACATTTACTGCTAATACTACCAAATCATCATTTTCCTCGTGGAGTCTTTGTAAATCAGGCATCTCAGCATCACAGAATCCACACCAAGTAGCCCAAAAATTTATTAATACTATCTTGTCTTTGTAATCACTTAATGATATATCTTTTCCATCTAAATTTTTAAGAGTAAAATCAGGAAGTACCTTGCCTACTTCTATTTCATATTCATGAGTATGATCAGGTTCTTCTACCTCTCCATTATACTCATTGTTTTTATCTTCTTCTAATATATCATTATCTGCATTTAAATCTTGCTTTTCACCTTTATTGGCAATAGCATAAAATATACCGCCAACTACCAATATTACTATCAATATCCAAACCAAATTCTTTTTCATCTTTTCACCATCCTATACTAATAATCTACTTATATTGATTACTTTATTAAAGAATACTAATAATCCAAATATCACCATAATTAGCCCACCAATTTTAGGCAAATAGGATATAAACTTTTCTGCCCTATTCATTATGTCAATAAATACATTGATAAAAAGTGCAGTAAGTATAAAAGGTATTGCCATACCTATGGAATATACTAATAAAAGTAAGATCCCTTTAGATATAGTATCTGAACCTCCTGCATAAATTAATATGGAAGCAAGTACTGGACCAAAACATGGAGTCCATCCTGCAGCAAAAGCCATCCCCATTAATGTGGAGCTAAACCAATTAGTAATCTTTTTAGGTGTGGAAATTCTTCTTTCCATATTTAATATATTTAGTTTTAATATTCCCATCATATTTAATCCAAAGATTATTATTAGTAATCCACTAATTTTAGCAAATATCTCTTTATTCCTTATAAAGACCTTTCCTAAAAAGCTTGCTGATGTACCCATTATCATAAATATAATGGTAAAACCTATGACAAAACCAAGAGTCCTTGTAAGGGCAAATAATCTTTTTTTTGAATTTCTTCTTCCATGGTTGCTCCTGTTAAATACATAATATATGCAGGTATTAAAGGAATAATACATGGTGAGAAAAAAAGACAAAAACCCAGCACCAAAAGCTATGGAAAGAGATACATTTTCTGTTAGCATAATTACCTCCTTATCTAATTATATTTTATGTTATATACCCCCCCTATCCTATTACTCAAACTATATGTTATAATATATTAATTAATACTAAATGTCTAGAAGATTTATTTGGTAACTATTTGGGTATATTTACTTTTAGATGTTTTAGGGGGGGTGGAGATTTTGTTAAAAGAAGTAATTAGACTCCTTATATCCAGTGCTGAAAATGCATTTATTCAAGTCACTGTATTTGTTGGAGCAGTTTTAATATTATTTGGTTATATAAACTTTAAAAAGTCTGGTAAGTTAGTAAAAAAAATTGAAGATTCTAAAAAGACTCAACCTATTATTGGTTCTTTATTAGGACTTACTCCGGGTTGTGGCGGTGCAATATTTGTAATGCCCTTATTTCCTAAAGGCACCGTTAGCTTTGGTACTGTAGTGGCTACTTTAATGGCTACTATGGGAGATTCTGCCTTTGTTATTATGTCTGTTATGCCACTTAAATATATTTTAGTAAGTATTATATCCTTTATAGTGGCAATAATAACTGGATATATTGTTGACTATTTTAATTTTGGAGATAAGTTACTTGAGGATATGAATTCAAGGAAAAGAAAAAAACATGCCATTGAATTGATTCATGATGATAAGGATCATACTTTACAATCATTAGAATCTGGAAGGGATTATGATGATTTAAAACATATCGGTCATACTGAAGGAGATGAGATTGATCTTATACTTCACCATAGTATAAAGGGACATCAAGAACACAATACCTTTGGATATAAAGTTACCCATGGAGCGTATCCAGTTTATTGGTTAGTTATTGCAGTGGGATTGATACTAGGTATATTAGATTTATTTCAAGTAGATTTAAATGATATTTTTATTCCTAATTTAGGTACCATAATAGGTGTATTTGGAACAGCTTTATCTGTATTTATGATGATAATGAGTAAGAAGTTTATCCAAGATGATACTCATGAAGAGGCAGAATTAAAAGCCTTTAGTCTAAAGGAAACTATAATTCACAATGCACAAGAAACGGCCTTTGTGGCTACTTGGGTATTTTTAGCATACTTCGCTTATGAAATATTTATATTGGCCCTTGGCTCTGGAAACTATATGGCAGGTGAAGCTCTTATGACTTCTTTTTTTTAAGCCAAACAGGTTTAACCGCCGTTATATTAGGTGCACTTATTGGAATAATTCCTGGATGTGGTCCACAAATAATATTTGTAACATTATATACTAGGGGGGGCTAGTGCCATTTGCTGCTTTGCTGGCAAATGCTATATCCCAAGATGGAGATGCATTGTTTCCATTAATTGCAATTCATAAAAAAATCAGCTTTGGGCAACTATATTTAATACTATTCCTGCACTATTAGTTGGAGTATTGGCATATTTTATAGAAATAAACTTTTTCTAATATAAATAACCCTTGTTGTTTACAAGGGTTATTTTGGTTTACTTAAACTCTCTTTCTTTTGCTATTGCCTCTTCTCTTATTTCTTCTTTCATACCTTTTAAGGATTCTTCTCTTCTTTTATTTTTTTTCTATTAATTCTCTTCTTGTTTTTCATCATCTGTTAAAGCAATCATTTCTTCTGTTTCTCTATAATTTTTTTTATGGTATTATCTATATTAAATTGTATTTTATCTACATTATCTCTTCTATCATCTGGTTTTGGTTTGTTTTTCATATTTATTTACTCCTTAGTTTGATTTTGCCTTCAAACTTTATTTTTCCTTTATAGCGATTTATTATTCAGGAAAAAGAGTAAATTTATTTAGATTTAAATATTATAATTCCAATTATCATGATTAATATCCCCAAAAATTTGGTAAAGTTAAATTCAATTTGTGGACTACCAAATAATCCAAAGCTGTCTACTATGGTGGCAAATATAAGCTGGGTAGTAACTACAATGGCTATTGATAAAGAAGCTCCTAATGAAGTTATCCCTATCATTACACTATATACTATCATTACTCCAAGTACTCCACCTATTAAGTAAATTTTGTTCACTTGTCCTATATCTTTAAAACTACCTTTCCCGACGATTATTGTCATTAACAAGCCAAATATCAAACCAACCACATGTACTATTACAGTTGTCTCCCACAAACCAACTTTATCACTAATTCTAGTATTAAATACACTTTGCAATGTTATGAAAAGTCCTGCAAATAGAGAATATGTAATTCCTATTACTATATTGTCCAAAATACATCACCTTAACCTTTATTTAGTTATTGTAAAAATTTCCCTTTATTACCCCCCCTTGCTCCAGGTACTCTTATTTTATTTAATAAGGTGAAAGGAGTCTTTCTTTTAAGAAATTGTTTATATTCTGATAATGGATAGTAAATTATTATATTCTTTATTTTATCAAAATTCCCATACTTTAGCAAAGGATTGTATTTTTATTAGCAAACCAATATTTATATGATAAGATAGTAATATAAGGATTAGGACAACCAAGAATTATCAGTATTACTTTAAAAAGGGTGATGTAGAATGAATAATAAATTAATATAAATGATCCTGTAAAATATATTTAAAGAAATAGGTAAAGTTCCTCTCTTAACAAGAGAAGAAGAAATTGTCCTATCTCAGAAAATAGAAGCAGGTGATGAGTCTGCAAAAGCTAAACTTGCAGAAGCTAATTTAAGATTAGTAGTAAGTATTGCAAAAAAATCACATAGGACGGGGGGCTTTCCTTTCTAGATTTAATCCAAGAAGGAAATTTGGGCTTAATGAGAGCTATAGAAAAGTTTGATTATAAAAAAAGGATATAAATTTAGTACTTATGCTACTTGGTGGATACGCCAAGCTATAACAAGGGCCATAGCAGATCAAGGAAGAACCATCCGAGTTCCTGTGCATATGATTGAAAATATTAATAAACTTGTACGGGTTCAAAGGCAGCTAGTGCAAGATCTAGGAAGAGAGCCTTTGCCTGAAGAAATAGCTGAACTAATGGGTATGGATAAGGATAAGGTAATGGATATTATTAAAATAGCTGAAAAACCCATTTCCTTAGAAACCCCTATAGGTGAAGAAGATAGTCAACTAGGTGATTTATAGAGGACAATCATATTAAAACTCCTGCAGAAGCTGCAAACCATGCTATGCTAAAGGAAAGTTTGTTTGATGTTTTAGAAACTTTAACTCCTAGGGAACAGGAAGTGTTAATCTTAAGATTTGGTCTAAATGATGGTAAAGCAAGAACCTTGGAAGAAGTAGGAAATATATTTAATTTAACTAGGGAAAGAATTAGACAAATAGAATCAAAAGCACTAAGGAAGCTAAGACATCCTAATAGAAGTAAAAAGATTAAAGATTTCCTAGAATAAAACATTTAAAGGGCTTGATAAAATCAAGCCCTTTGTTGTATCTTAGAAAATATAACCCCCATCAAAATAAATGCTAGAGCAAACAATATTTGCATAAAATTTCATACCTTATATCTACAAATGAATTAATATCCATTTCATTAACTTTTATAAAATAATAGGTTGGAAAAAAACTTAGCTATTTTTAGAACCTCTTCTCCTAAAAATTGCTGTGGAACCATTACACCTGATATAAAAGAGGTTCCTAAAGATAATACTGTGCTTATTCCATTAATTATAAATTTATTACTTGTCAGATTATTGATTAAAAATGTAAGACATAGAATTGAAAATGAAAAAGCAACTATATTAATCAAATATTTAACTAAATTAATATCTCCTATATGCTCCAATTCTATTATAATACTTCCTAAAACAAATGCCAGTGTAATTAGTATTGCTATGGTTAACTGCCCTAAATATATTTCCTTATTGTATCCAAGAAATTTTTTTTGAAGATATCCTTACTCTATTTACAATCTTTTCATCTCTAAAGTCGGCCATAACTAAGCCTATTACTGCAATATACATAGCTATAATTACATAGCTAGTAAAATTATAATAGGTTTGAATCCATTTTTCTGCATTTATATTCTTTACTCTACTATTCCTTTCTATTAAATTCACATCAATTTCTTCTTCTAAGGCTGAACTTACGCTTTTATATCAAATTGTCCCTTGCCATAAGTTGCATTGGCAAAAATAAGAAACTTATTTATTTGATTTTCAACTTGATATGATTCTACTTTTCTATCATCCCTATATAATTCAATAGACTTTTTCTTTTGAATTACCTTTTCTTCAAAATCCTCTGGTATTATTATCACCGCATCTACTGTTTCTAAAAAAAATCTCCTCTTTTATATAATCTTCATCTTGTATTATTTCAACTATATTATTCTTTGCTTCTATAAAACTTCTTAATCCCTTTGATAATTCTCCATTGCTATTATCAATTATCCCAACATTCATCCTTGATTCTATGAAATTAGATTCCTGTGTCGTTCTATTAGTTCCATTTATTATAGATAGTAGAAAAAAAATATTAGCATATAAGAAAAGATGACTCCTTTATTCTTTAAGGCTATTCTAATAAAATATTTATATACTGTCATAACTTCTCCTCCTTAAAAAAACCATAAGAAATAAGGATCAAGACTATGCAATAAATGGACAAAATAGCAATTCCTTCTTTAACACTTTTAACATTTTCTAAAAGGTTTATCCTATATAGATTATTAGTTATTATGGAGATTGGATTTATTCTGTTTAAAATAGGTATGTTTTTATCTATCATAGCTTTCATCCAAGGACCCATCATCCCAGATAAAAAAAAGATAAAAACAATGTAATTATTATCCCTATAATAGTCTTAACATTACTACTTTGATTATTAGAAACCCCCCCAACTAATATTCCAAAGGCCACTCCAAAAAGATTGCCTAAGATTATAAAAATAGTACTATATTTTATTTCATTAAATAGCTCTATTTTTAAAACAAACTTTATAAAAAAAATATTAGTATTGCATTTGCAAATAAATTTAATAAAAGAGAAACAATAACTCCTGCTAAAATAAAGTTATGCTTTTTTTTAAAGGAGTTGCATTTATTCTAGTGCCTACATAGCTTAAATTAGCTTGAACCAAATTTACCGTTTCAATACCAGAAAATATCCCATAAGTTGAAACCATTGCAATTAGTGAATAAAATGTAATTATTATGGAGTTTGATTTTTGATTTTTGCTTAAAATATATTCTGTATCAAAATCATAATTTTCAATTGGCTGGTTTAACTTTTCCATCTGCTTTATTTCTTCAATTATCTCTTTTATTATGGTTTGATTTATACCAGATTTTTTTTGACTGCAAGATTTAAATCCTTATATACAAATCCATCAATTTCTTCATTTTCCAACATTTCTTTTATTTCATCATCCCTAATTTTATGAACATTTAATAAATCTATCTCTTCCAATATAAATAAAATTGGATTTTCACTATTTATTCCTATATTTATTTTTTTCTATTTCCATATTTGATATCCCGCTAAAAGCAGTATGAAAAAAATATAGCTAATATCAATGGATAAACTAGACTCCAAAATAAAAAAACCAAAGTCCCTATATATATTTTACCTTGATATATACAATTTCTAATTAAATCTTTCATATCAGTCCCTAAGCTCCTTCCCAGTTAATTCTAAAACACATCATTTAGTGAAGGTAATTGACTATATAATTTTGTATAGTTTAAATTATTATCCTTTATAAATTCTAAAAGATTTGCTTAAATTGTTTATACCATTTTCAAATTTTATAATATACTCCCCCCCTCGTTTTCTTCTAAATCAATTACATGAGGTATGTTTTTTTATTTTTTTCTATTATTTCATCTTTCACTGATAAAAAAACCTACTACTATCTTTTCTGTAGTTGTTATCATAGACTTTAATTCTTCCTTTGTTCCAGAAACCAGGTTTTTCCCATTATCCATAATAATAATTCTATTACAAAGCATTTCTACTTCTTCTAAATAATGAGTAGTATAAACAATGGTACTTCCCTCTTTATTTAATTTTTTTTAATCCCATCTAATATGAAATTTCTACTTTGTGCATCTACAGCAACTGTAGGCTCATCTAAAAATATTAGCTTCGGCTTATGAGCTATACCACAGGCTATATTCAATCTTCTTTTTAAACCTCCACTTAACTTTTTAGGATAGAACTTAATATATTCCTTTAATCCTACAAATTCTATTGCTTCTTCTACATATTGTTTTCTCAATGTTTTATCATCTATATATAGTCCACAAAAATAATCTATATTTTCTCTTACTGTTAAATTGTCAAAAACTGAAACCTCTTGTGGTACCATACCTATTTGTCTTTTGATATCATAAGAATTTGGAGTCATCTTTTCCCCAAATAATTCTATTTCCCCCTTTATCAAAATTTAATAGTGATAGAATACAGTTAATTGCAGTAGTCTTCCCACAACCATTAGGCCCTAATAAACCTATTATTTCTCCTTCTTCCACCTGCATATTAAAATGATCCAAAGCAATTAACTCTTTATACCGTTTTACTAAATTATTAACTTTAACTATCATTTATATCACTCCTATGCTTCGTCTTAAGAATATTATATGAACTTTAAGTTTTTTTATTCTAGTGTATTAAATCACAATATCCTATGACATTTGTCATATGATAAATTGTATTTCATATTAATTATTAGTATAATGAAAATATAATTAGTCTTTAACTATTTTAAAATCCTATGGCTGGAGGAATATTATGAGAAGATTCATGGAGAAGTCTTTTATAATGGTGTTTTGCTTATATAATACTTATAACGTAAATCCAAGTATGGATTTAGTGTTTTATTTTCTTTTAAGCATAGTTATTTCACTAGCTTTAGATTTATTCCAAAGTAATAAATTAAAGAGTTCTATTTATTTAATATTTATCATAATATGTCTTATTGATGGTTTATTGGTTTATTACTTGCCTTTAATTTTATATAATATGTATCTAGATTTTAAAATTTATGCCATCTTCCCTATACCCCCCCTAGTTTTTATAAATTTTTCTGCAATTAATCTTTTAATATCCCTATTATCCATTTACCTTGCTAGCAAAATGAATATATATAGTATTCTATTAAATGAATATAAAGTTACAAGGGATAGATTAAAGGAAGATACTCTCTATTTAAAAAAATATAACGAGCAGCTGAAAATAGATAAGGAAAAAATATCCATATTGCTATACTTACAGAAAGAAATAGAATTGCAAGGGAACTTCACGATTCCATCGGACATGCCATAAGTAGTAGTATTTTACAAGTAGAAGCTTTAAAAATTACTTCAGATGATAATAGAAATATTGAAAGTTTAGATATTCTCCAGGGAACCTTGGAAAATGGAATGGATGATATTAGAAAAAGTATACATAATTTATATAATGAATCCTTAGAATTAGAAAGTCAAATTGAAAAGCTTTGTAATGATACACCTAATATAGATATTGAAATTGACTATAACCTTGAAGATAATTTAAGTTATGATTTAAAGTTTGATATTTTGTCCATTGTAAAAGAAGGTATAACTAACTGTGTTAAACATTCTAATGCTTCAAAACTAAAAATCAGCTTATTAAGCCAACCTAAGTTTCATTCTATCGTAATTAAGGATAATGGAACAAAATTCGATGAAAAAAAAGTTCACTTCTATCTAAAGGTATAGGTCTTTCTTCCATGGGAGAAATTGCTAATAAATGTAATGGTTTTTTTAAATTATGAGTTCGATGAGGGCTTTAAAGTACATTTAACTTTGATGAAAGGATAATTAATATGAATATTATAATTATTGATGATGATCATTTAGTAGTAAATTCCTTAAAAACAATTATTGCTGCCAAGGGAATTGAAGTATTAGCTGTAGGATATGATGGCTTACAAGCTATTAATCTTTTTGAAAAATATAGACCTGATATAATTCTTATGGATATAAGAATGGAAAAAAATGAGCGGAATAGATGCAACTAAAAAGATCTTAAGCATTGATCCCAATGCTAAAATATTATTGATTACTACATTTCAAGATGATGAATATATTAATGAAGCCCTTTCTTTAGGATGTAAAGGATATATATTAAAACAAAATATTAAGGGTATTATTCCTGCCATTAATGCAGTTTATTCTGGTAATTTAGTTTTCGATTCAAAGATTGTATCTAATATAAAAAGACATTCTAAAAAAATATTGATATAAATTTATCTCCTAGAGAATTGGATATCTTACTTTTAGTGGCAGATGGATTAAATAATAAGGAAATTGCTGCTAAATTGTTTTTAAGTGAAGGAACTATTAGAAATTATATTTCAAATATGCTTGAAAAGCTATCTTTAAGGGATAGAACTCAACTAGCAATATATTATTATAAGATTAAATTTGACATAGATGATAATTAATCTTTTTATCTTAATAATTCCAATATAAATATCTATATCCTATTCAACATTTTAACAGCATTTTCTTGTGAAAGGGGCTTACTAAATAAATATCCTTGCATAATATCACAATTGTTTTTTTATTAGGTATTGTTTATGCTCCTCTAATTCTACTCCTTCAGCTACTACGGTATATCCAAGTTTATGAGACATGGAGATGATCTCTTTGGTAATTAAGTTTTTAGATTCTTTGATATGAATTCTGTTAATAAAAGACTTATCTATTTTTACACAGTCAATATTTAATTCTCCTAATCTAGAAAGAGATGAATATCCTGTACCAAAATCATCTAATGCTATTTTAATTCCTAAATCTCTTAATTTATTTAACTTATGATTTACAATTTCACTACTATCTAAAAGAACAGATTCTGTTATTTCTAATACTAAATTAGAACCATTAACTCCAGTTTCTTCTATAATATTCATTAATGTTTTTGTAAAATCATCTTGTAAAAGCTGAATACCTGAAATATTAACTGATACTTTTATATTGTCATAACCTCCTTTCATTTAAATCATAAATAAATTTGCAAGCCATTCTTAATATCCAATTACCTAGGGAAACTATCAATTGCCTTTTCTCTGCAATACCAATAAATTCAACTGGTGATATAATTCCCAGTTCTTCTGTTTTTAATCGAATTAAAGCTTCAAAGCTTATTATTTGGTTTGTAATTAAGCTTACTTGTGGTTGATATTCTAGATATAATGTTTTAGTATCATCTTTAGATAAAGCATTCCTAATCTCTTTTTCAATCAAATCTTCTCTCTTAAGTTTGCTTTCCATAGCTTCATTAAAAATGCATGATTTATGGAATCACTGTCGCTTATATAGTTTAATGCTATGGAAGCATTTTTTTAAAATTTGATCTACATTAGTATATCTTTCATCTATTTCTACAATCCCAATTTCCACATCTATATATTCATTAATACCTGATAAATACCTACTATTATTAAGCTTTTCTTGAACTTTATTTATCAATAGTATTAAATCTTCTTTATCTTTATAGTTATTAACATACAAAGCAAACCTATCATCTGAAAATCTAAAAAGTTTTTTTTATCTGAGTCACATAAATTCTTTAACTGATTACTTGCTTCTTTAAAAACTTTATCTGCATATTGGAAACCAAAGATTAAATTAATATTTCTAAAGTTATTATAATTCATTAATACTATGGCCTTTTTTATTTTTTTTACTTTTATTTAACTCTTCCATTAAAAAAAATTATTTAAATATTCCTTATTAGGTAGGCCAGTTAATATATCATAATATGCTAGTTTTATTAATTTTTTTATTTTTATCATGTGTAGAAAACATGGCATATAAAACAATACCAAGTATAATTAATAAAGTAGCTATCCCAATAAGAGAAACTTTTGTTATAAGATGTTTAGTATCCTGAAATGAATGCCCCCCCATTAATAATGTACCTATTTTATCATTATTATAATATATTGGTACAAAAACTTCATATAAATTTTCATCATAAAATTTATCTATATAACCATATTCTTTGTTTTCGATAATTGCTGTTTTGGCTTCTTCATTGATTATTTTTCTTCCAATAAGCTTATTATCAGTACTTCCAACAATAGTAAATTTATCGTCTACAAAACAAATATGTGAAACTAATTTATCTTTTTCCATTTCCTCAAATAATCTTTGTATTTCAAAGGCTCCAATAAAACCTTCTATTTTATCTGCTAATACACCTATTTGTACAAAATATTCATTAGGAGCCTTAAAATAACCATATTTATAATAAATTCCTCCGTCTGTGTCTTGCCTTATATCCTCAACATAACTCCTACTATAACTCATCATAAATCATAGACAGGATGTCCATTGTGGGCTTTCCACCCAATATATTCTCCTGTATTAGAATAGATAATCTCTCCCTTAGGATTATATGAATAAATTTTATCAACTTTTAAATTATAGGCTAATTCTTTAAGTAATTCATTACTATGATGACCATCATATAAAGCTGTAACTTTACTGGCTGCTAATATTTTTTTCCTCCAGCAATCCATTAATTACATCATATGCCTCTATTGTTTTAGTTAAACTATGGGAATAACTTTTAGTAAGCCTTAAAGAATCCTCTTTCATGTGAGTCCAATAATAATTTTCTATAACATTGATCATAGTATCCCCCCCAACGATTATAAATACAATAATTATAAGTACAAAGGATACAATAAAAGTTTTAATATCTGTTAATTTCATATTTCTATTCAAGGCCTACAACTCCTTATAGTTTAGCTTATTATACTTAGTACTGTTACGGAAATACCCATATCAATTCTCTGTAATGCCTCTTTTACATGTTTCCCTGCTGTTTTATCTTTTTTTTGATTATATGCCATTCCCAAAATAAAAGATACGATTAATTCTAAAACAAAGACAATAATAACCTTCCAATTAAAATTTAGTTGTAAATATCCTCCACTACCTATGTACACAACTAACCCTATACATCCGTTAAACCATGCATGACTTAAGATACATAAGAATAAGTTTTTTTTGTATATTTATAAATTGTTGTAAAACTAACACTTAAAATGATACATAAAAATGTATATACTCCGAAAGATAATGCACTTTGCACTGTACCTTTTATTAGCCATAAAGGTAAATGCCACATACTCCAGATAACCCCTACTATAAGAACAGAGGCTAAGTAGCTAGTCACTTTTTCTAATTTAGGTTGTAAGTATCCACGCCAACCTAGTTCCTCAAATCCCCCCACCAATTATAAAAAGTGGCAAATTAATAAACATATAGAGAATAGATAAGGGCTCTTTTATACCAAAAGAGATCCAAACCATAAAAAAAACGCCAAACTATATATGATCCAAAAACTACCCAAGCTCTTCTATCTATTCTTTTATTAAAAACAAACTTTACAAAAGATTCTTCCTTAAAGCTTTCATTAAACTGTCTATAAATCATATAAACACCAATAGCTGGTCCAAGTGCCCCCCCAATTAACATAGGTATCCAAAATAAAAATTCTCCATACCAAAGAGCATCAAAATATCTATTAGCTATAATAATTACTAACCAAGATAACCATGTTATAGAAAAGGTATACAGTAAGAACAGTCTAATTTGCCTTAAAAGCTGCTTCCTTTCTGTCATTTTTTTTAACCCCCTCCTCTCCAGAAGGTAGTGTCAAGTTTGACACCCCTATTTTATTAAAACCTTATATTATCAAGGGTTACATAGTTTTTTAATAAAACAA
>JMBX01000082.1_pt1 | contig 24618 bp, 48 predicted proteins | sample 616521 | NCBI WGS metagenome assembly JMBX01 (sample SAMN02727906, study PRJNA239997) | anaerobic digester metagenome | biome: anaerobic digester; isolation source: mesophilic anaerobic digester inoculated with municipal waste water sludge... | place: Germany: Bielefeld University, CeBiTec ...
CTGTTGGTGGATCAGTTGTCTTATCCTTTTTTTAAGGCATATTCTATTCCATACTTTTTGTCAGTTTTCTTAAATACCTTTATATTATTTTCGTTAATTTCAATGCTTTTAAGACCATCATACTTCCTAGATAACTCTTTTAAAGATATTTTATTTCACTTCTAAAGATAAGATTAGATTAGTATCACTAAATTCAGTATTATTACCTTGTCCTTTTGAGATTTTAGAAAAGTTATTCACAATAAAGCTTTTTACATAAATCTTAGTCGGTTTCCCCCCCTGATCCTGCCTTTGCTTTTGTATAAGGCCAATTCCCTTTTCTGTATCAAGTTCTGAAAGCACCTTTACTGATTTCCTATTCCCCCCCGGCCCATGACTTCCATAATGTTTTCAATGGTAAAATAAATATATACTTTATTATTTTCATCCGCCAAACCATTTTTCATAGATAATTCCATCCTATCTAGGAGTATTCCATAAAGTACCTTGGCATCAGATGATAGGTTTTTAAATATTGGATCTGTATATAGTACCTTGGGTATTCTAAAGAATGAAAACTGCTCGGATTCTTTTCCATGATAGTAATTAATTAAAGACTATTTCTGCCATGATTAACACCTCCCTTCAGTGATTTTGGGCATGAGAAAACAGCAAGATTGCTCTTGCCGTTTATCTCTTTTATTAAATTGTTATTTTTATTTTATCTAATATAAATGAAGCCTATTACTATAAGGATGATGCACATTTTATCAATTACTTCGCATTATATAAATTATATAGCATATAAACTCTTCCTATCATATATCTAAAATCTTATTAATATAATATAAGACATACATAAACGAAAGGAGAGTTATTTATGAAAAAAAAGTTAAGTGGAGTAAATAAACTTGCTTATTTAGGTCTATTGGGATTTTTAAGCATACCCTTAATGTTATATACAAAAAAACTCTAAATGGATTGGTTTAACTGGTTTTTTTGGATTTTTTGGGTTACTTCAAAAAAAGTGCAAGACAAAATTAAAATCTAATTTTGTTGTTGGAGTATTCTTGTTTAGGTTAGATAAATTTGCTAATCTTTTTCTATTAATTCTCCAGTATTTACATTAAATTTATATTCTATATCATGGTTAGCATCATTAACCACTTCTATGCTAAAAAATAGTTTGACCATTTTGTGATTTTATAGTCCATTCATCTATTTTATAACCATTTCCTGCATCCTTTAGCGCTCTACCTATTAGTTCTTGTATTTTATTTACATCTTCTATTGTTATTTCCCCCCCTTGGTTATTGTCCAGGTCATCTTGTTGCTCTTTTAATATATTGCCATCTACAGTGTCAATCTTTAATTCATATTCTTTTGTATTATCATATCCTTCTACTTCATAGACATAGGATCCCTGCTCAAAATCAAGCTGTAGTTTTCTTACATTTCTATCTGGATACCTCCCCCCCGTAAAGATATCAAACGCTTTTTTTGGAGTTACCTTAATATCCTCATATGCAGCATTAGTATTATTGATATTAGTGTCTTGATTATTATTGCTTTTGTTGCTAGCATTTGTACTATCATTTTCAATTCCCTGGCCTTTTGTATTATTATTATTTGGGGGGGTAATATTAGAAGTACATGCAGATAGTGTTAGGGTCAAGACTACAATTAAAAATATAATCCATTTTTTTCTTTAACATATTTACACTTTCCTTTCTTTATGAAAAAAAATAATTTTCTTCCCACAACAACTTTTCTATATTATCAAAAAGTATACCCAAATAAAATTAATATTATTTACTAGATATTTCTTTTGCTTATTATAACCTAGGAATAGATTAAAGAATCAAAGCCCCTAGTAAAAGTCTAGATGCTTTGCTTTTTTTATAGGTTTTAATGCTATTTGCAATTCTCCTGAATAGTAGGGATATAAACGGTTATGATAGATATAGAAACCAGAAAAATTGTGGATATATTAGAATCGAGAGATTATGAAGAAGTAAAAAGATGGTTAAGGTCATTTCCAAACCTGGAATTAATATTAAGAGATGGTTCAATAGTATATAATAAGGCTATAAAAGATGCACACCCAAAGTCAATTTAAGTTTCAAATAGATTTAATATATTAAAAAAACCTAACAGATTACTGTAAACAATATATTAAAAGGATCTTTAAAAATAAAATCGAGATAGGGAAATTAGAAAACATTAATTCTGGAGAAATATTACATTTAAAAGAAAAATATGACAAAATAACAAATGCCGAAGCTAAATCCTCAGATATATCAAAGAGTAAAGAATGCTTAATTAATAAGGTTAAAGAATTAAGTAGCAAGGGGGGGAAATCTATGAGAAAAATAGCTAAAGAAATGTCTCTTGATAGAAAGACTGTAAAAGGTATTTAGAATCTGATGGAAATTGGAACCATGCATCAAGGGGGGGAGTCAAGAAAAAAAAGCAAACTTGATAACTATAAAGATTTGATTAAAAAGATGTATATAGATGGAATGAGCTGTAAAGAAATATACCTAAAAATTAAAACCCAAGGATATACTGGTAGTGAATCTCTTATAAGAAAGTTTATTGCTGATTTTAGATCTGAAACTATTGAAGGAAATTAGTCAGTAGATATAAGATATGTAGAAACAAATAATCTAATTAGCTTATTATATAAACCCATAGAAAAGGTGGAAACTATTACATTAGAGGAGTTTGAGGTAGTATTAGATAGATATGAAAAATATAGAATAATCTTTAATATAGTAGAGGAATTCAAAGAAATATTATTTGGGGGGAAGATAGCACAAAATTAAATACATGGATAATAAAATCTAAGGCCTAGGTATTAAGGAATTAAACAGTTTTATTACTGGTATTACAAGGGATATTGAGGCAGTAGAAAATGCTATTACCTATGAATATAGTAATGGTTTAGCCGAGGGGGGGAAAATAAATAAAATAAAGGTAATAAAAAGAATAATGTATGGTAGATGTAATTTTGAGACATTAAGAAACAGGGTATTACAGATGGAGTATAATACTTAGAACAACTAAGGTTGGAAAGAACCACTTTTAGATTAACATAAACATAGTAATCATTTACGTAATTATTTCTCTTTATCCAAAGTCTGCATTGTTTTCTAGTGGTTTATTTAATATTTCTTTTATCTTTTATGCTTTGTAATTTACTATTTTCTTTATTGGCCCATTGATTAATGGATTTTAATTTTTTTCCCATCTATTATGAATGTATCTCCAAGGTTTGTAGTACAAGTACATAGATTATCTATTCCTAAATCTATGGCTAGTACAAGGATGCCATAGCTCCATTTACCTCCATTAATATTTGCTAGGCTACATTACTGTTTAACATTTTATAGTTTTCATTTTCCTTTGATAGGTGATAGTTGGAATTATAGCTAAGATATTTCTTTTCATTAAAGAAATGTTGTCTTACATTATATAGGCCTACATTATACATATTTTTAGATAGAAATCACATTTGTTTTAATGCTAAATATTCTTTTTTTAGTTAATTTATTTAGTTGTTATTTTTGAGTGCCGTAAAACTGATATTCTTTAATTATATTATACTTTATATCAATTTAAAGAACAAAGGTTTCAGTGAAATATTTAGATTATTTCAAACCTTTGCCAATTCATTCCACGACTGAAGTCACGGATGTTCTTGGTAATCCTATAAATAATGATTGAAAGTACCCCAGAAAAAAATGTAGAATATTCTTACAGACATAATTAGGGGGGGGATATAATGACAAGCCAACAAATAAAAAAAGCTTATTTCTAGAATTATAATTATAGTTACAATAATAATTGCAACAGAAAGACTCTATAATAGTAGAAGTGAATTCCAAGTAACTGCCGAAGACGCATCACATTATGGCGTAGTAGAGGCTAAGCTTGAAACTAGACTTAAACTGAAAGATTTTGATTATTTATATGATGTCTTAGAGGAAAATTATCCTTTTTTTTGAAGTAAACAAAAGACAAAATGGCATAGATTGGTTAGAAAACAAAAGAAAATATAAAAGACTTATTAGAAATACTAAAAATGATGCTGAATTTTATGTAGCAATGGAAAAAAATATTAGGTGATTTGCATAATAGTCATGTGGACATCCTAAGTGGTGATGAATTTAAGCGAATTTATAAATCTCTTTATATAGATTTTTCCCAAAATGAAGATGCCAAACATCTAGCTTGGTATGATGCATTCTCTAACCCCCCCTTTGTCATGTATAGATACGAATTTGATGGAGATTTGTCTGATGTCCAATTATATAGGGAACCTGTTTTGGAAACTAAAATATTAGTAGAAGATGAATTGGCCTATATGAAGATTACAGAAATGGCTGGAAAAGACTTGGCAGAAAAGGATTTTAATAGGATAAAGAATTTTTTTTAGAAAATGTGTCAGAATATGAAAACTAATTATCGACATTAGAGGAAATAGTGGAGGATGGGATGGCTATTGGCAAAGTATTGTAAATCTAGTAACTAAGGAACCTTTGGAAGTAAATTACTATTCTTTTTTTAAGAATGGTCATAAGAGCAGTATGAACCCCCCCTATAGGGTACAAAATGTAACTACCATTAAAGATTTAGATGAAAAGATATTAGAAAAATTTCCAGAAGAAGTTAAATCTAATTTTGATTTTTATAAAACCTATAATATTTACATTAATCCTTGGGCTCCAGACCACAATCCTTCAGATTATTTAGGTTTTAAGGGTAAAGTATATCTATTAGTAGATAGTGATGTTTTGCAGCATCAGAGAACTTTGCCTCCTTTGCGAAAGACTCAGGATTTGCTACATTAGTTGGAGAGACTACAGGAGGAAATAGGATTTTTGAAGAAGTTCCCATTATGTTTTTACCTAAGAGTAAATTTGCCATTAAATATAGTAGAGAATTGGGGATAAATAAGGATGGCACTATCAACATGGAAACTAGAACCATACCCCATATTGAAGTAGACCCTACTTCCAATGAGGATTTCACACGAGATAAATGTATTCAGACAGTTATTCAAGATAATGGAAACTAGTGTAGATTAATTTGTTCATTTAATATAATTAAAAAAATATGATATAATTTAATCTATACATTAAAGAAAGGACAAGACTATGTTTAACTTAAAAAAGAAAATCCTTTAAAAAATTTGATATTATATTGTTATTAACAGTTTTATTAATATCTATCTATGGAATAATTATGATTAAATCTGCCACTCTAACCTTTGAAGTCCAGCGCCATGTTAAGGTACAAATTATATCTACTATATTAGGTATAATTGCCATTGTATTTCTAGTATTAATGGACTATCAATTTATTGGAAAATTTTATATACCAATTTATATTGTTTCTGTTGGATTACTATTGGCAGTTGCTATTTGGGGGGGAGTAGGCGACGACCAATGGGGGGGTGCCAGGTCTTGGTTATATATTGGTAGTTTTGGATTTCAACCTGCTGAACTTTCAAAAGTAGGTTTAATAATCTTCCTAGCACAATATATTGATAAAAATAAAAACGAATTAAATCGACCCTTAACCTTATTAAAGATATTGTTTTTTTGCAGCCATTCCAATGGCACTTATATATAAGCAGCCAGATTTAGGAACCACTGCTGTAGTGCTTTTTTTATGTAGCAGTGATGCTATTTGCAGCAGGATTAGATTGGAAATATATTGGATATGCAGCTATACTAGGGGTAGTTTCCTTGCCCATAATATGGATGAAGCTAGATCCATATCAAAAGAAAAGAATCTTTGGCTTTTTGGAACCGGAAAAGGATTTAACTGGTATGAACTACCAAGCCTATCAATCTAGAATTGCTGTAGGCTCTGGGAAAATATTTGGCAGAGGATTATTTCAAGGTACCCAGACCCAATATAATTTCCTGCCAGAAAAACAAACAGATTTTATATTTGCTGTATTGGCAGAAGAATTAGGTTTAATTGGTGGACTAGTATTGATACTTTTATATTTTGTACTACTGTACAGACTTTTTAGAATTGCTAAAAATTCTAAGGATATGTTTGGCTCTCTGATGGTAGTAGGATTTACTGCTATGTTTCTAATTCACATATTTGAAAACATTGGAATGACCATAGGTCTAATGCCTATAACAGGTATACCTCTACCTTTTATGAGTTATGGCGGTACTTTCCATCTGGTGAATTTCATATGTATAGGCATTGCCTTAAGTGTATCTGTTCATAAGGAAGGACTTAATTTTTAGCTACATTTTTTTAATGTTAGCTATTTTTTTTAAATGGTACCTTGTAATAAAAGGTAGTATAGTATATAATATAGTAAAGAGAAAATAGAGGGGAAATGTCTATGAATATACAATTTAAAAAAAGGAGTATTAGAATTATGTGTTTTGTCTTTACTTATGCAAAGGGATTTCTATGGATATGAAATGGTAGAATATATATCTAATTATATTAATATTTCAGAAGGAACCATATATCCTCTATTAAGGCGCTTTAGAACAGATGGATATGTAACAACTTATTTACAAGAATCCCAAGAAGGCCCTCCCAGAAAATATTATGCAATTACTAAAGAGGGAGAAATAGCCTATGAAGATCTAGTAAAGGAATGGGAGAATTTTACTTTAGGAGTCAATAAAATTTTAAGGGGGGGTGATTTTAATGAATAGGGATGAGTTTTTAAAAGCCTTACGAAAAGAATTATCTGGTATTCCAAAAGAAGATATGGAAGATATATTGTATGATTATGAGGAGCATTTTGATATTGGAATTCATAAGGGAAAAACTGAAAGGGAAATAGCAAAAGAATTGGGAAATCCTAAGAATATTGCTAAATCCTATAAGGTCTCTATTAAAATAACAGAGGCAGAGAAAAATCCTACTGCTACTAATTTATTTAAGGCAATTCTTGCTGCAATGGCCCTAGGCTTTTTTTTAATTTAATTGTAGTATTGGCACCTTTTATTGTAATAGTGGCATTATTATTTAGTTTATACGCTATTTCTGTAGGTTTTATCATTGGAGGTATAGGTTCATTTTTCGGTACCATAGCAGCACCTTTTCTCCCCCCACAAAAATAAATATAGGAATGAACCCTCTAGCCTCCATATCCTTTGGAATAGGTTTCACAGCCCTTGGAGTGTTAATTATGCTAGGATGCTTTTATCTGACGAAATTATTATATAACGGAATTATTAAATATTTAAAATGGAATATAGATATTATAAAAAGGTAATACACCAGGTGCAACGGGTGCAACGGGGGGGACAGTTCTCTGTGCAGTCCATATTATTCCAATTATGAACTGAAAGTAGGGCGATAATTATGAAAAAAACTGTAATTATGTTAATAGGTATTACTTTAATAGCTTTTGGTGTTGGGTTTTTGGCCTTAAATTATGGAAGTAATTTTGAAATAAATATTGTGCCCAATGAAAAGCAAAGTATTGCCAAATTTTTTTTGATGCAAATATAAATAAGAAAAATATGTTTATAGAAAATATAGATGAAGAAAAAAAATAGAAACTGCTAATGGAATAGAAAACATTAATATAGAAACTCCCTTTGTAGATGTAAATATAATATCTGAAAATAGAGATGATGTTCGAATTCATTATAATGGCTCTATACAATCTAATTATATACCTGAACTAAAAACTAATATAAAAGGCAAGAACTTATATATTTCAGCAACAAAAGGAGGCATTAATTCCTATAATGTATATAAAACTGATTTAAAATTAGACATATATATACCTACGGATTTTGAAGATAATATAGAAATTTCCACTTCTTCAGGGGGGGATATTAATCTTTCCAATTTAAATCTTTATAAATTAAATGTAGTTGCTAGTTCAGGAGATGTAAAATTATCTAATTTATATGCTAATTCATTGTCCATTAAAACCACCTCAGGAGAACAATGGGGGGGTGAGAATCTTGAAATTGAACAAAGTAAGTTCTTAGCTAGTTCTGGAGATATTCAAGTTTATGATCTAATTACTCAATCATTATTTGTGGAAACTTCTTCAGGAGAACAAGAGTTTAAAAAAACTTGAAAGTGAAAAAAAGTACTTTCTTAGCTAGTTCAGGAGATATTGAAATTTATGGTAATACTGGAGATGTGGATATTACCACTAGTTCTGGAAATATTGAACTAAATTACGATGTTTTTTTATAATAATATTACTATTACTGCTAGCTCTGGTGATGTAGATATTATATTGCCTAAAGATGCAGAATTTAATATAAAAGCTAGTACCACTTCTGGAGATATTGGATCTAGTTTTCCAGTTACAGTTACTGGAAAGCTTAAAAATAATTTAAATGGTAAGGTAGGTAATAGCAATAATACTATAAATATTAATACTACTTCTGGAGATATAAGTATTGAAAAATAAAAAAAATTGCAGAGGCAGGCCATAGAAGGTGATGCACCAGGTGCACCAGGGACAGTTCTCTGTGCAGTCCATATTATTACAGTTATAGAATAAGGAGGCAAACATGAAGAATAAAAATAAAGACATCATAATTATATTATTTATGATATTAATCCTATCTGTATCCTGTACAAAAATAATGAAACTGTAAATATATCTAATGAACCCTTGACTACAGAAGAAAAAAAATCCAAGATTTTGAATATATGTATGATATTTTAGAGGATAATTATGCCTTCTTTTGGGTTAATGAAAGAATGCACAATATTGACTGGCTAAGTAATAAAGAAGAATATACTAAAAGAATTAAAAACACTAGTAGTGACGAAAATTTATGCAGGAATTAAATAATATATTAAGGGACTTAAATAATGGGCATACTCATATAGTTTCACTAGATCATTTTGAATGGTACTATTCTGCCTATGGTTCTAAAAACTCTTGGAAAGGAAATAAGCCCTGGGAAAAAGTACTAAATGATCCCATAGTATTAAATAGGTATAAATTTGATACATCCAAAAAAAAGAAGCAATTGAAAGTGGTGAATATATTGCCAACAGTGAATCAGCCTTTAAAAGGGATGTTTTAATCCCTGGAAAGGTAGCCTATTTAGCAATTAAAAGCATGAACGGGGGGGATCGAATAGAAGAAGATGGCAAGATGATTAGAGAATTTTATGAGGAAATAAAGGATTATGAGAAATTAATTATTGATATTAGAAATAATGGTGGTGGAAATGATTATTATTGGCAGAAAAATGTTATTGAACCCTTAGCAAGTGAAACCATATCTATAGATAATTATATTTTACTAGGGAGATTATAGTAAGACCTTTTATAAAGCAAGAGGTATAAAATTAAAAAAAAGCTTAAAAAATCTAGATGAAAATCTTGTGAAAAAAATGCCTAGTGAAATAGATAAATTTGATAATTATTATATTTCTAATCTAACTATAAAGCCTAAGGACTCTATAGATTTCAAGGGTAAAGTTTATCTATTAGTAAATGAAAGGGTATATTCCTCTGCTGAAGGGTTTGCTTCTTTTTGTAAAACCAGTGGATTTGCTACCTTAGTTGGAGAAACTACTGGTGGGGGGGATGGTATAGGTATAGACCCTTTATTATTCTCTCTGCCAAATAGTGGTTATGTTATAAGATTTGCGTCCTTATTAGGATTAGATGGGAATTTTAATATTAATGATGAAATAAAAACTGTTCCAGATATTATTATAGAAGATACAACACAATTTACTCATATACCTGAATCAGATAAGTGCATTCAGTATGTAATTAATAATTAAAGGAGGTTTTAAAAAAAATGACTACAAAGAAAACTGTGGCTATATTAATAGGTATTGTATTAATAGCCTTTAGTATTGGATTTTTGGCTTTAAATACTAGGGGGGGATATGAAATTACTAGAAATAAGGATAAGGGCTTTTCTATAGATTTTAATTCATCCTCTATAGGCAATATAAATATTAACGAGGAAGCAACAGAAACAATTGACAAAGTAGAGAAAATATATATTACAGCCCCTATTGCAAAAGTGGATATTATTCCAGAAAATAGAGAGAATGTATATGTCCATTATCATGGAAATATACCTGACAATATTAAAACTAAATTAACTACTGGAAAAGTTAAAGATACTTTAGAAATAAAAGTAGAAAATAAAAACCATACTAAAATAGGATTTTCTAATTTCAATAATACAAAAATATATTTAGATGTATATATACCAGAATCCTATTCCAAAAATATAGATATTAATGCTAATTTAGGAGATATTAATATTTCAGATTTTAATTTAAATGAATTAGATATAGATGCAGACTTAGGAAATATAAAAGCAAAAAAAATATTAATGCCAAAGAAATAGACATAGATGCAGATTTAGGAAATGTAAATGTAGAAAATATCAATGCTAAGGAAATAGAAATAGATTGTGATTCAGGAAATATTATTGCTAAAGATATCAAAGGAGATACAAAAGTTAAAGCAGATTTAGGAAGTATAGAATTGGATTATAACGATTTCGATTATAATTTAAATGCAATATCTAATTTAGGTAGTATTACAATTACCCTACCTAAAGATGCAAATTTCAATTTAGATGCAAAATCTGATTTAGGTACAGTGAAAGCAGAATTCCCCGTAACAACTACTGAAGCCTCCAATACTAAATTAAAAGGTACTGTTGGAAATGGCGGTAAAGATATTATATTAACTGTAGATTTGGGAAGTATTAAAATTAATTCTAAATAAGGGAGCCAAAAGCTCCCTTATTTTTTTTCCTATACTCTAGCTCCTTCTAGAACACCTGCTTTATATAATGCTTCTATTAATATTCTTATTAAAATTGAGTAAGCAGGAATATTGACAGCTTGTTTAACTGCTGCTTTGGACATAGTTAGTACAAATGGATGCCCAAATAAAATATATCTAAAATAAGGTACCATTAGGACGGTTGTAGTAATTTGTCCAATAAGTATAGCTATAAATATCTTCCATAGTTTTGGTTCTTTTAAATCATTTTTTTTAAAACTATGGTTAATATTCCTGGAATAATTCCTGTAAGAGCTGCTGTCAATGTAAAATGTGGCATATATGGTCCCATTGGTCTAACAATATGGCTAAATACATCTCCTACTACACCTACAATCCCACCAACTACAGGTCCAAAAACTATTCCACCGAAAATTATTGGAAAACCTCCAAAGTTAATAATTCCAGGAATGCTGACAATTCTAGATAAAACTATATTTAAGGCAATTAAAAACCCAGAGATTGTTATAGTTTTAACATTAATTTTCTGCATAAAATACCCCCCCTTTCATATATGATATGACAGTCTGCCACATCAGAAAGAAGATACACTGATGAGTACAGCGAACGCAATAATATGCCGCAAGCACTGGCTTTTCGTCCAAAGGCCACGTCCCATCCTTTGGCACTTGACGCATATTATCTACTCTGTCATTTGTTTTGCCTTTAAAGTATATCATATTATTTTTAGTATTTCAATGGATTATTTACATATTTAGAGCTAATATAGAAAAAGTCCCCCCCTTAGAATTAATCCAAGGAGGACTTTTTTTATTTTGATGGTTTTAATTTAATCTGTTGTAATTTGATCTTTCAATTTATCACTTTCGTGTTCTATATCTTTTAAAACTTTACTAAATATCCAAAGCATTGCCCCCCCTACTACTATATATGCCAAAGTAAATTTGTAATCATATAAAAATGCAAGTTTTGGTGCATGAATAAATCCTATAGCTGCCATTGCTGCTCCTACAAGGGAAACCTTCGCAGCTTTTTCTAATTCATCATCTATAATATATGCTAGCATTGCTCCCCCCCAGATAATTGCCGTAAACATGGCACCTTGACTTAAAGGCATTACAGAAGTCGAAACTGCTTCTAAGGCTTCTGGTGCTGAACCTGAAAATTTACCTGCTAGATAATTTGCCAAATAGGGGGGGAACATGGCCAATACTACAGCTGGATAATGTTCTTTTTTTTACTGATCCAAAGGCTTGAGATACCATAGACATACCTACAAATACTAGTATTGGTGCTATTACTGGTAATGGTATCATTTTAGCCATAGCTCCAATAATTCCAAAGGTAGAAGCAATTAAGAATACAAATCCATTTACTACAGAATATCCTCTTCCTGCATTCATCCATTTAGCACTTACAGATGCCAAATATACAGTAGTTGGGAAAGTCCCTCCAAATAAACTACTTATAATTGTTCCAAGACCATCTGCTATTTGTGCTTCTTTTACATCATAACTATCTCCAGCAGAAGCCATAGCTTCTACATTATTCATAGTCTCAATGAAATTATAAACAGAAATAGGAATTAATACTGCTAAAAGTCCTATCATGGAACCAAATAAATGCTTTAGTCCACTAACAAAGGCTAGAGTTGGAAGTGGTGGATAAAATCCTATTGTAGCTGCTCCTTCAGCTATTAAAGCTGGATCTGCATCCCCCCCACTATATAAGCCAACACGGTTCCAATTATAATGGCGAATAAAGATGTTGGTATTCTAAAGGGCATTTGTTTCTTAGCCAAGAAACCAACAAATATTACTATTAAAACGAAAGCTCCAATTACTGGTGCTTCAAAAGTATGGAAAAACATTTGTCCACCAATCACAGAGAATGCCACTCCTGCAAGGGCACCTAGCATAGCAGCCCTGGGAAGGTTTCCTGCATCCATCTACCAATTAAACTACCTAATACCTCAACTGCACCTCCTAAGAAAGTTGCAGCAACACCTATTTGCCAAGCTATTTCTGGATCACCTGTTAAATCCAATGCTGTTTTAATACTCCAAATAAGAATATAAACATTGGTGGTGTACTAATCCCATAGGATAAGGCTGTTACATCATTTCTGCCCTCTTTTTCTGCTAATTTTTAGCCATATGGGCATAGTAGAGATTTCCAAATATAACTCCTATGGCAGCTCCTGGAATAACTCTACCATATACAATGTGGGCTGGATAACCCATAGCCAACATAGAAATTGCAATTACTACGAAATTGGCTAAATTGTTTTGAAATAAGGAAAAAAAATGCGTCAATATCCTCTTTAATAAACATAGGATATTCTTGTTTTGACATAATATCACTCCATCCCAATTTATTATATTTTTATAACTGAAACTACTATTATATCTTACAATAATATCCTTTGGCTGTCTTTATAAGAATTATACAAATATTGTTAACAACATAGGTGTGCAGAAACAGTTCTTTCTACAATGACAATTTTACCCATATATGGAAGATGCACCGAGAACTGTCCCCCCCAGTGCATCAGAAATTCCAATTGTACTGGGATTTTTTCCTCTTTCTTCTTCTCCTTATATTGATGAATAATATTATTAATATTACTATACCTAATATAATTCCATATAGTATTAAGGCTATTTTATTTGGATTCTTAACTCTGGCAATAATATTCTTATTATTATCTATAATTTTTCTACCCTGTTTTTCGCTATAATACTGTGGCACCTGTGGTATGCCATCTTTATTCTCAAAGGATTTTAGATATTCTGCAATGGCTAGCCATTCCTTTAATTCATGACCATTATCATATATTATTTCTGCTTCAAAATCTGTTATAGGAGTTCCATCTTTGGTCTTGGGCACAATGGAGAGTATGCCAAAGGATTGATCCCCCTACAATAGACAGCATTTGAGCTGAATACAGTCCTGCCACTACTCTATATAGTTCATCATCTACTAATTCTTCTACACTACCATCAGGATTTTTAATATTAATATCTACTACTTTATTAAAGATTAGCCTCTTTGGATTAAATGTATAATCAATGCCGGACATATATAGCTGTGCCACACTCATTATAGGTGCAATGGAAGCATCTACTTCTGCTGCAGTTTTAATTCTTCTCCCGTTAAATACACATTTATTATGGGATAGCCAGAAACCTTATCTGGACCTATGCCCAGAGAGCTTACATTAAATACATCAGATACTGTAATATCACCCTTAACAAAGGTTCCCCTAATAGTGCCCGACGGAATTACAGCTGCTGTAATAGGCTCATAATCAGATCCCTCTGCTTGTTTCACTGCATATATATAGGAATCACTTATTAAATTCCCCCAATATATCCTCATCATGCTTTCTTCCCAATTCTTTAAAGGGTGTAAAACTAAAATCTGTTTTAGCTAAGACTTCATCAAATTCCATATTAAATTTGTCTAAGTATTTTTCCTGAACTATTTCTTTATAATTATCTATAGATTTTCAATTTCCATGTCCATAAGGATACCCTTGTAATAGGCTCTAGTCTATAGTCTTTTAAGGCCCATCTATCCCCTGATTTTTCTATATTAATCACACCTAGATTTGCCCCCCCATAGCTACCACCGGATCCTATTATGGTATTTCCCACTATAATAGGTTTTTCTAAAGCGGTATGGGTATGACCGGATATTATAATATCTATTTCTGGTACCTTTTTAGCTAGGATTTCATCTTCGGATTTTGATTCGTCTGCCCAAGTACCAGAATGGGATAGACATACTATTAAATCTACATTTTCTTCATCTTGCAGTATTTCCACCATTTTTCTAGCAGCCTTTACCTGATGGGTAAATTCTATCTCTGACATGGGAGCATTGGAATCAGCTTCCTTCCCCCCCATTAAACCAAATACACCAATTTTAACATCATTTTTTTAATTACTGTGTATTCACTTACACCATAGTTGTCCATCGCATTCTTTAACTGATTTAAACTGGGAGTTAAATTCCCATCTTTATCTACAGGATATGAGATATTAGAGGCTACTATTTTAGGCAACTTCCCTCCACTGGATTTAGCCGCATTTAAACTATCTGCTAAACCTTCTGCCCTAAAATCAAATTCGTGGTTCCCAAAAGTTACTACATCATAGCCCATTTGTCCTAAAGTTCTAAGGCCTGGTGCATCTGTAGAGAATATGGTTTGAAATAGTGTTCCCATGGAAAAATCCCCCCCTGCATCCACCAATAATGCATTAGGGTCAATTTCTCTTTCCTTTTTAATTTGAGTGCTTAGCCTCCCATAACCACCAAGAGTTTTAATCTGTCCCTCTTCCTCTACTGTAAAAGGATAAAAATTATCGTGCATGTCATGGGTAAATAATATGGTAATGTCATTCCCTTTTCCCTCTAAATAAGATACATTTGGAATAAAGCTTAGTACCATTATAAATAACAAAAATATTGATAATTTCCTAATATACTTTTTCATCTCTACCTCCCAAATATAATATTCTTATAAAGCTATGCCCTTATCTGCCTACCTGTATCCATAAATTAGTAGTGCAAAGAGAACTGTCCCTTTTGCATTAATTATTTAAATACCATTCTATTAGATCTGAGCCTATGCTTATGGACTTATTGTGTAATTCTAACACCTCATCTTTAGTAAACCATTGGGCATCTAATATTTCTTCCCCATCTACTTTTATATCTCCATCTAAATATTCTGCAGTAAAAGCTATCATCATAGAATTCGGATATGGCCAAGGTTGAGAGCCAAAATATTTAATATTTTTAACTTTAATGCCTACTTCCTCATATACTTCTCGTTTTACACAGTCTTCAAAGGTTTCCCCCCCATATTCTACAAAACCTGCTATTACACTGTATCTCCCTTCAGGGAAAAACCTATTGTGAGCAAGTAATAGTTTGTCCTCCTTTGTTACAGCCACTATAATAGCTGGAGAAGTTCTAGGCCATGTAGTATTTCCACAATTAGAACAAACCATGGCTCTTTCTGATATACTATCCTTTTTATACATTTCTCCACCACAAACACCACAGTATTGATTTAACTTTATCCAATTTAATAATAAATTTGCCTTAGAGGCTAGTAAATAGGTTTCTTCATCTACTGATGTTGAAAGAGCTCGTAAGTTTAAAAAAAATTCACATTTTCATTACTTATATTATCTATTATCTCCCCAGATTTACAATTACAATGATGAAAACTCCCCCCCATGCTTTGTATATTGTATACAGATATATTTAGTTTGTTTACATCTTTCCATCTAGGAATATTTATTTTCCCATTATCTTCTATTACCATTAATTCATTTTCTTTAAATAAAAACCAATAATCTTCCTCACTATCTCTATGTAGCGGTTTAACTGATGGTTCAAAATTTAGATAATCCATTTTTATTCCCCCCCTATAGACACTTCTTCTTATCTTCTAAAAAAAACATTTTCTACATAATGGTTCATATTCATCTGAGGCGCCTATTTTAATTCTCTCTCTATCTCTAGATTTTCTATTACTAACCCAGGCATCAGAGCCACAGCCTACACAAACTGCATGGTGTTTATATAGATAATCTGCAATAGGCATTAATTCCTTCACCACTTCAAAAGCCTGTCCAGTAAAATCCATATCTAAGCCTGCTACAATTATAGTTAGATCTCTTTCTAAAAAGCCATTAATCCCTTCAATTATTTCATTTACAGGTCCTGCCAAAAATTGAATCTCATCTATGGCAATTACCTCTGGTTCTAATTCCTTTACATATTCTATTAGCTCGTAAATATCCTTGACTAATATGGCATTTATACTGGTTAAATCGTGGGTAACTATTTCATTCCTCTTATATCTACTATCTATATCTGGTTTAAATGCTATGGTTTTATATTTGGCAATATTAAATCTTTTAATATCCTTTTCTAAACTGGAAGTCTTGCCTGAAAACATGGATCCAGTGTGTACAATTAATTTTCCCTTATATTGATGCAAATTCTTTTCCTCCCTTTCTTAATACTTATTATTATATCATTTTTTTAGTCTTATTCACAAAAAAATATATTAAATGAATATTATAAAGTATCATATGTCCTTGTAAAGGGGGGGAGTTTTATTATGGATAGAAAAAAAAGTAGTGGAAATTAAAGATTTAAAAATGATATATCATACAATTAGTGGAGAAACAGAGGCTATTAGGGATATAAACTTTTCTGTCTTTGAAGGAGAAATCCTAGGAATTGTAGGCCCCAGTGGATGTGGTAAATCTACCCTATTGTCTATAATAGCAGGTTTGATTTCACCCAGTTCTGGAGAAGTTTTAGTAAATGGCAAAAAAAAGTAGAAAAGCCTTCTAAGGATATTGGCTATATGTTTCAAAGAGACCATTTATTTGAATGGAGAAATATATTACAAAATGTATTAATAGGTCTAGAAATAATGGGCAAAGTAGATGATGTTTCCCATAAATATGCAGAAGAAATGCTAAATACCTATGGCCTAGGAGAATTTAAAAATATGTATCCTAGACAATTATCAGGTGGTATGAGACAAAGGGTAGCCCTTATTAGAACTTTAATTGTAGAGCCTAATTTATTATTATTAGACGAACCTTTTTCCGCCCTAGATTATCAAACAAGACTTGCCATAGCAGATGAAATTGGAATTATATTAAAAAAAGAAAAGAAGACTGCCCTATTGGTTACCCATGATATTGCCGAAGCCATATCTTTATCAGATAGGATTATTATACTTTCCAATAGACCAGCCACAATAAAGGATATTATTGAAATAGAATTAAACTGTCCTAATGGAATAAGAACACCTCTTAAATGTAGAGAAGCACCAGAGTTTAGATTTTATTTTAATAAAATATGGAAGGAGTTAGATATTCATGTCTAATATATCTAGTGAACATAATAAATATTTAAAAAAAGCTAAAGAGAAGAAAACAAGCTATTTTCATTGTTCAAATATCAATTTTAATTATAGGATTGGGTCTATGGGAATTAGCTGCAAAACTAAATCTAATAGATTCCTTCCTAACTAGTTATCCTTCCCAAGTTTGGAAATTGTTTTTACAATACAGCCAGGATGGTAATCTATATTATCATATAGGTATTTCTGTATTTGAAACTGTAGTTGGATTTTTAGCAGGAACTATATTGGGGGATTTTAATAGCCATTGGCCTTTGGTGGTCAGATTTTTGGGCCAAGGTTTTAGACCCTTATTTAGTAATGCTGAACAGCCTCCCTAAAACTGCCCTGGCGCCAATTATTATAATTTGGGTAGGAGCTGGATATTCTGGTATTATAGTTACAGCCATTACAGTGTCTATAGTAATTACCATTATGAATATGTATATAAGTTTTGTTTCAGTAGACGAGGATAAAATAAAATTAATTGAAACCTTTGGAGGGACCAAATTTCAAGTTTTTAAAAAGGTAGTATTGCCCTATTCTATTCCAACTATGATTAGCACATTAAAAGTAAATATTGGTTTATCCTGGGTTGGGGTAATAGTAGGGGAATTTTTAGTATCTAAGGCAGGTTTAGGTTATTTAATAGTCTACGGAGGCCAAGTATTTAAGCTAGATTTAGTTATGATGAGTGTATTTATATTGGCTTTAATTTCTGCATTAATGTATAAAGTAATTGCCCTTTTGGAAGATAAATTTATGAAATGGCAGGAATAAATAAAATAGGTTTTATCTAAGTTCTTAGATAAAACCTATTTTTTTTATTGATCTAAATTTTGGTTCTCCGGATTTTCTTCCTCTTCATAAATATAAACTGAAGTATCATTTTTATCCTCTGGTGGAATATCATCATTTTTATTTTTCTTAATAAATATATTTGCCAGTCTAATCCCTTGAACTAAGATTATAACTATTAAAATTTCTTTTGCTAGACCTAGTATAAGACCTAATACTCCAATTACACCATACATACCCATGCCTTGCATTGGTTTATCTCTCCTTTATTTAAATTTTATTATTTCTACCTTCTCCATTATTACATCTTCTACTGGTTTATCCTTTTCTCCAGTTTCTACAGCTGCAATTTTATCTACTACATCCATACCTTCAAATACATGGCCAAATACTGTATGTTGAAAATCTAACCAATAGGCTCCACCTAATTTTTCATAGGCGTCAGCTACTGCTTCTGGATAGCCTTTTTCTTCTCCTAATTCTCTCATTTGGCTAATAATTTCCGGTTCTACTTCCTTGTTTTGAACTATGAAAAATTGAGAACCATTAGAATTTGGTCCAGAATTAGCCATAGATAAACTACCTCTAAAATTACGATAATTTATATCAAATTCGTCTTCAAAGGGAGTACCCCCCCAGATACTTTCACCACCTGTACCATTACCACTTGGATCTCCACCTTGAATCATAAAATCTTGCATAACTCTATGGAAAGTTAATCCATTATAATAGCCATCCTTAGCATGGGTTTTGAAGTTTTCTACTGCCTTTGGTGCAATTTCTGAGAACAGTCTTATTTTAATTTCGCCATAATTAGTGGTGATTACAGCTATTTCTTCCCCCCCTTTTTCTGGTGCCTTTAATTGTTCTAATGCCATATTTTCTCCTCCCTCTACTTCATCTATTTCTCCTTCATTAGGTTCTCCATCTTCTTTTTTTACATCCTCCTAAAAAAAGAAATACTTAAAATTACAATTAATAATAAAACTAGTTTTTTTATTCCTCATCAACACAAATATCTCCTTCTATTTTTATTATACTATTATAGAGTATCATATATAAAGAAATAATATAAGGCTTTTTAGGAAGTTTTTTTAAATTATATTGCAGCCTAGGGTAGTTCCCATTTCCTTTAATGCAAATTCATGGGCCTTTTCATCAAAGGATGCTACACCATTTTCATATACATTTACATTATAGGCTAAATTCCTAGCATCAGCAGCAGTATATAATACACATATATTAGTACATACCCCCCCAACTAAATAAATTTCATTTATTTCATTTTCCCTTAAATATAAATCTAAATCTGTACCAAAAAAAGGAACTATATCTTCGCTTTCTAATTATTTTATCTCCCTTTTCAGGCGCTAGAGCTTCAATAATTTCACTACCAGATGTGCCAGCTACACAATGGGTTGGAAACATTTGAAACTCTTTGTCGTCTATTTCATGATTATCACAAATATAAATAATTGGATAATCCTTTTCTCTGAATTCATGAATTTTTCCTGAATAAAATCCACTATTTCCTCTCCAGCTGGTCCCGTAGTTAATGCTCCTTCACTGTCAATAAAATCTTCTAACATATCAATTACTAATAATGCTTTCATTTAAACTCCTCCTTATTTCATTTTATAATATAATATGCCTTTACTCTCTATCTTTTCTGCTTTCCCAATATATACTAAATGTTCTAAATGAGACATAGCCTCTCCTGTGGCAAACCATTTTTGAGGGCTGGGGAAATCCTCCCAATCCTTTGCTCTTATATCCCAATGCATTTTACTAGCTACATCCCTAACTGTTATATAGTCATTTTCGATTATACCTTGGATTTCCTTAAGTCTCTCCTGATGATGAGCTAAAAGTTCATCTATTCTCCCCTTATGGTCTCTAATTATATTTCTATGGGAAGAAAATAAATAATCTATATTATAATCATAGATTTTTTTAAGACTATTGAAATACACTGCCAATATATCTTCTTCAAAGCCCCCAAAAGGCAATATTTGGGGGGGTAATGCTGTCTAATACATGGTCTCCACCAAAAAATAGTTTATGGTTTCTTTCATATAGTCCAATATGGCCAGGGGTATGACCTGGAATATCTATAATTTCAAAATTATAATCCCCAATAACTAAATTGTCCCCCCCTTCCCTTAGAGAAATAAAATCTATATCCTCCTTTGGACAGTATTTATAACCTGGATGATCGTAAAATGATAAATTGTCCTTTTCTAAATCAAATAATACTTTGTATTCATTGAAATTTTCCCAATAGGCTGATTTACTCATTTGATTTATCATTTCCCCCCCATCTATTTCACCTGCATATACCTTAGCTCCTCTTTGATTTAACTCTGCTGCCAAACCTGAATGGTCTGCGTGAAGATGGGTTATTAATAAATAGGTATTATCTAAGTTTAACTCTAATTTTTCTATACCTTCCATTAAAGCATCTTTACATTCTTTTCTATTAAAGCCAGTGTCTATAATCAGGTTTTTATCTTCTGATACTATTATATAGGAATTTAATGCCTTTAGTGGATTATTAGGCAATGGAATTTCATTTAAATATATATTTGGATATACTTCTTTTAGCAATTGTTTTCCTCCTTATACTTTTCTATACAAGATTTGCAAATACAAGCCTTTCCTTTTTATCCTCTGGAACTAAATCTAATATGCCCTTTGGAATTTTTATATGAAAACACCAACATTCTTTCTCATGACTTTGACAATTATTATCTTGTCCACATATGGGACAAATTTTTGATGCATCGGGGACAGTTCCCCCCCTTGCACTACCACTATCTTCCAAAAAAATCTATTTTATAGCCTATTTGCGATTCTAAATCCTTAACTTTCTTAAATAAATAGGGCTGAATTTCAGGATATGTTAAATTATCTGGAATCCCATCAAATAATTGAATTTCTTTTATTTCATAATCTGGTAATTGGCCTAATTCTTTTATTTCACTAAAAAAAATAATCTTCCATAAGAAGGAATATTATTTCTAGTTACAGAATAATCGCATACTGGCTTAATTTGAAAATCCTTCGCTCCAGTTTCCTCAAATAATTCCCTTTTTGCAGTTTCGTCTATGGTTTCTTCAATTTCCTTATGGCCACCAGGTATTTCCCATGTATTCCTATCCCTATGTCTAACAAATACCCATTTATCTTGGAATTTGGAGACTATTACTGCAAATTTTAAAGATTTATCATCTACTTTATCTATATCGTGAAAATTAACTTCTATTTTAGCTGCCATGTTTTCACCCCCCCATTAAAATTTTTCTTAGTAAGTTCCACTATATTATTAAATTATTATATAATTCTCCTTAAGTCAACAGTTTTGCACCTATTCTATTTTTCATAATATGATATAATCATAGAGTATATATTGTAAAGGAGAATGTCCATGGATAAAAATATAGTAAAATGCAAAGTCTGTCCTATTGGCTGCGAACTAATTGTTACCAAAAATAGTTCCAGTCCTTCTGGTTATACTGTAGAAGGAAATAGTTGTAATAGAGGTGCCGAATTTGGCATAAAGGAAATGATAGAACCATCCCGAGTACTAACTGGCAGAGTTATGCTTAAAAATGGCAATATGAAAAGATTGCCTGTTAAAACTACAGGAGTTGTGCCTAAGGATAAGGTGGATGAAATTATGTTTATATTTAATAATACTGAAGTATCTGCCCCCCCTATTAAAGAGGAGATGTGATTATAGAGAATGTTTTAGGACTAGGAGTAGATGTTATAGCTGCTAGGAGGGCCTAATGTAAATGACCCTCCCTTTTATTATGTCAAATGTAATAATATTCCTACAAAATGCAATACTGTACCACCTAAAACAAAGACATGCCATATTGCATGATTATAGGGTATTTTTTTAATGCTATAGAATATGGTGCCTAGTGTATAGACAATTCCTCCCCCCCTAGTATCCATAATATAAAATTTATGGAAGTCATTTGAATTATTGGCCTTATGGTAAATAATGCTATCCAGCCCATACCTATGTATAGCATTAGAGAAAAGGCCTTATATTTGTCAAATTTCCCAATAGTAAATAATTTAAATATTATTCCAATAATGGCAATAGACCATATGGCTATCATAATTCCAATTCTTAGGCCTCCTGTCATAGATAATAAGGCTATTGGTGTATAGGTTCCTGCTATAAATAGATAAATAGAAGAATGGTCAAATACTCTTAAAATTTCCTTTGCCCTATTATTTTTAATGCTATGATATAGTGTAGAGGATAGATACATAAAGATTAAACAAAATCCATATATACTAAATGCAACAATAGATAATATATCTTTTCTCTAATGGATAATATAAGTAAAACTGTTAAAGCCACTATGCCAAAAATAATTCCTAGTCCGTGGGTAAGCCCGTTTGCTATTTCTTCGCTTTTGGTGTAATTTCTTTTATTTCCCATAACTAACACCTCCTATCAAGTTTTTACTATTATACCACATAAACTCTGTTATAATTCAAAAATATTTAATTCTAAAGAAATTTGTGATATAATACCTATAAAAGCTAGAAAAGGAAATGAAAAATGATAGATTTAAAGATATTTAATCAATTAGAAAATAATTTCGATTTTTTTTAAATTACCTTAGTGAAAAAAAACAAGAATATTTTTATTGAAAATGCCAATTATTATGAATTTCAAAAAGGTCATATATTGATGAATGCGGAGGAAAAATTTTGTGATATATTTATATGGTTTTAAACGGATCTATAAAGGTATCTAAAATCTCTGAAGAGGGTAGAGAAGTGGTGCTTTATCGTATTGGAAAAGGGGGGGAAATATGTATTGTCAATGCTTCATGCATACTTGGTAAAACAGTTTTCTCGGCTACTGCTACTGTGGAGTACGATGCTAAAATCATAGCAATTCCCTCTTATATTGTGTCTAATTATCTAATACAGGATTCTAAATTTCAAAAATTTCTTTGTTCAAATATTCTATTAAAGATGGAAGAAATAGTAATGAAATTCGAAGATGTTACTTTTAAAACTATAAATGATAGAGTCTTAGACTTTTTAGAATTAGAAAGCCTAAGGAAGAATAGCAATATTATATATATCACCCATGAGGAATTAGCATATGAAATAGGTAGTGTTAGAGAGGTAGCTAGTAGATCTTTAAAGTCCCTAGAAAATCAAGGAGTTCTTAAATTAGATAGAGGAAAAATAACTATTTTAAATATGGAATTATAATATGTGATAAAGTTACAGATAAACCTCCATAAATTATATTATACTATTAAATAGATAATATAATTTATGGAGGTAATTTTATGGGTGAATTAATTATGAATAATAATATAATTATTTTGGCTATTGGGCTAATTTTAGGGATTTTACTAATGGGGGGGCTAATTATGTTTAAAAAAAGCACCGAGTTTAATGATGCTAGAGGATGAAAGCAAATACGATTTTGAAACCACTATATCTAATTTTGAAGAGGAAGTAAATTCAGCTGGCTGGAAAATTTCTATGGTTCATGATATGCAAGAAACCCTAAAAGGCTTTGGCCATGATGTTAGAGAGATAAAAGTTTATGAACTATGCTCCTCTAAATATTCAGCAGAAATTTTAAAACTAGATTATGAAAGAATAGTTTCCCCCCCAATGATGCCCTGTAGAGTTTCAATTTACACAAAAGTGATGGAAAACCTATATTGGAAGAATGAATTCTGGACTAGTTGCCAAAACCTTTGGAGGTGTGATTGATGAAATTATGCAAAAGGCGGCTAAAGATACAGAGGTAATGTTAGAAAAGTTAATTAAATAATTTAAAATGCTTAGGTGCAAAGACCTAGGCATTTTTTTTGCACCTATTCTATTTTCATAATATGATATAATCATAGAGCATATATTGTAAAGGAGAATCTCTATGGATAAAATATAATAAAATGCAAAGTCTATCCTATTGGCTGTGAACTGATTGTTACTATTATACTATATATTTTTTTTATTATAATATGAAAAATAATATTTCTTTATTAGTGTAAAAATTTTCAAAAATACTATTGCTTCTTTTCTAAGGAGACAATGAAAAACAACCCTTGAAATAACTAATAGTACCCTCAAATAATTTGA
>JMBX01000083.1_pt1 | contig 24593 bp, 48 predicted proteins | sample 616521 | NCBI WGS metagenome assembly JMBX01 (sample SAMN02727906, study PRJNA239997) | anaerobic digester metagenome | biome: anaerobic digester; isolation source: mesophilic anaerobic digester inoculated with municipal waste water sludge... | place: Germany: Bielefeld University, CeBiTec ...
GGGGGGCAAGGGTAAAATCTGGTGACGAAATAAGGATTGTTACTGTTGCTAAAGAAAAATTTGAAGGAATATTGATTGGAGCCATCAAAAAGGAAAGGTCTATTTTGATGGTAACCCATGATGACGAGATTAAAAAAAATTTAATATAGATAATATATTAAAATTTAAGATAATAAGTAAATATGGTAAGTTTTTAGGATTTAAATTTATAAATTTAATAATACTAGAAGGAATAAATTAATTAATGTAGAAAAGTATATAATATAAAATATCATATTTTTGTAAGGATGATTTTATGTCTCGAAAGAAACGTGAAGATAAAAGGAAAAAGAAGAAAAAAAATGGAGATTATTATTAGTATCTTTTATATTTATATATTTGTTTTTTTTAGAAGTGTTCCCTCTTTGTTTGCAGTTGACTCAAAGATTACATTACCAGAATCAATGATTATAGAGGATAATATTGAAACTAAAGCTATAATAATAAAAAGAGAAAATATATACTTTGCTGAGGGAAAAGGTGAGTTGGAAACATATATTAAGGAAGGAGAAAAAGTATCAAAAGGTACTAAAATAGCACAACTTAATATGTTAGATGAGACATCTGCTTTAAAACAAGAGCTAGATGAACTAAATAAAAAAATTGACATACTTACAAAAACGGAAAAGGATAGTCAAATGAGTAAGATTGCTGAAGACAAAATTCAGGATGGAATAGAGGGGATAATAATTGCTATTCAGAACTCCATTGCAGCAAAGGATTATGAACAAGCTGAAATATTAAAGGAGAAGCTATCCTTGTATTATAGTAAGCAAAAGGAAATATTAGGTGAGGGTACTTTAATAGACTATAGCCTTGAAAATTTAGAAAAAAAAGTAGAGACAAGCTAATTCAGCAGATAACTAGTAATACCATAAATTATTTTTCTCAACAATCGGGTGTGGTATCCTACAAAATAGATGGATTTGAGGAAATATACTCCTTTAACAATAAGGATAGTTATAAATATTCGGACTTTAAGGGAGTTTCAAATAAACAAAAATTAAATGAAAATGGAATAGATTTAGAATATGGAGAGCCAATTTTTAAGATTATAGACAATTTAGAATGGTATATGGTAATAAAAATTGATGATATTAAAGATATTTTGGATTATGAAGTGGGAGATTGGATTACCATTAGTTCAAATAATAATGAAGAGATTAAAGGCAAAATAGAAAACATTAACAAAGAGGGAAAAAAAATGGAACGATTCTTTGTAAATTTACCACTAACTTTAATGATTATTATGATAAAGATTAGTAGATATAAATATAATAAAATACAAACACGAAGGATTTAAACTTCCTAGTAAGTGTATAGTTGAAAAAAAATGGTGTAAAAGGGGGGGTTTATACTAGAGATATAAGTGGTATAATTAAATTTAAACCAGTAAAAGTATTAGAAGAAAATGATAAGTTTGTCTATATTAGTAGTGGTGACAATGGTAATAGAATAGATATAGAGGGAAGTGATAAATTAATAAAAACTATAACTAAATTTGATGAAGTTTTATTAAATACCAGGAATGTAAAAGAAGGAACTATAATCTATTGACATCAAGGAGGGAATGGATATTACTGTTAAGGATAATTTAATGCTTATAGAACAAAATATAGATAAGGCTTTACAAAGATCTGGAAGAACAAAGGACAAGGTGGATATTATTGCAGTTACTAAAACTGTTGGTATAGAACAGATAACAGAGGCCATTGATGCTGGATTAGATAAAATTGGAGAAAATAGAGTTCAAGAATTTTTAAAAAAAGTACGATAATATAGATAGGGAAGTAGAATACCATATGATAGGTCATCTACAATCTAATAAGGTTAAATATATCATTGACAAAGTATCTTTAATCCATTCCTTGGATAGAATATCTCTTGCAAAGGAATTGGACAAAAGAGCCAAAAGAAACAATTTAACTGTCAATGTATTAATCCAGGTTAATATAGCTGAAGAAAAAAAAGCAAATATGGTTTAAAAGTAGACCAGGTCATACCATTTATTGAAGATATATCTCAATATGAAAATATTAGAGTTAAAGGACTTATGACTATTGCACCTTTTGTAGAGGATCCAGAGGAGGTAAGATGGGTTTTTAGGGATTTACGTAGATTAGGAGAGACTATAGGAAATAAAGATTATAAAAACGTTGAAATGGAAATACTTTCTATGGGGGGGATGACCAACGATTATGAGATTGCTATTGAAGAAGGTTCCAATATGGTAAGGATTGGAACAGGATTATTTGGCAAAAGAAATTATTAGGAGGGATCATATGGCAGGTTTAATGGATAAGTTTAAATATTTTATAGGAATTGATGATCTGGATTTTGATGAAGAATATGATGAAGAACTATATGATGATCTAGAAGAATTACCTGTTGCCACGAAGACTAAAAAGATGAACAATAAAGTGGTAAATATCCATACAGCTGGAAATATGAAAGTAGTGGTACATGAACCGCTAAATTATGAAGATGCTCCTAAAATAGTTGATGATTTAAAGATGAGAAAAACCGTAGTAGTTAATTTAGAGGAATTAGAGCCTGGTATAAAAAGGCAAATATTTGACTTTATAAACGGAGGTTTGTATTCTTTAGAAGGAAGTATACAAAAGGTTAGCAAGGATATATTCGTCTTGGCCCCTAGCAATGTAGAACTAGATGGGAATATAAGAGATGAATTAAAAACAAAGGAGTTTTTCACTGGTAAGATAATATAGATAAGGGGGGGTAATAAGATGGTAACACTATATAGAGCTATTAGCATACTATTTGATATTATTGAATTTCTAATACTTGTAAGAATAATTTTTTTCGTTTTTAAGAATAGGTCCTTATAATCCAGTAGGTAGATTTATATTTGAAATGACTGAGCCTATATTAGGACCAATAAGAGAGCTTATTTATAAATTGGGAATAGATACAGGAATGTTTGATTTTTCACCTTTAATTGCTGTTCTATTATTTCAAATTATATTGAGCTTTTTAAGAGCTATACTTATATAATAGTGGTGATGTAGTTGAAATTGGATAGGGATGAGCTAATATTTCATATAACAGATAAAGAACAGATAATCAATATGCGTAGAGTTATAGATAAAATAGAAATAGTTTTGAATACTTATAAAATAGAATCTACAGATTTCTACAATCCTTACGAGAGAAAGCTTGCCCGTTCTATTTTAAATCGCTTTCCAGAAATAGATTACTGTGAACTAGGAGGATTGAAAGAGAGTGAAAGAAAGGTTTTTCTAATATATCCCGATTATTATCAATGGAGAGAAGAGGATATACCTATACGGGGACTGATGATATACGATTATGTTGGTAAATATTCTCATAGGGATTTTTTTTAGGAAGTGTACTCAGTTTAGGAATAAATAGAGAAAAAGTAGGGGATATATTAATACATGAGAACTATACTCAAGTTGTAATAAAAAAAATGAAATATCAGATTTTGTGATGATTTCATTGGATAAGATTAGTAAGGAAAATATTAAGGTTAAAGAAATTCCACTAATAGATATAAAAAAAGGGAATGTGGAATATAAGGATATCTGTGTTACAGTACCTTCCTTAAGGCTAGATGCAATAATAAGTAGTTGTTGGAATTTATCTAGACAATATAGTCAAAAGTTAATTAAGAGTGACAAAGTAAAGGTTAATTGGGAACCTATAGATAAGGCTTCTAAAGAGGTTTCAAAGGGGGGGGATTTGATTTCTACAAGAGGATATGGGAGATTTATCCTATACTCTATTGATGGAATTAGTAGAAAAGGAAGAATAAAATTATGATAAGACTATTAAAATAATTGGAGTGGATATAATGATTACGCCCCCCTTGACATTCAGAACAAAGAGTTTAAAAAAATCCTTTAGAGGTTATAAAGAGTCAGAAGTAGATCAGTTTTTAGATGATATTATTGAAGATTATGAAAAATTATATAGGGAAAATATAGAACTAAAGGATAAAATACTAATGTTAAATGAGCAGTTAGAGCAGTATAATAATTTAGAAGATACGTTAAAAGAGACTTTAGTTGTAGCCCAAGGTACTGCCGATGAGGTAATAGGTGCTGCAAGACAAAAAGCAGAGATTATAATAGAGGATGCGGAAAGGACTTCTAAAAAAATTATTGATGAGGCTAATGAGGAAGTAAGGAATATTAGAAAAGAATATGACTATTTAATAAAGGAGATATTTATTTTTAAAACTCGCTATAAATCCTTTATCGAAGCTCAACTAATAACTTTGGATGAGTTTTATTCTAAGATTGAAAAAGAAGATGTTAATATGAAAGAGTGTAGCAATCAATGGGAGAAACAGGAAGAAGATAAAATAGATTCAAAATCAGAAGAAGTTAATATAGACGAAGATATAGGTGATTTGGGGGGGCTTAGCCCTCAATTTTATTGTGTTGACAAATACAAAAAATTAATATATATATTAATAATTGGGGATGATTTATGAATAAAGAAATAAATATAGCTGAGGAACTAATTTTAAATCCTAGCCAATTTACTATTATAGCAGGACCATGTGCTGTAGAAAGTTATGAACAGATGGAATGTATAGCTAAATTTTTGAAAAAAATTAGGAATCAAATATTTACGAGGTGGTGTATTTAAACCTAGAACGGATCCAAAATCTTTTCAAGGTTTAGGTATAGAAGGGTTAGAAATATTAAGAGCCGTAAAAAAAATTTATAAATTCAAAATAGTATCAGAAATAATGGATCCTAGGGATATAGATTTAGCTTATGATTGTGTAGATATATATCAAGTTGGTTCTCGAAATATGCAAAACTATTCATTGCTAAAAGAGATGGGAAAACTGACAAACCTATATTATTAAAGCGAGGTATGAGTGCTACTATAGAAGAATGGATTAAAGCATCGGAATATATAGCATTAGAAGGTAATGAAAATATTATTTTGTGTGAAAGAGGCATTAGAACCTTTGAAACTTATACTAGAAACACACTAGATCTAATGAGTATTCCTATTTTAAAAAGCAAGACCAATTATCCAATCTTTGTAGATCCAAGTCATGGCACAGGAAGGCGGGAATTAGTTTTACCTGCAACGAAGGCTGCACTAGTATTAGGTGCTAGTGGTATTATTGTGGAAATTCATCCAAAACCAGAACAGGCCTTGTCCGATGGAGCCCAATCCTTAAATTTTGCTCAATTTGAAAATTTAGTTAGGGAGTTAAACCTTTTAAAAAAATTCCATATATGAAAAAGAGTAAATAATCCCTTTTGTTCTCATAATATTATATTAAAGATATGAGAATGGAGGGATTTTTATGGTAAGCCATTATGTAGAAGAATATGATGATGAATTACTATTGTTTTTTTATATTGCTATCCATATTGGGAGCAAAATATAATAAGCACTGTTTATTGTTTTTCTTATTAATATTGTTGTTATATTCATGATCAAAAGGGTTAAATTAGCAGGAATTATGCAGTGGATATTGGAGATATTATTATACTGTAGGCTTGTATAATAAATTTTCAAAAACATCAAAGGAACTAACTATATTTTTAGGAGGATAAAAATGGATTGGAATAAAAGAGAATTTTTAAGGATAAGTTACTACAAGAACAAGAAAGGATATCAGTAATTTTGTATAAGATGAATACTACTTTAGAATATGGTGCTATGGATGAATATTTAACAGAATTATCTGTTTATGATAATCATCCTGCAGATATAGGGACTGAAATGTTTATGATGGAACAAGACAAGGGACTAAAAAAAATAAATTGAAAGATACTCTTTATGAAATTGATATTTCATTAGGGGGGGATATAGATGAGGGTAGTTATGGATTATGTATAGATTGTGGTAAACCTATAGAAGAAAGTAGATTGGAACTAATTCCTTATATAAAACTATGTATAGATTGTTCCAATAAAAAGTTGCCTTTAAATCAAAAGAGAAACTTTAGACCAGAGGAAGAGGATAGCATTAGTCCCTTTAGCAAAAATTATGATGAAGATAATGCTATGGATAGGGAGGATAGTTATCAAGCAGTAGCTAGATATAATAGGATAGAAGGAGATCCTTCTTTTGCTACTGGAGACGATATTGGAACCTTTGACGATGAAGAGGCAAATGAAGGTATAGTAGAAGATGTAGATAAGATTTCTCAAGATTATTATGATAAAACAAAATAATTAAAATTAATTATGCTCTAATATATATTAGGGCTTTTTGTTGTATAAAAACCTTATCTCTGTTGTAATAATTTTAATTATCATTTAAAATATTATTATGATTAATAACAGAAGGAGGAGAAGATTTTGTTTTATTTAATTACAATATTGGTCATAGTATTGGATCAAGCTACTAAATATTTAGCTGTGAAATATTTAAAAGGTAATAGTCCCTATGTTATAATAGAAAATTTTTTTTACAATTATACTATGTGGAAAATTATGGAGCAGCTTTTGGTATATTACAAAATAGGAAACTTTTTTTTATTATAGTAACTTCTATAGTAATTATAAGCATTGTATTTTTCTTATATAAAAATCCTTATAATTTTAACAAAATTATGCAAGTAGCTTTAGCTATGTTATTAGGGGGGGGTTCAATAGGTAATTTAATTGATAGGATTAGATTAGGATATGTGATAGATTTTATTAGTACTAAAATTGGTGGAGGATATGATTTCCCAGTTTTTAATATAGCAGACATGTTTATAGTAATAAGCACATTTTTAATAGTTATATTGGTAATGTTGAATAGATATGAAGCATAAGGAGGTTTTAATGAATTTTATGGAAATATATGTGGATAAGAATTACAATGAAAGACTAGATTATTTTCTTTCAAAGAAAATTCCAGATATTTCAAGAACCTATATACAAAAAAATGATTAAAGAAGGATTTATTTTAGTGAATGGTAGACAGGTAAAATCTAAATATATGATTAAAGAAGGAGATCTTATCCATATAAGTTTAAAGGAGCCAGAAAAACTTGAGTTAGTACCCGAGGATATTCCTATAGACATAATATATGAAGATGAAGATTTTTTTAGTGGTGAATAAACCTAAAGGGATGGTGGTACATCCTGCACCAGGGAATCCTCGTGGAACTTTAGTAAACGCCCTTTTATATCATGTATCAAATCTGTCATCTATTAATGGAGATTTTAGACCTGGTATAGTACATAGATTAGATAAAGATACTACTGGATTATTGGTGGTGGCGAAAAATAATGAATCCCATTTGATGTTAGCAAAACAGATAAAAGAAAGAAAGGCAAAGAGGGTATATGTAGGGTTAGTTTATGGTGAGTTAATAAAACATGAAGGTGTAATAAATGCGCCTATAGGTAGACATCCTATTAATCGAAAGAGAATGGCAGTTGTAAATGAAAATAGCAAAGAAGCTATAACCAATTATAATGTTCTGGAAACTTTTAAGGGGTACACATTAATAGAGGCTTCATTAAAACTGGTAGAACACATCAAATACGAGTTCATATGGCTTATATCCATCACCCTATAGTGGGAGATCCCCCCCTTTATAGCAATAGGAAAAATGAATTTGGTGTAAAATCCCAATTGCTCCATGCTAAAAAAACTAGGACTTTACCATCCTAGAACAGGTAAATATATGGAGTTTACATGTCAGTTACCAGAGGAATTTAGAAAGATTATTCAAATATTGAAAAAAAGAAAACAGGTAGGTGATTCAATTGAAAACTAAAGCAATTATATTGGATGAAAAAGCTATACAACGTGCTACAACAAGAATTGCAAATGAAATTATAGAAAGAAACAAAGGGGGGGTTGAAGATTTAATTTTAGTAGGGATTAAAACTAGAGGTGTTCCTTTTGCTTATAGATTAGCAGATAAAATATATGAAATAGAAGGAGAAAAAGTACCAGTATTAACACTGGATATTACATTATATAGAGATGATTTGACGGAAATACAAGATGATCCAATAGTGATAAAAGAGGATATAGATATTAATATTAACGACAAAATAATAGTACTAGTAGATGATGTGATATTTACTGGAAGGACTGTTAGAGCTGCCCTAGATGCTCTTGTAGATATGGGAAGACCTAGAAAGGTACAATTAGCAGTTTTAATCGATAGGGGGGGACATAGAGAATTACCTATAAGGCCAGATTATATTGGTAAAAATGTACCTACTTCAAGAAATGAAATTGTGAATGTAAAATTTATTGAAATAGATAAAATAGATCAAGTTATAATAGAAGAAAAAGGTAGAAGAATTAATCCTCTACCTTTTTCAGATTTTTAATCTTTTCATATTCGGGAGTAACAATTATTGTGTTAAAATTTTCGTATATAACCATGCCTGTCTTAGCGTTTTTTTGGCTTCTTTACATTTTTCTTTTCCGTATAGTCTACAGCAACATTTGTAGAGTATTTTGCCTTGCTATAGTATGCTGCTAATAGTGCACCTTCTTCTAAAGCAGTATCTGAAATAAATTCTTTACTCTTTCTTATGATAACATGGCTCCCAGGTATTTTCTGAGCATGTAACCACATATCATCTTTATTGGCCATTCTCAATGTTAGATATTCATTTTGCCTATTATTTTTCCTACGTAAATATGAAAACCATCTGAAGATATATAATGATGAGGTTTGGATTTGGGTATTTTCTTTTTTTTGTTTTTATTATTTTTATAAGGTTTTAAGTATCCTTCTTTGATTAACTCATCTTTTATTTCTTCTAGCTCGATTATTTCTGTGCAATTATCTATGCTATTTAATACATTTTCTAGATATTCTATTTCTTCTTCAGTTTTAGGTATCTCCTTTAAGAGTAAAGTATGGGCATTTTTTTAGTTTAGAATATTTTTTTTATAATACCGTTGGGCATTTTCTGCTGCAGAGTATTTGGGATTTAGAGGTATGGTTATTGTATCCATATTTTCACTGTAGAAGTTTTCTAAACTTACATCTTTTGCCCCCCCTTTTTCTATTTTATATATATTAGCTGATATTAAATCCCCCCATATATTTTATATTTTTCCCGATCCTTTGACTTTAATAGTTCTTCTTTTTGTTTAGATAGTTTATTTAGAGATCGTTCCAATTTAGTTTCAATAGATTTTTTTTATTGAATGGGACTTTTGTTTAAGCCTTTCCATAGTATCGTTAGTTAAATAAAATTTGTCAAGTACATTACTGATAGAATTTGAATATTCTTTTTTTTATAATTTCCAAACTGAGACAAATCTAGAGCATGGAAGGCTTTATATCCAGGTTTAATTTGGTCATAAACTAATACTGGCGTATATTCTTCTTTTTGTACCTTTTCCATCATGGATATAAAGGTGTTTAGTAATATTTCTTTTTCATTCATGCTTAAACTAATTATAGGTCTATCTATATCAACATTGGAAACATAGCAAATTTCTTTACTTATTAGTGGACTTAATCCCATATAATTTGTATAAAAGAATTTGTATACATAGGTATTAGGTTTAGATTTGTCCATTAAAGTATAAAAATCTTTTTCATTTAAACATAGGGGATCCTTTTTGTTCTGCAATGGTGGATATTGATATTCTAAGCCTGGCAGAATTTGTCTTACTCTACTAATATCACGGGATACTCTTTTAATTGAATCGATTATTTTTGAATCCTCTTTTTCTATTAGTACTATATTACTATGTTTTCCCATTATTTCAACTACTAATCTTTTTTCAGAAGGTAAACCCAACTCATCTATAGAACTTATATCTATAAATAGGATTCTATCCATATGAAACTGCTCTATATTGAGTATTATTCCACCAGCTATGTGCTTCCGAAGTAGCATGCAAAACATAGGAGGATTTGATGGATTTATCTTTGATTTATTAGTTAAATGGATTCGAGGATTATTGCTATTAGAAGATATTATTAACTTATAATTATTCCCTTTATTATATATATTTAATAATAGCTCATCTTTTTCAGGCTGATATACTTTATCGATTCTTCCACCTAAAATAGTGTTATTCAATTCTTTTACAATAGCTTTTGATACTATACCATCTAAAGACATATACATTCCTCCATAATTATCATTTATAAAATTATATCATTTAATAGACAATAAATAAACTTTCAGAATTATTTTCATAATACAATTTAATTTAATCATATCATATATTGATGTTAATAGATATTAGAGTGTAGGATTAAGAACTTTTTTATCAATTTGTTCAAATTATTGTGAATGAGAAAATTAAGATAATATATATTAAAAAAATGTAACAAACTATGGATTAATTTGATGAGAACTAATATAATTGATAATTAATAAGTCTAAATCTATAGGGATTGATTTTTAGGTTTTCCATTGACAGGGTTTAATAATTTGATATGATAATCTATGATGGGAAGGGGGGGATATAAATGATAAAAAGCATGACTGGCTTTGGTAGAGGTGAATCTATAGATGGAGCTTACAGCTTTAGTGTGGAAATTAGGAGCGTAAATCATAGATATAATGACATTATAGTTAAGATGCCTAAGCACATAAACTATTTGGAAGAAAAGATTAAGGCATATATTAAAGGTAAGATCAACCGGGGTAGAGTAGAAGTAAATATTTGTTTTGAATACATAGACGATGCAGCATTGGATGTTAAGGTAGATATACCTTTAGCTAAGGCTTATAGGGATGCATTAGATAAATTGACTGATGAATTAAATATAGAAGATGATGTAAACTTATGTAACTTGCTTAATTTTCCAGATATTATTAAAACAGAGAGAAAAGATCTTAATGAAGACAAAATCTGGAATTGTTTAAGATTTGCAATAGAAGAGGCTTTAAATGGTGTAATGGACATGAGGGTAAAGGAAGGTTTAGTACTTAAATCTGATTTGGAAACTCAATTAAATAGCATGTATGATATAATAAACAAAATTGAAGATAGATCGTCTTTAGTGGTTATAGAATACAAGAATAAGCTGGAATCCAGGATTAAAGAGATATTAGATATTGATTGTAATATAGATGAGGAAAGATTAGCGTATGAAGTGGCTTTTTTTGCAGATAGAAGTGATATAAACGAGGAGATCATAAGGCTCAAATCCCATATAAAACAGTTTTTAAATAGTTTAACTGAAAAGGAGCCTGTTGGTAGGAAACTAGATTTTATAATACAAGAGATGAATAGAGAAATTAACACTATTGGTTCTAAGGCTAATGATGTACTTATATCAAATCATGTTGTAGCGATAAAAAGTCAATTAGAAAAGATGAGAGAACAAGTACAAAATATAGAATAAATGGAGGGATTGTATGTCAATACAGTTAGTAAATATTGGATTTGGAAATATCGTATCAGCAAACAGAATTATTGCAATTGTAAGCCCTGAATCTGCTCCAATCAAGAGGATAATGCAAGAAGCAAGAGATAAGGGTATATTGATAGATGCAACTTATGGTAGAAGGACTAGAGCAGTAATAATAACTGATAGCGATCATGTAATACTATCAGCAGTACAGCCAGAAACAGTAGCTCAAAGATTGAATAGTAAATCCGATGGAAAAACCCATCTTGATTAGAAGGTGATAATATGTCAAAGGGATTTTTATTGGTAGTATCAGGGCCTTCTGGTTGTGGTAAAGGAACTATATGTAAGGAACTGTTAAGACGCAACAAAGATTTAATTTTCTCCGTATCTGCTACAACTAGAAAACCTAGAATAGGGGGAAGTAGATGGGAAAAATTATTTTTTTCATAGATAAAGAAAAATTCGATTCTATGGTAGCAAGAGGAGAGTTTCTAGAATATGCCAATGTTCACAATAATAGCTATGGAACTCCTAAAAAAATTTGTAATAGATAATATAGGAAAGGAGAGATAGTACTTTTAGAAATAGATGTTCAAGGAGCATTACAGATTAAAAGCGTATATCCCGAAGCAGTATTTATATTCATATTACCTCCTTCTATGGAAGAGCTAAAAAACAGAATAATCAAGAGAGGTACAGAAACAAAGAAGGATATAGATATTAGGCTTAAAAACGCTTTAAAAGAATTGAAATTTGTTGATGAATACGATTACTTTGTTATTAACGACAAAGTATCTGATGCAGTGGAAAATATTGAAGCTATAATAACAGCAGAACGATTAAAAGTTAAAAGGCATAAAAATCTTCTTAAAAAAAATCAATATTCAGGAGGGGTAACATGTATAATCCATCTTTTAATGAGCTTTCAAAGATTGGTGACAGTAGGTATACATTAGTAATGTTAACAGCTAAAAGGGCAAGACAAATAGTAGATGGTGCAGAGCCACTTATTGAAACCCAATCTACTAAACCTGTAACTATTGCTATTGAAGAAATTCTAGAGGGAAAAATAAAATATAAAAGACCAAATATAAAAGGTTATAAGTAGGTGGAAATATGCTTAAAGACAAACATATTATAGTGGGAGTAACGGGAGGTATAGCAGCTTATAAAGTAGTTGATGTAGTTAGTAGACTAAAAAAATTGAATGCAAATGTAGAAGTGATAATGACAAAAAAATGCTACAAAATTTGTAACTCCCTTGACCTTCCAGACTTTATCATTGAATCCAGTATATGTAGGTTTGTTTGATGAACCTAAACATTACGATGTGGAGCATATCTCTTTAGCTGAAAGAGCAGATATGTTCTTAATTGCCCCCCCAGCAACTGCAAATGTTATTGGAAAGGTTGCTAATGGTATAGCTGATGATCTTTTAACCACTACTATAATGGCTACTAGATCTAAGGTGGTATTTGCCCCCAGCTATGAATACTAATATGTATACAAATCCTATTGTACAGAAGAATATGGAATATTTAAAAGAATTAGGATATGAATTTATAGACCCAGGAACTGGAATGTTAGCATGTCAAACTTATGGACCAGGTAGGATGGCAGAACCTAAAGAGATAGTGGATTATATATTGGATAACTTTACTAATAAAAAAACTATCTGGCAAAAAAATAGTAGTAACTGCTGGCCCTACTATGGAGCCAATAGATCCAGTAAGGTATATAACTAATCATTCTAGTGGAAAGATGGGATATAGTATAGCTAAAGAAGCCAATAATAGAGGAGCAGATGTGGTATTAATCACTGGTCCTACTAATTTAGAACCTCCTTCAAGGGTAAAAGTTGTAAGGGTTAATACTACTAGAGAGATGTTTAATGCTGTAGAAGAATATTTTTCTACTTGCGATGTATTGATAAAGGCTGCAGCTCCTTTAGATTATAGACCAGAAAGGGTGCAAGAAGAAAAAATCAAGAAGGATTCGGTGGGGGGGATGGATGAATTAGATATTAAATTTATAAGGAATCCAGATATAGCCGCTCATTTTGGTAAGATTAAAGAAAACAGGATAATAGTTGGATTTGCAGCAGAAACCAACAACTTAATCCAATATGGGAAAGAGAAACTATATAAGAAAAATTTAGATTTTATCGTAGCTAATGATATATCTAAAGAAGGTGCTGGATTTAAAACTGACACTAATATTGTTACTATTATAGATAAAGAAGGGAATATAGAGGATTATCCTATATTGGATAAATCTCAAGTTGCCCAAATTGTGTTGGATAAGGTGTACACTTTGTTAAATACTAAAAGCTAGATTATCAATATATCTAGCTTTTAGTATTTAAATTGAAAAGGAATTGATAATATGAAAAAGAAATATGCACAAGTTATAGTTGATAATAGAGCTACAAGTACTGATAGACCTTATACCTATATTATTGAACCTAATATGCTAGACGAATTACAAGAGGGTATGAGGGTATTAGTTCCTTTTGGCAAAGGGAATAGAATACTGAAGGGTATAGTTATAAGTATAGATGAAGATTATAATAAGAAATATAAGCTAAAAAGCATCATAGATATAATAGATGATAAACCTTTGATACCTAAAGATCTGATAGAGCTGAGCTTATGGATGTCTAAGGAATATCTTTCACCTTATGTAGCTACTTTCCAAGTAGTCTTACCTCCTGGTGATTTTAAAGAAGTACAAACAATAGTTACAGTTAAAGATGTTCCTAATTTATATTATAAACAGTTAAATTCCTTAGAAAAGGATATTATCGATTTGATAAAAACTAAAGACAATAATATAAAATTGGAAGATGATAAGAGAGAGTATCCAGAGTCCTAAAATCAATTCGGCAATAAAATCCTTAGAGCACAAAGGACTAATTGAAACTAGATTGGAAATTGAAACTTTTGTAGACAAAAAAATATGAAAAATATGTTACATTGAAAGATAGTTCTATTTCCTATGAATATATGGCAAATATAATAGGAAATAGAAGCTATAAGCAATTAGAAATAGCAGAATATTTATTATCCATAAAAAAAACAATGAAATTTCTTTAAAGGAACTTATGGAAAATACCAATAGCTCCTTATCCACTGTAAAGGCATTGGAGAAAAAGGGGGGGATAATATATATATATAATAAAGAAATATATAGAACACCTATAGAGGAAAATATTCACCCTTATAAAAACAATCATTGACTTGGAACAGAGAAATTGTGTGGATACGATAATAAAGGATATTAATACTAAAGATAAGGAGAATAAATTTTTAATCCATGGTGTGACAGGTAGTGGGAAAACAGAGGTATATCTTCATCTGGTAGAAGAGATGATTAAGCAGGGAAAGGAAAGTATAGTTTTGGTCCCTGAGATAGCTTTGACTCCACAAACCATTGAAAGATTTGTAGGAAGATTTGGCAATAATATAGCTGTATTACATAGCAAATTATCTCAAGGGGAAAGGTTTGATCAGTGGAGGAAGATAAAAGAAGGAAAAGTAAAAATAGCTGTAGGAGCACGCTCTGCTATATTTGCACCTTTTAGTAATTTAGGATTAATAATTATAGATGAAGAGCATGAAGCTACTTATAAATCCAGTATGAATCCAAAATATCACGCAATAGAAGTTGCAGAAAAACGATGTGAACAGACAGGAGCTAGTCTGGTATTGGGAACGGCTACTCCATCTATTGATAGTTATTATAGAGCAAGAAATGGTGAATTGAAATTATTGTCTTTAGATGAAAGGGTAAATTCTTCTAAAATGCCAGAAGTAAATATAATAGATATGAGGGAAGAGCTTAATCAAGGCAATAAATCCATATTTAGTAGAGAACTATACCAGGCTATAGATAAAAATCTCAAGGAAGGTAAGCAAACTATATTGTTTTTAAATAGGAGAGGCTATTCTACATTTGTTTCTTGCAGACAATGTGGATATGTAGTAAAATGTAATTCATGTGATATAGCTATGACTTATCATATGAAGGATAATAAATTAAAGTGTCATTATTGCGGATTAGCTATTAAGCCACCAAGTATATGTCCTGTATGTAGGAGTAAATATATTAAGTACTTTGGAATTGGTACTGAGAAAGTTGAAAACCATACTAAAAGAATGTTTCCTAAAGCAAAAGTTCAAAGGATGGATATGGATACCACTACTAAAAAAAAGGAAGTTATGAATCCATTTTTAAAGATATGAATAAAGGAAAAATTGATATATTGATAGGAACTCAAATGGTGGCAAAGGGTTTAGATTTTAAAAATGTAACCTTGGTTGGCATAATTGCTGCAGATACTAGCTTGAATTTGCCCGACTTTAGAGCACCAGAAAGAACCTTCCAATTGATAACTCAAGTATCTGGCAGAGCAGGTAGGGGAGATTATGATGGCAAAGTTATAGTTCAAACTTATACCCCCCCAGAACACTATAGCATTGAATGTGCGAAAATCATGATTATATATCTTTCTATAATAAAGAGATATTGTTGAGAGAAGAGTTTAAATATCCGCCTTTTATAAATATTATATCTATAGTAATATATGGAGAGAATTTAAAACTAGTAGCGAAAAGGTCAAAGGAGGTCTATAAAAATTTATTAGATAAAATATTTGATATTGGTCATCTAGATTTAAAAGAAAATGTTATAGGCCCTTATCCTGCACCTTTAGAAAAGATAAAGAAAAACTATAGATATCAGATATTAATTAAATGTAGAGATGAACAATTAGAAGAGTTAAAAAAACGTTGTAGATTGGGTATGTATAAAAAAACAAAGCTAAATTAGATTATCAAGGAATTAAATTTAATATAGACATTAATCCTAATTCAATTATGTAGGAGGTATAGACATGGCAATTAGACAAATTAGATATATAGGTGATCCACTATTAAGAAAGGTATCACGGGAAGTAACGGAAATAGATGATAGAATCAAGATATTATTAGAAGATATGGTAGATACCATGTACAAAGAAGAAGGTATTGGATTGGCTGCACCTCAAGTAGGAGTTTTAAGAAGGGTAGTTGTAATCGATGTAGGGGAAGGTGTTTTAAAATTAATAAATCCTGAATTAATATATGAAGAAGGAGAAAATATAGATATTGAGGGATGTTTAAGTGTTCCTAATAGAGCTGGAAAAGTTAAAAGGCCTGAAAAGGTCAAAGTGAAATATATAGATGAAACAGGAGAAGAAAAGGTTATTGAAGGAACTGGGCTATTGGCAAAAGCCCTTTGTCATGAAATAGATCATCTTGACGGCATACTGTTTATAGATAAGATGATAGAGGAAGTGGTAGTTGAGGAGGAAGAAGAGGAGTAGGAGGTGATATATTGGATATAGTATTTATGGGTTCACCAGAATTTGCAGTTCCTACTTTGGAAGCCCTATATGATAGAGGGCACAATATTTTATTAGTAATAACTCAAAAGGATAGGCCTAAGGGTAGAGGGAAGAAGCTAATGTCTACCCCTGTAAAGAAAAAGGCTTCGGAGTTAAATTTAAAAATATATCAACCAGAATCTGTTAATTCTAAAGAATCTATTAATATAATTAAAAGATTAAATCCAGACTGTATTGTAGTTGCTGCATATGGTCAAATACTTAAAAAGGTATATTAGATATTCCTAAATATGGTTGTTTAAATGTTCATGCATCCCTTCTTCCCAAGTATAGAGGTGCTGCACCTATAAATTGGGCTATTATAGAAGGGGGGGAGAAAGAAACAGGAATCACAATAATGGAAATGGACGAAGGGATGGACACAGGAGATATATTAAAATCTAAAGCTATACCTATTGAAGAGACTGATGATTCTGAATCTATTCATGATAAGCTATCTATATTAGGCAGTCAGTTGATTTTAGAAACCCTAGAGGATATAAAAATGATAATATACAAAAGATACCTCAAGATGAAAATCTAGCAACTTATGCTCCTATGTTATCTAAAAAGACTGGAAAAATTGATTGGAATAATAAAGGGGGGGAGAGGATTATTAACACTATAAGAGGCTTGAAACCTTGGCCCTCTGCTTATACTATTTATAAAGGACAAAATGTAAAAATACATGAAGCTGAAAAAACAGAAAAGTTTTCAGAAATGGCTAATGGTGTTGTGGTGAAGGTTTCACAAGAAGGAATTTTTGTCAATTGCTCTGATAGTTGTATAGTCATCAAAGTATTGCAATTTCCAGGGAAAAAGAAACTTCATGTTTCAGAGTATTTGAAGGGTAATGATTTTGATGTTAATATAAAATTAGGTTAATTTAGTTTAGAGAGGAGAGCTAAATATGTATGATGGTAATTGGATGCTATTTCTTTTTCCAGCGTTATTATTTGCAATCTATGCTCAAATCAAAGTATCCACATCTTTCAATAGGTATTTAAGAATAGCTAGTCGCTCTGGTTATACAGGTAGAGAGGTAGCTAGAATGATATTAGACAGGAATGGTCTATATGATGTAAGAATAGAACCTGTTGGAGGACAGCTTACAGACCATTATGATCCTAGAACTAAAGTGATAAGGCTATCAAGGGATGTATATAATGGCAGCTCCATAGCAGCTGTATCTGTTGCAGCCCATGAGACAGGTCATGCATTGCAGCATGGGGGGGAAGGGTATTTCCCTTTGATATTGAGAAATAATATAGCACCTATTGTAAGTATAGCTTCTAGATTTATTTGGTTGCTAATCCTATTAGGGCTAGTTATAGAACCATTTTTTGGAATTGGGGGGGATAATGTTGTATCTTGCTGTAGTATTATTTCAAGTTATCACATTGCCTGTTGAATTTAATGCTAGTAAAAGGGCCTTATATCAATTAGAAAATGGTATAATCTTTAAAGATGAAGTAAAAGCCTCTAAAGATGTTTTGACTGCTGCAGCTTTAACTTATGTAGCGGCTACATTAGTGGCTATAGGTCAATTATTGCGTTTGCTTAGCATATCTAATAGAAATAGAGATTAAATGGTTTTGCCTGGTATATACCAGGCAAAATAACTTTATTGGAGGAATAAAATATGAATGCTAGAGAGATTGCTTTAAATATACTTAAAGATATAGATATTAAAGGAGCATATTCCAATTATTCTATCAAAAAACACATAACAGATGAAGTTCCCATTAAAGATGAAAACTTCATTAGAGAAATTGTATATGGAGTAGTTGAGAATAGATTATATATCGATTATATAATATCAAAAGCTTCAAATATTAAGATGAAGAAAATCCATTCTACTATACTAGAGATATTGAGGATGGGAGTATATCAAATGGTGTTTATGGATAAAATACCAGACAGTGCTGCAGTAAATGAAGCAGTTATTTTATCGAAAAAAATATGGGCATCAAGGTGTTAGTGGCTTTGTAAATGGTGTATTGCGAAATATTTCAAGAAACAAAGAAGTATATAAAAAAAATAGATAAAACAAACAGATTGGATTACCTATCTATTAAATATTCCTATCCTAAATGGATACTTAAAAAAAATGGATTAGTGATTATGGAGAGAAATTTACAGAAAAACTGTGTGAGGCAAATAACAAAAAAAACCTTTATTAAACTTGAGAGTGAATACATTAAAGACCAATAGGGAAGATTTGATACACAGATTAGAAGAATATGGATATACTGTCTATAAAACAAAATATGCAAGAGATGGAATTGTGGTTGAAAATCCTAGACGAATTACCGAAATAGAAGAATTTAAGCAAGGTTTTTTTACTATCCAAGATGAAAGCAGTATGTTGGTAGGACAAATAGCAAATCCTAAAAACAAAGCAATATATTAGATCTATGTAGTGCTCCTGGAGGTAAAGCTACCCATATGGCACAGATTATGGATAATCAAGGCATATAAGGAGTAGGGATATTTACGAGCATAAACTTCGTTTGATTCGTGAAAATGCTCAAAGATTAGGAATAGATATAATAAGCACAGAAATTCATGATGCAAGGATACTAGATGAAGACTTAATAGGAAAGATGGATTATTGCCTTGTAGATGCCCCCCTTGTTCTGGTTTGGGAATTATTAGAAGAAGACCAGAAATAAAGTGGAATAGGAAGGAAGAGGACATTGATGCCTTGAAAGAAATCCAATTAAAAATATTGAATAATGCAAAACAATATATAAAATCTGGTGGGATAATTATATATAGCACTTGTACCATTTCTAAGGATGAAAATGAAAAGGTAATCAACAGTTTCTTAACTGAAAACAAGAATTTAAAACTAATGGGTTTTAAAGATTTAATTTGTGATATACAATATATGGACACCTCTAGAGAAGGGTATATACAACTTTTTCCCCATATACATGGTACTGATGGTTTTTTTTATTGCTAAAATAGTAAAGATTTATAGTTAATATTTTGTTTATTATGGTATAATATTTAATTAAGAATACATATGAGGTGGTTTTTTTGACTAAGATAGAATTAAATAGCCTGACTTTGGAAGAGCTTGAAAAATATATGTTTATTATTGGTGAAAAAAAATATAGGGGAGAACAGTTATTCAGATATATTCATGATAATCAGGGTAATGAGATATTGGATATAACCGTATTTTCCAAAGGATTGCGGGACAAGCTTGAAAGGTTAGGGAAAATTAGCCAGATGGAGGTTTTCAAAAGATTTGATTCCAAATTAGATTCTACTAAAAAGTATTTGTTTTTATTAGAGGATAACAATATTATTGAAGGAGTAGCTATGGAATATGAACATGGCTGGACTGCATGCATATCAACTCAAGTAGGTTGTAGAATGGGCTGTGCCTTTTGTGCGTCCACCAAAGAAGGATTGGTTAGAAATTTATCAGCAGGAGAAATGGCTAATCAGATATATACTATGGAGAAGGATTTAAATATTAGGATAAATAATATAGTCTTGATGGGTAGTGGAGAACCTTTAGATAATTATGAGAATATACTAAAGTTTATAAAAATTATACATGATGAAAAAGGACATAACACTAGCTATAGGAATATAACTCTCTCCACTTGTGGTATTGTTCCTAAAATATATGCTTTAGCAGATGAAGGCTTACCAATAACATTATCTATATCCCTTCACTCCCCCCCTTTCGATGAGATTAGAAAAAAAAGATAATGCCTATTGGCAGTAAATACACCATTGAAAATATAATAAAAGCTTGTAAATATTATCATGATAGAACTAGTAGAAGGATTACCATAGAGTATACTCTTATAGAAGGTGTTAACGATAGCCTTGAGGATATTAACCAGTTAAAAGAGGTTTTGCATAATTTAAATTGTCATGTAAATTTAATACCATTAAATCCAATTAAAGAATTTGACAAAGTTAGATCATCTAACTCAAATATTAATAGATTTAAAAGAGAATTAAATAAGTCAAATATTTCTACCACTATTCGCAAGGAAATGGGCGGGGGGGATATCAATGCTGCATGTGGTCAGTTGCGAAGAAGGTACACAGGGGGGGATATTCGTTAAAGCTTTGATATGTGAGGTGAGTCAATGTGGAAATTGGTATAAAAACGGATACAGGAAAGCTTAGAAATAATAACCAAGATGCTTATTATGCAAATTACCCTTTGTTTATCGTAGCAGATGGTATGGGAGGGCACAGAGCTGGAGAAGTTGCAAGTAGTATGGCTGTTGAGATAATAAGCAATGTTTTTACAGTTGATTCTTCAGACTTTTATTTTGATGATAATATAATAAATAGGATAAAAAGTTCCATATATAAGGCAAATGAGGAGATTTATAATAGTTCTATTAAGGATGAAAAGTATTCAGGCATGGGTACAACTGTTACTTTAGCCTATATTATGGATAACAAGATATTTATTGGGCATGTAGGTGATAGTAGAGCTTATATATATAGGCAAGACGAATTATCTCAAATAACAGTAGACCATTCCTTGGTAGAAGAACTTATAAAAAAATGGAACTATAAGTAAAGAAGAGGCTAAATACCATCCTCAAAGAAATATAATTACTAGAGCAGTAGGTACTAGTAAGGATATACAAATAGATGTAAATATAATTACAAAAGAGAAGGGTGATATACTTTTGTTAAGCACTGATGGATTGACTAGTATGTTAGATGATGATGAGATAAAAATACTATAGCTTTATACGATGATGTTCAAATTGTATGCGATGAACTGGTAAAGCTTTCTAATGACAGAGGCGGATATGACAACATAACCGTTATGGCGATAAAATTCTAGTTAAGCGAGGTGATAATTATGATTGGAACTGTACTAGGTAATAGATATGAGATAATTGAGAAGATTGGTGAAGGTGGAATGGCCTATGTTTATAAAGCTAGGTGTAGGCTTTTAAATAGGAATGTAGCAATAAAAGTATTGAGGGAAGAATTTGTAAATGATGAAGAATTTGTAAAAAAAGTTTAGAAGGGAATCTCAAGCAGCAGCTAGTTTATCCCATCCTAATATTGTCAATGTTTATGATGTTGGAGTAGAGGAAATCCAAGGAAGATCTATTCACTATATAGTTATGGAGTATATTAAAGGGAAAACCCTAAAAGAGATTATTAGGGAAAAAGGTAAATTATCTGTAGATGAAACTTTAGATTATTCAATGCAAATAGCAGAAGCATTAGAACATGCCCATAAGAATCATATAGTTCATAGGGATATAAAACCTCATAATATTATGATAACTGACGATGGCAGAGTCAAGGTAACGGATTTTGGAATTGCTAGAGCAGCTACAACTTCTACTGTTACTAACTCAACTAATGTAATTGGTTCTGTCCACTATTTTTCACCTGAGCAGGCTAGAGGTGGATATACCGATGAGAAGTCCGATATATATTCTTTGGGAATTGTTATGTATGAGATGATAACGGGGAAGGTACCCTATGAAGGAGATAGCCCTATTTCTGTAGCTTTAAAACATATTGAAGGGGAGATACAGCCTCCTAGAGAAGTAGATAGTACAGTACCTGTTGGTTTAGAAAAAGTTATAATGAAATGTGTACAAAAAAATCAGTTTGATAGATATAAAAGTGCAAGGGATTTACTATATGATTTAAATAGATTGAAGTTTTCTGGTGTTGAAAATCTTATGGATAACACAACTATGGTTGAATCTCCAACTCAGATTATGCCAAAGATAGAAAACGAGGATGTGGAACATATGAAAAAAACAAAAGGCTAAAAAGAAGGCCAAAAATAAAGGTAATGGTGGGCTGAAACCAGTTCTATTGGCTATATTGCTTGCGTTTATAGTTACTGGTTCTATAGCATTAGGTTTTTTTAAATTAAAAGATTTTTTTTATAGTTGCTGAGGCTATAGTACCTGATCTAGTTGGTATGCATGTAGATGATGCAGAAGTGGAATTAGAAAAAGATGGTTTAAAATTAAAGATAGATAAGGAAATATTTAGTAGTGAGTTTGATGAAGGTGAGATAGTTTCTCAAAATGTTAAGGCGGGAGAGAAGGTTAAAAAAAGGCTTTACCATTGGAGTTACTGTTAGCAAAGGTAGTGAGCTTGTAAAGGTACCAAATTTAATTAATAGAAACATAACAGAGATAGATGCTATATTAAGTGAATATAATTTAGGTGAAGGGGGGGAGGTTAAATATCAATATAGTGATACAGTAGAACCTAATATCATAATGAATCAATCACCAGAACCTTACACAGAAGTGGAAATAGGAACTAAAATAGATATAGTGGTGAGTAAAGGGCCAGAAAACAAGCCAGTATTAATGCCTAAGCTTGTTGGATTAAAGGTGAAAGATGCTGAAAATGCTCTTAAAGCATTTAATTTGAATAGAGGTCAAAAGATAGAGAAACCAAGTGATGAATATCCAGAAGGATATGTAATATGGCAAAGCGTAGAACCTGGAGTAGCTGTGGAACCAAATACTTCCGTTGATATACATGTAAGTACTGGTCCTGAAGAAGTACCAGAGGAAGAAGAGCCCATAGAAGTACCCGATAAGGAAGTCCCATTTAATTTAAAATTAACCCTTCCCCCCATGATGGTGCAGAAGTACAAATAAGGATAGACAGAATTCAAGATGGAGTTAAGGATACTATGTATGATAATATTCATATAGCTGATGGGAATACTTTAAAAATTCCTCTAAAGGGAAAATTAGATGCTCAATTTGAAATTTATTATGATGGAGAGTTTAAGGAAAGATTTTCTCATCCAGATAAATAAGGAGGTCATACATGTTACGTGGTAGAATCATCAAAGGGGGGGTAGGCGGGTTTTATTATGTTGAAACAAGCAATGGAATTTACGAGTGTAGAGCTAGGGGGGGATTATTTCGTAAAAAAAATATTACCCCCTTTAGTAGGAGATGAGGTTTTAATAAGAGTAAATGATAATGATAATACAGGATATATTGAGGAAATAATGGAGAGGAGTTCTCAGCTTACAAGACCTCCCGTTGCTAATGTAACACAAGCAATAATAGTAATGAGTGTAAAAGAGCCAGATATAAATTATTGGTTATTAGATAGATTTTTAGTAATGGCTGAGCACGAAGAGCTGAATACTTTAATCTGTATAAATAAAATTGATTTAGCAGAGATTAAGGAGTTAGAGGTAATATCTAATATATATACAAATGCTGGATATAGGATTATTATGACTAGTGCAAAGACCAATGAAGGAATAAAAGAATTAAAAAGTTTATTAGAAAACAATATTACCGTTTTTGCAGGTCCTTCAGGTGTAGGCAAGTCCTCTTTACTGAATAAAATAGATAAAAACTAAATCTTAAAACTGGAGAAATCAGTAAAAAGACTGCCCGAGGAAAACATACAACAAGACATGTGGAGCTTATAGATATAGATTATCATAGCTATGTATTGGATACTCCTGGGTTTAGCTCTTTAAATTTAAATTTTATTAAAGAAGAAGTACAATTAGGGAGATGTTTTAGAGAAATAAATAGGTATAGTCATAAATGTAAATTTATTGGTTGTCTTCATTACAAAGAACCAGATTGTGAAGTGAAAAGGCAGGTAGAGAAGGGGGGGAATATATACAAAACAAGATATGAAAACTATATAAGTTTTTTAGAGGAAATAAGAAACATTAGGAGGTATTGACATGCTGAAGGTTTCACCGTCTATTTTATCAGCAGATTTTGGAAATTTAAAGGAAGAAATATTATCCTTAGAAAAAGGAGGGGCAGATTATATCCATATAGATGTGATGGA
>JMBX01000084.1_pt1 | contig 24311 bp, 37 predicted proteins | sample 616521 | NCBI WGS metagenome assembly JMBX01 (sample SAMN02727906, study PRJNA239997) | anaerobic digester metagenome | biome: anaerobic digester; isolation source: mesophilic anaerobic digester inoculated with municipal waste water sludge... | place: Germany: Bielefeld University, CeBiTec ...
GGGGGGGTTTCGCTTACCTGGCGCTGGTTGATTATCTCATGCAAAGCTATCCTAATCAGATAACGGGGGGGTGGATACACGCTGATGCTGGGAATTTTTATCGGTATTTCAACGCTTGCATTCTTTTTGGCATTTCTCGCCAAAGATAAACGCGGTATGACCTACGGGCTTTACGCCGGACTGGCCTGCATGCTGGTTTGTGGCTTGATTTTATTCCGCAATTCGCTGACTTTGGTGCCACTGGTGGGCTTTATGGGGGGGCCCTGGGTGGGTTCAAGTGGCGCTGGGCTGGGCATGATGTTTGGTCATGGGCGCAAGCGAAGTCAAAAAGACGCCGATTTATAAAAGATACGATAAACTTTGTCAGTATTTAAGTCAACAAAAACCGCCTTGCAATTAGTCAACGCAAGGCGGTTTCTTAGTGCTTTGTTTCTTATTTCTTATCGCGTGCTGGTGGGTAACCAGGGCATTTCGGGACCATCCACGCCTAAATGTTCCGCCAGCGCGGCGCGCATCGCGGTGCGGTCGTCCCATAAATATTCCGTATCAATGAAGCACATCGATTGTTCATGCCCCCCCTTGCCTTGCGCCACGATGGTATCACCGGGCTGGGCGAGTTCAACCGCTTTGCGAATGGCGTCGCCACGGTCTGGCACACGGTAGAAGTTGGCGCCTTCCACGCCACCGGCTTCGATCGCGGCTTGCGCCATGTCTTCGAGAATGGCATCCAGCGACTCGGTGCGCGGGTCTTCCGCGGTCAAAATGGAAATATCCGCGCCTTTAATGGACACTTTGGGCATCATGCGTCGTTTTCGCGGTCGCGCAAGCCGGCTGAACCATAAACGGTGATTAACTTGCCGGGGGGGTCATCAGGCGAATGGTCTCCAAAGAGCGTTCCAGCGCGTTGGGGGGTGTGCGCGAAGTCAACGATGGCGGTAAAATCCTGCCCCCATATTAATGACTTCCATACGTCCGGGAACGGGGGGGAGCAAGGTCGCGATGTGCTGCGCCGCTTGCGCGGGGTCCAGCCCAAGCCCAATCACGGTCGCCGCCAGGGCAGCCAGGCTGTTGGAGACATTAAAAATGCCGATCATGGGGGGGCTTGTTACCGGGTAGGACTGCTTGCCGATATGCGCGGTAAAGCGGAGTTGTTCCGGTCGGTTGTCGATATCGCTGGCCCAGATGTCAGCTTCGTTCAAACGGCTGTAAGAAACAAATTTGCCCGGCGCAAGACGCTTGGTGTAGGCGTAATGTTCATCATCTTTGTTCAAGACTGCCAGGCGGGGGGGGTTACCGATGCGCTTGCGCGGGGTCTGCGCCAGGGCTTCAACCAGGAGACCTTTGGCTTGCACGTAAGCTTCAAGTGAGCCGTGATAGTCAAGATGTTCGTGGGTAATGTTGGTGATGACAGCGATGTCGATATCCGCGGCAATGACGCGCCCCTGGCTTAGTCCGTGCGAAGTCGTTTCGAGCACGCAATGCGTCATGCCCGCTTCAACCATCAGGCGCATATAGTTTTGGATGTCGGGTGAGTCGGGGGGGTGGTGACATGAAAGCCGGTATCCAGGGCTTTGTCGCCGATCAGGGCGCTGACAGTTGAAATCATGCCGGCTTTAATGCCCGCCTGAATGAGCAGGTGGTGAATCATCGACGACGTTGTGGTTTTGCCATCGGTGCCGGTTACGCCGATAACGCGCAGCTTTCGGGCGGGAAACCGTTAAGCGCCGCGGCGATATGCGCCAGGGCGGCACGCGGGTCACTTTCGATTTGTAACCAGGCGATGTTTAGACCTTTCGGTTTGGGGGGTGAGCGCTGACGATGAGACGCGCGCCGTTTTCAATCGCGCTGGGGGATAAATTGATTGCCGTCAACGCTGTCGCCTTTGACAGCGACAAAGGCGTAACCGTCTTTTATTTGGCGCGAGTCCGCGCTAACGCCATGCAAAAGTACGCGTGGTATGTCTGAAACAGGTTGAACGGGGATATCACGTAGGATAGTGTGTATGTATTTTGCCATGTTATCTTTTATTCTTTTTCCTTGATTGTTTTGTCGCTTTATCAAAGTCTTTTGAGGCAATAACAAAACCAGCCAAAAGCGAAAGGCTACCGACCGCGATCATAATGGGGCCGATGTACTCGCCAAATGATGCTTTGGACTTTGTTTCAACGACGGGAATGTTTATCTGAAAAGTATGTTGTGGAGTGATCGGGTAAATGGTGATATCGGTGCGTAAATCACTTAGTCCGAGGCTCACTGTGGCGCTGCTGGTTCCCAGGCGTGTGGCTTCAATACGCCAGCTAATGGTTGTGCCACTGGCGCTGACAGCTTCGAGTTGACGACGTTCAGAGCTTAGTACAAGGCGTTTGGGAGAAATGAGCGTGTCAATAGCGACGCCATGTTCCAGGATGTTTTTCAGATTCTTATCGGGCATAATTTCCAGGCTGATAACAGCTTCTTCTTTTATAAGAAGTTCTGATGGATATTTCAGCGTTGCGTAAGCATAACCTTTACTATTTGAAAGGCGGTCAAAAAGTTCTGCCCGTTCAATGCGAAATTCTTCCGTGGAGTCTGTATTACGGTAAACAATAACGCCAAAGACAAGCAAGCTAATGCCAAGAACGATAAGGATGAGATAGTAAGGTTTTTCATATAATTCACCAAAACTGAATAGATTTGCCTAAAGATGATATCACGGTAGGGGGGATTTTCAAAATATTCTGGCAGATAAACACGTTTGTCAGTTTTCGTATGACGCACAGTGCCTGTTTTGAAAAGAAAAAAAATGCTCAGCTGAATCGCTTGCTCACCAGGCATCTTTGGGATAACATTAGGCCATGGCAAAAGAGTCAAAACCCCCCCGTCCTAAAAAATCGCGAGAACGCGAACCATTAAGCCCCCCCGAACAGCGTAAGCAAAAGCGCAAACACTTCCTGGAAGACCTTGGACAATTTTTATTATGCATCCTTGGTGGTTTGATTTATGCTGCTTCAATTAATTTGATTGTACTGCCAAGTGGGCTGTTTATAGGCAATATGACCGGTTTAGCACAGGTTGTGCAGGACATTCTAAAGTCCTTCTTCCCGATCAATCGCGATATAACGGGTTTGTTGCTTTTCCTTTTCAACTTGCCCTGGTTTATCATTTCCTTTACGTCTATCAACCGCAAATTCTTCTGGAAAACGGTCATTACGGTTGCTTCAATGTTCATTGCGATGACCTTTATCCCCATCGTGCAGATTTTGCCCGAGACTCTTGAAACGATTACGATCACAATTATCGGCGCTGTGATTGCCGGTTTTGGTGCGGGTTTGTGTTTGCAAGCCGGTGGCAGTGGTGGTGGTACAGATATCTTTGGCGTGTATATTAGCATGAAGCGAAAAGAATTCAGCGTGGGACGTATCAATTTGATTATCAGCCTGATTATCTATGCCTACGCGTTCTTTGTGAAAGACTTTAGCGTGATGATTTACTCGCTTATCTTCACCTTAATATACGCCTTTGTGGTCGATTTGACACACTATCAAAATGTGAAGATTAGCTTGACAATATTCACGAAACAGGAAGACGTTTTAGATATCATCACCAAAGATCTTGGGCGTGGTGCTACCTACTGGCAGGGTAAAGGTGGTTATTCCGGACAGGACACCTTTGTCATCAACACGGTGGTATCGAAGTATGAGCTGATTCGCTTAAGGCGTCATATTCAGGAACGTGATCCCAACGCGTTCATCGTCGAAAGTACCGATGTGCACGTGACCGGGAAGTTTTGTCCAACTTTTCTAGTGCAAATGTCAAACAAAGTGCTTGTTGAAATCTGCTGTGGTTCGGCAGAAGATGCCATTGAAGCCTGGCATGGTGGCGCGGACCGTGTGGAATTGTGTTCGGCACTCTTTTGGGCGGTTTAACACCGTCGCTGGGGGGGTCATTACTGGAACTAAAAGCACATGCAGAGATTAAAGCTGCAACGATTATCCGTCCCCCCCGCCAGGGCGGATTTTGCTATTCTGAAAGTGATTTTAGGGTAGCGATGCACGACGCGGAGCAGATGCTGAAACACGGCGCGGATGCTTTGGTGGTCGGTTTTTTTTGCATGCGGACGGTCGCGTTGACTTGGCGCGCACGCGGGCCATGGTCGAACTGGCTGGTGACGTGCCGGTGTGTTTTCACCGCGCGATTGATGTTGTGCCTGACTGGCGGGAAGCGTTTGATGGCTTGATGGAAATCGGTGTGCAACGTGTTTTAAGCAGTGGGCAAGCCCCCATCAGCTTATGAAGGGCGCTATGTCTTACGCGAGATGATGGACTATGCTGCGGGTCGTCTGCAGGTCATGCCTGGCGGGGGGAATTCGCACTGGGAATGTGCATAAGCTTTTAGCCGTAACAGGCGCAAGGGAAATTCATTTAGGTGGTGTTTCGCGCCTGATGCACGACAGTTCCACGCAACATAATCCTGAATTGCGTTTTGGAGACCCAAAAAGCCCGCCGGAAAGCGAATATAAGCGCGTCAGTCGCGACGCGGTAGCTGAGTTTATCGCCAGTTTGTAATCAGCACGCTTTAGGGCGTGTAGTTAGGGGGGGCGGCTTTAATCATCTCTATGTCGTGCGGATGGTTTTCTATCAGGCTGGCTTGGGTGATTTTAATCAGTTTGGATTTTCATAAAGTTCCGTCAGGTTTGCCGCGCCGACATATCCCATGCCTGAACGCAAGCCACCCATCAGCTGATAAACGACATCTTTCATCGCGCCTTTATAGAGTACCGTGCCTTCAATCCCTTCGGGAACGTACTTTTTGCTTTCGGACTGGAAGTAGCGGTCGGCACTGCCACTGTCCATCGCGCCCAGGGAACCCATGCCACGATAGCTTTTATAATCTTTACCGTTTACGCGGATGACCTGGCCGGGACTTTCGTCCGTGCCGGCAAAAGCGAGCCCAGCATGACCGCGTTAGCGCCAACTGCCAGGCTTTGGTGATGTCGCCGGAAAGCCGAATGCCACCATCAGCGATGATAGCGATGCCTCGTTCGCGGGCAACACGCGCGCAGTCCATCACCGCGGTAATTTGGGGGGGCACGCCGATGCCAGTAACCACGCGGGTGGTGCAAATGGAACCGGGGGGGCCGATGCCTACTTTGATGACGTCCGCGCCGGCGTCGATGAGCGCCAGCGTGCCTTCCGCGGTGGCGACGTTGCCGGCGATGAGTGGCAGGCTTGGAAAGGCTTCTTTGATTTTGCGCACGGTGTCCAGCACGCCTTTGGAATGGCCATGCGCGGTATCAACGGTGATGATATCCACACCAGCCTGAACCAAAGCGCTGACGCGGTCGAGCACGTCGTGGGTCACACCAACCGCCGCGCCAACCAGGAGATTATCGGATTTTACGCGGGCAACTTGCTCGGCCTGGGCGGCAATACTCATGTTCTTATGGATAATGCCCAGACCGCCTTCCTGTGCGATAGCGCGTGCCATGTCTGCTTCGGTGACAGTATCCATACCTGCGCTGATGAGCGGGATTTCAAGGCGAATGTCCCTGGTAAGCTGGACATGAATGTCTACGTCACGGGGGGGCAGAACTTCGGAGTACCCGGGAAGAATGAGAACATCGTCAAAAGTCAATCCGTCAGATATGGTTTTCATGGCAAATCCTTTGTTTCGCGAAAGTTTTATCTGCATAAATCTTACCATAAACTGCCTTTATTCCAGTAAAATCAGGGCGAATAGCAACCGTGTTTGGCATTGTTTATTCCCGCGTTTCATGCCCCCGAATTTTCTAATAAAAATTTATCGGTTCACGTGTTATCATAAGCTTAATAGAAAAAAAGTGAAGGAGAACAAATGGAATTTTTTTGAAGTCTTGAAGAGACGACGGTCAACCCGTCAATATACTGGAAAAGCTGTCAGCCAGGAAGATTTGGAACTTATTTTGGATGCAGCTATGCTGTCGCCGGTTGCTCGCGCGCGTTTTGAAGATATGCATCTTACCGTCATTAGCGATAAAACTTTATTGCAGGCTATCTCTGAAATGTCCGCCAAAAGACAGGGCGGGATAGTGACCCGCTCTTTGGTGCGCCAGTTTTGGTACTGGTATCTGTTAAACCAGCTGGCGAGGTGCCCCCCCAAAACAATGAATACTCCAGCGCGGCAATGATTGCGCACAACATGACCCTTGCCGCGACCGCTTTGGGACTGGGAAGCTGCGATATTTGGGGAGCGATTGGGCTGGCTAATCAAAATCCTGAACTAAAAGCGCGCTTTGGCTTGCCCGAAGGCTTTGTGGCGGTGTGTTCGGTGACCATCGGCGAAACTGACGAAGCAATGCCTGTTCGTGATGTTGATAAACAAAAAAAATTGCTAAGCACTACATCGCATAAGCTGTTTTATCTAAGTTAATTTCCAAGTAAAAAAAACAGGGTTTTCAATATCAGAAGACCCTGTTTTGTATTCCAGGGTGGGAATTTGTTAGTTGGCAAACATAAGTATAGGTATGCTTTACAGCTATTTTACAGTCATGAAACAAGATGTTATCGCGTTTCGCTATAATTAATCTATGAAAAATATCAAAATAACAACTCAAATCATCTTTCTTTTGGCGATTTTATTAATATCGCTTATCTCCCCATTGCAAAGTGCCCAAGCGCAAAGTACAGAGGTCTTGCCATCTGGTCTGCCCGTTTCCCAGCTGGCAACGGCGATTGAAGACCATGTCCAGGAAAATCAAGCCACGACCGCAGGTATGGCAGTTGGCGTTTTGACGGCGATGAGATTCTGTACGAAATTATTTTGGTTTTGCGAACAAGGCTGAGAACTTACACGTTGATGCTGATACTGTCTTCGAGTGGGGGGGCAGTGTGACCAAGCTCATTACCTGGGTAAGCGTGATGCAAGTCTGGGAACAAGGATTGCTGGATCTCAACGCGGATATCAGAACCTATCTGCCTGACACACTTCTTTCTGATCTAAAATATGACGAACCGATTACGATGATTCATCTGATGAATCATACGCCTGGATTTGAAGAAGTGTATAAAAATATTTTTGCAAATGAAGCAGACTCTGCCAAAACCTGGAGACCTTGCTGGTCGAAAGCGAACCCAGACAAATCTTTCCGCCTGGAGAGCTTACCGCTTATTCCAACTGGGGGGGTGCGACTTTGGCAGGCTATATTGTTGAACGCGTAAGCGGACAAAATTTTGCTGATTATGTCAATACCCATATTTTTAAGGCACTTGATATGAACCACACCTCTATTTTTCCTGGTATGAGTGATAACACATGGGTGCAGGCTCAGCGAAAACATAAATTGTTATACAGCAAAACTTAGTCCTGTGGAATGTGACTTTGTCGTTCCGATGTATCCCGCTGGCTCTGCAACAGGCACATTAAAAGATCTTGCCACATTCGCGCAAGCCTTAGTGCCTGGTTCAAAAAAAGGCTTCACGTCTGTTTCAAAATCCCGCCACGTTTGAAACACTTTACAGTGCCACAGATGTCTTCCCTAAAAGTGGCTTGGCTAAAAACTGCCATGGCTTTTGGGTGGGCTATTATGATGTTATCGTGTATGGGCATGGGGGGGGCAATACCGCGGGCATGTCCAGCAAGCTGCAACTTGACCCTGTTTCAGGTATCGGCATTGTGGTGATGACCAACCAGACACAAGAACAGGCTTACACCGCAGACATGGAAAAGATTATCTTTGGGCAGGAAAACGTCCACAAACATGGCATGCCTGAACGCGAACTGGTGGGGGGGTATATTCAAGCCTTTTCGCGCTGTTGAACACGGTCCATTACGAATTGCCGGCGTGCAGTTTATGGCGATGGACAATGAGATGCTTAGCCAGGCATGGGAACAGGACACTGTGGACGGCAAAACAGTTGTCAGACACCCCATTTTGATTTGAAAAAAAATCGGCACAGCGGAACTTATCATTGTCCTGCTTTCCATTGTAGCAATCGTATTAGGTGGCTTGGTGTCTTTGACGATTTTGATTGTGATGGGTATTCGGGCTTTGGTAAAACGCAATAAAAAGCAGCAAACACCAGATGAATTTGAAGATCTTCAACCCTTGCGAAAATGGCGATTGACTGGCCTGTTGTTGCAACTTTTCGTATTGCTGGTGTTTTAGGCTTTTTGCATGTTTGTTAACTTTCTCGCTGTCATGGCAAGTTATTGTTGTCTCGGTTTTGGCGTTACTGGTTTTGATAGGCTTGGTTTTGCATCTGATTCGCTTTATGTCTCTGCCGCCTGTACTCAAGACTTATCCCAAAGAACGCTTCAAGACCGTTTTGCTGTTTCTTGTTAATGTCTTGGCTATCGTGGCTATTTTCTATTTCCAAAGCTATCAGTTCTGGGCGCTGCTCTAGGGCTTAAAAGGGATATAGAAGAAAATCTTTCGATTTAAAAAAAAGCTGGCGTTTGATATTGCGCCAGCTTTTAAATGATTTTAATCGGCTTAGCTAACCAGGGTTCCTACGTTTTCGCCTTTGATGGCGCGCATAAGCACACCTGGCTCAAAGAAGTTCAGCACCAAAATGGGCAGATTGTTGTCCATGCACAGGGAGATGGCGGTGCTATCCATGACGTTGAGGCGCAAATTGAGCGCTTCCATATGGCTGATTGTGTCGAAACGTACAGCGTCGGGGTATTTCTTGGGGTCGCGGTCGTAGACGCCGTCCACTTTTGTGGCTTTAATGACCACATCCGCGCCGATTTCGGTGGCGCGCAGAGCCGCGGCGGTATCGGTTGAGAAGTAGGGATTGCCCGTGCCTCCACCAAAGATGACCACGCGACCTTTCTCGAAGTGGCGCAGAGCGCGGCGTCGGATGTAGGGTTCGGCAACGGTGCGCATCTCGATGGCGGACATCACGCGGGTGACGACGTCGATTTGTTCGAGCGCGTCCATCAAGGCAAGCGCGTTCATGATGGTCGCAAGCATGCCCATGTAGTCAGCGGTCGCGCGATCCATACCAACGTTTTCGCCACTCAATCCACGCCAAAGGTTACCGGCACCGATTACTACCCCCCCTACTTCAATGCCAGCCAGCGAAACGTCTTTGATGACTTTGGCAATCTCGTAAGCCTGTTTGGGGTCGATGCCCATGCCGTTTGGTCCAGCCAATGCCTCACCGGAAAGTTTGAGTAAGATACGTTTGTACTTAAAGGGTGATTCAGTTTGGGTCATGAAATCTCCTTATTATGTTTGGCTACAATAATATCATGGTCGCCAGTTTTGGCGCCAAAAGGTATAAAAAAAAGAGCCGACCATCTGGCCGGCTCTTTTGCTTGAATTATTCTTCGTCTTCTTCTTCTTCCTCAAGATGTTTGGTGGTTTCACCCAAAGCGTAGCGGATGAAGCGGCGGATAACAATACGTTCGCCAAGGGCGGCAACTTTGTCGTTGACCAGATCGGCGATGGTTTTATTTTCGTCGCGAATGTACTTTTGGTTGAGCAGAACGTTCTCGTCCATGTACTTCTTCATGTAGCCTTCCACAATTTTGGGAATGATGGCTTCAGGTTTGCCTTCTTCGCGCACGCGAGCGGCAACGCCTTCTTTTCGGCTTCGATGACTTCCGCGGGGGGGATGTCTTCTTCGGAGACGAATTTGGGGGGGCTGTTGGCAGCGATTTGCAGGGCAACTTCGTGGCAGAGTTCCAGGAAGGGTTCGGATTTGGCAACGAAGTCAGTTTCGCTGTTGATTTCCACAACCACAACCAAACGGCCTTCAGAGTGCACGTATACTTCAACACGGCCTTCGGAAGCTTCGCGGTTGACGCGTTTTTCTGCTTTTGCAAGCCTTGGGCACGCAGAACTTCGAGCGCGGCATCAAAATCGCCTTTGGAATTGATGAGGGCATTTTTGCAGTCCATGATTCCACAGCCGGTTTTTTTTCGCGCAGGTCTTTAATCATATCAATTGTAATTTCCATTTTGCTCCTTTTCTTGCGGGGCAACCGCGATATTATTCTTCGTCTTCTTCTTCGTCATCATCAGCTTCTTGAGCTCGTTCGATGATGATTTTGGCTCGGGTGGATTCACCCAAGAGGTCTTCGTCGTCCAGTTCTTCGTCGTCATCCAGGCGGCGGGCGATACGGGAACGGGTTTCGAGTACGGGTACTTCTTCTTCCTCAACGTCTTTACGCATCAGCTTGCCTTCAACGACAGCGTCGGCAATGCGTCCCACGAGCAGTTTGATGGCGCGGATGGCGTCATCGTTGCTGGGAATCACATAATCGATGTAGCGGGGATCACAGTTGGTGTCAACCATGGCCAGTACGGGGATGTCTTTCGACACAGCTTCTTTCACTGCGGTGTCTTCGCGTTCGATGTCAACCACAAAGAGCAGGCTGGGCAGGGTTTTCATGTTGCGCAGACCGCTCAGGCGGGTATCAAGGCGATTGATGTCGCGTTCCAAAAGAAGACGTTCTTTTTGGTGAGCGCCTGGGCTTCGCCGGTTTCAAACATTTTTTTTCGAGACGGGCAAGTTCAACGATACGTTCCTGAATGGTGACCCAGTTGGTAAGGGTGCCACCCAACCAGCGTTGGTTGACATAGGGCATACCACAACGTTCGGCTTCTTCCTGGATGGTTTCCTGAGCCTGACGTTTGGTGCCAACAAACAGCACAGTACCACCGTTGGCGACCACTTCGGTCACTTTTTCGGCAGCTTCTTCGAGCAATTTAACGGTTTGCTGAAGGTCGATGATGTGGATTCCATTGCGCTCGGTGAAGATGTATGGGCGCATCTTGGGGGGGTTCCATTTGTTAGTTCTGTGTCCAAAATGGACACCGCTCTCAAGCAGAGCTTTCATTGATACAGGGGGGGCATTATTTCTCCTTTGCGTTATGCCTCCGCCTGGTTTTGCGAGCACTCCGAACCCATTTTGGGCACGCGGGAGCGTCTGTACCAAGGCGTGTGTAATAGTAGTCTCCAAGGTCTACCCTGGAGCCGGATTGAGTATATCATATTTTTGGGGAGTCAAGGGGGGGAAAAAGCAGAATGTTTTCGAAGTTTATTGTAGAGGAGATGTTGCGTTGTGCAGTATAGAGTTGTATGGCATTTTAATTTCGACGGAAAGTTTGCACTTTGGCTGAAGCTGATGTATATGAGCATAACTCAATTAACAATCTCAATCTCCCAAATGTGAATATGGGGGGGCTGGGGGGGATTACTGGTGTTTTCCTGCAGACTGATTTTTAGTTCTTCAACCAAATAAGTACCAGCAAAGTAGGTTTCCAGCCAGTCGTTTTTCTCGAACCCAATGCTTTGCGTGCCAGAATGAAAGGCCTTGCCATCACCAGCAACTTTGATTTCTGCGATGAGCACGGAAGGTGGTAAGCCAATGAGCAGTCGCAGGCCCCGCATCTCAATGGGCTTTTCAAAAACGAGTTTAATGCTTAGGGGGGGTTGGCTTCAAGCCCGCGGATGAGCGTGTTGCTGTCGCCATCAAAGGCGTTTGAAATGTGTCCAATATCCAACAGCGAGTGGCTGACTAGCACGTCTTGGTCAAACAAGCGAATGATGGTGTCTTCTGGCTGGGCACGAACGATGGCTTCGCGGTCAAAAATTTCCTGAACGTTGTCCACATATCTTAAAGTAAGGAAATAAAATCCTGTCTCACCGTTGGGCCAGTTCAGGCTGTGAATGACTTCAAAATCCGTAAATTTACCGCTCGACTTCGCGTTGCTGAATTCTTCGGGTGGCATGACAAAAACCATGTTCTCGTCCAGTGCCCGTAAACTAAAAGCCCAGTCGTTGATACTGTTTACTTCCACTGGCAAAGGATCGCCCAGGAAAAAGGACAGGATGACATCAGTATTGTTTGCCCAGGTGGGACTGAGGATAATCTTCTTTTCGGGGGGGTGTTCAACCTGGAAAGATTTGATTTCCGCAGAGAGCTCCTTGCCACCCCCCCATTGCATGCCATACAAGCCGTAATCCTGATACCAGGTGGGGGCTTTGGTGATGGCGGTATGGGTCATGAAAACAGTTGAAGCAACTAAAGCCAAAATGACCAGCAGGACAGGCACAAGCGCTTTTTAGGTTTGTTTGCGAGCCAGTTTAGCTGCGCGTCAAGTCCCAGACACGCCAGCATCGCCAGGGGAACAACGGTGACCAAGTTGCGTGTAATCGCGACATCGGCAAGCGCGGCACCACTGGGCGCGACCAGCAGAGCGATTATGGCCAGGCGCCAGGCGGGATTTTTGAGTTTAGTCAGCGCTTTGAGAATTGCCAGAGCGATAAATGGCGATAAAAGGCGGGGGAAAGTGCGCCATGCCTTTCATCTGATGGCGAATCAGGTCGGTTTGATTAGGCAAGAACCAATATCGCGGGTCAAGCCCTTTGAGATAGCGCTTCAAGAATTCGCCTAGTTTGCTGAAAAATGACGCGTTGCCAGCCCAGTAGCTTTGCAGGATGCTGAAATGTTGTCCAAGCGATTCAGGATGACGAATTCTAAACAGGACATAGGGCAAAGCGAGCACAAGCAAGGTGATGACGCCCAGCCAGGGCACTTTTATCTTTAAAGTGATAGTTCCAGTCAACGATAAGCATCACCAGGCCACACAGAACGACTACCATTTGCAAAGGCGCATAGGCGTAAAAGGTCAAAGTGCCAAACAGCAACGCGATGGGCAAAAAGTCGCGGTCTTGCATGCGGTAACGCAGGTAAAAGTAGAGAAAATGCAAAAGAGCGCGGTGCCAAGCGCGGTTTCAAAGGCAGTGCGACTGTGCAAAAACCAGGCGGGTATCACGCTGACAACGAAGGGCGCAAACCACCAATACTTTATCTTGAAGAAATCGCGCAATGCCAGGCCAAGCGTGAGCGGAAAATGACGGTGAGCAACGCGGAAATGCCCCGCGTGAGCCAGATGGAGCGTTCAAATGGTGCCACCAGGCTTGTAGCCAGACCGAGAGACTTAGATTGTACTGTCCCCCCCGTTCTCGAAATAGACCGGGATTTGCCCGCTGGCGTCTTTGAAACCATTTTCAATTAGCTTGCCCGCCAACTCAGTCTGAATGGCTTCATCGGAGAAGAAATAAATCGGGAATTTATCTAGCGCGATAAAGCGTGTCGCCAAATAAAGTATCAAACCAAGCAGGAAGAGCAGTTCAACCCAGCCAAACGGACGCTTTTCGCGGGTGATATTTTTGCGGGGGGGCACGGAGCTGTCAACTTGTATCATGCTGTGTTTTCTTGTTTCCTTTTTATTCGAGTAATGACTGAAAGAACGCCAGTAATCTTACCATCGCCAGGGTGTCGAGGTGGCAATAATCAAGCATGTTTTGTCGGACTTCAGTCAAAGCGTCATCAGAAATAAGCCCTGCATTCATTTGCCACCATGCCACGCTGGCTTTTGTGCCAATATTGATGGGCAAGTCTTCGTAGGAAAGTTCCGGCACCAGGACAGGCAAGACGTATTTAAGCCCATATCGGCCATTGAAACGCGGGTCGTAATACATATGTTTGCTGACTATATCCATCAGGTCAAAAATGCGATTGTTGACATTATCCAGATAGGCACTGTGTTCCGGGTAAAGCTCCATGAGTTCTTTATGACGGGTCGTTTCGAAATTCTTGTTCCAAACGATGATGCTGCCTTCGTCGCCCAGGTTTTCGCGCAAACTGACCATGAGAGCGGGTATGGGGGTTGCCAGGTTCAAAGCTCAGGAAGGCAAAATGTTCCAAGTCAGCACCAGGGGGGGAGGCAATTTTGTGGAGTGAGTACTGGAACAAAATTTGCTGCTGGGCCAGTGACCATCAAAAAGCGGGATTGCGGAGATGCAGGATTCATAATCAAGGAACCAAAAGGGATATTCCAGACCGTCTATAGCGTGTTTGAGTTGGGCATGGTCGATATGCACGCGGTTTTGCTGGGCGCAATCCACCACCCGACGCTGTGATTCGCTCAGCGCGAAATCACTGGGGGGGATATCGTGAATGCTGAGCGCGCCAATGTCCAGCAGGGCTTGTTTTTTTTCTGGCCATAAGGTACGGGACATCATAGATCGACTGTTCGGGCAGGTCTGCATGGCACAAATTTGGATAGGGACAGTCCCTTGGTTTCAGACAGTGCGCGGCTTCGGTGTAGTCCTCCAGCTGCGCCACGCGAAGCGCTTCAGGACGGAGAAGAATAACATCGAGCACTGCATTTCTGACTTCATCAGTGACATCGGAAAGCGTAAAGAGTTCGCTAATTTCCAGGTTACCCTGCCGGCGATAATCTTTATTGAGATGCATCACGATACATTTACTGATTTGGACTTGGTTCTGCAGTATAGCGAGCTGAAAAGCAAGGTCGGGGGGGATGTGGTCTTTCTTCACCTCAGTGCTGCTTTGACTTCAATGAGTTCGTAAGTGTCCGCCTGTGTGTCGTGAATGAGAAAGTCAACCCGGGCATTGTAGGGGGGCCATCACTGAAACTTTGCTGGTAAAGTAAACGACAAGCAGGGCGCGATTTGACCCATTCCGCGAGATAGTCATAGGCAAGTTTTTCGACGCGCTTGCCATCTTCCATCTGGTGCTGAGCCAAAGGGTCAAGCGGCAATTGTTCAACAGTATGCTTTGCCGCCCATAGGTGACGCGGGGGGGCATCGAGATAGGCAAGATAGTCGGATTTGGTGATGATTGTGTTTTGGCTCATGCTTCCTCCGTCTAAATTATATCAATGCTTGGTGTCCTACGGTATAATAGTTTTTCGACCGAACGCGGATTTGTTTTTGGCGTTCGGATGTGGTCAAAAGACCATGCCCTTGGCAAAATTTGAATGATTGATTCGACCAAAGACAAGGAATTGAAATGCAATTAGAAAAAAATAACCCCCGAAGCCTTTGAGAAAATCGTCGAAATGGTTGCGTTCGATCTCGAACCGCAGGAAAAGGCGTATTTACTCGAGCAACTTAATCACCAACTGCAATCTGTGCAGGAACTTTTGGACATACCCCCCCTTGAGGACGACGTGGATTTGTCTTTCAACAAAATACAGCGCGTGGGCGATGTGCCCCCCCGTCAGGATAAATGGCAGGCTTTTGATCAAGCCCGCGGTATTATTGAGCGCGCGCCACAAAACGAAGACGGTATGATTTTAGTGCCTGAACCTGCCAGCGGAAAGGATTTATAATGCGCTACACACAACTTTCTGCTTACGAAATAGCCCAAAAAGTACAAGCTGGTGAGCTGAAAGCCAGCGATATGCTTGATGCCTCCCTGGCACAAATCCGCGCGGTAGATGGCGATTTGGCAGCCTGGACGGACAGGCAACTGATCCTGAAACGGATAAAAAAAGTGCACGCTTTCATCTCATTGACCGAAGAGATGGCGCGTGCCCAGGCACAGTCAGTGGACACCAAAGTGGCAAAAGGCGAAGATGCCGGCTTGCTGGCAGGTGTGCCGGTTTCGATTAAGGACATTTTCGCGCTTGAAAATACCGTTACCACCGCGGCATCACGTATGCTACACAATTACCGCGCGCCTTATACGGCAAGCGCGGTGCAAAAGCTGATGGATGCCGGCGCGTTGATTGTGGGCAAAGTCAATTTGGACGAATTTACTTTTGGTTCTTCTAACGAATCGAGCGCTTATCAGCCCGCGAGCAACAACCCATGGAACCCCCCGCGCATGTGCCGGGTGGCTCTTCGGGTGGGTCGGCAGCCGCGGTGGCAGCGGAAGAAACACCGCTTTCGCTTGGCACCGATACCGGTGGCTCCATTCGCCAGCCGGCAGCTTTCTGTGGTGTAGTGGGTCTTAAACCCAGTTATGGACGCATTTCACGTTATGGTTTGATCGCTTTCGCGTCATCGCTGGACTGCCCCCGGACCTCTGTCGCGCAATGTGGAAGACGCGGCGCTGATGCTTCAGGTGATGGCGGGGCCGATGAACGCGATGAAAGCAGCGCGACTTTGCCCGTGCCTAATTATCTGGAGGCGCTTCAACAGGACGTAAAAGGTATGCGCGTCGGGCTTTCACCAGACTATGCTGGTATCGCCTATCCAAACCATAAGACAGGTGAATTTGAAATCATTCCTGTACAGGAAGAGATAAAGCAAGCGACACTGGACGCGGCCGAACAACTTGCCCGCCAGGGCGCGGAAATTATCGAAAATGTGCCTATGCCTCACACCCGCTATGGTATCCCCGTATATTTTGTAGTTTCGCGCATTGAAGCCTCATCGAACCTGAACCGCATGGATGGCGTGAAGTACGGCTTTACCGTGGCAGATGCTCGCGATTTGCAGGATTTATACAAAAGAACGCGCACCGAGGGCTTCGGCCCGCAACCTAAATTGCGCATTTTAATGGGCGCGTACCTGAGCGCAACGTCAAAGAAAGTAAATTACTATCAACTTGCCAGCCAGGTGCGTGGCATGATTAGACATGACTTTGAGCTTGCCTTTGACCCCAAGGGTACTTACCAACTTGACGCGCTTTTGACCCCACAACGCCCACAACCGCGTTCAAACGGGCAGAAGTTTTTGGCGATTCGGTCTTGATGCAATACGCTGACCAAATGACAGTTTCCGTCAACCATGCCGGCTTACCCGCCATTACCGTGCCGGCAGGCTTGGATAAGAAAAACTTGCCCATAGGCATACAATTCATCGCCAACCATTTTAGAGAAGATATTGTTTTGCGTGCCGCGCATGCTTACGAGCAATCCACGCTGGACGCGACATGGCGCAAGGTGCGCCCGATGGCTTTGCAGGAGGTGAACTAATGAAAGAATATGAAATCATCGTCGGGCTTGAAACCCACATTCAACTCAACACCGAAACTAAGATTTTCTGCGCATGCAAAGCCGACAGCTGGGAAGCCGAGCCCAACACCAATGTCTGCCCGGTTTGCACTGGCCAACCCGGCGTTTTGCCACGCATAAACGCTGAAGCGGTGCAAAAAGGCGCGCTTTTGGCTGCCGCGATGCATGCTGAAATTAATCCTTGTTCACTCTTCGACCGCAAACATTACTTTTACCCTGATTTACCCAAAGGTTTTCAAATCACGCAACTCTTTGAGCCGATAGGCAAAGGCGGGTATCTCGATTTATACATGCCCGATGGTGAGATAAAACGCGTGCGCATCAACAAAATGCACCTCGAGGAAGACGCTGGCAAAACCAAACTGGAGCATGGTCAGCGCAAGGTAGACCTTAACCGCGGTGGCGTGCCCCTGGTGGAGATGGTGACCGAGCCAGATTTGCGTTCCGGCGAGGAAGCTGCCCAGTATCTCAGCCAACTGCGCGAACTTTTGCGCTGGATAGGCGTGAGCGAGGCAGACATGGAACGCGGTCATCTGCGTTGCGATGCCAATGTTTCTATTCGTGAGAAAGGCTCAACTGTTTTTAATACCAAAACCGAGATTAAAAACGTCAACTCGATTGACTCAGTCCGCCAGGCGATTACCCAGGAAGCCAAACGCCAAATCGAACTGGTCGAAAGTGGTGGCAAGGTGGAGCAATACACGCTTGACTGGGACGCCGACACCGGCAAGCTGAGCATGATGCGTTCAAAGAGGGCGAGGCGGATTATCGTTACTTCCGCGAGCCTGACCTCCAGCCGGTCATCCTGAGCAATGAGGAAATTGAGGCAATTAAAGCCAGTTTGCCCGAACTGCCCTATGCCCGACGCAGGCGCTTTGTTGAAGAGTATCAATTAAGTGCTTATGATGCCGAGGTTTTAACTTCCGAACGCGGGCTTTCGGACTACTTTGAAGAAGCCGTTGCCTTGTATGCCAAAGAGCCCAAGACAATCAGCAACTGGATGATGAACGACATGATTCGTCTGATGAACGACACCGGCAAGAGCGCGCGGGATTTGGTGCTGAAGCCGGCAGCACTGGTTGAAATTGTGAAACTGATTGATGATGGCAAGATTAACGCCGCGACGGGTAAGTCCTTGCTGGTCAAAGTGGAACAAACTGGCAAATCACCCGCCACGATTGTTGAAGAAGAAGGCTTGGGCCTGATTGCAGACGCGGACAGTCTGCGAAAGCAGATTGAAACCATTTTGGCTGGCGCGCCAAATGAGGTAGCCGCTTACCGCGGTGGCAAAGAAACGCTTATGGGCTGGTTTGTGGGGGGGCAGGTCATGCGCGCAACCCGTGGCAAAGCCGACCCAAAATTAACGCGTGAGATTCTGGTGGAGCTGTTGAAAAACTAATCACTTTCCATTTTCAAAAATTAAAAAGGCTTATTGCACCATCACAATAAGCCTTTTTAATACACGATTGTTAGGGGACGTTTAATTTTTTTTAACTGCATATCCACCAAACCACCATCCAGGTCATCCAGACGCATGAAGCTACAATCATTCAAATTGAGCACATAATTCTCGTAAGTGCCTGAAAAATAGGATATTGAGAGCGCGATATGCGTATCATCCAGCCATATGTGTTTGACAACGTGGGCATCATCCAGGATTAAACGCTCCGTCTCGCCATCCAAACTCACCAAATATAAGCTTGAGTTGTCCACGCCACGGTAACTCAACCATTTCCCGTCGGGCGAGATCTGCGGGTCAAGGAATTTAATTGTGCCGTTTTGAATGGTGAAAAGTTCTTTAGTTTCATCGCTTTCAATGTCATAAGCCATCACCTTCCACGAAGAACTGTTAAACCAGGGAAGTGTGAAGTAAATCGTGCGGCTGTCGGGAGACCATCCTGCAATCATGGCGTAACCCAGTTCGCTGATGGTGTTAGCTTCAGTTCCATCTACTTTGGCGAAAGCAGGCATGTTGAACACAGCACCGTCTCCCCGGAGATAGGCAATATAGTTGCCATCGGGTGACCATTTGCTGTCATTAGCGATGATACCAGCGAGTATCTGTTTTTGATTATCGCTTAGGTTTTGCAAAGTGGAACCTTCCAAACCTTTTGGGAAGAGTACTTGTGTACTGTCCGGGCTTATGGAGCCCCAAACCGCATTATCTGAAAGGACCAGTCCTTCTGTCGCTTGAGAGTTACGATAAATTAGCTCATATTTGACCGGATCACCACTTATTTGGCGATAGAGGGCGATGTAAGCCTGGTCAAATACTGGGATATTGCTTTGTGAGCTGTCTATGGCTAATGATGGGCAGGTGTGCGTTGCCATTTCAGGATAGGGCGCGTGAGGTGTGGCAGGTTGCCAAACACTGCTGAAGTCCACTGCGTCTTGAGCGAAAACTGGGTCGGTGAAAAGGATTTCAACAATCCCTTTGGGCGTTGTCTCAAACACAAAGCTTCTTTCAAAAGACATAGAGCTATCAGAGGCATCCGAATGGCCACCACCGCCACCACCAGAAACCTGTAAATCAGGGAATTGAATATCAAGGTCAATTAGCCCATTCGTCGCGGTAAAGAAAAGCTTTAAGCGGTTTTGCGACAGATATTGCACCTTATTTATGGTAATTTGAGCTGTACCAAGGCTAAGTGTCTGCTGGAATTCCCATACCTGGTCATTTTGCGGATTTGCGCCGAGATCAACCATGAAATGGATGGGTTCAAACATATTTTGGTCTGCCTTTGGTAGCACACTAAAGCTGACGTTTAATGGGAAGCTAAGCCCTTCGCTGTCGAATTCAAAGCCCCATGCATAAAACTGGTGTTCAGCAGGGATGTTTTGCATCAGATCGCTGGCTTGTTGGCTGAGCCTGGTCTGAACTTCCTTGCCGTTTGAATCGATTAGTTTGGGATTCATCGGGCCAAGCGCGATATTTAGATCTGTCTCGACCCAGCCGGTCATGATGTAACCTTTGGGTGTCTCGACCACTGTATGAATGTGCAAGGCAGACGAGTCATCAATAGCTTCACCGAATGTTTGATCCGATTGTCTGTAAACTTGAGGTTCTGGGAGTAATACAGGCATGGTCACTAAATCATCAGCAGTTTTGAGCGTAAAGGGAATTTGCCAGTTGGAAGGGGGTTTTGGCGGAGTCTGTGCCCGGGATACACGCTAGATGGAGCACAACTTGGTTGATTTCCTTAGGTACCGCTTCATAATAGCCATTTGCAAACGCAAGGTTGGTGCCGTTGGGAAGTTTCAAGTTTGGTTCAAAATGGCAGCCTGGGTCGCTTTCCTGGGCTGGAAAATGCTGGTTGGTGAGACCAAAAACCTGATAATTCACATAGGTTTTATCGGAGCTCGCCACAGCTTCTGAAACTTCCACGGTGATGCCGTCCAAAGTCTGAGAAGCGGGTTCTGCCAGCACGCGCAAGGAGGAAGCATCATCAGACACCAAACCTATACCTGGGAGAAAACCTAACCAGGATTGAATTTGTGCCAGCACTTTTTGTGGACCAAGGGCAAAAACAACGATGACTAATGCGGCAAGAGTCGCAAATGCATATGCCATGCGCGGGGGGGTACCTGAACCTGACGACGTGGTGTTATTTTCTGTGCGTGAACCTTGGCTCGCAATGTTCGGGCCAGCCTTTCTTCGAATTCAGGCGAAGGTTCGGGTAACGCGAAAGAAGACTGGATTTTTCTTCAAATTGTTGTGTTTTCATTGTCTTACTCCACCTGGGCTTGAAGGCGCTCCAGGAGCCGATAATAAGATTTTTTTTAACATTGTTTTCATTGCTTTTTAGCAGGATGGCGATATCTTTGAAGGTCAGCCCCCCCGCAACCAGTTTGAGGCGCAGTAATTCCTGTTCCGCGGGTTTAAGTCTGGCAAAAAGCTGTTCCAAGAGAATTCGTTGGTCTTGCTTGTTGTTATTTCCTGCTTCTTCCTGCAAGGGGGGGTGTGTCGCAATGATTTCATCAAGTTCAAGCATCGGTTGACGCTTGAGCTTACGAAAATGGTCATTCGCCTTATTACGGGCGATAGTAAACAGCCATGGCTTGAATTTATCAGGCGATTTGAGACGGTCGAGCGATTCAAACGCGCTGATAAAAGTTTGGGAGCATAGGTCCTCAGCCAGGTGAATATCTTGCACACGACTATATAGGTATTGAAAGAGGGGGGGTCGCAGATTTTCACGATAAAGCTGGTCAAATGACTGCTCTAAATCAAGTGGATGGTTGCTTTTCATCTGTTCACCTATAACTGAACCTTCGCTCTAATTGTATCTTTCATAGATATCCTTCAACACTTTTAATTTGTAGCTACATTAATAAGTCGCTGCAAAGGCTGAAATAGTGACAATCCATTAAAAGAAAAACCCCCCATTCAGTCAAGTGGGGGGGTTTTAAGTTTTGGAAAAAGCTTGTTTAGCCCAAGGCGCCGGCGTTTGCCCATCCGTATTCTGAGGTCACTTGATGGCGTTCCAGATAGGCTTTGGTAATCTCGGGGGGGAACATGGCATAGCTGATGACAGATTCATCAGACGGGTGCAGATGTTCAATTTCTTTGCGCGCTTTGGGTAAGCGGGGGGGTTCAAGCAAGTCTGCCGGTCGCTGGGTGATGGGCTTTTCGCCCTGCAAAATCTTGGCGGCAAATTCCGGGTTGATGGGTGCGGCAGGGCGTCCGTAATAACCACGCACGTAGTCCTGCATTTCGTTGGGGGGGATGATGGTGTTTCGGCTGCCGGACAAAATGTTGACCACGGCTTGCGCGCCAACGATTTGCGACATGGGCGTGACCAAAGGCGGGTAGCCGACTTCTGAACGCACACGTTCGACTTCTGCCAGGACGTCATCCAGGCGGTTTTCCGCGCCAACTTCTTTGAGCTGGGCAATCAGGTTCGAGAGCATTCCACCCGGCACCTGGTATTGCAAAATAAGCGGGTTGACCTGGTAGACTTTGTCATCAAAATCTTGGCACTCTGGAAGGTCTTGCGGACACCTTTGAAGTAAGAAGCAATCTTGACGAGTTTGTCACCGTCCAGGCCGGTGTCAAAATTCATCTCCGAAAGCACAATGTGCATGGTTTCGGTTGGGGGGGCTGGCTGGTGCCGTCGGACAGGGGGGGCGAAATGGCAGTGTCGATCATGTCCGCGCCGATTTGCACCGCGTCGAGATAGGTCATAGCGCCGGTGCCACTCGTGGCGTGGGTGTGCATATTGACGGGCAGTTTGGTTCGTTCTTTGATGGCGACCACGAGGTCAGCGGCGATTTCGGGGGTGAGAATGCCGGCCATGTCTTTGATGCAGATGGAATCCGCGCCCATTGACTCAAGGTCAACGGCGATTTTCGCGAAGTATTCAACGGTGTGGAAGGGGGGGCTGATGGTGTAGCAGATGGCGCCCTGGGCGTGACCACCGTATTTTTGATGGCTTTGAACGAGGTTTCGAGGTTGCGCAGGTCATTGAGCGCGTCGAAAAGGCGGATGATGTCCATGCCGTTGTCGATGGACCTGCCGATGAAGGCTTCAACGACGTCATCAGAATAGTGGGTGTAACCAAGGATGTTTTGCCCGCGCATCAGCATTTGCAGTTTGGTGTTTTTGACATATTTGCGGATGGTGCGCAGGCGGTCCCAGGGGTTTTCGTCAAGATGGCGCAGGCAGACGTCAAAGGTCGCGCCACCCCCCCAGGCTTCAAGAGCGTAGTAGCCGGCCTGGTCCATGGTTTCGAGAATGGGTAACATTTGTTCAGTCGTCATGCGCGTGGCAAACTGACTTTGATGGGCATCACGTAGTGCTGTTTCAATAATGTTTATTTTCTTCATAGGGTTTATCTCCAGGCTGGATTATACATGATGAACGTTGAAATCATGTTAGAAAGTCTTTAATCCTGATTAATGCTTGTTTGGGAGTGGGTGCCAGATGATATGGCTTGCGAGAATGCTTGTTTTTAAAGCGATATCGCTAAGTGATAATGACCATTTGCAAAGTGCAAATGCCGGAAAAATGTTGACATAATGTCAGTTTTGACTAAAATAGAACTTACGCGGGCGTCGCCAAGTGGTAAGGCATTAGCCTTCCAAGCTAACATTCGTCGGTTCGAATCCGATCGCCCGCTTTTTTTCTTTTAAACGAAAAGAGCCAGTGCTTTCCACTGACTCTTTTGTTTTAATAGGTCGAACGCTCTTATTCAGGCCTAGTTATCTAAAACCAAGCGGGCTTATTTCACAAAAAAAACAATACTGCCAGGATGGCAATGACCACCAGCAACACGGCAAACCAAAACCATGCGAATTTGCGCACCGAGCTTTTGTCGCCTTTGTCCATCTCCAGTCTCAGTTTTGCTGTTCATTGGTGGCGGTGCGGGTACGTTCGTGGAGATCATCCAGATTGGTGTACAAGGGTTCCAGGCGCAAGGATTCGGGTCGCACATGGTCTACGTGCGCGCCAAGTTCTTCCAGCATGGTGGGCATTGATTTCTGCAGCTGAGCAATTTCTTCTTCTTTTTTTCTTGATGGATTGCTTGAGCTTGTTGATGTGGTCGTCAAGCGGGTTGAGGTCCTGACTCATCAGGATTTGCGTGCGGCTATAGTTTTTGCCGAGTTCATCCAGCTGGGTGTTGAGCGGGTTCAGGTCTGTTTCGATTTTGGCCATTTTCTCGTCAATGGCGGGTGTCTTTGAAGACACATCACTCAAGGCGCTGCTAAGCTGTTCCAGCCGGCTGTTAAGCGGGAAGATGAGCGCGCTTTTGTTGGGCGCGTCGGAGTTTTCGATTTCGATGATGTTGGTGCGGGCTTCTTTGATTTCGCGTTGAATGCGGGCGCGTTCCATGCTGAGCCCGGTAAACTCGGTATCCAGCGCTTTGTGTTGTTTGTTCAGTTCATTAACAGCAGCCTGGGCGGTCTCGCGTTCTTTATCGAGCGTGTTGAGTTGTTCCTTGTACTTGCTTTCGATTTTCGCGCGGTCCTGGTTGAATTTTTCCAGTTCTTCCTTTAGGGAGCTGGCGTGCATTTCCATGCTGAGCACTTGCTGGTTGACGTTAACCAGTTTGTTGTAGGCGTCTTCATAGCCGGATTGCTAATCCTTGCTTCCCAGGTTTCTTTGCCCAGTTGGGCGTGCTGTTCGTTGATGGCGCGCGCCAGACTTTTGAGTTCGTTGTTGAATTTATTGTCCTGGGCGTTCCATTTTTGGTTTTGCAAAGACGCTTTTGCCCATTTTGACAGGCGTCCGGTGGCAATGAGCCAGATGACCCATGCCAAAAATGCCACACCCAGCACAACGGCGATGATGATGGCCAGTGTCGTGGGCGCGAAGTTTATTTGCGCGAGGGCAAGCGCGCCTGGTTTGTTCTGTAAATATAAGTGTTGAGATGGGTACATGGTCGTCTCCGTTCCTAATGGGGGGGCTGTTGGTTTTATTATACACGCCCAGGTCTGTATTCTTGAATTTTCAGTTGCTAATATTGACGTAAAAATCATATTATTTAGTCAGTTAGCGTGCTATAATTCTTGCTATCAGGATTAACATATTATGATTTACTTAGTTACCGGTGGTGCTGGTTTTC
>JMBX01000085.1_pt1 | contig 24249 bp, 46 predicted proteins | sample 616521 | NCBI WGS metagenome assembly JMBX01 (sample SAMN02727906, study PRJNA239997) | anaerobic digester metagenome | biome: anaerobic digester; isolation source: mesophilic anaerobic digester inoculated with municipal waste water sludge... | place: Germany: Bielefeld University, CeBiTec ...
TTTCATCTACAAATCTTTTAGCTTCTTTAGGATCTGTAAAAGTTGCATCCCTTTCACTTACTGTAATATCATCTTCTGTACCACCAATTTTACCTAATTCTGCCTCTACAGATACTCCTACTGCATGAGCCACTTCTATTACTTTTTTTAGTAATAGCTATATTATCCTCTAAGTCAAATCTAGAACCATCTATCATTACCGATGTAAATCCGTGTCTAATACAAAGCATCACTTGATCAAAATCTGTTCCATGATCTAAATGTACTGCTACAGGTACTTTTGCATTTCTAGCTGCTAATTTCCCCCCCAATTCCGCTATATATTCTACACCAGCATAGCTTAATCCTCCCTGACTTGCTTGAAGTATAACTGGAGAATTAGTTTCTTCTGCTGCCTCTATAATAGCTTGAACAATTTCCATATTATTTACATTAAATGCTCCTACAGCATAATTATTCTTATGGGCATCTTGTAAAATTTCCCTACCTGTTACTAACATTAAATTTCCTCCCTTATATAATTATTATTTATTTTAAGCATATATTACATGTATCATTCTTTTATATCTCTATTCTTTTCCATAATAGAATCAATACAAGAAATATTATGCTCCCTAAGAGATATTTTATCCTTTTTCATTAAAATACTCAAGTCTTCTTCTGTTTCAGCAAATATAATTTTTACACCTCTACAGCTCTTGCATTTTAACTCCAATCTATCGGAGAATAATTGTATCTGTACATCTGATCTGCCACAATCACAATTGATTTTCCCTCTGAATTTAAATAATATAATTGTTTCAATACCTTAGCAAATATTTTAAAATTATTAAAATATTTTTCACCATTGACTGCATTTTCACTTTTACCCATGGACATTTGATTTTCTAATATTATTTGATTGGCTTTTTTTTCTGAACCTAAGAAACACAATTTACTTCCATAAATACAGTGTAACATATTTTTTTTCTTTTAAAACATTTTTGAGACTCAATTCTATAAAATGTTTGTCTCCACAGCTAAAGCAGCCTATTTTTGCCTTATAGCTATTTCCTATTTTTGTATAGCTATATTAGTTTCCCCCCCACATTCACATTTGTATTCTATTTTATTGCCATCCATGAGATTAAATAAATTTAAATTATACTTTCTTAATCTACCACAGAGTCTACATCTAATTATTAGGGTTTTACACCCATTAATAAACATATTATTTCCCTCCTTGGTAGACTAATTCTACATAAGTTTTAAAAGTCCTTCTTTTGTCGAAAAAATAAATTAAAAAAAGAAAAAAAGAGATCTTTCTGGCTAAAGATCTCTTTTAAAATTTTATCTTTTCTTTAATCCTAATATTTCTCTAGCTTCATCAGGAGTGGCAATTTCTCTTCCTAGTTCCTTCGCAATTCTTACTACTTTTTCTACTAATTCTCCATTAGACTTTGCCAATACTCCCCCCCTAGATAAATAGACATTGTCTTCAAAGCCTACTCTTACATGGCCACCCATGGCGATTCCCATGACTGCCATTGGCATTTCATGTCTTCCTACACCTGCTACTGTCCAAGTAGAACCTGCTGGTATACTATCTACCATATAAGCTAAATCCCTAGCAGTTGCTGCCATCTGTACTCCTAATACAAAATCAAAATGCATTGGCTCTAGTATATAGCCTTCTTTAGCATATTTAATAGCATAGTCTACCATACCTTTGTCAAATACCTCTACCTCTGGCTTAACTCCCTTTCTATCATAATTTTACCAAAATTTTTAATAGTGTTTTCTGTATTTACAAAAATTTCGTCTCCACCAAAGTTTAGAGTTCCACAATCTAATGTAGCCATTTCAGGTAATAGTTCCACAGGTTGTAGCCTTTCTTCATCACTCATACCTACTGCCCCCCCACCTGTTGATGGTTGAATTATTACATCTGGGCATCTTTTCTTTATTTCTTCTATACATAGTCTAAATCTTTCTTTGTCTTGAGTTGGCGTACCATCGTCTTCTCTCACATGTAAATGTATAATACTGGCACCAGCCTTATAGGCTGCTTCTGCTTCTCTGCCTATTTCTTCTACTGTATAAGGTACAGCTGGATTGTGTTCTTTAGTTACTTCAGCGCCACATATGGCAGCTGTAATAATTAATTTATCCATTATATTCCCCCCCTTATTTTCTCTTCTTATCCTTTGGTACTACACAAGTTCCTTCTGCTCTGCAAACTACTACAGGTTCTTCTAATACATCACAGGCGGAATCGTTTACATCTGGTCTTGGTACTATTACTTTTCTAGCTTCGAATTTCATTTTTCTTGAAGTGTTTCCTAATTTAGTGATTTCTCCTACAGCCTCTATAAACTCCCCCCCTGCATATACAGGAGCTAAGAATTCCACATTGTCATAGGCTACAAATAGCCCTTCGTCTCCATCGTTTCTAATAAGTAATTCTGTCGCCACATCTCCAAATAATTGAAGCATTTTAGCGCCATCTACTAAGTCTCCACCATAATGAGCATCTGCCGCACTCATTCTAACCCTAATCATAGCTTTATCCATTTTCATACCTCCATTATAAATATAGTCCTATTTATTATATCATAAGAATATAGTTTAGACTATATAAAGAGAATAGTTTGATATATTTGTATCAATCATAGATTCCTTATTGAAATTTTAATTATATTGTAACCATTTTTAGATATATATTATGATAAAATTAGTTTATCACATTAACTGGAGGTGAATAATTTTTGGATGAATTAATTGTACTTAATAATTTAAGAAAGGTTTATAGAATGGGAGAGGAAAAATCGTGGCCTTAGATAATATATCCCTTACCATAAATAGAGAAGAATTTGTCTGTTTACTAGGCACCTCTGGTTCAGGTAAATCCACTTTACTTAATATGATGGCAGGTTTGGAAAAACCCACTAAGGGAGAAATTATCATAGATAATAAGCATATCGAAAAGATGAATGAAAAACAATTGGCCAAATTCCGTCAAAAGAATGTAGGCTTTGTATTTCAATCCTATAATCTAATCCCTACCCTTTCAGCCTTAGAAAATGTTAGCCTTGGCCTGATTTTTCAAGGAGTGCCTAAGAAAAAAAAGAGATAAAATGGCCAAGGAAATGCTAAATAATGTAGGCCTTGGAGACAGACTCCATCACAAACCTTCAGAAATGAGTGGTGGACAGCAGCAGAGAGTAAGTATTGCTAGGGCCTTTGTCAATAAGCCTAAAATAGTCTTCGCCGATGAGCCTACAGGAAATTTAGATACTAAAACCACCATGGAAGTAATGGAACTAATTACAGAAATGGCTAGGGAAAATAAACAAACCCTAATTATAGTAACCCACGATGTAGAGATTTCTACTTTACAGATAGAATTGTCTACATTAGAGATGGAAATATAGAAAAAAAATAAAAGAGAATAGGGAGGTTAGTTAATAGATGAAGAAGTTTATCAGTATAGGACTTATATTAGTGATATTGTTTGGGCAGTTTGGTATGGTAGGATTGGCGGAAGAGGAGACGCCAGAGCCGGATGATACTGTTATAGTGGTGAGTAATGTAAAAACATATGAGGCGAAGAACGAAGATGAATCTAAAAACTTGATTAAAACTAAGGATAATTTTAAATTAAAAATAACACTAGAAGTAAAATTTGGGTATGGTGGTATAGAAAAGATAATTTATACGTTCAAATCGGAAATTCTAGTAGTTTTACACCAAGTAAAACTGGGTCCAAGGTGCAGGCTATCCCTAACAAAGATGAAAAAAACTTTTACTGCCACATTTGAAAACATGTACTACAACGGTGGCACAGATACTAAAATCCCAATTACCATTACTTATAAAAAAAGGTGGAAAAATGCTAACAACAGACGATTACATTAGCATCACTAACATTGAACCCTATAAAGAACCTGAAAAAGAAGAACCAAGGGACACCACCAAAAAAAAGTCCCAAACCTAGCCATAATAGGTCCCAAAACCATTACTGTAAATGCTGGAGATTCTACATATTTTCCCTTTACAGTTCAAAATACCAGTAATGAAGGTGCAGAAAATATTACAATTTCCGCCGAATTAGATGGGGGGGCATCCCCTATTACACTAGATGGCTCTGGTAGTGAAAATATTAGAGGCATATCCCCCCTAGTCGAGCTAGAGATGTGGATTTTAGAATAAGTGTAGACTCCAATGCAGAATCCAATACCTATCCTATAAAAATTAATTTTCACTTTTATAATTATAGTGGAGATCCTTTCACTGCTTCCGACACCATATATGTAAAAGTAGAAAATAAAATACCAGTCCTCTAATTACCATAGGAAAAGTAGAAACTACCCCCCCAAGTATAGCGGAGCCTGGTAAATCTACAAATGTGAAACTCCAATTAAAAAAATACAGGAACTCTAGAAGCCAAGGATGTAAAAATATCTTTAAATAACTTAAGTAACGAAACCTTCACCTTAGCATCTGGCACCAATACCCAATATATTAAGAGTTTATCTGGTGGTAGCACTGAAATCATATATTTTGAAATAACTCCATCGGAAAAATTAGCAGGTGGAAATCATGATTTAGAATTAGGCTTAAGCTATAAAGACAGCAAGGGAAATCCCCACGAAGATAGTAGCAAATTCTTTGTAAATATAGCCTCCAATAAGGGGGGGAAGAATTCCAATTTAATTATGGAAAATCTTAGATACCCTGAAGGTGCTGTAGGACAAAATCAAACTGTTACTGTAGGTTTTAGCCTTAAAATGTAGGCAAAGTCGATGCCAAAAATATTAAGGTTATGGTGGAAAGTTCTGATTTAAGTGGTGTAGTACCTAAAACTGTCAGTACAAAAAAAGATAAATTCCCTAGAACCAGGCAAATCTGAAAATCTTAGTTTTGCATTTCTAACAGGTAAAGAAGCAGAAACTAGAAATTATCCTATTAATATTACTGTAGAATATGAAGACGATTTAATTGCAACAGGTGAAAAACATACCATAACCCAATTTGTAGGCGTATTTGTAGTAAAACCTGGAGAGGATATTAAAACTACTCCAAGGCTAATAATAGACAGATATAATTTCGAGCCTAATTTAGTAAAGGCTGGTGAAAATTTCACTATGAATTTGTCCTTCTTCAATACTAATAGTCAGAAAACCGTTAGGAATATTAAAATATTTTTAGCCTCAGATGAAAAATCGGACCCAGAAAATCCTAGTGCTGGTAGCAATATTTTCACTCCTGTAGATAGTAGCAATACTTTCTATATAGATAGTATCCCTCCAAAGGGGGGGAAGGTGGAAAAAAACCATAGTATTATCCACAGTACCAGATGCATTGGCTAAAACCTATACTATTACTGCCAATTTTATATATGAGGATTCTGATGGAGAACAGTATGAAGATACTGAATTAATAGGCATTCCCGTTATACAACAATCCAAAATAGAAATTGGAGAAATTCTAACACCTCCAGAGACCTACGTGGGAGAGCCTACTCCTATTTCTGTAGAATTCTACAATACGGGAAAAGTTACATTATATAATATGATGGTTAAATTAGAAGGAGATTTCCCTATGGAAAATGCCAGTTATTATGTTGGGAATTTCGAATCTGGCAATACAGAGTTTTTTTGAAGGTCTGGTAATTCCAGAAGAACCAGGTGAATTGACAGGAGCTATAGTATTTACCTATGAGGACTCCACTGGAGAAATGATAGAAGAGCGACAGGAATTTACCCTAAATGTAGTGGAAATGGTTATGGATGAATTCCCAGAAGATATACCACCTATGGATGAACCAAAGGGAATTAAGAAATTATTAAAAAGTAAAGTTTTTTTGGATTATTTTAGTCTTAATAGCAGCAGGCGGTGGTGGATTTGTATACTACAAAAAGAAAAAAAAGAGAAAGGTATGGCTTTAGATGAATAGACGTGATTTAATTAATATGGGATTAAAAAAATCTATGGCGTAGAAAACTCAGGACCTTTTTAACCGTATTGGGTGTAATTATTGGAACCACCTCTATAATAGTAATGCTCTCTCTAGGTTTTGGAATGCAGGAGGCCTATACAGGGCAAATATCTCGAATGGGCTCCCTAACCACTATAAACGTCCACAAAAGCTATGACGACTTTGGTGGCGCCCCTGGTGGCAGATCAAAAACAGCAGAATTAAATGATAAAACAATACAGGATTTCAAACATATTGATGGAGTAATGGGTGTTACCCCAGTTGTACAAACCTATGGTGTTATTCTTAATGGAAGATATGTAGCTGATTGCCCCATTAAGGGAATAGACCCTGCCTCTATGGAACTTTTTGAATTTAATATAAAAGAAGGTAGACTATTAGAACAGGGAGACGGCCTCCATGTGGTCTTTGGCGGCTCTATGGAACATCAATTTTATGACTTGAAGGCCATGCAAAGAGGTCGATGGGTGGAACCAAAGGTGGACCTAATGAAAGACAGGATGACCCTTGTGGCAGATGATTCCTATGCTTATAGGGGGGGATCTGGTTTTTCTGACGGTGGAAAAAAAGTCAATTACAAAGAATACAAAATTAAAACTGCTGGAATTCTAGAAGAAGGCGATTGGGACACAGACTGGGGGGGTATTTATATGCCCCTAGAAACTGTAGAACAAATTATAAAGGATAAACAAAAAGCAGAAAACCAAAGGCCAGAGCCGGGAAAATCTGCTAGAAAAACCTACGAACATGTAATGGTAAAGGTAGATGATATGAAGAATGTAGCCAATATCCAAGAAAATATTAAATCTATGGGTTTTAATGCCTATAGTTTAAATGAATGGTTAGATGAAATGAAAAAAAACTGCAGGCATAATGCAAGCAGTTCTAGGAGGCATAGGAGCTGTATCCTTATTAGTAGCAGCCATAGGAATAACTAATACTATGGTTATGAGTATATACGAGAGAACTAAGGAAATAGGCGTAATGAAAGTTATAGGCGCCTCCTTAAGAGATATAAAAAGGCTATTTTGTTCGAATCTGCCATAATAGGATTATTGGGAGGCATTATAGGAGTAATTTTTAGTGAAATACTTTCCTTCCTAATTAATAAATTTGGAGGAAATTTCTTAGACTTTTTAGGCCCAGGGGGGGAAGGCACCAAAATAAGCATTATCCCCCTTATGGCTAGTCCTTGCATCCATGGCCTTTTCAGCCCTAATAGGCGTAATATCTGGATATTATCCAGCAAAACGTGCCATGAATTTATCAGCACTAGAGGCTATAAGAACAGAATGATACAGCGGGGGGAACGGTTCTCTCAAGATCCTTCGGCCCTGCACACCCATGGAATAGGCAGAGGAAGCTTACGCTCAGGATGACAAAAAGGGCGACCATAGATCGCCCTTTTTTTATTATTTATTTTCTTTACATGCCCTAATAAAATTTTTAAACACTGGATGAGCCTTTGTTGGCCTAGATTTAAATTCTGGGTGGAATTGACAGCCTATAAACCAGGGATGCCCCTCTAATTCTATGATTTCTACCAGTCTCTCATCTGGAGATATTCCTGTCATTAGGAGCCCCCCCTTTTCTTCTAATCTATTTCTATATCTATTATTTAATTCATATCTATGTCTATGTCTTTCATAGATTAATTCTTCTCCGTATATTTCCATAGCCTTAGAGTCTTTTCTTAATTTACAAGGATGTATTCCCAATCTCATATCTGCTCCAAAGGCATCTAAATCCTTTTGCTCTGGTTTTAAATCTATTACTGGATCTGGTGTATTTGGGTTTATTTCTGAACTATGAGCATTTTTTTAATCCTAGTACATTTCTAGAAAACTCCACTACAGCCAATTGCATTCCTAAGCATAGTCCAAGAAATGGTATATTATTTTCCCTGGCATATTTTATAGCTGCAATTTTCCCATCTACACCTCTGTCCCCCCCAAAACCACCAGGTACCAAAATGCCATCTACATCCTTAAGTATTTCTGCTGTATTGCCTTCATTAATTTCCTCTGCATGGACCCATTTTATATTTACATCTACATCATTATATATGCCTCCATGACTTAGGGATTCTGCCACAGATAAATAGGCATCCTTCAATTCTATATATTTCCCCCCCACTAAAGCTACAGTTACTTCTTCTTTTGGTGCCTTGATTTTCTCCACCATATTAGTCCATTCTGTTAAATCCAATTCATCACATTCTAATTGTAAATGGTCTATAACCAATTGGGGCAATCCCTCTTCTTCTAACATTATGGGAATCTCATATATAGTATCAGCATCTCTGTTTTCAATTACTGCTCTAGTATCTAAGTCGCAAAATAATGCAATTTTATCCTTTAAGTCCTGAGATAATGGCATTTCTGTTCTACAAATCAATACATCCGGCTGAATACCAATGCTTCGAAGTTCCTTTACACTGTGCTGAGTGGGCTTAGTTTTCAATTCCCCAGCCTTAGATAAATATGGAACTAGTGTTACATGAATATACATTACATTTTCTTTCCCCCACATCATTTTTAATCTGCCTAATTGCCTCTAAAATGGTAAGGATTCGATATCCCCCCCTACAGTTCCACCTATTTCTGTAATTACCACATCTACTTCTTTATCCTTAGTAGCCCTTTTAATTCTATCCTTTATTTCATTGGTAATATGGGGAATTACCTGTACGGTTCTCCCATCATATACTCCTTGTCTTTCCTTATTTAACACCGACCAATAGACTTTTCCCGTAGTTACATTGCTATTCTTATTTAAATTAATGTCGATAAATCTTTCATAATGGCCTAAGTCTAAATCCGTCTCTGCACCATCGTCTGTGACAAAAACTTCCCCCCCATGTTGATAAGGACTCATAGTTCCCGGATCCACATTTATATAGGGATCAAATTTTTGTATTGTTACTTCCAAACCTCTGCTCTTTAGTAATTGCCCTAAACTAGCAGCAGTAATCCCCTTCCCCCCCAAGGAAGACACTACTCCTCCTGTAACAAATATATATTTTGTAGGCATTGTTCCGACCTCCTCTTTTTATTTACAATAACTATATTATTTTATCTCAGAGACTCTACTATGTCAATTATACCAAATTAAATTTGTATTAATAATGTAATGATAATGTAATATATTATACCCCCCATATATAGTATATAATTAAATTAAAAGCCAATGGAAAGGAATTTTAATATGAAAAAAAAGTCTATCCATATTTTTGATTTTTTATTCTAACTTTATATACATTTTCAACTAGTCTGGCTGTAGAAAATAAAGACTATGAACAAGCCGCCCTAATGCTAAAAGAAGCAGGCGTACTGCAAGAATTAAGGCTTGATGAAAATCTTAAAAGACAAGATATGGTAATAATCATATCTAGACTCTATAAAGAAGAGGAAAATGCCAAAAATTATAAGGGAAAACATGGTTTTGAGGATATTAATGATAAAACTTATGATCCTATATAGCCTGGGCTGTAAATAAAGGTTTAATAGAAGGCTTTTCTCCAAATAAATTTGGCTTTAATGAAAATGTACGAATTCAAGAATTTCAAACTATAATACTACGAGCCTTGGATTACAAGGAAGAAGCTGGTAATTGGTCCAAGGTTCCAGACATTTATGAAAGTCTAGAACTAATGAAAGGAATATCTGCAAATCCTAAAGATGCAATTAGTCGAGGATTAATGGCTAAAATGACTGTAAATGCATTGGAACATACTCTAAAGGGGGGTAGCCTAACTTTGGCTCAAAAACTAGATATTCATATATCTGCCCCCCCTCTTTTGGTAGAGGGAGATGCAATAATAGAAAAAGCACCTTTAAATACGAGGGAAATGCCCCCCCCAATATTCAATCCCTAAAATTGGGTTTAAAATTAGTTTCTGAAAAAGATAAAGAAGAAAAAAAATTATGATATAAAATTAAATCCTGAGGGAAATTTTACAATAGAAATCCCAAATTTAAAACCGGGAAAATATGAATATAGATTTATAAGCGAAGACAAGAGTACCAATATAGAAACTTTTAACATTATCTCCCCTAATATAGATAAGATGTAGAAATTAGGTATTATTTCTACATCTTATCTATATCTTTTAATAATCCTAAATAAATTTTCATCACTTCTATAAAATTCTCATAGGTGAAATCATGACCAAATAATAAATATTCATATACAATGCCTCTACCCATATCATCTAATATACGAGCCAACTCTATATCAGAAATATTCCCAATATCTAAATCCTTAGATATTATCTCTCTGTAAATATTCATTAACCTGCTCCTTCTATATAGATATTTCCAATTTGTGCTAAGACTTGTATTTATAATATTACATATTTACAGATTTTTCAACATTATTTGATATTGTTTTTGAAAAGTGGAAATAAATTAAAGATAATCTAGGTCTGTAAAATCCACAGACCTAGATTATAATTTTCTTTAACTAAATAATAATTTCTGATAACCCCGTTATTTCACTATCTTTGCCCGTATGTCTTAAACCTTCCCGCCATAATATCCATTTCTTCATCTGACAATATTATGGGCTCTCCTATAGACCTAGATCTATAGTATAATTCTGCACAATATTCTATTTCCTCCGTGATATTGAAAGCATTGGCCAAATCCTTAGCCCCTGCCAAGAGCCCATGGTTTGCCAACAACACAGCCTTCCTATCTTTCATCGCCTTAAAAGCATTATGGGCTAATTCTTCTGTTCCAAAGGTTGCATATTCTGCACATCTAACATTCTTTCCAGCTAAAGCAATCATGTAGTGTACTGCCGGTAATTCCCATCCCAAACAAGCTATTGTCGTTGCAAACATTGTGTGAGTATGGATTATAGCATCTATATCTTGTCTCTGTTCATAAAATATTTTATGCATACCAAATTCTGAAGAGGGTGTTCTATGTCCCTCCACTATTTCCCCCATTTAAATCCATTACTACTATATCTTCTAATTGAGTTTCAAAATAATCTATTCCACTCGGTGTAATAGCCATTAATTTTTCTTCACGATTAAATATGCTTAGATTGCCACCTGTTCCCTTTGTTAATCCACTAGTAATTAGTTTTTTTACCATATTCTACAAGTTGTTTTCTTTCTTCTTTCATTATCATATGTTTTCACCTACCTGTTAAATAATTCTTTTATACTTTTATCATAAGGTGCCCTTGCTATCCCTTTTTCTGTAATAATTCCAGTTATTAATTCATTTGGAGTAACATCAAAAGCTGGATTATATACTTTCACATTAGAAGGTGCTGTTTGGTTTCCAAATCCATGGATAATCTCCTTTGGTTCTCTTTCTTCAATGGGAATTTCCTTTCCAGTTAGTGTATTTAAATCAATAGTTGATAAGGGCCCAGCAATGTAAAATGGTATATTATGTGCCTTTGCTAATAATGCTACACTATAGGTACCGATTTTATTTGCAGTATCTCCATTAGCTGCAACTCTGTCACACCCAACTATAACTGCATCAATCTTCCCCCCCTCAGCCATTACCATAGCAGCCATATTATCAGTTATAAGAGTTACATCAACACCTGCTTCCATAAGTTCAAAAGCTGTTAACCTAGAACCTTGTAATAAGGGCCTTGTCTCATCAGCATATACATTTATATTCATTCCCTTTTCCTTGGCTACATAAATAGGAGCTAAAGCTGTTCCATATTTGGCTGTGGCCAATCTTCCTGCATTACAATGGGTTAGCACAGTCATACCATCTTTTAATACTTCCATGCCATTTTCTCCTATCTTTCTGCATGTTTCTTCATCTTCTTTGTGTATTAATATGGCCTCTTTTTCTAAAGCAACTTTAATTTCATTCACTGTTAAATGTTTATTGGCCTGAACCACCTTGTCCATTCTTTCCAATGCCCAAAATAGATTTACAGCAGTAGGCCTAGAAGTAGCTAAATAATCTGAAGCCTTTTTAAATTCACTATAAAAACTACTTAAGTCTTCTGCTTCAATATCCTTTATACTAATATATAAGCCATATGCAGCGGCTATACCAATAGCTGGTGCACCTCTAACTTTAAGTTCTTTTATGGCATACCATGTATCCTTAATATTATCAATTTCAATTACTACCAATTCAGTAGGTAATTTTGTCTGATCAATTAAATACATAATACCATTTTCATATCTAATTGTATCTATCATATAATCCCTCCTCGTATCATTCCTATAATATTTTAAATTAAATTAAAAATATTATATATTATAATCCACCTTTGTCCATCTTGCATTATTATTTGCACTTTCAAGTATGGCATTACAAACCATGGAGTTTATATACCCATCCTTAAAGGTTGGATATGTTGGTATATGATTGCCTCCTGAAATGATATCTTGGTAAACTTCAATAAAAAAGTTCTTAAATGTATCTATAAAGCCTCCTCCAAATGCATTTGTGTCAGTATTAATTCCTGTTGATATACCTGCACTATTTACATTATATGGATCTTCTGTATTCCACCAAATACTCTGTTTTGAGCTTGATATTTCTATGGATAGTTTATTATTTCTTCCATGAGATACCTCTGAAAGTAGCATACTTCCTATGGCCCCGTTACTAAAACGTAAAGAAACAACTGCACAATCATCAGTATCAATAAAAATTTCCTGTGAATCATCTACCTTTGATTCATACATCATATTATCTTTTAAATATCTGATACTATTAAACTTTCCAAAGTTTGCACTTACTTCCACTATTTCTAAATTTGTAAGATATCTAGACAAATCTATCCAGTGAGATCCGATCTCTGAAGTAGCCCTCATCGGACCTGCTAAATCTTCTTTATATCTCCAAGAATAGTTAGTTGGCAATACATGGAACTCTTGTAGGTAGCTACCGTGAATAAAATTTATATTCCCAAAGTCCTGCAAGTTAACAATATTCTTAATCCTCCCACAAGCTTCATGAAATCTAACATTAAAATTTACTGCATTTATAAGGGACTTTTTAGTCGCCATATTCATCAAATCTTTTGCTTCCTTTGGACTTATTGTTAATGGTTTCTCGCATATTACATGTTTTCCCTTGTTCAGTACATCTTTAACCATTTGATAATGTAATGTGGGAGGAGTACATATATGCACTACGTCTATATCATGTTTCAAAGCATCATTAAAATCTATGCTTGCATTTCTAATTCCATATTTATTTGTAAACTTCTTAGTTTTTGATATATCAGTTCCAATTGCAACTACCACTTCATGTCCTAAACCTTGTAATGCCTGTACATGAATTTCTGCTATAGAACCGGCACCAACAATGGCTACTTTCAATTTGACTACCCCCCCTCAAATTATTCAATTATTATTCTCTCAGTCGCCTTTTAAAAACTTACATAATAGCTAATATGTTGGCTTAATTAATGAATTATACATTTCCAATTAAGCCAACATATTTAACATTGAAAGGAGTCCCAAAATTAAACATTATTTTTTTAAAATCCAGCTTATTTTATCAATAGAATCAACCCATTTATATTTGACTAGTCCTAGCTACTATTAATTCTTTTGCTTCAGGGTATTGTTGTATAAGAAAATCTCTCTTACCATGTATATAGCCTGCATCGGTGTATCCAGGTGTCATTGTAGTTCCAAGTAATGCATAACTTCCTCCATCGACTAATTTTGTTCCCTGCCAAACACCAGCTGGAACCACGTATTGTAGCTTTTCACCTTTATCAATATTGTCACCTAACCTAGTTGTCTTAAAACTCCCATCTGGATAAAGCTCTAATATTTCAACACTATCACCTAAATAAAAATGGTACATTTCATCAGATGGGAGCTGATGCATATGTGAGAAAGATTTTTATCTAATAAATAATATATAGCTGTACTTAGTGGATTTTCATTACCAGCTTCCATTTTTATATAGGTTTGGCGATACAATCCTCCTTCTAAAGGTAATGGTTCTAATTTAAGGATATCAATTATTTCATTAATATTCACCAAATCTCCCCCCACTTTCTATCATCCTTTATACTTCTATCTTAATGATACTCTCCAACGCTATTGTAATTTCGTCTTCAATTGCTTTATCCATTTTCTCAGGATAATGATCAAAATCCTCAGCCCCTACAAATTCAAAACAAGGCCCATCAGCTGCTACAATGCAACCTGATTTCACATTGTTCAATGCAGCAATTACAAATAAAACTGCAGCTTCATTTTCCATGGCTAAAACTCCAGCATCTGCGAACACTTGATTATTTGAAGGCACTTGCCCTGGATAAAACACCCCGGATGTAGTTATAATACCTGTTTAACATTATCACTTATCTCCTCAGCAACCTCACTCATAGTAAGAACTACCTCAGGAGTAGCAAATGCTGGGTATGACATTGGAATTATTTGTGAGGAGATACCATCTTCACGACAAGCTGCCGATGCTATTATTAAAGTTCCTTGTCCCAAATCAGTCTGTAATACACCACATGTCCCTACCCTAATAATTACTTTGGCACCACCCAAAATCAAACCTTCAAAACTAACAGATGCGCCACCTCCGCCAACACCGTGTGATGACACTGTGACTGGAACTCCTTTATATGTTCCATTATATGTCCAATATTCCCTACTTTTTGAAACTACCTCAATATTATCAAGTCGACTAGCGATCTTCTCAGCACGTTTTGGGTCTCCGCAAGTTAAAACCCTCGGATGTATTTTATTATAAGGTATATCAATAATTGGTACCACTTTTTGCATAATACTTTCTCCTTTCAAAAATTATTTATAATTATTTTTAAATTATTTATCAAACATAGGCCTTTTTTTCCCTTTTCTTATAGGAATATATTACTAATGCAATGATGGTAACTATATAAGGAATTGTACTAACTAACTCCGTTGGAATGCCTAAATTCTGTGTTTCAGGATGACTTGCAAAAGCATCGGCAACTCCAAATAATAAGCATGCTAGCATAGTAATTTTAGGATTATTATTTCCTAATGCAGCCGCAGCAATTGCAATAAATCCCCCCTTCCTGCAATCATATCTTTTACAAAGTAAGATACATATCCCATTGACATATAAACACCACCCAATGCCGCAAATAATCCACTTATACCCAATGCTAAATATCTAATCTTTTCTACACTTATTCCAACTGATTCAAGTGCCTCTGGGCTCTCGCCACAGCTACGAATATGTGTACCCAATGCAGTTTTATAAAGAAATACCGAAAGTATTGGTATCGTAATAAAAGCAACATACGTTAAAATATTATGCCCCGAAACAATTTGTCCTATAATGGGTATATTATTGATTATTGGAATAGTTAATTGAGGTAAAGCACCACTATTTAGTGAAGATGATATACCTTTTTCTCCTACAACCAAGTAAAGTAAAAAAAATCGTTCCTCCTGCAGCCGAAAGATTAAAAGCTATGCCAGTTATAGTAGGATCTGTATCTAATCTTATGACAATAAAGCACAGTAACAATCCTAGGAAAATACCAACAATTATAGATACAATAAATCCTATAAGGACATTGGTTCCAGTTACAGCACTAATGATTACACCAATTAATGCACAAGTCAACATCATGCCTTCTATTCCTATATTACTAATCCCCGCAAAATCTGCAATCAAATAAGACATTGAGGCAAATAACAAAGGAGTAGTTACCCGAATTACAGAGAATAAAAAAACTGATAGATGTGATTACAGTTAAAACTTTCATTTTTTTATTCCCCCCCCTTCGGTTATTAAGTTTTCTGTTGCATGTTTTACAACCAACTTTTTCCTATAGCTTTCTAAAAAGCCAGAAGCTGCTATTAACACAATCATAATACCTTGGATTAATGCAACAACTTCATTTGGAACATCTGTAGTACGGCTCATAATATCAGAACCGATTCTCAAATATGCTAGTATAAAAGCGCCCATAGGTATATATTTCGGATTGTACTGAGCTATAATAGCTATGATAATACCATCCCATCCATATCCTGGTCTCCATTCCCAATTAAACCGTTGTTGTGATCCTAGTATATGTGCAGCTCCTCCAAGTCCAGCAATTGCACCACCCATAACCTGGGACATTAAGATTGCTTTCGTAGTATTTATTCCCGTATACTTAGAGAAATTGCTATTCTCTCCAGTCATACGAATAGCATAACCCCATTTTGTATGATATAAGAATAAATATACAGCAAACAACAATATTATTGCAATAATAAAGCCAATATGAACTTTTCCGATAATTCGAGGAAGAAGTGCAGTTTTAAAAACTTAAATGAAGTAACATGTGTAACTTTTGGATCCTTCATAAATGTTTTTAGAATAAAATCGCCAATGTAAAATACTATATAATTTAACATCAAAGAGGAAACAACTTCACTTGCCCCCAAATTTTAATTTCATAAAAGCTGGTATAAATGCAATAACACTAGCAGCCAACATTCCTGCAACTATACCAGCTATACTATGAAATCCTGAAGTCATAGGTATTAGAGTAGCAAATATTGCAGCTACAAAGCCACCAGTATAAAACATACCTTCTGTTGAAAGATTGTATATTTTCGTTTGAAACATCAATGAAACGGCGAGTCCTGTAAATAGCAACGGTGTCATCAATTCTACAACATTTCCAAAATATCGAACCGTAGTCATTGGACATATAAGGAAATTATATATCGCAGTTGCAGGTTCTTTACTCACCAACATAATAATTATTACAGCTGTAACTATTGCAATTGTAATAGCTACGAAAGTACGTATTAAATTAAAGTTAGGTATTCTTTTAGCATTCTTTTTCAAAACAAACCAACCCCCCACTTCTTCATCTGATTGAATTTTTACACCTAACATATAGTATCCTAGTTCTTCTTCACTCAAATCATCAGTATCAGGAAATAAGCTGATATTGCACCTTGGCACATTACAATAATACTATCAGCAAGCTCTAATATTTCATTTAAATCGGCAGAAATTAATAGCACAGCACATCCTTCATCTCGGACGTCAATAATCTTTTATGAATAGATTCGACAGCTCCAACATCTACACCTCTAGTTGGTTGCTCTGCTATTAGCACCTTGGGCTCGTTTGATAACTCACGGGCAACAACTACTTTCTGCATATTTCCACCTGACAACATTCCTACTTTTTGCAAACTATTACTACATCTAATATCATATTCTTGAATGCCTTTTTCTACTATCTTATTTATTGCATTTTTATTAGTAAATACAGTTGAATTAATTTCTTTAGAATCATAAATATTTGAAATTAAATTTTCTCTGATACTAACCTCGCTAGCAACACCATATTTGATTCGATCTTCAGGTATATAACTTAGGCCTAGCTCTCGAATCGCTTTTACAGATAATCCTTCAATTGATTCGTCACACAATATTATTTCCCCCCCATTATCTCTTGTCATATTTCGCATCCCTGTGATTAATTCTACAATTTCTGATTGTCCACTTCCTTCAACACCAGCAACCCCCCCTAATATCTCACCCGATCGGACACCAAAAGATATATTCTTCAATGCCTGTTGTCCTGACTCATTGATTGCCGAAAGGTTTTTTTACAGAAAGTCGCACTTCTTTTGGTTGGGCTTTGTTTTTATTAACATCTAAAATAATATCTCTTCCAACCATTAGCCTTGAAATATCGTGGGTTGTCAGCGTTTCAGTGTTATAGGTTCCCATGCACTTTCCTTGCCTTAAAATAGTAATGCGTTGGCATATTTGTTTAATTTCATTTAGCTTATGGGAAATAAAAATAATGGTAATTCCATTTTCTTTAAGTTTGTTTAGCTGTTCAAATAGTTCAATTGTTTCTTGGGGGGGTGTTAGCACTGCTGTAGGCTCATCAAGTATTAATAGTTCAACATTACGATATAAAGCTTTTAAAATTTCTATTTTTTTGTTTTTTTCCTACTGAAAGCTCTTCCACTTTAGCTCTTGGATCAATACCGAAATTAAATTTTTTTCGATAGTTCATCTGTTATTTCTTCGGCCTTTTCTTTGTCTACAAAAAAACCTTTTTTTGGTTCCATTCCTAAAACAATGTTTTCAGCAACACTTAGTGAAGGGACTAATTTAAAATGTTGGTGTACCATCCCAATACCAAGTTTAATAGCATCGTTAGTTGAATTAATAATAACTTCTTCACCTTTATATTCAATTATTCCCCCCCTATCAGCTTGTTCAATTCCAAATAATATTTTCATTAATGTAGACTTCCCAGCACCATTTTCTCCCATAAGGCATGTATTTCGCCCTCCTTGACAGAAAAGTTCACTCCTTGATTAGCTAGGACTCCATTACCATATACTTTAGTAATATCCTTCATATATAATAAATCATCATATTTAACCATTATGCCACCTCAACTCAATTATGGCTTCACCCGTTTTTTTAATCTCAGATACTTCATCATCTGACATATCAAAAGCACTGTCTATTTTAATTTCTCCGACTGCAATTTTATCAGTAATCTCTTCCATTGTTTCTCTTATATCTGTAGGTACATTATTTTGATACCATTCATTATCTGCCAATTCAATACATTTTTCAGCTACACCATATGATTTGCAAGTGCCAAATTCCAAAGTTCCATTTATATATTCTTCTATTGCCATCTTAATTGAAATGTCAACTCTTTTCATAACTGAAGATAAAATTGCATTTGCTTTTTCTTCGTCATTTGCAAATAAAGCCGATTGATCTGAATCTGTACCTATCGCATAGGCACCTTTTTCCTTAGCTGCATCTAGCACACCCATACCTGCACCACCTGCAGCTTGTATAACAACATCTGCACCTGAATTATATAATGCAATGCCTATCTCTTTACCCTTAGCCGCATCTGTAAAACTATTCATGTAACCTACGCCAACCTTAATATCAGGATTAACTGATGATGCTCCTTGAATATAACCTACAAGCCAATCGTTAATAAGAGGAATATCAAAACCACCTGCAAAACCAATAATATTATTATCATTTGATTTTGGTAGGTCCTCTGAAGATGATACCAATCCAGCAAGTGCCCCAGCTAAATAACCACCTTCATAGGAACGATATGTCATACAATATATATTAGAGTTCTGGCCATCATCATATTCAACAGTTTCATCAAAAAGTATAAACTTTTGTTCTGGATATTCTTCTGGCAACTTCCTGAAGTGGTTGAGATATATTTATTCCACCCGTAATAATAATATCCCACCCTTCGTCTATTACATCTTCAAGTATGGCTGTAAATTTTGTATTATCAGTTCCCATTTCTATAACCTTTGTTACTACACCAAATTCATCTTCAATTAATTCTAAACCAGCATTTGCAGAATCAAAAAAAAGACTTGTCCCCCCCTAATGTACCAGGTATCAATAATATTACTTTTAAATCATCAGTTTCACTTGATTTTGGGGAATTTGCTGCACAACCTGTTAAAAGACTCAACAATACAACTAAAGAAATCATAGATATTAATGTCTTTTTCATTTTACTTTCCTCCTTAATATTTTATTGTTTATAACACAACTTCTCAATTAATCTAATTCTGTTATTAATTCATCAACAGTAACCACATCGCCAATAACATAATCTATATTTTTTTAGAAATGTTTCATGTAATTCTATGCTTGTACCCGCTACTCCATCTGAGAGTACTATCACACGCGTATCCCTTTGCATAGCATCTAATGCAGTAGCATATACACAAACGTTTGTAGCTGCTCCTGTAAGTATAAGTGTATTTCTGTTAAATGATTTCATTAATATTTCTAAATCTGTTAAATAGTACCCACTATACCTTCTTTTATAATTACATAATCATCACCCTCTGGTTTTAATTCATCTATAACTTCTACACCTCTGTTCCTTCCAAGCAATGTTGTGGTTCATTCCTTTCAAGTTCCAAACCATAATCTATTTTTTTGATATCTATGCATTTCTTGCGTGTAAAATACGGGTATAGAATTTTCTTTTGCCCATTTCTTAATTCGCTGAATTTTAGGAACTATTTCCCTGCCGCCTGGGCATTCAATTGGTGCTCCCTCAGCTATAAAATCATTTTGCATATCAATAATTATTAAAGCACAATCATCTTTGTTAACCCTGTGTAAATTATTTATAGACATTTTTTTACCTCCCCCCCATAATCCTTCCAACATTAAATAAAGTTATGGATGCTATCTCCAGTTGGATTTTTTTACTTGTCTGATATTATTATAACATTGACTAGTGATTACGACTAATATATAATTAACTATATAACTGATAGGTTTTTCCTATTATTTGGAGTGAATAAATATGAATTACAATATATTACGTTATGTATTAGCAGTTGCTGAAGAAAAAAACTTTACCCGGGCTGCCAAAAAGCTATATATTTCTCAACCTTCATTAAGCCAAATTATAAAAAGTGAGGAGGAAAAATTAGGGTTTCTATTATTCGATAGAAGTACATCTCCTATAGAGTTAACAGATGGGGGCCGCGAATATATATTATGGGCTCAGAACATACTCTCAATTCATGAGAAAATGAACAGGAGATTACAATGTTTCTCTAGTAATAAAGCACCTGTAATTCGCCTAGGTATTCTCCCAGAATGTAGCACTTTTATACTTGCAAGTCCATTAAAGCTTTTTCTTGAGAAAAATCCAGATGCTTTTGTGCAAATTAATGAACTAAGCAGTAATGATCTTCATGCTAGCCTTGAAAATAGGGAGTTAGATTTTATTATTGGGTTAACTCATACAGACACATATAAATATTGTAACGAGCCATTGTACAATGAAAATATAGTTATAGCAACATCATCTCAATATCCATTAATAAATGAAAATACAAGAGAAATAGATCTTGCTCAACTCTCTGATACACCTTTTGTTACAATGAATAAAAATCAATTCTTATTTAATTTAACACACGATCTTTGTAATAGGAATGGTTTTGTTCCTAAAACAGTTGTAGAATGTTATAATCTAGAGACTGCAATAAGTATGGTACAATTCGGTGTCGGTGTATCACTTATGCCTGATTTAATATGCAATATTATGGGTGGGCTAGATTATTTCAAATAAAAGATGAAACCCCCCTAAATCACAAATTTCTATAGTTTATGCTAAGGATATTTGTCTTGATAATAGCTCACAACAATTAATAAATCTAATTAAGAACAATATAAATGAAAATGCGGTAAATATGAATAAATAAATGTCTTTTTTTCTTCAAGTATAATGGACCTTTTAACTCGTATACAGATAGACTATGCTAAATACTTAGACTGATTTCAATATATTAGTGCCGAGCCTATATATTTGCTTAGTCTAGATATTAAAACTGAAACCAGAGGACCAAATACCTCTGGTTTCTATATATAAATTAGGGGGGGATATTAACTTTTTTTTATAAACTACTTTTCCATTTATTATAGTATATTGAACATTAGCATTAGTATCTAATGCAGGAATACCATCAAATATAACTAAATCTGCATCTTTTCCTTTTTCAATAGATCCTACTCTGTCATCTACACCTAATATTTTAGCAGGATTTATTGTAAGCATATTGATTACCCTTTCAATATCTCCACCAAATCTAATTACCTCTCCTGCTTGAATTATAATAGCATCAGGTTTAAGTATAGGGCCATCTGTCATTATTGCGCAAACTACGCCTTTTTTTTATCTAATTCTATAAGGCTAAATATATCTATTTTCCCACATTCTCCAGGAAGTAATAATACTCCTATAGGTCCATAAATAACTCCTTTTAAGTTTTTAGAACCTATAATGTCCTCATAAAAATCACTGGCTCCCCCCCAAGCGTGGTCTAATGTAAAGTCTATATGGAATTCTTCACAAATTCTAATAGTTGTTAGCATATCAAATTGTTCACAATGAACCTTTAAAGGTATTTCTTTTTTTAAGACTCTAGAAACATTTTCTAAGCCTTGATTAAATGGAGTATTCTTATCTTTTCTCTCTTTTCCATATATTCCTGAGCCTTAATAAAAGTCTCTCTTAATACATGAGCAATTCCCATTCTAGTCATAGGCATTTGATTTCTTTCACCATAAACGCCTTTAGGATTCCCACCAAGAGCTGCCTTTAAGGCTACAGGATTTTAATACACATATCCTCAATGCTATTTCCATGGGATTTACTGCACATACCATACCCCCCCCTATTACATTTCCACTTCCTGGGGCAATGGCAGATGTTGTAATTCCGCCTTCAATAGCCCTTTGAAACATGGGAGATTTAGTATCTACAGAATATATAGCTTCCACCTCTGGTGTGGCATTTTTAGTCATTTCATTTAGGTCTTGTTCTTCCATATCTGCTCCAAAACCACTTATATGACTATGGGCATCTACTATTCCAGGAATTACAACTAATCCTTCCCCCCCATTTATAGTTTCGACTTCAGGTAATTCTAAAGATTCTCCCACATCTACTATTTTCCATCTTCAATTAATATACATCCTTTTTCTATTACCCTATTTGCTGAAGTAAATATTTTAGCATCCTTAATTACCAACATGAGTTAACCCTCCTAGCATTTAGGATATTTTCTCCATTTATAAAAGTAGCTTCTACTTTGGCTCTATAGGTTTTAATTGGATTATCACTCCAAATTACTATATCCGCATCTTTACCTATTTCAATTGAGCCTACTTTATCATCTACACCAAGTATTTTTGCAGGAACAGAAGTAATCATCTTTAATACATCTTCACTATTAATTCCATTTTTATAGCATAATATAGCATTCCACAATAGAGATTCTTTTCCTGAGGACATATTATCACCACCAGAACTTATGGCTATATCTATTCCTTCATTCATTAATTTATTAATACTAGAAAAATCTACATTACTATTGGCAGCAGCCATACCATTGGCTAAGTCTCCTAGAATTATGCTATATTCATTGGCCATAATACTTCCAGTATTTTCTCCTAAGCCAAAAGCACCTGTAAATACAATTTCTATAGGAAATCCTTTTAATGCCAATTCTACAGCATCCATTTCAGCCCTAGTATTACAATTGACAAATAGAGGAGCCTTGCCATGGATTACATCTTGCAATGCCTCAGATTTAGAATCATAATCCTTGTCCTTCTTTTCATCATATTCCATTGCCTTAATTAAAGTTTCTCTTAATAAGGCAACAGCACCCATTTTAGTCATTGGACATTCATTTCTCTTGCCATAGACATTTTTGGTTTCCTTAGATATGGAAGATACCATGGCTGCTTTTTCCTTAACTAGCATTTCATAGGGATGTTTTCCAAAGGTTTTAAATACACCAGCATAGCCTCCTAAAACATTAGAAGTAGAAGGTGTTATTCCTGCGCTGGTTATACCATATTCGAAAACCCTTTGAAACATCATGCTATCTTGGTCAAAAGAGTAGACTACATTCATTTCTGGAGTAATAGGATTTGAATGCTCTGCTAAATCCTTGTCCCCCCCAGCCTGGTCCCATAGCCCCCCCATACATTAAGGGATTCTATAAAACCTGGAAATACTACTTTACCCTTTGCGTCAAAGATTCGAGAATCTTCAGGTACTACTAAATCTTTCCCTATGTTTTTAATTGTTTTTCCATCAATTAAAACATCTGTATCTTCTAATATATTTCCTATACCATCGTAAACTGTTCCACCTTTAATTAGAATCATAGGATTCCCTCCTTAATTCCTGTTTAAATAATCTGCTACAATTAAACCACATTCTAATTGAATACTTATTAGCTTTTTAATAGGTACTACTTCATAGTCAATTTCTCTTTCTAAAACTTCACTTAAACTCTTTAATCTATCTAATGAAACATTATAAGCCTCTTCCAATGCTTCTTTCTTTTCAGGATTATTTTCTTTAGTTTCTTCCATCTTTTCTAATTCCACTTCATGAGCCCTAACTAATAATCCTAAGGATAAGGTCTTGTAAAATCTAGATATTAATAAATTATCGAATTTTTCTGCTACAGTAGCCATCTTAGCAAAATTAGGATCTTCTTCTATCATTTTTCTAGTGGCCTCATTGTCATCATCACTATCAGTAAAAGCTTCTAATGCTAGTTTGAACGGATTATTGTCGGCCATATATTTTTTTTGTATTATTTAATATATCTCTAATAAAAATATTTTCTTTTTTCACTAAACTCTAGATTTTTTTAGAACTGCTTCTTTTCTAGTAATATCTGCTGGAGATAAATCAGCAATTCTTTTATCATAAAAATAA
>JMBX01000086.1_pt1 | contig 24110 bp, 45 predicted proteins | sample 616521 | NCBI WGS metagenome assembly JMBX01 (sample SAMN02727906, study PRJNA239997) | anaerobic digester metagenome | biome: anaerobic digester; isolation source: mesophilic anaerobic digester inoculated with municipal waste water sludge... | place: Germany: Bielefeld University, CeBiTec ...
ATCTTTTTGTTTTAAGATTTTTTTTAATGTATCTATAGGTACTTTTCATAAAACAAAAAAAATAATTCTTGCATATTGTAGATATGTATGCTAATATAGTTAAGAGAAAATTTAATACTAAACTTTAAACTAGTCCTGTGAGGCTGGAAAGGAGAGATTTCAAATGACAGATAATATTATGAAAAAAAACTATGGTAGATGACTCTATAGTTTAGGTAGTATGAAAAGTCGGTGTTAGCTTTACAACATTTAATCGCCATGTTTGGTGCTACAGTTTTAGTGCCTATGCTTACTGGTTTACACCCATCAATTGCTCTATTTACAGCAGGTTGTGGAACATTGATTTTCCATATTTGTACAAAGGGAAAAGTACCTGTGTTTTTAGGCTCATCTTTTGCATTTATTCCAGTTATATTAAAAGTTAAAGAATTATACAATGGAGATCTAGCTTATGCTCAAGGAGGCATGTTTGTAGCTGGATTAATTTATGTGCTTGTATCCTTTTTAGTTAAAAAAATAGGAGTAGAGAAAATAGAAAAATATCTTGCACCACAAGTAGTTGGACCAATGATAATAGTAATAGGTTTAAATCTTATACCAACTGCATTTGGAATGGCAAAGGAAAACTTGGTTGTGGCAGGAATAACATTAAGTATAGCACTATTGATTAATTTTAAAGGTAAAGGATTTATAAAACAATTATCAATATTAATTGCCGTAATAATAGGATATATAATCTCATTAAATATGGGATTGGTTCAAACGGAAGTAATTAAAGAAAGTGCATTGTTGGCATTACCACCTTTTAGACTACCAAAGTTTGATATAGGGGGGGCCATAGCAATAATTACTCCAGTGGTTTTAGCAGTATTTATGGAGCACTTAGGAGATATTACAACTAACGGGCAAGTGGTAGGTAAAAACTTTATAGAGGACCCAGGATTAAACAGAACATTATTAGGTGATGGTTTAGCAACAGCCTTTGCAACTTTAGTAGGGGGGGGCCTGCAAATACAACTTATGGAGAGAATACAGGAGTATTAGCCATTACTAAAATTATGATCCATCAATATTAAGATTAGCTGCAATGTTTGCAGTAGTACTAGGTTTCGTAGCAAAAGTAGGAGCAGTATTATCTACAATACCTACAGCAGTAATGGGTGGAATTAGTTTGATGTTATTTAGTATGATATCTTTAATAGGAGTAAAAACTATAAAGAATCAAGATGTGAAATTTACTTGGAAGAATATTTTAGTAATGGGAAGTATTTTGATAATAGGACTTGGAAGTGACTACTTAAGTGGACTGTTTAATATTACAATAGGAATTCCTTTAAATGATACAGTTGCAATATCTGGATTAAGTTTTGCCGCATTAGTGGGAATAATAATGAATGCAGTATTAAATAGGAAGAAATAAGAAATAATTAGGTTAGATACATTTAACTGTGTACAATTAGAATAAATTGTGCACAGTTTTTTTAATTTATGGACAAAATTATTGATAAAGTATAAAATAGAAGAAGATGATTTAGTAAAGGAGTAGAATCATGTCAAATAAAATCATTATAATAGGTGGAGGAGCATCGGGAATGTTGGCAGCTATTTCTGCAAAGAGAAGTGGTGCCGATGTTATTGTACTTGAAAGAAATAGTAGGGTAGGAAAGAAGATTTTAGCAACTGGAAATGGAAGATGTAATTATACCAACATTAATTTAAATATTAATAATTATCATGGAAATAATCCAAAGTTTGCATATAGTGCATTATCTAGCTTTGATGTAAACCAAACTATTGATTTTTTTTGAAAGAATTGGGATTACTCCAGCCATTGAAGAAGATGGTAAGGTATTTCCTTTATCTTTTCAAAGTTCCAGTGTACTGGATGTCCTTAGATATGAAATAGAAAACTTAGGAATAGAATTGGTTACAGAAGCCTATGTAGTAAGCATCAAGAAGAAAAAAAGATTTATCATTAAAACAAAAGATGGAAGGGTATTTGAAAGTGATAAGTTAATATTAGCCACAGGAGGCAATGCTATGCCCATAAGTGGATCAGATGGAAATGGATATACTTTAGCAAAATCTTTTGGACACAGTATAGTAGATGTTTTTCCAGGATTAGTTCAGCTGAATTTAGAAGGGAAAATATTTAAACAAGTCTCTGGAGTTAAATTTCCAGGAGTTGCAAAGCTATACTCCAAGGGTAAATTATTAGTGGAAGATATGGGAGATATTCTATTTACTAATTATGGCATATCTGGACCTCCAATACTTCAAATTAGTAGAACAGCTTTAGAAAACATTAGAAATAAAAAAAAGATTTAGAATTAATAATCTCAATAATTCATAGTAAAACGAAGGATGAATTAGTAGAGTATCTAGAAAAAAAAGATTTTCATATATGCCTAAGAAAAATCTAGAGGAAGCTTTAATTGGATTAATCAATAAAAGACTAATAAATCCTATTTTAAAGGAAATAAATTTAGATAGAAATAAAAATGTAGGCAATGTATCTAAAGAAGATATATATAACTTAGCTAGTATACTTACATCTTGGAGTTTTAATATAGTAGGTAGTCAAGGATGGGGGGCAAGCCCAAGTTACAGCTGGAGGGGGTTAGTACAGATGAAGTAGATAATCAAACTATGGAATCTAAGTTAGTAAAAGGATTATATATAGTTGGAGAATTATTAGATATAGATGGAGATTGTGGTGGATTTAATCTTCAATGGGCTTGGTCATCAGGATATATTGCAGGATTAAGTGCTTCAGAATAGTAGATATTACAGGATCAGGAGGATAAAAATGTCAGGAATTAATACTCAATTAAGAATATTAGAAGAAAATAATAAACAAATAAAAGTATCCCTAATTGGAGCAGGTTTAATGGGAAGGGTATGGTTAGTCAAATGATGTTGATGAAAGGCATGATACCTGCCATGGTTACAAGTAATAAAATACAGGATGCAATAGATGCATATACTTTAGCAGGAGTATCTAAAGAAGATATAGTAGTAGCCAATACTTTAAGTGAAATAAATGTGGCAATGGAAAAAGAAAAATATGTTGTAACTAATATTACTGAATATGCAACTAAAGGTAATTTAGTAGATGTAGTAGTAGATGCCACAGGAGTTCCAGATGTAGGTGCTAGAGTTGCAATAGATGCAATAATGAATAAAAAAACATATGGTAATGGTAAATATAGAAGCAGATGTAACTGTAGGGCCAATATTAAACAAATTAGCAAAAAAATGCAGGAGTAATATATACAGGTACAGCAGGAGATGAACCAGGATCTGTAAAGGAAATATATGATTTTGCAGATGCATCAGGTTTTGACATAGTAGCCATAGGAAAAGGCAAAAATAATCCCATTGATTTTGATGCAACTCCTGATAGTGTAAGTGAAAAAGCATTAAAAAAAGAATTTAAAGCCTCTAAGATTAGCTTCCTTTGTTGATGGAACAAATACCATGGTAGAGATGGCTGCAATGGCTAATGCAACAGGTTTTTTTACCAGATATAAGGGGGGGAGGACACGGTCCTACAGCTAAAGTAAAAGATTTACCAAATATTTTTAGACTTAAAAAAAAGATGGAGGAATATTAAATAACTATAAAGTAGTAGATTATGTTAATGGAATAGCTCCAGGTGTATTTGTAATAGTAACTACAAAACTACCTCAAGTTCATCAAGAAATGAAGTATTTAAGTATGGGAGATGGACCTAATTATGTACTTTATAGACCATATCATCTAACTAGCTTAGAAACTCCTATAACAGTAGCTAGAGCAGTAATATATGGTGAACCTACAATTGCTCCAATTGGTAAGCCGGTAGCTGAAGTAGTTACAATGGCTAAGAAAGATTTAAAGGCTGGAGAAAGACTAGATGGTATTGGAGAATATACAATTTTAGGAAGTATAGAATCCTATGAAAAGGCTAAAGAAGAAAACTTACTTCCCATAGGACTTATAAATCCCAATACCATAGTAAAAGAGATATTAAAAAAAAGGGGGGGAGTTTATTACCTATGATATGGTAGATTTAGATAAAAGTACTATGATATATAAATTAAGACAATTACAAGAAGAATTATTATAAAAAGCTCCATAATAGGCTATAATCATTATAGGAATTTGTCAAATACCTTGACAAACCCTTGTTAAATAGTATATATTATATTTTGAGTGTAAATATATGCATTGAAGAGGAAAGTAGCAAATTTCATTTATTTAAGAGAGATAATCATTTAGGTGGAAGATTATTATAAATGATTTTGCGAAGATCACCTTAGAGCATAATACCTGAATATTAGTAGGGTATTACGGTAAGGGCCGTTATCCTATTAAGTGACAAGATTTAATCTTGTAATTTGGGTGGTACCGCGGAAAATTCGTCCCTAAGTCTAAGACTTTGGGACTTTTATATGTAGGAGGAGGATGAAAAAGTGAAAAGGTTTAAGGAATTATCAAATGAACCTGTAAAAGAACGGGAACATAAAATATCCCAATATTGGAAGGAAATAGATTTACTTCATAAATCAGTAGATAGTAGAAATCCTGAAAAACCATTTATCTTTTATGAAGGACCGCCAACAGCAAATGGTAGACCAGGAATTCACCATGTTATGGCAAGGACATTAAAGGATTTGACATGTAGATATAAAACTATGGAAGGATATCAAGTAAAAAGAAAAGCAGGATGGGATACCCATGGTTTGCCTGTAGAAATTGAAGTAGAGAAAAAAACTAAATTTAAAAGATAAGCAGGATATTGAAAAATATGGAATAGAAGAGTTTAATAAACAATGTAGAGAATCTGTATTCCAATACGAGAAACTTTGGAGAGAAATGACAGAAAGGATGGCTTATCTAATAGATTTAGATAACCCATATATTACATTGGATAATGATTATATTGAATCAGTATGGTGGATATTAGATAAATTCTTCAAAGAAGGCTATATTTATGAAGGCCATAAAATATTGCCATATTGTTCAAGATGTGGAACAGGTCTTGCTTCCCATGAAGTAGCACAAGGATATGAAGAAATTAAAACTGAAACAGTAGTAGCCAAATTTAAATTAAAGGATAGAGATGAATATTTCCTTGCTTGGACTACAACCCCCTTGGACTTTACCTTCAAATGTAGGTTTAACAGTAAACCCTGATGAAGTATATGTAAAGGTTAAGCAAAATGATGAAATATATTATGTAGGAAAAGTTTTAGCTGATAAAGTATTAGGAGAAGACTACCAAGTATTAGAAGAAATAGTAGGTAAAGATTTAGAGTATATAGAATATGAACAATTGATCCCATTTTTAAAAGTAGATAAAAAAAGCTTTTTATGTAACTTTAGGAGATTATGTAACAACAGAAGATGGTACAGGAATCGTTCATACAGCACCAGCATTTGGTGAAGATGACTATAATATAGGTATGAAATATGGATTACCAGTTGTACAGCCAGTTTCAGAAGAAGGGAAATTTACAGATACTATTTGGAAAGATAAATTTGTTATGGATGCAGATCCAGATATAATCCAATGGTTAAGGGAAAATGGCAAGCTTTATAAAAAAAGAAAGAATGGAGCACAACTATCCCCCCCATTGTTGGAGATGTCACACCCCCCCATTACTATATTATGCAAAGCCATCTTGGTATATAGAAATAACAAAATTAAAGGATAAGCTAATTGAAAACAACAATGGAGTTAATTGGTATCCTGAATTTGTAGGAGAAAAGAGATTTGGAAATTGGTTAGAAAACTTAAATGACTGGGCAATTTCAAGAAGTAGATATTGGGGGGGAACTCCTTTCCCAGTTTGGAAATGTAAATCCTGTGGTCATACTGATAGTGTTGGATCAAGAAAAGAATTAGTTGAAAGGGCCATAGAAGATATAGATATGGATATAGAGCTACACAGACCATATGTTGATAATATCCATTTTAAATGTGATAAATGTAATGGCACAATGACTAGAGAAAAAGATGTAATAGATGTTTGGTTCGATAGCGGAGCTATGCCATTTGCACAACATCATTATCCTTTTGAGAATAAAGATAAATTTGATAGTTTATTCCCAGCTGACTTCATAAATGAAGGGATAGACCAAACTAGAGGATGGTTTTATTCATTATTAGCTATATCAACATTTGTAACAGGAAAATCGCCATATAAAAGTGTGTTAGTAAATGATTTGATTTTAGATAAAGAGGGCAAAAAAATGTCTAAATCTAGGGGGGGTAATACCGTAGATCCCTTTGATTTATTTGATAAATATGGAGCAGATGTTTTAAGATGGTATTTAATATATGTTTCACCACCATGGACACCAACTAGATTTGATGAAGATGGCCTTAGGGAAGTAGAATCTAAATTCTTTAGATCTATAAAAAAAATGTATATAATTTCTTTTCCCTATATGCCAATACAGATGAAGTGGATCCAAGGGATTTCTTTATTGAATATGAAAATAGACCAGAAATAGATAGATGGATACTTTCAAAATATAATAGTTTGGTCAAAGATGTTAAGGCTAATATGGATATATTTGAATTAACAAAGGTAGTAAGAGATATTCAAGAATTTGTAATAGAAGATATGTCCAACTGGTATATTAGAAGGAATAGAAGGAGATTCTGGTCTACAGAACTAGATGGTGATAAAAAGCAGTATACAATACCACTTATGAAATATTATTAGGATTAAGTAAGATGATAGCACCTTTTGTTCCATATATTTCTGAAGAACTATATCAAAAACTTACTGAAGGTGAATCTGTTCATTTAGATTATTATCCAGAAGTTAATGATGGTTTAATTGATAAAGAATTAGAAGAAAAGATGGATTTAGTTAGAGATTTAGTAGGGTTAGGAAGAGCATCTCGTGAAACAGTGAGAATAAAGGTACGTCAACCACTAAATGAAGTTGTAATAGATGGGAAATACGAAGAACAAATATCAGATTTAGTTCCACTAATTATGGAAGAACTAAACGTTAAAGAAGTAGTATTTGAAAAGGATCTATCTCAATTTATGAATTTCTCATTAAAACCAAACTTTAAAGTAGCAGGTCCTATACTTGGTGGAAAGATAAAGGACTTTGGAAAAGCATTAAATGAATTAAATGCTCGTGAAACTGTAGAAAAATTAGAAATGGGAGAAAGCTTAGTATTAGATTTAAATGGTGAAGATACAGAAATAACAAAGGACTATGTACAAGTAACTATTTCATCAAAAGAAGGATTCAATGTAACTATGGAAAACAATCTATTTGTAATTCTAGATACTACATTAACGCCTGAATTAATCAATGAAGGATATGCTAGAGAATTTGTATCCAAAGTACAACAAATGAGGAAAAATAATGGATATGAAGTCTTAGATAATATCAACATATTTTATAAAGGTTCGGAAGAAATAAAATCAGCCATAGATGAATATGAAGAATTTATTAAATCAGAAACCTTAGCTCAATCTATAGAAAGAGTAGATGAAGAAGGGTTAGAAGAACAGGACTTAAACGGACAGATGACAGGAATAAAACTTGAAAAAGTAGAATAAATAATAGCTTATATTAAAAAGCTTCTAAAGAAAACAAGGTAGATGGTAAAAGCTATTTACCTTGTTTTTATAAAAATAAAAAAAATATAGAGGTCATTGAGATGGAGAATTTAAATAGGAAAAAAAGTATATTAGCTGATATGTCTTTGCTTTTAGTAGCTATAATTTGGGGAAGTGGATTTATAGTAAATAAAAATGCCCTTGATTATATGGACCCAATATATATTTTAGTATTACGATTTACTTTATCTAGTATATTAATGGGAATCATATTTGGAAAAGATTAGTGAAGATTAAATTGCAAGACTTAAAGGCAGGAGTAGTTATTGGGATTTTTTTATTTTTAGCTTTTTTTAGCTCAAACAATAGGATTACAATATACTACAGTAAGTAAGCAAGCCTTTATAACTGCTAGTAATGTTGTAATGGTCCCCCTTTATATATTGGTTTGTAAGTAAGAAAAATCCAGATATTTATGAAATAATTGCCGCCATATTATGCTTTATAGGAATTGGGATATTAAGTTTAGAGGGAAGCCTATCCATTAGTTTAGGTGATGGATTAACTTTTATATGTGCTATTTTCTTTGCTTTACATATTATTTCCATAGGAATTTACTCTAAAAACCATGACCCTATAATACTTTCTGTAGTTCAATTTGCAGTAGCAGCTATTCTCTCCTTTATTTCAGGTATTATATTTAAAATAAATTTTGCACCCATAACCAAGGAGATAGGTATGCCAATATTATATTTAGCTGTAGTTGGGACAATTATAGGTTTTGGAATTCAAAATGTAGCTCAGAAATACACAACATCTACCCACGCAGCCATAATATTAAGTTTAGAGTCAGTTTTTGGTTCCTTTTTTTTCAGTAATATTGCTGGGAGAGAAGTTTACTTTTAGACTTTTTTTAGGGTGTATTATAATATTCTTGGCAATAATAACTGCAGAAACAAAATGGAACTTTTTAAATAACAAGGAAAATATAAAAGAAATATCTGATAAAATAGGTTAATAATCTGATAGTAGACGAAGCTCTTGTCTACTATTATTTTTTTAGTTCAAAAAAAACATTATAATAGGATATACTAATGTTATTAGAAGTCTTAAGAGAGGAAGAAATTTAATGGCAATTGATAAAAATAAAACTAATCAATTAATAAAAGATATAGATGAATTATTTGAAACATTTACAAAACCATTACCTAAAGAAGCAAGGGAGTTTTTAAAAGAAAAGGTTATGGGACCTGTATTTGATGAAGTGAGGAAAATAATAAAAGAAAGTAGACCACCTGTAATATTTTTAATTGGCAGATCGGGACATGGGAAATCTTCTTTATTAAATGCATTAGCCAATAGACAAGTAGCAGAAGTTGGAGACATAAAACCTACTACTCCAGAGTCTATTCCTTATGAGATAAACTTTAATGATAGATATGCAACATGGTCTGTTATAGATACAAGGGGGGGAATATTTGAAACTACAAAACCAGATGGTGCTTTAGCTGAAGATGCAACTGAAATATTGAAGAAAGATATATTAAAATATAAACCAGATATCATACTCCATGTAATAAGTGCCTCAGAAATAAGAAATTTATCTAATGATATGAAGGTGTTTAGAGATATAAAAGCAAGCTAAAAAAGAGACAGAAATTCATGTTCCCACTATTATAGCAATGAATAAAGTAGATACCTTGGGAAATCCAAGGGACTGGCCTCCTGAAGAAAATGGTAAAAAAAGCTGCTTTAATTAAAGAAGCCCTAGACTATATGACAATGGATGTGTTAAATGTAAATAGTTTTCAAAAAATAGATTTAAATATAGGTATTAAAGGATATGAGATTTATAATGATGAATATATGGGGGGGATTATACCTGTTTGCAGCCTTGAAGGAGATTTATGGAATATAGAAGCTTTATCAGAGTTTGTTGGAAATCAGCTTCCAGATGAAGCTTTAATAGATTTTTACCAAGCTCAAGAAAGAAAGGATCAACTAAAAAAATTATCTACATCTATAATTAAGAGATTTGCAACAATAGCAGGGACAATAGGAGCATCTCCAGTTCCCATTTCAGATATACTAGTACTTACGCCTATGCAATTGTTGATGATAGCGATTATTGGTGGTCTTTCCTGTAGAGAATTTAATAAAGAAACAGCATATGAATTTTTAGCTGCAGCAGGAATAAATATAGGAGCAGCTTTTGGATTTAGAACTGCAGCTCATCAATTAATAAAACTAATCCCTATTGCAGGATGGATCGGCTCTGGAGCAATTGCAGCTAGTGGAACCTATGCAATTGGTAAATCGGCGGAAGCCTATTTCTTTTCTGGAGAAATACGAAAGCCAGAAGAGTACAAAAGAGAATGGGAATCAGAAAGTAAATGAAGTAGTTTAAAGGAGAGTTGAGAATGTTTTTTTATATTTGGAATTTCTACAAAAGAAAAAGACCTTGATTTTAATCAAACTACTATATGTCCAAGCTGTGATGCTTATGGTAGATTAGAAGCATTTATGACCTATTCATACTTTAGCTTATTTTTTTATACCAATATTAAAATGGAATAAAAAAATATTACATACGAAGTTCATGTTGTGGTAGCCTTTATATCATTGATAAGGATTTAGGTAAAGCTATTGAAAGGGGGGGAGAAAGGGTCACCATAAATGAATCAGATCTTCACCCAATTAATATAAATTATCATAGGGAAAGAGTTTGTCCAAGTTGTAATTATCAAATTAATGAAGAATTTGAATATTGTCCTAAATGCGGAAGAAGGCTTTAATGATAAAAATTGAAAGGATGTATAAAGATGAGCATAACAGAAAAAAACATGTCCTATTTGTGGACAAGATAATAATTGCCAACATGGGAAAAGTGATTGTTGGTGTACAAAGGTAAAAATACCAAAAGGATTATTGGATCTTGTACCTGATGACAAAAAAAGGAAAGGCTTGTATATGTAAATCTTGTGTGGAAAAGTATAATAAAGGTATTTTAAAAATTTAATTTCAATAGAATATATAAATAATCTGAGGCAATTAAAAAAAATCCTCAGATTATTTTGTAATAAGATCTATTTCAATAGGTTTGTCTATAGATATACTATTATTTCTTACTATAGAGTCATAGGCTAGTATCTCTACACCATTTTCATTAGCTAGCTTTACAGCCTTTGAAAACTCTTTGTCCATTTGCCAGTTCAATCTAAAGAGCTTCGGCCCCCTTCATCTGTATTAAAAATAAAATAACTCCCCTGTATCCTTCCCTTACTGCTTCAATCATTTCTAATACATGTTTAGTCCCCTAGTAGTAGGTGCATCAGGGAACATAGCAATGCCATTATCTTCTAAAGTTACACCTTTTATTTCAATAAATCCTTTCTCCATAGGGGGGACTCAAAATATATATCAAATCTAGAATCTCCAAAGGTAACTTCTCTTTTTATAAATTCTAATTTTTGAAACTCAGGTATCTTATTTGTTTTAAGAGCATCAAAGATTACAGCATTAGGTACTTGTGAATCCATATTTACCAACATATCCCCCTTTCCAAACAGCTATTAGGGAATATTTAGTTTTTCTATTTGGATTATGGCTACAATCTTCTAATATAACCCTAGCACCTGGTAAAAGAAGCTCCTTACATCTACCAGTATTCTTCACATGGACAATTTCTTCTTTCCCATCTATTAAAACCTGGGCAATAAATCTATTAGGTCTTTTAAAATATAGCTTCAATGACTTTTATATATCATATTATCTCCTTTAGTTTTTATTATCTATATTATCATTAGCAGTTATCATTATCAATATAGGTGTAATTTAGTTGAGTATTTGAATCTAATGAAATGGCATACTAAAGGTAAAATAAGAAAAGTTGGTGAAAAAAATGTTTAATCCTCCTAAAAATATATTAATAAGATTTTAATCTTAATAGTTATATCATTATATGTATTATTTATATATATGGATATTTATAATAAAAATCTATTTACATCCTCCAATAAAATTAAATTTATAAGTATATCATTATGCTTTATGATTTCAATTTTAACTAAGAAGGATTCAAAAAAATTCCAAGGATATATCTTTATTACAAGTAGGACTTTACTAACATTAATGGCAGATTATATTTTTAATATATAATAAGCAATTTATCATAGCCATTGGGTTATTTTCTATAGTTCAAATTTTATATTTTATTAGATATAAAAGGAATAATATAAAACAAGATATTATAAAAATATTAGTTATATTTTCAACAATATTAATTATATATTTTTTTTATTTACTATTTTATAATTAAAATAGATTTTATTTTAGCAATAGGATTATTTTATGCTATTTGTTTATTAATGAGTATTAAAGCTGCAATATATTCCTATAAAAAATCGGATATACTTAAGTCCTAACAAAGAAATGATATTAATAGGTATGATTCTATTTTACTTTGTGATATAAATGTTGCCATATACAATGGGATAGATTTAATGGAAAAGACAAGTAAAATATGGGAATCCATAGAGAAGATTTCTTTTTATCTATATGGATATTTTACCTTCCATCACAGCTACTGCTTTCTTTAAGCGGATATGGTTGTAACCCTTGTAACAAATAGTTTAAAAGAGAATATTTTAGAGATTTTAGGTTATGAAGTACTAATTGTACTATTTCTTTTTTTGTAAATTTCTATTAATCCATAGTAAATATTATGGTATAATTGGAAGGAATAACAAAAGGTAAGGAAGTGACATAATATGCTTTACAAGACAAATTATACAAAAAAAGCTTCAATATTTAAAACAATATTTGATTGGGTACTTACAATTGGTATCGCAATTATTATTTCTCTATTTATAGTATCCAATATAGCACCATTACTCAAATAAAGGAACAATCCATGGAGCCAACCTTTAAAGAAAATGATAGGGTAATAGTTTACAAGATAAGATATCAATTTAAAGGACCAAAAAAAAGGCGAAGTAATAATTTTGCATAAAGATAAAATAAATAAAGGTATCTTAATAAATATGTTAAATGAAGCTAAGGATATAATATCTAATATATCCTATAGATTTACAGGTAAAATAGAAAAGAAAATCTTATAAAAAGAGTAGTTGGTGTTCCTGGAGATGTTATAGATATAAGAGATGGAAATGTATATGTTAATGATGAAATAGAACAAGGATATGATTTTACTGGTTCCACCTATGAAAGATCTGATTTTCATATCCTATAGAGATACCTGAAGGAAAGGTATTTGTATTAGGAGATAATAGGGAGTATAGTTTAGATAGTAGGGGATTAGGTTTAATCGATTATTCTCAAATAAAAGGTAAAGTAACCTTTAGAATATGGCCACTAAACAGAATAGGAAGGATAAAATAGATATTAAAAGGATATAGGAGGTAGTAATTTGAAATTATATATTATAAGACATGGGCAAACTAAATGGAATGTGGAAAGAAGATTACAAGGATGGAATAATTCAGATTTAACCCAGCAAGGTATTGAAAATGCTAAAAAAATTAGCCCATAGATTAAAAGATATAGATTTTGATTATATTTATTCAAGTACTCAGCAACGAGCATTTCATACGGCGGAAATAATTAGAGGGAACAGAAATATGGAAATAATTCAATTAGAAGGACTAAGGGAAATGGGGGGGTTTGGTTCATGGGAAGGAATGAAAATAGATGATATTAATTTAAAATATAATAATGAATATGATATTTATTTAAATACTCCCCATTTATACGAACCTATAAACGGTGAATCTTTTAAGGAATTATTTACTAGAGCAGAAAATTCCTTAAAATATATACTATCAAAAAAAAGCAGATAATATATTAATAGTCTCCCATGGAGTTACAATTAAAGCTTTAATTGCAATAATTAAGGGAATTCCCTTAGAAGAATTATACAAATTACCAGTGCATCCTGGCACTGCTTTAAATATTTGTGAAGTAAAAGGACAAGATATAAGGTTTATATTAGAAGGAGATACTTCACATATGGAATAAAACTATTATAATAGGAAGTGATATTTATGGATGTATTTTCAGGTTATGGTATGTTCTCTTTGCTTAATATAATTGTTCCATTAATGTTTTTATTGGTATTTGGGGGGGTTATAATATTTAATATAGTAAAAGGTATAAGTGAATGGAGCTCTAATAACAAACAACCTATTTTAAATGTAGATGCTAAAGTTGTTTCCAAAAGAACTAATGTTAGTCGACATAATCACAATAACAATGGCCATCACCATACATCTACAAGTACCACATATTATGTAACCTTTGAAGTTCAAAGTGGAGATAGGATGGAGTTTAAAGTAAAGGGAAAGGAATATGGAATGCTAGCGGAAGGAGATAGGGGGGGAATTTAATATTTCAAGGAACCAGATATCATGGATTTGATAGGGAGATGTAGATGAAATTAGAAAGAAATTTTATACTAGAAATACTATATTAGTAGCAAGGGAATTACTAGGTAAAGTTTTAGTCTATAAAAACAATAATCAATTATATAAGGGGAAAATAGTTGAAACAGAGGCCTATATAAATAAAAGTGATGATGCAGCCCATTTTAACAAAGGGTTAACACATAGAACTCGAGTAATTTCAGAAGAAGGTGGACATATTTATATATACAATATTTATGGAATGTATCAGTTATTTAATATAGTTGCAGAAGAAAAAAAATGTCCTCGGTGCAGTCCTAATAAGAGCAGTAGAACCCTTAGAAAATATAGAAAATATGTATAAAAATAGATATAAGAGAGAATATGATAATCCTAAAAGAAGAGAAATAATAAATTTAACCAATGGACCTGCTAAATTTGTAATGGCCTTTGGCATTACTAAAGAAGAATTTTATGGTGCAGATTTAGTAACTAATTCTAAGTTATGGATACAAGATGCTCCAAATTTATCAAATAAAGATATAGTAAGAAGCAAAAGAATAAATGTAGATTATGCTGAAAAGGAAAAGATTATTTATTAAGATTTTATATAAGAGATAATCCTTTTGTATCAAAAAAATCAAATTAAAGTAGTGGTTATCCACTACTTTTTTTGATATGATAAAACATATATTAGCAATAATAAAAGGTTAAGGAGTGGGTCTATGAAAGTTGATTGGAATAGAAAATATAATACAATTGCAATTTATTCATTAATTGTTGCAGTTATTAGTATAATATTTTATTTAATTGCTTCAGAAGTAAGTTTGTTTAAAATTCAAGTAGGAAAATATTTAAATACTATGCAACCAATAATAATTGGATTTGTAATGGCTTACTTATTTAATTTTATATTGGAGTTTTATGAAGAATACTTATTAAAGGATTTCTTTAATAAGGAAAAAGTAAAAAGCTTGGTAGAATCCTTGGAATTGTATTGACCTATGCTACTGTATTTATTTTATTATATTTATTTTTAAACTTTATTTTACCTCAATTAATATCATCTATTGGTGGGTTAGTAAATGATATTCCTACTTATGTGGCAGAGATAAGTAGGACAATTACTAAATTTGGAATGGAATTAGATATAGAAGAAGAATATTATAAAATTATTTTAGAAAAATGGAATGAATTTGTAAACTATATTATTAAATTTGCAACAGATCTTATTCCTAAGCTAGGAAATTTTGCAAAGGGAATTTTATCTAGTATATGGAATATTGTATTAGGAATTATAGTTTCTATATATTTATTAATAGATAAGGAAAAATTTATGGCTTTAGGTAGAAAAATTATTACATCTATTTTTTTCTGAGAAAAATGCTGAAAGAACTATGGAATTAGTAAGAAGAAGCGATAGTATATTTGGTAGATTTTTAAGTGGAAAGATATTAGATTCGTTTATAGTTGGGGGGGTATTGACATTTATCATCTTAACTATTACTAAGATGCCATATACAATTTTAATATCTTTTATAATTGGAATTACCAATATTATACCTTTTTTTTGGACCTTTTATTGGAGCTATACCTTCTTTTTTTTCATAATATTATTTGTATCTCCAATAAAGGCTTTATGGTTTTTGCTGATCATACTTATAATCCAACAAATTGATGGTAATATTATAGGGCCTAAAATACTAGGAGATTCCTTAGGAATATCAGCTTTTTGGATATTGTTTTCTTTGCTTGTGGCTGGAAAATTACTAGGATTTATAGGTTTAGTAATAGGTGTACCTTTATTTGTATTTATTTATTCTATTATAAAGGATATTGTAGAACATAGATTAGAGAAAAGGGATTTACCTGTAGAAACAAAGGAATATTATAAATGAAATGAGGGGGTGTAATTTATGGAAAAGGGTATATACATGTTTACACTGGCAATGGAAAAGGGAAGACCACAGCAGCATTAGGATTATCTTTGAGGGCGGTATGTGCAGGTAAAAAGGTATTCTTTGGACAATTTATTAAAGGGATGGAATATAGTGAGCTAAAATGTGTAGATTTTGTACCTAATTTAGTTATAAAGCAATTTGGTAGAGATTGTTTTATATATAATGATCCCACAGATGCAGATATTCAATGTGCCAAAGAAGGATTAGAAGAAATGAAAACTATATTAAAAGAGGGAAAATATGATATGGTAGTGCTAGATGAGCTAAATATTGCGTTATTCTATAAGTTATTCCCTTTAGAAGAGGTAATAGAAGCTATAAAAAAATAGAGCTTCTAATGTTGAAGTAGTTATAACAGGGAGATATGCTCCAGAAGGGATAGTCCATATGGCAGATTTAGTAACAGAAATGAAAGAAATCAAGCATTACTATACAAAAGGTGTTGAAGCTAGAAAGGGTATTGAGATTTAGTAAAAGGAGTGTGATATTTATGATTGAAAAGTATGTATATGAGTTTTCAGCTAAAAAATGAACCTGTAAAAACCGTTGAAAAAAGGTTCAACAGTTAGATTTAAGACATTAGATTGCTTTAGTAATCAAATAACATCCCAAGAACAATTGATAACTACAATTGATTTTAATAGGGTAAATCCTGCAACAGGTCCAGTATATGTGGAAGATGCAAAAGAGGGAGATGTATTAGTAGTTGACATTTTAAAAATAGATGTTGCAGATGTTGGCATAGCTTCAACTTTACCAGAAACAGGTCCATTAATTGACAAAGTAGATGGATTAAGAACTAAGATATTGCCTGTAAAAGCTGGAAATATCATATTTAATGATATAGAATTTCCAGCTAATCCAATGATAGGTGTATTAGGTGTAGCTCCAAAGGAAGGAGATATACCTTGTGGATTTCCAGGAGCCCACGGTGGGAATATGGACTGTAATAAAATAGTAGAAAATAGTAGAGTATATTTTCCAGTTTCTATTCCAGGAGCTTTATTTCAATTGGGAGATTTACATGCTTCCATGGGAGATGGTGAAATATGTGGAACTGGAGTAGAAATAGGTGGAGAAGTAGAAGTTAAATTAGACTTAGTAAAAGATTTTAATTTAAAATGGCCAGTTTTAGAGACAGAAGATATGTGGTATGTAATTGCCAGTGATGACAATATTGAAAAAGCATTGAAACATGCCAGTGAACAAATGCAAATACTAATAAATAAAGCTTATGAATGGGATATGACAGATGCTTATTTATATATGTCTGTAAGAGGGTCCTTTGAAATATGTCAGGGATGCAAACCTTCTAGCTTGCCTGCAGTAGTTAGATTTGGAATACCAAAATAAAAGAAAAGCCTAGATTGATACCCTTTGAAGGCTAAAAATATAATGGTGAGTATAGGAGAAAATTTCTCTTAACTCACCTATTTTCTTGACAAATATCATATAATTAAGAAAGAAAGGAGGTTGCTTATGGAAAGTTTATTAGCCTATATGTTAATCATAGCAATAATAACTTTATTTTTTTTCATATCCATCCTATGCTTTAAAGGATGAAACCAATAAATCAAATTTACACTTTAATTCCATAATAGTAGATGGACATAATGATACTATGATGAAAGTAATAGATAAAGACACTTGGTTACCTAAGATAGATATTGGTAAAGATACAAATAATCATATTGACATACCAAAACTAAATAAAGGTGGTTTAAAAGTTCCATTTTTTTCTGCATATACTCAAGGCTATTATAATAATAATCCAAGAAGTATAAGCAGAACATTGGCTTTAATAAATGCATTATATTGGACAGAAAAAAAATAATAAGGATAAATTTAAAATAGTAACTTCTATATTGGAAATCGAGAAGGCTGTTAAAGATGGTAAAATTGCAGCAGTTGCCACTATAGAAGGAGGATATTCTATAAATAAATACAATTACCTAGAATTACTTAGACAGTATTATGATTTAGGAGTTAGGGTGTTGGGATTTACTTGGAATTATTCAAACGAATTAGGGGGGGAAGGAGCTAGTAGTATCTATGGAGATGTTTTAAAGACCCCTTCACCTAAGGGACTTACTAAGTTGGGAAAACAGGTGGTAGTGGAGATGAATAGATTAGGTATGGTAATAGATGTATCTCATATGTCCGAAAATACCTTTTGGGATGTAATAAATATTACAAAATCTCCAATTATCGCCTCCCACTCAGGAGTACATTCTCTTAAAAAGCATCCTAGGAATTTTAAAGATAAACAATTAAAGGCCTTAGCTAAAAATGGTGGTGTTATAGGTATTGTATTATTTCCAAAGTTTTTAACGGATTCAAAAGATGCTTATATAGAAGATTTTGTTAATCATATTGATTATGTAGTAAATCTAGTAGGTATTGACCATGTAGGTATTGGATCTGATTTTGATGGGGGGGCAGCTATGCCAATGGATTTAAAAGATGCTTCTCAAATATATAAAATTACAGATGAATTAATAAAAAGAAGATATAAAAAAAAGAAGATATAGAGAAAATACTTGGAAAGAATTTTCTCAGGGTATTAGTTGAAAATCAGTCTATAGCTAGTTATAACAAGAAAACTTAAGTTTTCAAGTAATACCAGAGTTTGAAATGGGAGATGGAATTTTAGGAGATACTCCTATTTTAAGAGGGAGGATTTCAGGAGATAATGGATTAATCATCAATGAAAAAAACTTCAAAAATAATAATAGATGGAGTTGCATATAATGCTAAATATGACAAAGAAAGCTCTACACTATATTATAAAGTGAAAGAGCCTTTAAAAGAAAAGTTCCATGTGGCAACTTTTGAAGTTTCAGATAATAAGGGGGGGATAAGTCGAAGGAAAACTAGAATTTTTCATATAAAAGATTTTAATTTTTTAAAAGAATGGTTTTTAAAATATGTATACCAATTTAAATACTCTTTATTATGTAGATTATGCTTTAAAAATACAAAATTATATTCTCTTTCTACATTAAAGTCTTCTATATTGATTTGACTTAGTGTGCCTTTTTCCAATTCTTTTTCTACTGCTTTTTTATATAAAAGGTAATACCTAAATTGAGAGACTAGATTTTTTTTATAACATTGATATTTCCAATTTCAAGTTGTTGAGAAAAATTATCCATGGTAATATTGTGTTCATAAAGAATTTGTTCAAAAATCTCTCGACTTCCTGAGCCTAATTCCCTGACTATAAGCCTTTCTTTAAAAATTTCGTTGAAAGATACCTTATCCTTTGCCAATGGGTTTAGAGGTGAACAGATTCCAATAAAACTTTCCTTTGAAAATACAATACTATTATATTTTGCCTTATTAAAATGACCTTCTAATAAGGCAAAATCTATATTTCCATTTTCCAATTTATTGAGTAGGGTTGCTGTATTACCGACTTCCATATTAATGTGAATTTGGGATAGTGCTTTAATAAATTAGATAATATTTGAGGCATGGTATATTCTCCTATGGTTAAAGTAGTGCCAAAATGAATAGGTAAATGGTAATCTGTAGATGATGATATTAATTCTTTTACCCTTTGGGAACTGGCTTCTATTCCTGAAACAAAGGTATACAATATTTTACCTGCTTCTGTTAAAGATAAGGTTTTTTTCTTCATATATAAAAAGTTTTATTCCATATTCCAATTCAAGATGCTTTATATGCTGAGACACAGCTGGTTGGGTAATATGGAGTATTTTAGCTGTTTTTGTATAGTTCAAAACTCGACAAAGGGTTAAAAAAGGTTTTTAATCTAAAATCAAGCATAAGATCTCCTCATATATATAAAATATTTTATAGATATATAATAAATGATAATTTGATATTATAATACTCTGCTGATAAAATCAAGATATAATATTGCAGAAGGAGTGAAGGATTTGGTTAAAAAAAATATACATCAGGGGGGGTCTTATTATCTATTATAGTTGCAGTGGTATCTATTTATATTAGCAGATTAATTCCAGGAAATCTTATTAGTGGAGGGGGTATTTGCTTTATTACTTGGAATGATGATTAATCCTTTTATATATAGAAATGATATGTTTTATGATGGGATAAAATTTGTATCAAAGAGAATATTAAAATTAGCTATAATATTAATGGGAGCAACTTTAAGTTTTTCTCAAGTATTAGAAGTAGGAAAATATTCTTTATTTGTTATGGTATTTACCTTACTTACTGCCTTCGGAGGAGGATATTACTTAGGCAAACTATTTGGCATGAATTGGAAATTATCAGGTCTTATATCAGCAGGCACTGGTATTTGTGGCGCTTCTGCCATAGCTGCTATAGCTCCCACTATAGATGCAGAAGCTAAAGATATAGCTTATTCTATATCAGCTACATTCATTTTTGATATCTTAATGGTAATACTTTTTCCAATTGCAGGAAGATACTTTGGAATGAGTGATTTAGGGTTTGGATTATGGGCAGGAACAGCAGTAAATGATACTTCATCAGTTGTTGCAACAGGTTATGCATTTTCTGATGCAGCTGGAAGTTTTGCTATTATTGTAAAACTTACTAGAACATTGTCTATAGTTCCAGCAGTGTTAATTTTTTTTCATATATTAATGAAAAATTAAAGACTAAAAATGCCAATGAAAATGATGGAACAAAGGAAAAGGTAAATATCAAAAATATATTTCCTTGGTTTATCCTAATGTTTTTGGGAGTAGTAGGTATAAAGAGTTTAGGATTAATATCTCAATCATTAAGTTTAAATATAGCTACTATTAGTAAATTTTTTTTATGATTATGTCATTAGGTGCCATAGGTTTAAATACAAACTTTAAAGAAGTATCAAAGTCTGGTTTTTTTTACCTATGGTCCATGGATTTCTCATTTCAGCTTTAGTAGTTGTTGTTTCCTTTGGGGTTCAAAGGTTAATGGGACAAATTTAGACCAGTTATCTGGTCTTTTTTTAGTCTAATTAGCCTTTGTTATAAAAAAAATACTAAAAATACTATGATATTATTTAATTTCATGATATAATCAATATTATGTAATAATCTTCAGAAAATTAGAGTTATATTAAGTTGTGAAAAAAAAGGTTTTAATAAAATTTAAAGTCTTTTAAATAATAACACTGGTTAAGGGGGGGCAATGTATAATGAAAACATACAAAACGGATCAAATTAGAAACGTAGCTTTAATTGGACACAGTGGTAGTGGAAAAACAACATTAACTGAAGCAGCTCTATTTGTAGCTGGAGTTACTAATAGGCAAGGTAGAGTAGAGGATGGGAATACGATTTCTGATTTTGGTAAAGAAGAAATTGCACGGAAAGTTTCTATAGGAACAACAGCTATACCTATAGAATGGAATAATATAAAAATTAATATAATGGATACTCCAGGATATTTTGATTTCGTTGGAGAAACATATGGAGCTCTTAGAGCAAGTGAAGGTGCCATTTAGTAGTAGATGCATCATCAGGTATAGAAGTAGGCACTGAAAAAGCTTGGAAACTTCTTGAAAAACATAGAAGACCAAGATTTATATTTATAAACAAAATGGATAAAGAAAATGTTGATTTTGAAAAATTAATAAATGAGTTGAGGCAAGAATTTGGAGATAAGATATATCCATTTGCATTACCTATAGGAAAAGCTGAAGATTTTAAGGGCTTTGTAAACGTAAGAGATGAAGTAGCTTATAAATATGTAGATGGAGAAAGACAAGAAATACCTTTAAGGGACAATGAAAAACAAGAAATTGAAGATATTAGAGAAAGCTTAATGGAAAAGGTTGCAGAAACTGATGATGAACTTATGATGAAATATTTTGATGGAGAGCCTTTTACTACTGAAGAAATAGCAAAGGGTTTAAGGACATCTGTTGCTAATGGTGATTTAGTACCTGTATTTTTAGGCTCTGCAGAAAAAGCCATAGGCATGGATTACTTATTAAGTGTAATTCAAAGATATATTCCATCACCAAAGGATGTTGGTAAGGTTAAGGCCTATAAAGATGGTGAAGAAATTGAAAGAAATATAGATATCAATGAACCATTTTCAGCTATAGTATTTAAGACGATAGTTGACCCATTTGTAGGTAAATTATCTTTATTTAAAGTTCTCTCAGGAAAACTCACTAAAGATATGGATATCTATAATCCAAATAAGGATAAAGTTGAAAAATTAGGTGGATTATTTGTACTAAGGGGGGGTAAAAATCAAATAGAGGTAAATGAAATTATAGCAGGTGATATTGGAGCTACTTCTAAGTTACAATATACACAAACAGGAGATAGTATATGTGATAAAAATGATCACACTCAATATGAGAGATTATCATATCCACAACCAACATTGTATCTTGCAGTGGAACCAAAGGCAAAGGGGGGGGACGAGGAAAAAAATTGGTACTTCTTTACAAAGACTTACAGAAGAGGATCCAACCTTTGTATTAGAAAGAAATAAAGAAACTAAACAGCTTTTAATAGGCGGACAAGGAAATATGCAATTAGCAGTAATTACAGATAAATTAAAGAATACTTTTGATGTGGATATTGTACTTTCAAATCCAAAGATAGCTTATAGAGAAACCATTAAGGGAACTTCATCTGTTCAAGGAAAACATAAAAAAAACAATCAGGTGGAGCTGGACAATATGGTGATGTTCATATAAGATTTGAACCTACAACTGAAGAATTTGTATTTGAAGAGGAAGTATTTGGCGGGGCAGTTCCAAGAAACTTCTTCCCAGCAGTTGAAAAAGGGCTTAGAGAATCACTGAATAACGGTATTTTAGCTGGATATCCTGTTGTAAATGTAAAGGCAGTATTATTTGATGGTTCATATCATCCAGTAGACTCCAATGAAATGGCATTTAAAATAGCGGCATCTTTAGCATTTAAAAAGGGCATAGAGGCTGCAAAACCTATATTATTAGAACCTATTGTAAAAGTAGAGATAAATATTCCAGAAGAATATATGGGAGATATAATGGGAGATATGAACAAACGTAGAGGTAGAATCTTAGGTATGGAACCCCCCCAAGATGATGGTTCACAGCTAGTAATAGCTGAAGCTCCTCATGCTGAAATGTTTGAATATGCTATAGATTTAAGAAGTATGACTCAAGCTAGAGGAGAATTCACTATGGAATTTATTAGATACGAAGAAGTCCCTTCTAATATAGCAGAAAAGATAATAGAAGAAGCAAAAGCTGAAAAAAGAATAAATATAAAAATGAAGCCTAGTTCTATGAATTGGGCTTCATTTTTTTTCAAAATTAGGTGTATAAATGGGAATAAAGTCGAAGGAGGGAGAAATATATGATTAAGATATATACTTTTGGTGATTTTGATATAAGGTTAAATAACAAATCTATTTTAGGAGATATAAGATATCAACAAAGAATAATGAAGTTATTTAAATATTTTTTTTAACCTTTGAAGGTAAAAAAAATTCTCCCTGAAATAATAATAGAAGATCTGTGGGGGGTGAAAAGGATTACAATGATCCATTAGGAGTGTTGAGAATGCAGATATTTAGAGTACGACGGATGTTTGATGGATGTACATATCTAGACAAGCCTTTTTATGATATTAAATTTATTAATGGATATTATATATTTAAAGTAAGTGAAGGTTGTAGACTTGATTTTAGAGAATTTGAAACATTATTAAATAAGGGAAATTTTTTTTATACAAAGAAGATGTGGATGAAGCTGTTTTAGCTTTAAAAGAGGGATTATCTTTATATAGAGGAGAGTATTTAGAAGAACTAGAACATGAAAATTGGCTAATACCTATAAGAAATAGATTCGATAGGTTGTTTTTAAAAGGATTATCAAATCAATTAGAAGAGTTAAAGATAAGAAAAATGTATTATGATATTATTGAAATAGCTGAAAAGACCATTGAATTTAAGCCTTATGAAGAATTAGTAAACTACTATTTTATAGATGCCTTAATGGAGATTGGACAAAAGAAATATGCTATAAATCATTATGAGTATTATACTTCCAAACTTTACAATGATTTAAGTATAAAACCTTCTGAGAAAATTAAAGACCTCTATAAAAGAATACAAAACCATCAAGATAGTTTTAAAAAGATTATTAATTTTAATATATTAAATATAGAACTTAAAACTGACAAAGTAAATGAAGGA
>JMBX01000087.1_pt1 | contig 24072 bp, 27 predicted proteins | sample 616521 | NCBI WGS metagenome assembly JMBX01 (sample SAMN02727906, study PRJNA239997) | anaerobic digester metagenome | biome: anaerobic digester; isolation source: mesophilic anaerobic digester inoculated with municipal waste water sludge... | place: Germany: Bielefeld University, CeBiTec ...
CTCGAACCTTATAAGGGTAGGGGGGGAACACGTCATACTTGCCCAAATTGTAAAGTAAAGCAAACCTTTACTTTATATTTGGATGGAAACACAGGAGAACCAATTCATCCTACTGTTGGAATATGCAACCGGGCAATTAAATGTGGATATCACTATCCTCCACGACAATACTTTAATGATCATAAATATAATAAACCAAACTCAGCACCTTTGCAGGCTCACACAGTTCGCCTGAAGACTTCGCAACGTAAGATAGATTGTATCCCTCTCAGTTATGTTAAACAATCCGTCTCGTTCAACTCTAATTTTGTACGCTTCCTGTGCAAGCACTTTTCGCGCGATAAAATTGAAAAAGCAATGAGAAATTATGCACTCGGAGCAACAAAAAAACCAAAGTGTCATATTCTGGCAGATCGACATAAATGGTAAAGTCCGCACCGGAAAGATAATGCAATACAATCCCGATACCGGGAAACGAATCAAAAACAAGACCGGAGCAATAAACTGGGTGCACAACATATTAAAAAAAAGAAACTCCAAAAAAAAGGAAACACTAAAAAAAAGTAATTCCGAATCTGCCAACTTCAACCTATGCCAATGCTACTTCGGTGAACACCTCATCCGCATCTACCCCCCCGACAAACCAATCGCAATTGTTGAAGCTGAAAAACAGCAGTAATCGCAAGTATGATCTACTCCAACTACAACTGGCTTGCAGCCGGAAACCTCAACGGCCTCAACACTGAGAAATCCAAAGTCCTCCGCGATAAACATGTAATCTTATTCCCTGATGCCGGCTGTTATGAAAAATGGAGTAGAAAGGCAGTCCAACTCAAAAGCGTAATGAAGCAACAAATTAAGGTCTCAGATCTGGTAGAAAAGCACGCAACGAATAAACAAATAGAAGAGGGTTATGATATTGCTGATTATATAATTGAAGAAATTCGTTGATGAATTAACTAATGATTTTTATTGTTATCTTTGGTTGTTAGTTGTATAAAATGATTAATGTATGTATTTGTCATGTTTAAAATAAAAGATTGTCATAAAAATATTTATATAGATGGTAATTTGGTTGTTGAAAGTAACAAACCAGTTTCTTATGTAGATATGGTTTCATACTCAGAGGACAAAAAAAGGATTATATGAATATATAGATCTAAAAAAATTATAATGAAAAGGGGAGTCCATTTTTTTACATTGATAATGATTTTGTTTGGGAGGACAATGCAATTTACCACGCAAAAAAAGGGATTTCATTTTATAATATAAATGTCCATGTAAGGAATCCCTATAATTGTTTTTATTCATACAAAAATAATCTTGCTCAAGTATACGATATATTTGAACTTCAAGTCGATGGACTAAAAGAAGGACATTAAACAGAATGTTATATTTGACAATGATGTCAATTTATGAATTGTTTATGGCTGATCTGGCTGTTACTTGTTATCTGAGATTTGATGAGTTAAAAAAATTATCATATAAAAAACATACAACATTTAGGGAAGGATTTGGAAGAAAAAAGATATTCCAGAAAAAAATTAAAAAAAAGCATTTTAGTAAGTTTACAAGCAAAATAATGAATGGTCTGTTCAAAAACACTTTAAGGAGTATTTTAATATAGATATTCCTGTTTTCGATTTATTAAATGATGCTTTTAGTAAAAGAGATGATATAGCACATCGATTTCATCAAACAATAGATAATGATTACATAATTGTAGAGGATAAGGAGATTTATGAGCTGGTTGATATAATTAATACTTTTGTATATGAACTTTTCGTAAAAGTAAAAAAAATTCAGTTTATAAATATTAGCTGATTTCTCCATTTTAATTGTTTCTTTATTATTGACCTTTTAAGGCTATTTTTAGTAATTAGCTATAATGCCAATATCTACATATAAAACGATAAATATTAAAATATGAACAAACAACAATTAGCTGCCAAAATATGGCAGTCAGCAAATCAAATGCGCTCTAAAATTGAGGCAAATGAATACAAGGACTATATATTAGGATTTATATTTTATAAATATCTGTCTGATAGCCAAATACAGTATGCAAAAAAAGAATTATTTTACTGAAGAGGGTAATCAAAATCTTTCCGAAGATGATGTTGAAACAGTAGAGTTTTCAGAAGTACAACAGGTTATTTCATATCACATAAAAACCTGTTTTCAACATGGATTGAAAAGGGGGGGTTAGATTTTGATATTTCTAATGTAAGAGATGCTTTGTCAGCTTTTAATAGTTTAATAAGCCCAAATTATAAAAAGCTGTTTGATGGAATATTTGATACATTACAAACAGGATTAAGCAAACTAGGTGATACTGCTGCTTCTCAAACAAAAGCAGTTAGAGACCTGATACATTTAATAAAAGATATCCCAATGAACGGCAGGCAGAATTATGATATGCTTGGATTCATTTATGAATATCTTATTGGTATGTTTGCAGCTAATGCAGGTAAAAAGCAGGTGAGTTCTACACACCTCATGAAGTATCACTATTAATGTCTGAGATTATTGCGAATCACCTTAAAGATAAAAGAGAAATACAGATATATGACCCCCCCACAAGTGGCTCTGGTTCACTGTTAATAAATATTGGTAAATCAGTAGCAAAGCATATTGATAACGTCGACAATATAAAATATTATGCACAGGAGCTAAAACAAAATACTTATAATCTTACACGTATGAATCTGATCATGCGTGGAATTATTCCAGGTAATATTGAGGTGAGAAATGCCGATACTTTAGAAGATGACTGGCCGTTATTTGATGAAAGTGATCCTATTGGAACATACAAACATCTAAGTGTAGATGCAGTTGTATCAAATCCACCATACTCTCAAAATGGGATCCCACAAATAAAGAATATGACCCTCGCTATTCTGGATACGGACTTGCTCCAAAAGGTAAAGCGGATTATGCTTTCTTGCTACATGATCTATATCACGTTTTAGATGATGGTATAATGACGATAGTATTGCCCCCCCATGGTGTATTATTTAGAGGTGGTGAAGAGGGAACAATAAGGAAGAATTTAATTGAAAAAAACAATATTGATGCAATTATTGGCTTGCCTCCTAACATCTTTTTTTGGTACAGGTATACCAACCATTATTATGGTTCTTAGAAAGAAAAGAGACAGGGACAATGTTTTAATTATTGATGCATCGAAAGGATTTGTAAAGGAGGGTAAGAATAATAAACTTCGTGCATGTGATATAAAGCGTATTGCCGATACAGTTATCAATAGAGAATCAATTCCAAATTATTCTAGAGTTGTTGAGAAAGATGAGATAAGAGAAAATGAATATAATCTTAATATTCCACGCTATGTAGACTCATCAGATAAAACTGAAAGCTGGGATATCTACTCCACCATGTTTGGAGGTATTCCGGTAAATGAAATAGATGAACTCAATAAATATTGGGATGCATTGCCAGGCTTAAAAGAAGAAATATTTGCTAAAACCTCAGACAATTATGCTGAACTTAAATCGGAAGACATTAAGCAAATAATATCTCAGAGCAAAACAGTAAAAGAGTTTGAAGAAAGCTTTAAAGAGTCGTTTGCAGATTTCGGCGATTTTATGAAAGATAAACTATTGACAGAACCATCTGCAATTAATATTACAATGCAAGAGCCTATTTTAGTGAAGAAATATTCGGCAGGCTTAAGACAATTCCATTAATAGATAAATATGATGCTTACCAACTTTTAAGTAATCAGTGGGAAGTTATTTCTGTGGATTTAGAAGTTATACAGACCGAAGGATTTAATGCAACCAAAAAGGTTGAACCTAATATGGTATTTAAAAAGGTAAAGGGCAAAGATCAAGAAGTGCAAGAGGGATGGATGGGTAGAGTAATACCATTTGAATTGGTGCAGGAAACTTTGCTTGATGAAGAACTTCAGGGATTGAAGCAGAAAGAAAACAGGCTTGCTGAGATTGTTTCTGAAATTGAAGAGCTGTTTGATTCTCTTTCAGAAGATGATAAAGAGGGTGATACTGTTAATGATGCCAAAGATAGCTTTGTAAACGCTGAAGTAATTAAAGAAGCAAAACAGCTTAAAGCTGAAGTTAAAGACAATGGAAAATTTGAGGATGATTCTTATGAAGCTATAATAATAAAAGTTGATAGACTTATTACCGAACAGAAAAAGCTAAATAAAGAGGTTAAAACCGAATCGGCTGCTCTTCACATGAAAACCAAGGCAACGATTGAAGAACTAACCGATGATCAGGTAAATGATTTATTGGAACTTAAATGGATATCTCCATTAGTTGTTACACTTCACAATCTACCTAAACTACATTGCAACAGTTGACAGACAAAGTGCAAGCACTCGCAGAAAAGTACTCAACTACATTTGCCGATATAACTGAAGAGATAAAGCAGGTTAGCAAAACATTATCGCTGCAAATTGATGAACTCACCGGCAATGAGTTTGATATGAAAGGTTTGGAAGAGTTTAAAACTATATTAAATGGGTGATATTATGAAAGAAAGCAAAATATCCCCCGAGATAAGGTTTAAAGAATTTGAGGGGGGGGAGTGGGAAGAAGAAGAGCTTGGGAAATTAACAGATGTTTATGATGGGACACATCAAACTCCTAAATATTTAGATAAAGGTGTGATGTTTTTATCGGTAGAAAATATCAACACACTAAAGTCAGAAAATATATTTCTATCGAAGATTTTAAAAAAAAGATTTTAAAACATATCCTCAAAAGGGTGATGTTTTAATGACACGTATTGGTGATGTAGGAACAGCGAATATTGTTGAATCAAATGAATTATTAGCATACTATGTTAGTCTTGCACTTCTAAAGCATAAACTATTAAATCCATATTTTCTGAAAGCATGCTTATCTTCAATTACGGTAGTGAATGATATATGGCATAGAACTTTACATATTGCTTTTCCGAAAAAATAAACATGTATGAAATAAATAAAATAATAGTTCCTTATCCAAAATCCAAAAAAAGAACAATCCCAAATCGGCTCCTATTTCCAAAACCTCGACCAACAAATCACCCTTGAACAACAAAAGCACGATAAGTTAGTAACACTTAAAAAAAGCAATGCTTGAAAAGATGTTCCAAAAGAGGGTGCAACTGTTCCGGAAATTAGGTTTGAAGGTTTTGAGAATCCATGGATTCAAAAGAGATTAATGAATTATTTAAAATTACACGCGGTGAAGTTCTGGCAGCAACAGAAACTAGTCAAGTGAAAACGGGATTTATGACTTATCCTGTATATTCTTCTCAAACTAAAAACAATGGTTTGATGGGTTATTATAATGAATACCTCTTCGAAAACGCAATTACATGGACGACTGACGGAGCAAATGCAGGGACAGTAAAATATCGCAAAGGAAAATTTTATAGCACTAATGTGAACGGAGTTTTACTTTCTGATGAAGGTTATGCAAATCAGGCTATTGCAGAATCGATAAATAGAATTGCTTGGAAACATGTTTCATATGTAGGCAATCCTAAATTAATGAATAATGTAATGAGCAAAATTAATATATACATATCAGATTCATTAGAAGAGCAACAACTAATATCTGACTATTTCAACACATTTGACACTTTTATCTCCCTTCAACAACAAAAAAATAAATAAGCTCAAAAATATAAAGAAGGCTTGTTTGGATAAGATGTTTGTATAATTCTTTATTTTTACTTTTAAATAGTTAGTATCATGATCTTTACATCAGAAGCGGAATTTGAAAATGCCTTAATAAAGGAGTTAACAAAAAAAAGGGTGGGAAGACAATATATTAAAAAGACCATCTGAAAAAGACTTGCTTGATAACTGGGCAAATATTCTTTTTAATAATAACCAAGAGAGGGATAAACTGAATGGTTGTCCGCTCACTGATGGGGGGGAGATGCAACAGATTATTGAGCAAATAGTAAATTTGAAAACTCCTCTGAAACTTAATGGATTTATTAATGGAAAAACTGTTTCAATTAAGCGTGACAATGAGGATGATAAATTGCATTTTGGGCAGGAGGTTAGTTTAAAGATTTATGATCGCCTGGAGATAGCTTCAGGTACTAGCAGGTATCAAATTGTTCAGCAACCACAGTATAAGTCTGCATCGAGAATAATGCACGATAGGAGAGGCGATTTAATGCTTCTTATTAATGGTATGCCGGTTATTCATATTGAGCTTAAAAAAACTGGTGTGTCTGTTAGCCAGGCATATCATCAAATAGAAAAGTATTCAAAAGAAGGGATTTTTAGCGGAATATTTTCATTGATTCAGATCTTTGTGGCTATGGAGCCCAACGAAACGAAGTATTTTGCTAATCCGGGTCCTGATGGTAGATTTAACAAAGACTATTATTTTAATTGGGCTGATTTTGATAATGAACCTATTAATAATTGGAAAGAGATTGCTTCAACTTTGCTTTCCATACCTATGGCGCATCAATTAATTGGCTTCTATACTGTTGCAGACACATCTGATGGTGTGTTGAAAGTGATGAGAAGTTATCAATATTATGCTGCAAATGCTATTTCTGATAAAGTTACAAAAACTGATTGGAGTAATAAGAATCTTTTAGGCGGTCATATTTGGCATACAACCGGTTCAGGAAAAACAATGACAAGCTTCAAGTCTGCTCAGTTAATTGCTAATTCTAAAGATGCGGATAAGGTTATATTTATGATGGATAGAATTGAGCTTGGTACTCAATCTCTTACAGAATATCGTGGTTTTAAAGAAGACAATGAGGAGGTTCAGGCTACTGAAAATACTAAAGTGTTAGTTACTAAGCTAAAAAGTAATAATCCTTCTGATACATTGATTGTAACTTCAATTCAAAAGATGTCGAGAATAAAATTGGAGGAAGGGGGGCTAAATGCTCATGATATTGAAATAATGAATTCAAAAAGAATTGTATTTATTATTGATGAGGTGCATAGGTCTACTTTTGGTGATATGCTTATTAATATTAAAATACGTTCCCTTCCGCACTGTTCTTTGGCTTTACAGGCACTCCCATTTTATCTGATAACGCAGAAGATACATATACAACAGCAAATGTGATTGGAGATGAGCTGCACAGGTATAGCATTGCAGATGGTATAAGGGATAAGAATGTTTTAGGTTTCGACCCTTATAAAGTACTAACTTATAAAGATAGAGATTTAAGAAGAGAAGTTGCTTTAAATGAAGCAAAAGCATCTGATGAGGAAGAAGCTATATCTAACCCTGTAAAAAAAAGAGGTGTATTATCATTTTATGAATACCTCTAAAGTTAAGATGGCAGGCTATTTAAATAGTGCCGGTAAGTATATAAAAGGGATTGAGGATTATCTTCCAAAATCACAATATCTTACGTCTGAGCATAGGAGTAAAGTGGTTAAAGATATAAAAGATAGTTGGGTAACTTTAAGCCAGAACAGTAAATTTCATGCTCTTTTTGCTACAAGTAGTATCCCTGAAGCTATAGAGTATTATAAATTGATTAAGAAAGAGATTCCTGGGTTGAAAGTTAGTGCATTATTTGATTCTTCAATTGATAATGAAGAAGGTGTTATTTATAAAGAACAGGGTTTAATTGAAATTATAGATGACTATAATAAGTTATTTGATATGGATTTTACTCTTGCAACTCATGGTAAGTTCAAGAAGGATATTTCTGTACGTTTGTCGCACAAAGAACCTTATTTAAGAATAGAGCATACACCAGAAAAACAGTTAGACTTATTAATTGTAGTTAATCAAATGCTTACAGGATTCGACTCTAAATGGGTTAATACATTGTATCTGGACAAAGTTTTAGAGAAAGCAAACTTAATACAAGCATTTTCAAGGACAAACAGACTGTTTGGTCCTGATAAGCCGTTTGGAACAATTAAGTATTATAGAAAGCCTCATACGATGGAGCAAAATATTGAGAAGGCTTTTAAACTTTACTCAGGTGATATACCTTATGCGTTGTTTGTTCAAAAACTTGATTATAATCTGGAGATGATGAACTCTGTATTTGCTCAAATTGAATATTTATTTAAAAATGCAGGAGTAGCAGATTTCCTTAATTTACCCGATGATCTCACTGAGAGAGGAAAATTTGCAAGCTATTTAAAAATTTAGATAGTTATTTACAGGCTGCAAGAATACAGGGATTTAATTGGGGTGAGCTGACTTATAAATTCGGTAAAGGAGCAGGTAGTAAAACTATAACATTAGATTTTGATGAAAACACTTACCTTATTTTAGCATTAAGATATAAAGAACTTGCAAATGGTGTTGGAGGTGGTAGAACAACAGATGTTCCGTTTGAAATTGTAGGTCATTTAACTGAGATAAATACAGATGTTATAGATACCGAGTATATGAATTCGCGGTTTACTAAGTATTTAAATATTCTCAGAAATGAAGGGACAGATCAAGCTCAAATACAACACAGTTTAGACGAATTGCACAGATCATTTGCTTCTCTGTCCAAGGAGGAACAGAAGTATGCTAACCTGTTCTTAAATGATGTTCATAGAGGTGCTGTAAAGGTAGATCCGGAAAAGAACTTTAGAGTTTATATAACAGAATATATGTCTAAAGGAAAAGATGACCAGATAAAGAGTATTGTTGATGCTCTTGGAGTTGATGAAGTGTTATTACGTGAAATGATGAATACCAGAATCACAAAGGATAATATAAATGAGTACGGTAGGTTAGATCATCTCAAAAACACTTTAAATATGGACAAGGCTAAATCTTATTTTGAAAAAATTGAGAAGACGTCCTTACCTATTTTCAGAGTGAATATAAAAGCTCATCATTTATTAGAAAAGTTTATAACTGAGGGTGGTTTTGAATTAAATGATTAATATTATTTTATATGTCAGACATTTTTTATAATAGTTCATCTCCTTTTATAAGTGTTTTAGCGTCGTTACTTGGGGTTCTACTAGGATTTTTTTGAATAATTTATCTAGAAGAGGGAGGATTAAAATTTTCCAAAATAATATAAGCATTTATTATTTTGAAAGAGAACCATCTGGCGGATTCTCTCACCAAAAGGAAATCACAGATAAGACAGAAATTGTGGAGATACTATTGAATTTAGATTTTTTACAATACATCTAATTACACTCGAAAAATAGCTAGGGATGTTAAAATAAATATCATCAATCAAAAATCAAACTTTAAATTAAGATTGAAGAATAATGAAACTACCAAAGTTATGGATAAAGATGATTTAAAAAAATATAAACTTACTACCAAACGAACTAATGAATTTAAGCATATCATTTGGGGGTGAATGAGAATTTCGATGAATTTAAAAATTCACCGTGGGAATTAGTATATTACAATGAGAATAACAAATTAGTAAAAGTGAAAATAAACAAGGAGCAATTATTTGCAGAAAACAAATAATAGTGTATTCGAATTATTTTTTTTGAAACATAATATCGATTGTTGTATTAAATTAAATGTCTTTATAATTTTACAGTTAAAATACGCACTTAAAAAGCAATACACAATACTAACTTTCATTAAATCTTAAATTACCCATATTTGTAACCTTTGAATCAAAAATAGTCTATTTTTGCTCTCATGAAAAGCAACTAAACACCCAAAAAAATAGAACTTATTCAACCTGAGAGTTCTGAGCAGAAGTACCCGTACATAGGTAATGTTCAGGCTGGCTTCCCTTCTCCTGCGGATGACTTCTTTCATGACTATATAAGTCTGGATGAACTCCTGGTAGATCATAAAGAAACGACATTCTTTGCAAGGGTCTCCGGAAGTTCAATGGGTAATGATTTTAGTGATGGGGGGGATCTTCTGATTATTGATAAAAGCCTTGAGTGGGAAGAAAATAAAATCGCTCTCTGTTTTATCGATGGTGAATTTACATTGAAGCGTATTAAAATGAATGATGGTAAGTGCTTCCTGGTTCCTTCGAATAAGGACTTCCCATTATTAGAGGTGAACTATGAACAGGGTGTGACTATATGGGGGGAGTAGTGAAGTATTCCATACGAAAGCACTGAAATATTAAACAGTAAATTTAAATGTACGCACTTATAGACTGTAATAACTTTTACGCTTCCTGTGAAAGAGTATTCAATCCTACTCTAATCGGAATACCAGTTGTTGTTCTTAGTAACAATGATGGTTGTGTTATTGCACGGTCTAATGAAGCTAAAGCAATTGGCATACCTATGGGAGCACCTGCGTTCGAGTATGAGCATCTATTCCGAAGATACAAGGTTAAAGTGTTCTCGGCCAACTTCCCTCTCTATGGTGATATGAGCAGACGTGTTATGAGTCTGTTATCAAATTACAGTCCTCATCAGGAGATCTATTCTATTGATGAATGTTTCCTGAATCTGGAGGGAATTAATGTGGACCTGCAGAAGTACGGACTTGAAATGAAAGCAAGAATTGAAAAGGGTACCGGTATACCAATAAGTATTGGAACTGCTCCAACTAAAGCCCTGGCTAAACTGGCCAACAGGATTGCAAAGAAGTTTCCAAATGAGACTGGTGGCAGTTATGTCATAGATACTGAAGAGAAGCGCATTAAAGCTCTGAAATGGCTTAAGGTTGAGGATATCTGGGGGGGTGTAGGCAGAAGAAACGCTAAGAAGCTTTATGCTATTGGTGTTTATAAAGCTATTGACTTTGTGAATCTCTCTGAAGCCTGGGTAAGAAAGAATATGACCATTACCGGGTTGAACTTGCAAAAGGATTTGAAAGGTATTCCAACTATCGAAATGGTTGAGCCTGAAAAGAAGAAATCTATTGGTACTTCTAGAACATTCGAAACTGATCTTCGTTCTTTTGACGAAGTACGTGAACGTATAACAACTTTTACTTCTATGGGTGCCGAGAAATTACGAGAACAGAATTCTTTCTGTAAACGATTGATTGTTTTCATTGGTACCAATCCTTTTAAGGAGCATGAAACGCAGTATTACCCCTCTATACAGATTAAATTGCCTTTCCCGACTAACTCTACCCTTGAACTGGTGAAGTTTGCTCATGAAGGCTTAAAACAGATATTCAAGAAGAACCATTATTATAAACGGGGGGGTGGGGGGGTATTGCTGACTGATTTTGTTGATGCAAGTGTTTACCAGCCTCACTTTTCTTTAATTCTGATCCAAAACACAAAAAAAACTGATGGAGGTAATCGATAAACTTAACGATAAGTATCATTGTGATGTTGTAAGGCTGGCTTCACAAGACGAGCGGAAGCATAAGATGAAACAGGCTCATCTCTCTCCTCACTATACTACTGATATCAATGAAATACTTACAGTTGAGGTGTAGTTGATTAATACCTAATCTTAAGCTTAGAACTTGGTGTAAGATTTATTGTAGTCGTATCATTGTCTTCTTCCCAATCATGGAATTCAATTCCAATGTCGTTTTCTTTTTCTTCTTCGGTTGATTCTGGTTCTAATATTTCCGATGATCCACATGAAGGGATAATAAATAGAATTATAATAATATTGCTCTTGAGTTTTTCATATTATTACAAATTTAAACATTTTACCTTGATTGTCAATTTAAACAAGCTAATTTATAATTTATCCTTTAACCGTTGTGTCACACTTTTTGTAGATATACCATCCCGGATATTAACTGTAGTCCATCTTTTCCAACCTCGCTTTGCCGTGTTCTTTCCGCTCATTCGCTGGACACCTTGCGGTGTCCGGCGTCAATCACTCCACTCACACCGCATCGCTATTCCCAATAGTCACCTCCGCTCCATTGCAGTGTGCATTTGGTCGCTGTCGCTTACGCTGTCGCTCCCGTCATCCACACCGCATCGCTTCCGACCTGTTCCTACCACCGCTCTTGCCCTGTGAGTTCTGGTCGCAAGCTCCCTCCACCCACACCGCAATCGCTCCATTCCGCTCATTCCATAATCCCTTAGAGCGACGCTTCGCGTCACTACTCCCGGGATTATTCCATTCGCTACCGTAGCATTTGCTGTGTGAATTAAACGCTTCAGTGCATTTTTGTCCGCTTCGCTTCCAAAACAGCCCTTACGCTATCACACAGCCTTGGGGTGTTTAGACGTATCGTGGTAAACAAAAAAAATCCGCCACAACTACCAGTGTAGGATAGTTAACAGTCTATTTGTTTAATCTATTTATAGGTATGATTGCTTTCAACATTCAAAATGTTGAAATATGATTTATCACAACCTTTTCTATATATAGTAAGCCATAATTTGTACCTATATGTTTCTGTCTATTAATTTATTGTCTTACACAATTATCAAGTTTAGTTTAGCATTCTTTCGTGCGGTTTCTATATTTACCCGGATGTTAATCAATGTAATTCAATAATTTGTAGCAAAACATTCAGGCTTTCAAGTTACTTTTCCTGGATATTGTAAAGGTGTACCAATTAAACAAAAACAGGTTATAAGGTGTTCCTCCGTCGTTCACTTAATGCAATAAAACATATGTGCAAGGGTGTTAGAGAAAATCTCCACCCTTCGGGTAGTATTTCTCTAACACCCTTGCACATACCACATCCGCAGTCACTCTTGCGCTCCAGTAGGTGCTCATCGTGTCGCGTCTGTTTGTTTTATTGCATGACGCTCACTCGGTCGTCACTCGTGGCCTCTCTCTGCCCCCCCCTTGAATCCCCCCCTTTAAGGTATTCGCTTCGCTCATACATTTTTTTATAAAGGGGTGCAGACGCCACTCAGTGTTTGTGCTCGCCTGCGGGTCGCTCGGGCTGCCCGGCTTGTCACACTTTTTGTAGATACACCATCCCTTATTTATTACCTTTCTGGTAGTTTGTTATTATCATATATTTAGTATCTCTCTACCAATCTTGATTCTTGCCTTTTGTACCTTAGTCGCTTTCTGTGATTATTCCATTCTCTCCGTCATAATTTGGCTCATGCTTCGCTTCAAATTACTCCTTCGTTCATTTCATAGTCACAGCCTGGTAATTTAACGTCAAAGGTTTCATTCAGTGAGTCAGTCGTTCCTCCTTTCTCTCTGAATGTCCTTTTCCTCCCTGCAGGATTAAACAAAAAGTCCGCCAAGCCTGCTGATCACAGTAGTAGTCAGGCGCGCTCGTATCCTCGCGCTTCTTCCTGCCCACACCCTCGCTCCACTCGCGTCGGCTCGCGCCTCTCACTACGCAAAAGAATAAATTCTTTCGCTTCGTTCGGATAACCTGTTTTTTTCCATTGCAGTTAAACATTCTTGGAATAAATTTTTTTGTGTCCGATAGTTATAGTTTTTTTAATGCAGTTTTAAATCCTTTTTGTTTAATATTCAGCACCTGTTTTGTTCGTTTGGCCGTATCAGTATTTTACGTCTCTGCGCTTCGCTTGCGAGGCTTATGTGTGTCTTTGTATTGTTAAATTTCTTTGTTGTTTTTTTCTTTTCTTTTGATTTAACTTGTCTATTTCAATTATTAGTTTTGCTTCGCAAATCTAATGCACCTTAACAGGTGCTTGATTTTTAAGTCTGTATTCATACCCTTATTCCTTCTATTATTGTTGAGGAAATTGTAACTTTGAGGAAGTAATTACAACTATTATGTTAAATAAATCATGCCATTTCAATAAAGTCACTTTATCACGTGATATAATGATTCAACGATTTGATAAAGGATTGTTGAGGTTTTCTTTTAATCTCTACTCTCTAAAGAATCCTTTGTGGATTCATATCGGTACTTCTTTTGAAGCAGGTGATTATTTAAAACATTTGCTCAGCACTAGAGATTTGACTGTTTCTATTTATTCTTTAATGAATCTGGTACTTGAAGCAGGTTTCAAATTCCCATTGGATAGAGTGATAAATATAGAGGATTCAGATTATAATGAATCCTTCTTTGAATGTATTGATAGTTATCTTTGGAACCGAAAACCTGATTTTTATGAAGAGGATCTGTATTTAACTTACCAGATTACGTATGATGTTAAAGAGAGGTATGATAAATATATTAAGGAAACCCCCCCAGTCCGGATCCATATGATGAAATGTTCACTATTCTTACAGATTCAGACATCACTTATTATAACGTTGTAAATGGTTCTTTTTCAGAAGAAAGAATTAACAATTGCTAGTCCTGTATATGTTTTAAAAAAATACATTCAAGTTACTACCTTCCGGATAAATGAAATCATAGCAAAGGTAGGTTGTCTTTTATATTACGTCAAGGTCAGGCACTTCGTGTTTTCAAGAAAATCTCCAATTATGCTGGCGCATAAATAGTATTTTCCTGAAAAACCTTGCCTAATATAACGACGCCATGGTGCTATACGCTATGATTGCAGTTTATCCTTTCCCTTTCATTGACCTTACACCTGTTAAGGCAAATTGACGCAAATCGAAGTAAAATTGAGCAAATCAAAGCAAAATTAACCGATATTTTTAGCTCTCATATTTAATCATTTTAATTGCTTGAAGGAGTTGGTACTTATCCATATAAGTCCGGACCATGGCCGTACCATGTTCGTACCAAGTCTAATTAGTTTAACATTTTAAAGATTACAAATTATGGGTACTATTAAAAAAAAGGTATTCTCGGAGGTTTCTCCGGAAAAGTGGGCTCCGTAGTTGGAGCAAGCTGGAAGAGTATCGACTACATCAGAAGTCTTCCGGCAAGCGTTAGAAATCCAAGGACACCGGCTCAGGTGGACCAGAGGAGTAAGTTTGCAACAGTTATTAAATTCCTGACCAAGTTCACACCAATCTTAAATATTGGTTTCAGGAACTTTGCAAATAATCAGACCGCAATCAATGCTGCTATGTCATATCATATTCATAATGCAGTTATCGGCCAGGATGGAGAATATGAGATAGATTATGAAAAGGTGATGATCTCAAGAGGTCCTCTTTACAAACCACTATTGTGTGAGGCGATGATTGATAATGGCGAGATTGCAATTGGCTGGGATCCGAAGCCTCTGGCCAACGGTTCTTCAGATGACTACGCAATAGTACTGCTTTACAACAAAACCAAAGATGAAGTAATTGTGGATGTTAATGGGGGGGAAACCAGATCAAGAGGTTATACCGGAGTTGATTTCCATGATCACTGGCTGGGCGATGAGCTTGAAGTCTATATTGGCTTCGTTTCAGATGATGGCAAGCTGATATCTGACAGCATGTATATGGGTTGCTTTAAGTTACCTGATGCATAACCCTGTATTCTTATTTTTTTTAATTAACTCTGAACCGCTCCTTTTAACCCGGGGGGGCGGTTCGTTTTAACTATGAAATGTGATGAACCAGTTACTAAATATCAATTACGAGCTGATAGGAACAATCAGCACCATTTTAGGTGGTGGAGCTCTGGGAGGATTTATCTCCAGGATTGTAAACAGGAAAGAGATAAGGCGTATAAAGAAGAGCGAGGCAATACAATCCGAAGCAATGGCAAAAGAGAGGATGCATCTGCAGCATCGGAGATGATGGGACTACTTGAGCGTACTGTTGCCCACATGGAGAAGATGAACTCTTATAATGAGACAAACTCTGAAAGCCTGCTGAAGATGGTAAGGGAGAAGGACAGCATCAACAACAAGCTCAAAAAGGATCTTGAGTTTTTGCAGTTGCAGAGAACAGAGGATCACAGGCGTATTACAGGACTTGAAAGATTGTTAAGAGAGAGCTGGAATGGCGTAAAGACAGCGATTATCACTATTGCTCAGTAGTTGATTGCGAGGTCAGGAAACCTCCATTTGGAACTTTTAAACGTGATGTGAAAAAAATAATCTTTATGGATAAAGGTGTTTTTTTTAAGATAATCTCAAAAACTCTCTTTTTTTGGCAGGCTTACGCCTCATCAAAAAAGAGGTGTAGAAACTAAACTAACAGCTTTTGATATTTATGATATTGTTGATGATCGATGGAGAGCTTATATGCTTGCCACTGTATTACACGAAACAGGAGGTGAAATGCAACCGGTTGAGGAAGTCGGAAAAGGTGCCGGCAGACCTTATGGAAAAAAACTTAAACATGATCGCACGGTATACACTTTCCCGGATAGGCTTTATTATGGTCGTGGTGATGTTCAACTCACATGGTACGAGAACTACGAGTTGATGGGTAAACTTTTGAATTACCCATTATTGAAATATCCTGAATTAGCACTGGAACCTGAAATTTCTGCGAGAATTATGATTGAAGGTATGACTCGCGGTATTTCTAATCGTGGCGACTTCACCGGTGTTTCTCTTGAAAACTATTTCAATAATCATAAGGAGGATCCTATTAATGCCAGGAGAATTATAAATGGATTAGACCAGGCTAAGAAGATTGCAGATTACTATAATAAGTTTTTAAATGCAATAAGAAATTCAAAAGGTTAGGGTATGATACCACTAAAATATAAAATACTGTTTATTGCTTCTCTTCTATTAATTTCCTGTAAACCAAAACAGGTTATAACAGAGAAGATCTCTACCAAGTCTGACAGTTCTGCTGTCGTTCTATTGGAGGATGAAATCTCACAAAAAGAAACTCAAATAGCTTCTTTACAAAGCGAATTAAATCGCTTTGAAGAAGAAAACTTCAACCTGAAAAGTGAGATCTCAACATATGAAATTAATTATGACACGACCCAGCCAATCAATCCTGTAACTCAAAAACCTCCAATATCATCCGAGATAATTACTAGAAGCAACTCCCAGCTAGAAAAAAACTCTCAATCAATATGAGGTTCTGCTCCGGGAAGCTTCAATTGAAAACACTCACTTGACCACAAAAAAACATCAATCTTCAACTTATAGTAGAGGCGATGAAGGAGGAGAATAAAACGTTAAAATCTAAATCTAATCCTGGTACCCAGCTTACATCCAAATTGTTTTTAACCGGTATAATTTCAGGAATCATGATTTGTGTAATTTCAATTATGATTATAAGGAAATAATTTACTCTTATTATCCAGTTATTCCTACTGCATTAAACGTGTTATAAGTCTTTTCTGGATTCAACAACTTCATGTTAATCTCTCTTCTTTTTTTAGCAGTAAGTTTCACATATCCTGCTGTAACGTCTTTCTTTGTGCTATGACCTACCATCTTTTTAACAACTATCGGATTGATTAATAATTCACTTGTTAGATGAGTTATATAGCTATTCCTTGTATATGAAGTTGAAATTTCTGGATCTAATGATAATTCATTTGCTATATTCTTAAGAGAGGAGTTTATAGGTTCTAATTTCAGTCTGGTCTCTCTTTTTATTAAATTTTCATTATTTTCTGTAGGCTCAATACCATTTAAAAATGGGAAAATATACCCTCTTGTGAATCATTGCCTTGTCTATTTATGATCTCAATCATTGGAGGTAAAATAGGAACATAAATATAAGTTGGTTCCTCTCCTTTTCTTAATGTCTTTTTTTCGTTCAAAAATTATCTCATTTCTTGGTGCATCAATATTCTTATAAGTTAGTCGGCAAAGGTCTCCAAAATTAAGACCATTGCAGTAAAACATAAATACAAATATATCACGTGCTGTTGCCAGGGCTGGATTATCTGTCTTAAAATTCTCAATTTTCCAAATATCTTCTATTGGCATTGCAATCTCTTTTCTGCCTCCTGCTGGTATTTCGTACTTCCCGTTATTTACTCCAAATGGATATTTGCTACCCTCAATATATGGTTTATCCCCCCCATCTTTATTGTTGATTATTGCCCTTAACGTTCTCATATATATTCCCATGGTTGCATAAGAAACTTCTGTTTTCTCCCAGAATTTCTCGCATTCATTTAAAAATTTAGGTGTTATCTCATCAAAGGATATTTCTTCTTCAACAGTTAGTACATTACTTCCGATAGTTATATGCTTTTGTTCAATACAGGTTTGAATGAATTGAATTTTATCAGCCTTTTTCTTTTTTTAGAGAATAGTGCTTGAATCTCATCAAAGCTTTTAAGGTTGTTCTGTATATAGATGCATTTCCAACTTTATATTCGTTTTCTAACGCTGTTATCTTGTTTTGAAAAGCTTCATTTACTGTTTCTGATAAAGGCTTTTTTTAAGATATTATCTAATGCCTCAAATGAAAACTCATTTATTTCAGCTAATGCGTTAATTGCGGGTTTTAATGATAGAGCTAAATAATTGCTTAGAGTTTGTTTTGTGAGTTTATGTTTTTTTTCAAGTCTCTATTAATGAATTCATCCCATTCTTTTATCTCAAATTCAAAACCTGAATAATAGTATTTATGTCTTCTTTCGTATGTTACTCGCCAAAAAAATAGGTGCTTTAACATCATCTTTATTTCTGTATTTTCTCGTTAAACACACCGATATATTTCTGTTCTTGTACTTGAAAGCATTTGTTTTTTTTAGGTACTTTGTTTAGATATGCCATAGTCGTAATTAATTATTTAGTAAGTATGGGAAAACAATGGGAAAACAAATGTACCTATACAACGATAAATATCCAAATATATCAAGCGTTATGTTTTATGAGTATTTTATAATATGCAATATATCAGACATATAAGATACAACAATAAATATCGAAAAATATTAGGTTTAGCCTTCTAAGCTGTGGGTCGTGGGTTCGAATCCCGCTCGGATCACTGTAATAATCAAACACTTATCTAAATGTTTAGGTAAGTGTTTTTTTTGTTTTGGGAAAACAATGGGAAAACTAGAGGCAACTAATACTAATATATATCCACAATTTTCAATAACCCTAAAACACGTATTTACATTAGTTTTTAACCTGAAGGACTTAAATCTATTAAAGATATTGTAATAATTAATTATATTTGTGAAAACAAGTTTGCACAACACTTTCCAGTATATTTATTGGTTTGTGGGATAATTTTAAGTTTCTGAATTCACTAAATGGATTCAGAAACTATTTATTTTAATTAACAAGCAACAAATACCGTGTGCGTAATAATAATCTGTAATGCTGAAATTTTAATCAAATTGAGGGGGGGTTTTTTTTAAAATTCTATGAGAGCAAAAGTATACGTTGAAACCAATAAAAAAAGATATTTACTATTATGACCATGTAAAAAAAGCTGTATATGATCTATATCCATTAAGAGTTGATAAGATTCAAACCCTGGAATATTTTAATAATAATCTATATGCCGATGCCAGATTTCGGGCTTTTAAAAAAAACAATAACGATAAAATTAAAGAGTCCGATTTTAAAGAATTACCTGGTGAAGTAAATCGTGATATTGCTTATAAGGTTAGGATTGAACTATTGAATGTTATTTCAGACGATGATACTTTCATATTCGCGCATAATATATTAGCTCTAGGTATAAATAAATATGTTGAATCTCATAGATTAAATATTTGTAAGCCTAAACTGGAGAGTCTTGATGTTATATCAAAAATTGAGAATTTAATTTGCGAATATAAAGAAGATTATCCAAAATATAATTTGTCAGAATTCTTAATGCAGAAGGATCACTGGGAGTTTTATTGCAATCATAATAGTGAGCTTCAAAAGGATGAGGAATGGTGGCTTGAGGCTTTCAATTATGCTTATGAACTATTTGACAAAGTACGTGTGAAGTCTTATGATCCTTTTAAGGCACAGTATATCATTAAAATTATTTATTTTAATGATAAAGAGTTTGAGCCAATTATTGTTGCGATTATCAAAAATCTAATTGATAATTATAATTGCAATAATGATGATGAAAAAAAGGAAGCGTTTGAAAATGCTATCAGTAATGATAGAAGAGTATAATAGTGAGAGTTACTTGAATATCGATAAGTATTATCAAAAAAAATTACCTTCTCTGAATCTTGATAAAATCAATTGGCTTAAAGCAACAAAGGTATTTAATTACAATATCATTAGAAAGTGGGTATTTCATGACTCCTTTAACCATGATCAGAGATTGAATATTATAAACCTTATAGAGAAAAAAATACTATAAGGAAAAAGTAAGCCATCCAGATATTCTAATATATGATCTTTCAGAATATTTCCAGAACTTAAGAGATGAGGTTAATTCAAATCTAATTAAAGAGTGTGATGAGGTTAATTCATACAACGAGTCTTCATTTATGAAGGAAATTGAAGCTCTGAAAATTGATTTATTCCAAAAAAACTAATGAAGTTGAGAGGTTATACCGGGAGAATGAAGCACTTAAAAAGGAGAATCAAAAACTTGCAAAAGATGTTTCTGATGATGGAATGACTGTTTCTCAACTGGCCATAACTTTCTACTACTTTTTTTTAATGAGTTGGGTGTAAATTTTGGTAATTCTGATAAGACTGAATGGGCAAAGTTGATTCATATAATAACCGGTAAGAGTAGAGAGAGGATCAGAAGAGCGCTTAATATTGAATTTGATACAAAAATCTCACAGAAAAATCTAAGATATATTGCTGGTTGTTTTCATAATTTATTCCCGCTTATCGAAGATAAAATAATAAAAGATATCAAAGAGTAAATTTGTAACCCCCCCTCTGTAACCCCCCCTTCTGTAACTCCCTGACTCCGTTACAGCCTATATTTAGCTATCTATATTTGTCCCATCACCTCACTGTAGAGGTGGTGGCTTATTTTTTTTATTGGCACATAAATAAGTCTATTAATGCCATTAATATTATGGATGACAAAACAATTACATTTAATGAAGTACCTGAAGCAATTACTGTTCTGATTGAGAAAATTGGAAATCTTGAAAACATGATCGAAGCTACATTGAATTCCAAACCTGATGAAGTTGTATGGATGAATGTTGATGAACTGTGTTCTTATCTGCCAGCGAAGCCGGCCAAACAAACTGTTTACGGTTGGGTATGCTCTAAATTTATTCCTTATCATAAGAAAGGGAAGAAATTACAGTTTCTAAAAAGCGAAATTGATGAATGGTTGATAAGTGATAGCAAAGAAAAGGAAGATCTGGAAGCAGCTATTGAGGAACAGACTATGCGTATCCGTAATAATATAAGAAGGAGGAGCCTATGAAAGGAGTAGATTTAACTGATCGGCAAGATGAATGGTCTGACTGGATTGATGCTCAGGATGTATGCACTAACATGCATATTAGTCAGCGTACTTTACAGACCTGGAGAATTGAAGGTCTGCTCCCTTTCTCACGGATTAAAGGTAAGTTATATTACAGAAAGTCGGACATCTTTTTATTACTCAAAGAAAATTATAATGGTGATTTAAGAAGAGGTGATTACGAGAGTGAAGATGATGAGAAAGGAGGTATGAATGCTAGTGAAATGTGAAGTTAATGGAAGAGTAACTGAAGAAAATAATGTAGTAAGTGTTTCTGATAAACAAAATTTTATTGATTTACTCGATCTTGATTTAAGTGAATTTGAAAAACAGTTCGATTTAATTGAAAGTGAACCGGTTAAAGATCATTCTCAAATTCTGTTTTCTCTTTATGAGCAAATCGATGAGGTGGATTTCAGAAATGAGGCTGGTTTCTTAAATGATGATCAGAAATTACTGCAGAAGCATTTCCTTGTTACGTGTGTTGAGAAAATTCTTGAAACAGCGGATAAGAATAATTGGGGGGGAGTTTGCAGGAATCATAATTTCATTTACTTGTATAATGGTGAGTATTGGAGTTGTGTAGAGTCTCAGGATTTCCAAATATTCCTTGGTAAGGCTGCCGAAAAAATGGGTGTTTATAAATTCGATGCCAGGCTATATACTTTTCGCCGACAATTGTTGCAACAATTTCTGTCTGTTTCCAGACTTCCAAAACCTCAACAGAATGATAATTCTGTTTTGATAAATCTTAAGAACGGTACCTTTGAGATCGATGGTAGTAAAATGCATCTGAGAAAGCCTGACAGGAATGATTTTCTAACTTATCAGCTTCCGTTCCCTTATGATGAAAAGGCAGAGTGTCCTATCTTTGATGATTATCTAAACACTGTTTTGCCCGATATAAACAGACAAAAGATATTAGCTGAATATCTCGGTTATCTTTTTATTAAAACTTCTGTTTTAAAACTCGAGAAGTCTCTGGTTTTATATGGTACCGGTGCAAATGGAAAGTCTGTTTTCTTCGAGATCGTTAATGCTCTCCTGGGTGGTACTGAAAACGTGAGTAATTTTTCTCTTCAGAACCTTACAAATGAAAATGGTTATTTTCGTTCTATGTTGGCCAATAAGCTTGTTAACTATGCAAGTGAGATTAATGGTAAGCTTGAAACATCTATTTTCAAACAGTTGGTGTCTGGTGAGCCTGTTGAGGCTCGACTACCATATGGTGAGCCATTCACGCTTACAAATTATGCTAAACTGATATTTAACTGCAATGAGCTTCCAAAGGATGTTGAGGTGAATAATGCATTCTTTCGTAGGTTTCTTATTATTCCTTTTGATGTTACAATTCCGGAGAATAAACAGGATAAACAGTTGGCTAGTAAAATAATTAATAATGAATTATCAGGAGTTTTCAACTGGGTCCTGGACGGACTGAAAAGGTTACTACAACAAAAGAACTTCACTCAGTGTGATGCGGCGGATAATATTCTAAATAAATATAAAAGGGAATCTAATACAGTTGCTCTCTTCATTGATGAGAGGTACAGCACTAATACTGATAAGTTTATTCCATTGAGTAAATTGTACAGTGATTTTAAATCTTTCTGTAAGGATGATAATTATATCCCGGTAACTAAGAGAAATTTTAGTGATCGAATCCGGAACCTGGGAATTCTTATTGAACGGAAAAATTATGGTATGGCTGTAAATGTTGAGAGAATAATATTCTCAACCTCGGACAATAATGCAGTAAGTTAAGGGTAAATTAAATAACTGTTCTAAATTCTGCACTTATTACACTTTCTACACTATTTCAAGATATTTAGACTGAAAAGGCACGTTCTACACATAAAAAGTGTAGAATGTGCAGAAAGTGAACTTCCTGCAACACATTAATAATCTCATGTCTTTTTATAAACAACCATATCTCGAACCTTACAAGGGTATGGGTACACGTCACACTTGCCCAAATTGTAAAGTAAAGAAAACCTTTACTTTATATTTAGATGGAAATACTGGAGAACCAATTCATCCTACTGTTGGAATATGCAACCGGGCAATTAAATGTGGATATCACTATCCTCCACGACAATATTTTGCAGATCATCCCGAATTGTGGAAAAGTAGATCCGGAAAGTATATCTCTCAATCTAATAATAACCCTATAAGCTCCCATAACACAAACAGACGACCAAGTAAGCATTCTAAAACCAAACCTCAACTCTCATTAGATGTGCCACCAAGAATGGATTTAATCCCTCGTAAATACGTTAAAGAGTCCGTTTCAGCTAATTCTAACTTCGTCCGCTTTCTTTGTAAACATTTCCCTCGTGAGAACGTGAAAAAGGCAATAGAAAACTATGCCCTTGGAGCAACCAAAAATGGTAGTGTAATATTCTGGCAAATAGATATAAAAGGTAAAGTGCGTACTGGTAAGATAATGCAATATAATCCCGATACCGGAAAGCGAATCAAACACAAATCAGGTGCAATAAACTGGGTACACAATATTTTAAAAAGAAGAAATCCCAAATACACCAACTACAACCTCAACCAATGCTATTTCGGAGAACACCTACTCAAATTCTATCCTAACAAAACGATCGCAATTGTTGAGGCAGAGAAGACCGCAGTCATAGCAAGCATGATCTTCGATAATTATAATTGGCTTGCAGCCGGAAACCTCAACGGCCTCAACATTGAAAAATCAAAAGTCCTACGCGATAAACATGTAATCTTATTCCCTGATGCCGGCTGTTATCAAAGATGGACAAAGAAATCAATGCAAATCAAAAGCGAAGTCTTCTGTAAAATCGAAACATCCCACCTAATTGAAAATCACGCTACTGCAGATCAAACCACAGACGGTTACGATATCGCAGATTATATTATTGAGGGTTTTTAGTTTATTCTATTTATATTTTCGTTATCTTTGAATTTTAACATAATTAGATTTGTTAACTAAAAAAAGATATAATAAATCATATTCGAATAACTTTCGTAAACATTCCGGTTATGCAGGGATATACGAATGTTATAAATCGGATATTTGCGAAAGTTGTTTATTTATTACGTAAATAACA
>JMBX01000088.1_pt1 | contig 23770 bp, 37 predicted proteins | sample 616521 | NCBI WGS metagenome assembly JMBX01 (sample SAMN02727906, study PRJNA239997) | anaerobic digester metagenome | biome: anaerobic digester; isolation source: mesophilic anaerobic digester inoculated with municipal waste water sludge... | place: Germany: Bielefeld University, CeBiTec ...
CGACGATGATGACGACGACGAAGACGACGATGATGATGATGACGACGACGATGACGATGACGACGATGATGATGATGACGACGACGATGACGATGATGGAGACGATGACTAAAAGTCAGCCAAGATTGTTAGACACACTTTACCTTTAGAATAGTATTTGGGATAATGAATAGGCTGGCGAAAAAGTCAGCCTATTCAAAAACAAGATGGCTTACTCGTATCACCAGAAACTGCCACTACAGATCTAAGCATCGAACAGGGAGAACATGATTTTTTTTCATGAATGTCATCGGAGCCCCAGCTCCGACAAGAACATATAACATTGATGATGAGTTAATAATGCGCATTGGCGCCGACGACCAGGAGGCTTTCAATACGCTTTATGAAAACATCAATCAGCCCCCCCTGTATGCTTATATCTTATCCCTGACGCAAGATGTCCAAAACGCGGAAGACATTTTGCAGGAAACCTATCTCAAAATCCGTTCAGCAGCGCACCTTTACAAGGCAATGGGCAAACCAATGGCATGGATCTTTACCATAGCGCGTAATCTTTCGATGATGCAGTATCGCAGAATGACGCGCACGCTTGAAGAAGAAATTGACCATTTTGAGCATGACCCGCGATTTTCGACGCAGTTTGACCGAGAGGACCACATTTTTTTGAGAGAAATTCTCTCTCAACTCAACGGAAAAGAGCGAAGCATCATTCTCTTGCATACCGTGTCTGGCTACAAACACCGTGAAATTGCCCGCGACTTGAATATGCCACTTTCCACCGTGCTTTCAACGTACAGTCGTGGGATGAAAAAAACTAAAAATGATTATCGAAAACCAAAAGGCAAGTTCTAAATGAACCGCAGAGAGATTAAACAACGCATTAACCGAGCAGTAAGGCAAATAACGCCAAACGTTTATGATGATGTCGCAACTGTGCCAGTAAGAAAATGGCCGCGCATGATCATATCACCCGGCAAGAGTTGCCTGGTGAACGAAGCCGATCCGTGCGAATGTTTGGGTTTGCGCCAGCCTTTGCTTCGTTAGCTGTCTTGTTTATAGCCATTTTTGCCTGGTGGCAATTCCTGCGTATTGATAGTGTGGTCGCGGTGGATGTGAACCCCAGTATCGAGTTGAAATTGAATCGCCTAAGCCATGTGGTGGCTGTGCAAGCTTATAACCCTGAAGCGCAATCGCTGGTGGAAGCTGTGCCCTGGCGTTTTAGTCCGGTTGAAGATGTCATTCAGCGTTTGCTGGGCGCGATGAAGCAACAAGGCTATTTGCAAAGTGAGAATAGCTTCTTGATGCTTTCTTACCAGCAAGATAATCAGAGTCGCGCTGAAGCACTCAGCCGACGCCTTAATAAGGCGGTATTGAGACTGAAATTACAAAATCCGGAAATGGTCTATGTCCAACGGGTCGAAATCAAAGAAATTGCTGGGCTGGCAGATGACTATGATGTAAGTCGTGGCGTAATGCAACTCATCCTGAAAGCGCAAATTATGAACCCGCAGTATAGCGTTGAATTATTAAGCGAACTTGATTTGCAAACACTTTATTGGTTATCAGAAAATAAAATGCAGTCTGCTCCTGAAAGTACCGCGCCAAGTCCGACACCGATGCCTGTTACATTCCCAACGCCTGAGCCACGCTTGGAATCCTGTCAACGCCACGCTCATGGGAATATCTGTGCTGGGAAGAAGACGATGATGAATACGAATGGGATGACGACTGCTGGGAAGATCTTTGGGAATATTGTGGCAAAACGGACGACTGAACGATGACTGTGTTCAGCGAATCGTTGATGCCTGTTGGGATGGCGAGGAGCTGGACGACGATTGTTTTGATGATTAGAACTGAGTTTTTAACCCTCCCTGGAAACTCAGCTAATTAAAAGAGGCTGTCCGACAAGTATCGAGACAGCCTCTACCTTTTAAACATGTAGCAAACGAATGCAATTCGCCTTTTTCTTAAATTTCAAAAAAAGGCTTGAATAGCATCAAGCACTTTTTGATTCTGATCGGTATGGGGTTTGTAAATAATTCCCAGATGACCATCAGATCCAACATCAATTAATTGATTTTCAACATGATATTCATCTAACACTTTTTAAAGTGATACGTCATTTCTCTTAATTCATCTTTTTCATTTGTCAGCAAGATGGTTTTGGCTAATGATGATAATTTGGGGGTTGTTTTCGAAAATTAAATAGTGATATTTAGCCATCTTTTTATAGCCTTTAGGGAATACCATGTTTCTCATTCCCCCCCAATATGCTATGTTATTAATGTAAAAGTGCATTGCCCCCCCGCAATCAAGAAAGATGCCATTATAGGTGTAATTCCTTTCGTCAAGGTTGAAATCATCTCTCATTTTTCGTCATGGCACAGCAATGCTTCTGCGACCGCTAAAACCCCACCTGCTGAATGCCCAGCGATATACATTTCATCAATGTTAGCTTCATAGTTTTTAGCATTTGAAACAATCCATTTGACTGCGTTAGATACATCTTCTATTTGATCGAACACATTAATACTTGGATATGCCAGCCTGTAGTTCAAATTAAAAACGACAAAACCTCTTTGAGCCAGATAGTTAGCGAACAAAGAATCCATTTCTTTGTAGCCAGCGATAAATCCACCTCCGTGTATATTAATCATGATGGGTTTGGATACATGATTGTTTTTATAGTGGATGTCTAATTTGTGTTCAATGGAGTTGTCATTGATATAGCTAAGGTCTTTTACTGTTTGTATATTACTGTCACATTTAGATAAATCAATTCTGTCTAAATCTTTCAAATATGTTTTTTTTCGCTAAACTTCTTCATAAAATGACTTATCATAACGCATCACCCAGAAACATTTTAACACGAATAAGCGGCTCTGTATTCTTTAACTATTCACAAGAAACTCAGATAAACGCCAGGAAACTAAACCAACGATACGGAATTTAGGGTTTCGTGTAGCCGAAATATAAGAAAAAAAACTAAAACTAGAAAGTAGTTAGGGGGGGAAAAAAAAGAAAGACGACGCAGGATTGTATCCGTTTGTCGTCTTTTTATGGTGGGTGGTATAGGACTCGAACCTACGACCTTTGCGATGTCAACGCAACGCTCTAACCAACTGAGCTAACCGCCCGTGGAAAAGATTATAACTGAGGCTTTCCTTTTGTGCAAGCGATTCGTGGTTTTTGCAAAAAGTCCTGATATTTGTAAAGGCTGTCGTTTCATTTCTTTTCGGAAAGCTTCAGTTTAATGGGTTTGGTTCTTTATGCGTTAAAATTATCGCGGAGGTGTGCCATGAAAAAGGTTTTGGTGTTTTACAAGAGCAAAACGGGGGGGTTTACGGAGCGTTACGCGCGGTGGATCGCTGAAGAAGTGGGCGCGGATATTTTGCCCATTGAAAAAGTCAATCTCGAAACGATAGATTCCTATGACATTCTCGTGTTTGGTGGGCCTTTGTTTGCCAGTCGGATTTCGGCTTTGGACAAAGTGCAAAAGTGGATGGAAAAGCGCCCCCCCAAAAAGACTTGGGTCATCTTTGCAACCGGCGCGACACCCAGTGACGATAGCTTTGTGAAAAGCATCGAAAGGATTAATTTTCCCCCTGACACGCAAAAGCCTGCCCGGTTTTATTATTTCCTGAGTGGTATTAATTTCGAAAAGATGGGTTGGTTTAATCGAACGCTGATTAAGCTTTTTGCCCGGATGAGTCAAAAGAATGTAAAACTGATTCTGGCACAGCGCCAGTACCGCCCCCCCGCGACTTGCGCTCAGTTGATTTGTGCGACCCCCCCATATATATTGAAGCACTGCTGAAGTATCTACGCATAAACGCTAAGAACTTTGCCTTGCATCTACCCGTTTTTGCCTTCCTGGCACTAAAATTGCATTCTTAGAATGCAGATGAAAAGAAACCGTTCACGTAATTTCATTATCACCATCATTGTCGGGATTTTGCTGGGCCTGGCATTGGGTTGGTTGGTCATAAAACCAAAAGCGCCACAAAATGTTAACATCACGCGCTTGCGCCCTGATTTTCAAGCTGATGCCGTGTTGATGGTCGCGGAAAGTTTTGCGGTTGACGGTGACCAAATGTTGGCACTCGACCGCCTGGCACGTTTGGACCATGGGGGGATTTGCTGACCTTTGTGGGAAAAGCCCTGCAAAACGCGCAAGCTTATGGTTACGCGGATGAAGACCTGGCCCAAATGCAAAAGCTACTGGAAGGTCTTGATTTAGTGGTCTATGAGAACTGGAAGATATTGCGAGGCCGGAATGACTGAGCAACCCAAACAAACAAATTGGTATTTGCTGACCGGCATCATCCTTGGTTTATTGATTGGTTTAATCCTGTCAACGATGATATTTCCTGCTGTAAATCGCTATGTCACACCAGCCCAGTTAGACGCGGTTGGCAAAGATATCTACCGCGAAGAAATTGCTTTGGCGTATACTGCGACGGGCTCGCTAAACCGGGCGATTGACCGCCTGATGCGTCTGGAACAAGCTCAGCCGGCATCTATACTGATTGAACAAGCGCAACGGCTTCAGGCGGCTGGGGGGGTCTCAACAGGTCATTGACGCGCTGGTGCTTTTAGCTGAACGATTATCAGGTGAATAGATTTTTCGTTTTATTACAATAATTGAAAACGTGGTCAGGAGACCACATTTGAACTTAGGGTGTGTGAACTTAGGGTGTGACCTTCTGATCACACTTGAATTTTTGCTCACACCCAAGGTCGGCCCTGTCTTTTGTACACACTTCCTTTCTTGACATCCATTTTCGAAGGACTATAATGCTTATTGAAAAATATTATCAATAAGGAAATCATGGACTGGAAAAATAAATTACGCAATGCCGGATATCGCATCACGGATGCCAGAGAGCAAATGATGGATTTGCTTATCAATACCCAAACCGCGCTTAGCCCCCCCATGCAGATTCATAAGGCTCTGGCTGAACAAGGCAGTCAGATGGGTTTGGTAAGCGTCTATCGCAACCTGGCTGTCTTGCAGGAAAACGACTTGGTGTGTATAGTGTTCGCGCCTGATGGCAGCGCCGCTTATACAGCTGGCGGAATGGGACACCATCATCATGTGTTGTGCCGGCAATGCCTTAACTCCGCGAGCTTTGAAGGCTGCGAGGGTTTTGCTGATTTAATTCAGGAAATTGAAGCCCAGACGCAATTCAAGGTTCAAGGTCATTTGCTGCAATTTTACGGTCTGTGTTCGGAGTGTCAAAAAAAATGAAATTCACGTTTAGAAAGTCTCTTAGCTATATCGTTTTAATTTTGGTCATGCTCTTTAGTGCTTGCAGTCCGCAGGCAAAGCCTGTCACTTTGGAAGAAGACGCGCAAAAAAAATGCAAGTCACAGTGAGCATTCTGCCACAAAAGTGGTTCGTTGACCGCATCGCCGGCGATTTAGTCATCACACAAAACCTGGTTGGTTCGGGCGACAACCCGCACACCTATGAACCTACACCAGGACAAATGGCAATTTTGGAAAAGAGTGACTTGTATTTCACCATCGGCATCGAATTTGAAGAGGCCTGGATGGACAAGTTGATTGCAACTAACCCTACGATGAAGATCGTTGACTCTTCAGCTGGCATTGAACGTATTCCGATGGTTGGTGGACATCATCACGATGACGATGAAGCGCATGACCATGCCAATCACGACCACGAAGCTGATGCTTTAGACCCGCACGTTTGGTTTTCGCCTGACAATGCCCGGCAAATCGCGGAAAATATTGCCAATGCGCTGATTGAACAAGACCCCCCAAAACGAAAGTACCTACACTAACAATTTAGAAAGCGTGCTTGAAGAAATCGCAAATACTGATGAAGAAATAACAAGCATCTTGCAAGATATCTCGCGACGGCATTTTATGATCGTGCATCCTGCCTGGGGGTATTTCGCGCACGCCTACGGCCTGCACATGATTCCGGTGGAAATCGGTGGCAATGAACCCGGTCCCGCGGACATGGCGAAAATTCTGGAAGCCGTCAAAGACTATCAAATCAGCGTGCTTTTTGTTGAAAAAGGCAGCAATATGAGTTTGGCGCAGTCGATTGCCAGGCAGGCAGGTATCAGCGAAATCATCGAATGGGATCCTATGGCATACGAATGGGCTGAAAATATGCTTTCTCTGGGCAGAGATTTGCAAAACGCCTTGCACTAATGAAAAGTTTTATAGGTATTGAAAAGTGACAGAATCGATACAGGCACCAACGAAAAGCATTTTAAAAATAGAAGATATGTGGGCGGGCTATGATGGCGAAGCTGTTTTGGAAGACATCCAGTTTGAGATGTTCGCGGGCGACTATGTGGCATCATCGGGCCAAATGGCGGGGGGGCAAGACAACACTCATCAAGGTCATTTTAGGCTTGCTTCCCGTTATGCGCGGAAGTGTGAGCGTGCTGGGACAAAGTCCTGTGCAGGCGCGCGACCGTTTGGGTTATGTGCCGCAGGTCTCGCGCACGGACAGAGACTTTCCGATTAGCGTTTGGGATGTGGTACGCATGGGTCGAGAAAAGGCGGGCTTTTTGGCGTCAGGTCTTTGTCCGCGCAAGACAAGCAAGCGATTGAACGCGCGCTTGGTCAGGCTGATGTGCTTGATTTGGCAAAGCGGTCTTTCAATGAACTTTCGGGCGGGCAACGTCAGCGCGTGCTGATTGCCCGTGCCCTGGCTACAAATCCCGAGATTCTGGTGCTTGACGAACCCACCGCGAACGTCGATGGGCAATCCACCGCGCGCCTTTACGACTTACTCGCCGAACTCAATCAAAGCCTGAGCATTTTGCTGGTGTCACATGATCTGATGGCAATCTCCACGCACGTAAAGACTATTGCCTGTGTAAATCGAAAAATGGTCTATCACAACGAAAAAGTTCTCACCCAGGAAATGATGGACCTGGGATACGAATGCCCGGTGGAACTTTTGGCGCATGGCGTGCCTCATCGCGTGCTGGCGCATCATGACCATGACCACCTTTCATCAAATACAAGCCATAAGCAAGAGGACAATCAAGATGTTTAATACCTTAGCTGAAATCTTCTCTTATGAATTTATGCAAAACGCCCTTTTGGCAGGGGGGGTACTGGTAAGCCTTGTCAGTGGCATTATCGGCACTTTGGTGGTGCTGAACCGCATGGTGGGGGGGATTAGTGGCGGCATCGCGCACGCGGCTTATGGTGGCGTGGGCATTGCCAGTTACTTTGGTTTTGACCCGGTGCTGGGCGCAGTTTTGTTTAGCTTACTATCATCGGTGACTATGGGCGTGGCGCGTCGTAAATTGCGCGAACGCTCCGACACCATGATAGGCGTTATGTGGGCTGTTGGCATGGCGACAGGTATCATCTTCGTAAGTCTCACGCCGGGTTACCGGGCGAATTTGATGTCGTATTTGTTCGGCAGTATTTTGGCAGTTTCAATACAGGATATTTGGTGGATGGCGGGTATCGCGCTGGCGACGGTGCTGTTTGTGGCGCTTTTTTTACCGGCAATTGCTGGCCATTTCTTTTGATGAAGAATTTGCAATTGTGCGTAATCTGCCGGTTACGGTACTATCGGTCCTATTACTCATCATGACCGGTCTTACCGTGGTTGTCGCGATGCGCGTGGTGGGCTTGATTATGGTTATCGCGCTTTTAACGATTCCATCAGCCATTGCCAGTATGTTCTTCAAAGATATGCGGGTGATTATGCTGGTCGCGGTGGGTTTGGGTATTGTGTTTATTTCCGCTGGTTTGGTGATATCTTTCCTTTCAAATCTTCCCGCTGCCGCGGTAATTATTTTGCTGGCTGGCTTGGTCTATTTCCTGGCATTTATCATTAAACGTATTCTACTTAAAACGAAAACATGACAATTGTCATCTCTTTGTGATTTTTATGTAAAATTAAATAACCAAATCCTTGACATGGTGTTTACAATTATATAGAGTGGAATTGCGCTATGAAACTGAAAGACTTTTTGCAGGATGAAGGTTTGGTGCGTCTCGGCAAGGGTTTGGGAAAGAATCTCTCTTGCGAGGCATTCGTCGGTTGGCAAATTTTGTCTCCGGCATACTTAACAGGTACCCCAAAATCAGATGCGAAGGGTGATAAAGGGTAACCTTTCGGTTGTTTTAGACGAAGAAGCGAATTCTGATATAATTAACGCACTCAGCAAAGAAGTCATCCGTAACCTGATGTGGACACACGCAGACTATTTTATCTCTATCAGCACCCTGAAGAGAGTAAGTCAGCCATCGAATTTTCGTCCAACGCGCTGGAGATGATTGAAGACGTCCGGGAACGTCGCCAGCCAACGGTCATTTGCGGACCGCATTACGGAAACTTTGACCTTTTAGGACTTTCGCTCGCCAGAAAGAGTGTGCCGATGATGGTTCTAAGCGTGCCGAATCCGCAGGGCACGTATAGCGCGCAAAATGAAATGCGCAATAAATCCGGCATGAATGTCAGACCGATTGACATGAAAGCCATTCGCGACGCAAAAAAAAGTTCCTGCTGGAAGGCAACGCCGTTGTTACTGGTATTGACAGACCGGTTGAAGATCCAAAAAAATGCCAAGTACAAGCCTTTGTTTTTTTGGTAAACCTGCGGCATTGCCCGTTTTTTTATACGCGATTCGGTCTGGAAGAAGGCGTTAAATTACGGGTAGCCTATTGCAAGCGCAAATCGGACGGGCGATACATTGTAGATTGTAGTGCGCCCGTGGAAATGCGACAATATGATGATCTTAAAGAAGAATACGAGAAAAACGCGCAAGCGACACTCAGAGAAGCGGAGAAAATCATCCGCAAAGAACCTGAACATTGGTTGATGTTACATCCGGTTTGGGAAAAATAAACGCGATTAGAAATGAAAGCTGGTGTAAGATGACAAAAGAACAAACAAGAACTGAAAACGATAAACGCACAAATGATATTTTATTAGGTCCGCTGGAAAGACCGGCCTTAGCTTTCTTTGCCAAACATATGCCCATGTGGGTCAATTCCGACATGTTGACTATCTTTGCGCTTTTTGGCGCGGCAATGATCTTTTTGGCCTATTTTTTGGCGGGTCAAGCCGGTGACTTGAAAGGCAATGGCTATCTCTTCCTGGTTAATCTTGGCTTGTTTATCCATTGGTTTGGTGACAGCCTGGATGGCACTCTGGCACGTTACCGCCATCACGAACGCCCCCCCAACTATGGATACTACACCGACCATGCCCTGGATGGTTTGGCATCGGTAATGATCTTTATGGGCATCGGCTTAAGTGGACTTGCTGATTTTAAGATCACCATGTTCGCTTTGGTGACCTGGCTTTTGGTGATGATGCAAGTCTTTTTGAAAACACATGCCACCGGCACGTTTGAGATGACAAGTGCCAAGATCGGCCCAACAGAAATCCGTGTACTCCTGGCGATCTTGAACACGGTGATTTATTTCACCGGAGCGGGTCAGCCATTGGCAGTCCTTGAGTTGCGAGGTTTGACCATCAGTTTCACGCCCGGTACAATTGTTCTGGCAGTAGTTTCCATTGTATTTTTGGTTTACTACATTTACCAAGTGGTTACCACTGGAAGCAAACTCTCGGCCGAAGACCTTGAAGCCTTAAAAGTAAAGAACGCGGAACGCGCCCGGAAGGGCATCGTGAGCCAAATGGAACTTGACCGCCGCGAAAAAGAAAAGAAACTCGCCAGCCAGCAAAAACCGAAAACCTTACTGGATTTATTCAGCAAGCCTGATTAATCCATGATTAGTTTGTTTAGAAATAAAGGCTGCCTTCAGGTAGCCTTTATTTTTTTTAGCAGTTCATTTATTTGTTGTCTGCTGGATAGCGTGTTGCGTGTATTGATGGAGCAATAGCCTGAAGTTCAGGTAAACGCGCGCCTAAAGGGGGGGAAGGTATAATCCGGGGCATTTCGTCAAGCCCCAAGCCAGTGCTTTGCTGCGCGGCTTTGAATACGGGTTCACTAAAGATTTCACCAGCCAACGAAGCAGGAAAGCCCAAAATAATAGCCTCCGGTCGCAATAAATGGATATATGGCGCCAAATGATGCCCCCCCAGGCTTGCTCCCGCTTTGCCAAGAATTTCAATGGCGTAGGGGTCGTCGTTATGGGCAGCGTTGATGATTTGGTAGATCGTCACTTGTGGGTCCCAGTGGCTGGCTTGTGTCGCGAGAGCTTGCCGAACCATGCCAACAGAGCTGCATTGTTCGTTGAGCGTAAGTGGGCCTTCGCCACTCGCATCACTTTCCTGACAGAGCCTGACACGGCCAACTGCACCGGCATGGGGGTTGCTGGGACTAAATATCTTACCCTGGGCACTAAAGGCCATACTAAGGTTGTGTCCCAGGTCGATGAAAACAAAATCGCGCAGGTCTTGGGCAGCGCCAAATAGTTTTTCTGCCTGTGCGCCGGCAACAGCATTTTTTTTCAACAAAAACGGGCAGGTTAAAAAGCAGTTGCAACTGTGATTTTAATGGTTCGTTTTTCCAGGCAGGAAAATCGCGCGAACTGATCAAGACACCTTGCTGGGCGTCATAGTTACCAGCAATTGATACGGAAACGCGTTCGGGCAAAGGAAGATGTTGGGCGCGGGCGAGGTTGAGCAGCTTGTCGCTGTGCTGGGAGATAAGCGCCAGAAAGCTTTGGAAGCTTTGATTGACCTCAGGTTTAAAACTGATGCGTTCGCTGATGATGCCAGACTGATTGCCGTAAACAAGGATAATTTCTTCAGCGGTGATATTCATACCAAGGATGTAATTAGCGTAGGCACCGGCTTTTTGTGCTTGTAACATAGTAATTATTATAGCCGTAATCCCATATTAGAGCGTTTTTTTATTATCTTTTTTTAACGCAAAGATTCGTTACATTAATCACCTTGAAATTTGATGCATACTACTTGACAAGCTGAAAATTATTCGTAAAATAATAGACGGATAAATTAACTACTGTCTACTAGTGGACTACGTGTAGAGAGTTATCTGGCGACAAAGGAGAAAACAATGGCACGTAAGGACGATCGAAGAATACAAAGAACACGAAAATTGCTGCGCGAGAGTATGCTTGCGCTTATTCTTGACAGAGGGTATGACGACATCAGCATTCAGGATGTCACCGACCATGCTAACTTAGGTCGGGCAACTTTCTATCTGCACTATCGCGAGAAAGACGAGCTCTTTCGTGATGTGCTTCTAAGCATGGCTGAAGAGTTTTAGCGACCTTGCCCAAGCAAGATAAGAAAAACGATCAGATAATCAACACAAAGAAACTGGAGATGCTTTTCAGTTACGTTGAAGATCGTTTTGATTTTTATCGCATCGTCAATATGGGGGGGCGTAGCGCGATATTGACATCCGCGATTGTAGCTGAACTGATTAAAGAGAACTTCAAGGTCTTTTCAACAACTGGAATGGAAACCTACGAAAGCATCACCGGCATACCTACAGATTTTCTATTAAGTTTTAACGCCAGCACATTGAAAAGCACACTCTTTTGGTGGCTCGAAAACGATATGCCCTACACCGCTGCCGAGATGGCCGAGATGTACACAAAAGTAAGTTTCTTTACAAATTTCCAAATTTTGCGGGCTGGGAAAGATATGGAACTGCAAAAAGCCGAATCCAACGACCCAGGCAAAGCATCCAAACAAGAAGCCCAAAACCAAGATAAAGCGCAGTCTGATACCAAAGAAAACGCGCCCAAAAAGGAAAACAAAAAGGCGTCAAAGAAAAAAAAGACGCTAACAAATCTGAGGAGCTTGAGCAGGAGGAGCCATCGCCTGAAAGCGAAGCACCAGAATCAGACCAGTAAAAATTAAATAAGGCACATAAGCCACGGGGGATTGAAGAACTTTACCACCGCAAGGCATATAGCCATGCGAGATTAGTTAATATTTAAAAAGGATTAAGCATGAAAATCTTGATGATTTACCCTGAATTTCCCGATACTTTTTGGAGCTTCAAGCACGCTTTGAGCTTCATCCGAAAAAAAGCGTCCTCACCTCCCCCCCTAGGGCTTTTAACCATCGCGGGGCTTTTTCCGCAAAGCTGGGAAAAACGCCTGGTGGATCTCAACGTCGAAAAACTTCGCGATAAAGACATTCAATGGGCGGATATGGTCTTTATCAGTGCCATGACCGTGCAGCGCAGTTCATCGGTAAAGGTGATTGAGCGCGTAAACGCTATGGGCAAGCCGATCGTGGCTGGTGGCCCCCTGTTTACCATGGATCCAGACGCTTTCCCAACGGTTGACCATCTCGTTTTGAACGAGGGTGAAATTACCATCCCCCCCATGTTTTTGGCGGACCTGGAAAAAGGGCAAGCCAAAAGCCGCTACGAAACCAGCGAATATGCCGATATCACCCAAACGCCCATTCCCGACTGGTCGTTGATAAAACTGAATAAATATGACTCGATGAGCATACAATACACGCGGGGGGGCTGTCCGTTTGCCTGTGATTTCTGTAACGTCACCGCGCTTTTGGGGCGAAGGATGCGCCTTAAAACAACCGAGCAGTTCATCGCTGAGCTCGACTCGTTATATGAACTGGGCTGGCGACGGAATATCTTTATCGTAGATGATAACTTCATCGGCAACAAACGCATTTTGAAGCAAGAACTGCTTCCCGCGCTGATTAAATGGCGCGAAGGCAAGAAAGGCTGCCTGTTCCTGACCGAAGCCAGCATCAATCTTGCTGACGACGAGGAGCTTATCGACATGATGGTACAAGCCGGCTTTACACAGGTCTTTATCGGTATCGAAACGCCCGAAGAAGACAGTCTGGCAGAGTGTGGCAAGGGGGGGCAAAACCGCAACCGCGACCTGCTAAGCAACGTACACAAGCTGCAAAAGGGTGGCTTGCAGGTGATGGGTGGCTTTATTGTTGGTTTCGACAATGACAATGAAGGCACCTTCCAGCGCCAGATTGACTTTATTCAAAAGTCGGGCATTGTCACGGCGATGGTCGGTTTGCTGCAGGCGCCTGTCGGAACTGAACTCTATGAACGCATGGAGCGCGAAGGACGCCTGAAGGCGCAGGATTACTCGGGCGATAACGTGGACGGCGAAACGAACATCGTGCCCGTTATGGAGCCTAAAAAGCTAAAGAAGGGTTACCGCAAGATTCTCGATACCATCTACTCCGCAAAGGGCTTTACAGACCGCGTGATTACCTTTTTGAAAACTTACAAACCGCGCCGGCATCCAGTAACGCTTGAGTTTCAGGAAATCATGGCGCTGTTCAGGTCGATATGGGAGATTGGCATCAAAAGCAAGGAACGCTTCCATTACTGGCGCTTGTTCTTTTGGTCGCTGTTCAACGATATTCGCAAATTCCCCCTGGCGATTACCTTTTCGATTTATGGCTACCACTTTAGAAAGGTCAATGCCTTGCACGTGTCGTAAATCTTACCATTGGATAAGACGTGGTCAGGAGACCATGTCAGAACGAGACGACCGAGAGACACCCTTAGTGACAAAAGAGCTTGGCTTCATATCACCAGGCTCTTTTTCTTAAATTTCCGTATTAAATAGTTAGAAAAACAGTCTGGTTAGTTAGTGTTTACCCCTTTTTATTAACACCTTGTTTTATTTGCTATAATATTTATAAATTCAGGGAACAGTCAATTAATGGCTGGGTATCCTCCTTCTCCATGGCAAGTCCAATGGGAGTTTATGTTCAGTTTGTTTTCTGCTTACGCACAGTAAGCGCCGCCGGTAAGTTTTGGCGAATACTCAAAATTAAATAGTCATGAAAAGGAGAAAAATGAAAAATAAATCGTTATTAATAGTAAGTTTTTTTGCTGATTGCTTTCTTGATTGGTACCAGCTACGCTCCAATGGCAGCCAAAGCGGAAACACCTGATGAATATCCGATGGCAATATTGAAGCCTGGAAAAACTATTCCTCAAATCGATAGGCCTCAATATGAAGGTTTAAGGTATTGGCAATTTCCAGCCCTAACTTTTACACCACATCATAGCAACGTAACTTACTACAATGGCAATCTTGGTTGTTTGGGTAGCATTTATGATGGTTCCACCAATAAAACCTTTGTCTCTCGGCTGCCTTTAGAAGCGGGCACAAATGTCTTTCATGTATACGTGGCTTACTTTCAATTTGATGATTTTCCTGATTTAAATACGCGTATAATGCTATTTAGAACACATGCCTGGTCTGGCCAGACTGAAGTGCTTTTCAGCAAACAATTAGGAGAACCCGGTTATGCTGGCGAATGGATGGTTGACTATCTTGATGGTGTTAACAATTCTTTCACTATGGAAAATGAATATTCTTATTGGTTCCAAATAGATTACCCTAAGGGTAATCCATCTGTAATGGTGTGTTCTATTATGATGGCATATTGGCCAGTTAAAGATTCCCTGTTTCCCCCCCTGGCTTTCCCGACGGTTGTGAATGGTAATTAATAATCGTTTACAAGATATAATCCAAATGTGACTCTATAAGCGCTCTTTGGTAAACACATTTCAAGTTCATATATGCCTGCAAGACTGTACCATCTGACTTGCAGGTATATTATTTGGGGTTGCTTTTCCTGAATTTTGCTAATTAATTGGTGTGTTGCGTCCTTACCATAAGTTTCTCTGCTCTCAACGATACTGAGACATGGTTATCAAATGAATATCTTCCTGGTCTCAAGAACACGGGAGCGGACTGCGGTGGGATACCGAGGGCATGATAAGTCTTATTTGCTGGATTCCCGCTGAATAGGATGAGCAAAACGCGTGAGATTGGGATATAGATGTGAGGAAACAAGGGCGAACCATCATTAGTTGGAATTTTTACACTCCTAAGTCTGGTGTCTCAATGACGGTTTATTATTGGAAAACCTGAAATTATTTATCATTAGCAACATAAAATAGTTAGAATATTATCCTGTTTAGTCAGTGATTCATTCTTTTGATTAAATCCCGGCTTTTTTTTGCTATAATATTTAAAAATTTAGGGCGTGGTCAGCTAATGGCTGGATGCCTCCATCCCCCATGGCATGACCAATGCATGATTTTGTTCAGTTTATTTGTTTGCCTAGGCTCAGTAAGCATGGCCTGAGAGTATTGTTACATTGCCTGCATGGCTGTATGAGCCGCGGGCTGCTGAGAAGGAAAATCCGTTTTAATGTCATTGTTTCTGTTGGGCTTTTTTTGTGCTTAAAGCGTGGAAAAGGCGGACAAGCATGATTATCAGAGGCTGAAGATGGTACCCCCCCAAAAAAAATGAGCGGAGCCCTTAGTTCCGTAACTCACTTTGATATTGAAATCTTTCAGCGACTGGCTGACCAATTGCCCTGTTTAATTTGTGTTTTTGATTGTAAAGGCACGTTGCGCTATATTAACCCCGCCATGCTTAAGTGGACAGGCATCCCACAAAAAAAAGACTGTGGTTGATGAATATAACCTGCATGACTGGCATGCTCCGGATTTTGAAGCATTCCGGATTTCCAAAAGGCTTCAAGAGGTTCTGGATGGTAATGTGGATTATGCGGCCAGTGTGCTTATACCGGTTTATGAGGAAGAAGGGGATAGGGAAAAAGTAAATAACTACCAATATGCCAGCGTTTGTGCTTTTCCTTTGCAGCGCAAAGATGGCAGCATTCATGAAGTAGGTTTTCTCTTTTTCCCGCATTCCAGCGAAAGGGTGGAAGAGCCTGTAATGTATTGTCGCATGTATATTGATCGTTTTTGGAGAGAACCCTTTGATATGGAATATCTGGCTATCGAATGCTCGATGAGTAAGAATCATCTGAGCAAATTGTTCAAACGTGCTTTTGGAATGACCCCCCCTTTTCAGTATTATCGCTGGGTTAAACTGGAAAATGTACGCGTAAACCTGGGGGGAACCCAGTCAGACGATTGCGGAGGCGTTTGAAGCTTGCGGGTTGCAATACAGTGGTTTTATGGCTAAAGAATTTAAAAAGCTCTTTGGGCTAAGCCCAAGGGAGTATCGCAAGACCTTGTTACTGGCTTATGGTCGGGAGACCATGAACAAACTTTAGCTGTCATTCAGCTTTCGAAGACAATCTTTCGACCATAACAAATCCATTTCTTATCCTAAGTTCTTATAAACCCAGGTCATCTTAACAAAAAAATGCTCGAAGCCATTGCTTTCTTTCAGTGGCTTTTTTTCTTTGCATTAATGCTAAAATCTCAAAATTCAGTAACTGAATGTTAAAGAAACTTCCACTTTCTTGCATTTTGGGGGTCGGATTTCCACTTTTGACACTTTCTTTTTTTTGTTTTTTCTCTGCTACACTTATCGGCATATAGAACAAATATTCTATAAAGGAGAAAGCGTAAGATGGAACACACGAACCCCCACTCTTTTTGCCAGGACGCAAAACTCCGGGCACCCCCTGCCACAGCATGGCAGGGGGGGTCGCTGCCCAGGAGACAAATGATGGCCTTAAAGATATAAATTATGCCGAGCGCCTGCAACTCAGCGAAAGCGCGCGCTTTGGCATGGACGAAGAAATCGCGATGCTGCGCAAGATGATTCGCAATTTCACGCGCGCGGCGGGCACCAGTGGCGAAGAGGACTACCCGGACAATCTGGCCAAAGCGTTGGACCTCTTGGGTTTGACCTGTTCGCGTTTGGCAAGCGTTTTGCGCGTGAACATGATGCTGGCGGGTTCGCACGAAGACGACTTGCGCAAACAAATTGAAGACAGTCTGGCAGAGTTTCTGGCGGAAGTCAAAACAGTCAAAACACAAAGTAAATCTAAAAAAAACGTTCGCAAAAGAAGGTGAAAGATGCTTAATACCGCTGCCTTAGGACCCATGGCACTGATGGGCTTTGCCTTGCCCGACTTACACACCAGGCGCATACAACTAAATGCGGAACAAGCGCGCCTCGCCAAAACACGCGAGGAAGAATCGCTTTTTATCCAAAGACTGCGCGAGATAGCCATCTTTTCGCAGTATATGGGAAAAACGGTTTTGCGCAGTTATCAGCTTGAGGTGGCTGAGGCGATTATCGATTCGATTGTGCATCAAAGGGGGGGACATTCGATTGTGGTCATGTTCCCGCGCCAAAGTGGCAAAAATCACGTTCAGGCGCAAATTGAAGTCTATCTCATGGCGCTTTTCGCGCAGCGTGGCGCGGACATGATTAAGTTCTCGCCAACTTACGCGCCCCCAGTGCCAAAACGCGATGCGCCGACTCGAAGCCGCGCTGGAGGCGAATAGCTTCACCAAAGGACGCTGGCGCAAAAGCAGCGGCAACCATTACCGCCTGCACAACGCGCATCTCACCTTTTGTCAGCGGCACCGGGTTCAAACATCGTGGGCGCGACAGCTGCAACCATGCTGGCACTGGACGAAGCCCAGGATATCGAGATTGACAAATACGACAAGCAAATCGCCCCGATGGCGGCTTCCACCAACGCCACGCGTGTTTTCTGGGGGGGCACCGCCTGGAGCGGACAAACCCTGTTGGCGCGCGAACTGCGCCAGGCCCAGGAAGCTGAAGCGCGCGATGGCATTCGGCGTGTGTTTCGCCTGAGCGCGGAAGAAGTGCGCCAGGAAGTGCCCGCCTATGGCGCTTTTGTGGACGAGCAGGTGCGCCGTCTGGGCAGAATGCATCCCATGGTGCGCAGTCAGTTCTTTAGCGAGGAAATCGACTTCGCGGGGGGATTGTTCCCAGCTTCGCGTCTTGGCTTGATGCACGGCACACACGAGGCACTGGAAAGTCCTGCGAAAGGCAAGCAATATGCTTTACTCATTGACCTGGCGGGCGAAGATGAAGCCGCGCGTTCGGGTACATTTACGCCTGACAGCGACCTGCAAAATGCCAACCGTGATGCCACCGCGATTACTGTGGTGGAGGTGGATTTGAGCAAGCTAGACGACGCTCTATTGGCTAAGCCCTGTTACAAGGTCGTGCGGCGCTATCACTGGCTGGGCGAAAACACAGCACGCTCTACGCGCGCATTTTAAACCTGGTGGAACACTGGAACGCCACGCGGGTCGTGGTGGATGCCAGCGGTGTGGGCGCGGGGGGGGTCAGTTCCTTTTTGCGCGAAAAACTGGGGGGGGATTGCGTCACCGCGCTGACTTTCAACCGTCAAATCAAGTCCAAACTGGCATGGGGGGGCTTTTTGTCGGTGATTGACACGGGGGGGCGTTTTCAGGACTTCAAGCCCAAACTGCGCGCGGAACGTGAAGATGGCGTACTTAATCCTTTGGCGATGGTGATGCAGGACGAGCAGGACAGTCTGCAAGCCTTGTTTTACAAGCAACTTTCCGCGGTGAACTACGAGGTGAGCGTGGGTCCCGAGCGCGCTATCCGCTGGGGGGGCGTCACCGATGGCACCCGCGACGCCGAAGGAACGTTGATACATGATGATTTAGTGCTGTCAGCGGCGATGGTCGCCGTTTTGGACGAGCAAGAGTGGCATCTGGGCTACGAGCCACTCCTGATACAAGCGGTGGATCCGCTTTTAGTCATCGATGGAGGTTATTGATGAGTTATTTTGCGCATAACGGTAACTACCCTTTTGGGATTGACCTTTCGCGCTACAACGCCACAGCGGATTTGAAACGCTGGCCGGATTTGACCTGGTGGCAAAGCACGTGCCCAAAGTTGAGTTTGTGGCAATTCGCGCGGGCGTCAGCTGGGGGGCTATCGCGACCCGATGTTTAAGCGCTTTTACGAGGAAAGCACGCGCATCGGCGCCTGTGTTTTGCCCTATCACGTGCTTTATCCCGGCGAGCCAGCCCTAAAGCAGATGAACCACTTTTTGAATATTTTGGAAGGCATCGACCTGGATACAGTGCGCCTGGTACTGGATGTGGAACTGGTGCACGATCAATCGCGTTCGATGATTACCAACACCCTGCTGGGCTGTTTGGATTTGCTGAAATATGAAACCGGGCGTTATCCGATCGTTTACTCGCGGGCATTGTGGATCAACGAGCATGTGCATATCAAGGATTTGCCCGAACTCGACTGGTGGCTGGCGCACTATTACGCGCGCCGACCCTGGCCCGCGTACACGCCGGAATATCCCTGCCCGCCTTTAATGCCCAAAGGCGTTGACAGCTGGCTGATTCATCAGACCGCGGAACGCGCGCCAGCGATTGGCGGTGTGGGGGGAATTTTATGGATTACAACCGCTGGAACGGCACGAGCGAGTCGCTTTTGGCCTACTTTGGGCGGGGTGAACCGGTCAGGCCAGCCCTTTGCCCTGTGGATGGTTTGGCGTGTCCGCGCCCGCACATCTTGCCGGCGACCCGCTATGTTCTGCCTTTGCCGGCTGAAGCGGAGGCAGTCTAATGGCATCCTTCCTGGAACGCGTCCGCGACCGTTTGGCATGGTTTAACGGAAACGCAAGCGAAACCACGACAGACAGCAAAGCAGATACGCCAGATACAGAACCCGAGAGAACGCAACTGGCACTTGTGGAGAGTGAAAACACGCTGATGTTAGGCATGCGACGTTTTGGCGATACGGACTATGACCGTCTGCCTTATGATCGGCAGGAGCTGATGCAAAACTGTCTGGAAGCCTGGCGTTTCAATCCCCCCCTGGCAAGGCGCATTATTGAACTGACCACACAATATGTCATCGGTGCTGGCATGACTTTGAGCGCTGACGACACAAAAGCTGAAGCTTTTTTTGCACAGTTTTTGGCGTCATCCGCTGAATAAAATGGACTTGAAACTGTCCGAACTCTCCGATGAACTGGCGCGCACGGGCAATTTGTTCCTGATGCTGTCCAGTGACCCCCCCAGTGGGATGAGTTTCGCGCGTATTGTGCCCAGCACCGATGTGCTGAGCATTCACTCGCGCGCGAATGACGTGGAGCAGGAACTGACTTACACCTTACGTGGCGCGCATGGCGAAGAGGACTATCTGGTGCCTGCCTGGCGCGCGGACCGTCCTGCCACGCAACAAAACGACGTGTGCATTTTGCATTACGCGGTCAACCGACCCGCCGGCGCGCAGTGGGGGCGAGCCGGATTTGGCGCCGGTATTACGCTGGCTGGCACGCTATTCGGCTTGGCTTGAAGACCGTGTGCGCCTCAACCACTTTCGCAACGCTTTTGTCTATGTCGTCAAGGCGCGTTTTGCCAACGAAAACGCCCGGCGCATGCGCCAAATGCAACTGGCAAGCCAACCGCCTAATGCCGGGTCGATTTTGGTTTGCGACGAGAGCGAAGACTGGTCGGTGCTTTCGCCCAAACTTGAAGCCCTGGACGCGTCCACGGACGGTCTGGCGATTAAGAAGATGATTGCGGCTGGTGTGGGTATCCCCTTACATTTTTGGCAGAGCCGGAGTCATCGACCAAAACGACCGCTGAATCCGCCGGGCATCCAACCTATCGCCGATTTGAAGAGCGTCAACGCGTCCTGTGCTGGATTTTGGAAGACCTTTTGCGCGTGGTGCTGAAGAGAAAAGCGGTCTTTGACACCAGCATCAATCCCAACGCGAAAATCATCGTGCGTGGTGGCGATATCCATTCCCGTGATAATCTGGAACTGGCGCGCGCGGGGGTACCAAATGGCGGATATAGCACTGCGCATGGTCGAAAAAGGCATGATTGACGCGCCCGAAGCCTTGCGTCTTATTTATCGTTTCATCGCTGAAAAAGCGCCGGAAACGAATCCCTGATTGCGAAAAACAACACCAGGACTTGACGTGTGGGGGGGCGCTTGTCCCGGTTTTGAAATGGTTTTGAAAGGAGTCTTATGACACAACACAGGCATCGCCTGGCATTGGAAGTCAACCCGATTAGCCCCGACAGTTTTGAAATTCTGGCAATTACAGCGGGAACGGCTAACGGATGGGCATTTTCCGCGGAGGTTTTGCGCGAGTCCCTGGCATTGTGGGACGGTGTGAATTGCTTCGTGGATCACGATTTGGCGGCACGGTCAGTGCGCGATATCGCTGGCGTTTTGCGTAAACCCAGCTGGGATGAAAACGCGCAAGGCGTTCGCGCGGAATTGCAGGCTTTTGGGCCTTCCGCGCATGTGCTGAGCGATATCGGACGTCAGATACTGGAAATCAGCGATGAACCCACGGTAAAGGTGGGTTTCTCCGCGGATGTGCTTTTTAAGGGCACGAACGGGAAGGTCGAGAAAATTTTGCGTATTTTTTTCGGTCGATTTGGTCTACAACCCAGCGCGGGGGGGCGGAATTTTTTTTGCGCGCGCTGAACCAACTGGGCATAAAACCCATCATCAATGGAGAAAAAAAAGATGAATCAAATTCAAGAACAAGATACGCTTGAACTGCAAAGCGATACGGGTTCCGCGGAAGACCTGAGCCAGGATTTGCAAAGCCAGCTTTCGGAGATTCGCAATATGCGCCATGAGATGAGCGCTTTCCTGCTGGAAAGTTCTCTGGCGAACACAAATTTGCCACCGAGCATGCAAAGTCATATTCGCGAACGCTTTCAGGGGCGAACTTTCGCGCCGGCGGAGTTGCAGAGCGCGATTAAAGAACATCAAAAACTTTTGAGCGAACTGGATGGCGGGCGTTCGGTAAAAGGACACGCCCGTGTGGAAGCTATGCTGGAACCCGCCGAACGTTTGCAGGCTGCCACAGACGACCTTTTGGCGCGCCACGCGATAAAGCGCTGGAAACGCGCGGGTCGCGCGCCTGAGTGGCATTCGCGAGCTTTATCTCACCCTAACCGGCGACCACGATCTGCACGGTGGTTATTATCCTGGCCGTGTGCAACTGGCCACGACCGCGGACTTCAGCGGACTGGTAAAAAAACAGTCTCAACAAACTGGTGGCAAACACCTGGGAAGAACTCGGGCGCGCTGGTTACGACTGGTGGAAACAAGTTACCGTGCAGGAGCATTTTAATAGCTTGCACGACATCACCGGCACGCTGGTGGGCACGGTGGGCGATTTGCCCTTAATTGCTGAAGGTGGGAATTACCCCCCCGAACTTATGGTGGGCGACTCGCCCGAAACGGCCAGTTTCGCCAAATATGGCGGTTATATCCCCCCCTCACGCTGGAGTTAATCGACCGCGACGAGACCCGCAAACTGCGCGCATACGCGCGCGAATTAGCCGTAGCCGGTTTGCGTAAAATCTCGCGTTTGGTGGCGGAAATCTTCACCCTGAACAATGGCACGGGTCCAACCATGCGCGATGGCAAGCCTTTGTTTGGCGGGGGGGGTAATCCAGCCGATGGTGAGCATGCGAACCTGGGCACTTCAGCACTAAGCGCTGATAACTGGGACCTTGCCTGTAGCGCGGTTTATCGCCAGCCGATGTTGGTCAAAGACGCTCCCGGCTATTATGGTACGGGCCCGCAAATGGCGGTCAATCCCAAATATCTTTGGTGCCACGCGCCCTGCAAAAGACCGCGCTGGAAATTTGCAGTGGTTCCTTTGTGCGCGAAGCGGATCATGTTTACAACAACGTTCTCAAAGGCAGCGCGGTGCCGGTTGTGGTGCCGGAGTGGACCGACGCCAACGACTGGGCAGCGGTTTGCGACCCACGCGTCGCGCCGGCTATTTTCGTGGGCGAGCGTTTTGGTCTCGCGCCGGAAATCTTTATTGCCGGTGATGAGCTTTCGCCATCCGTGTTCAGCAATGATGAGCACCGTCTGAAAGTGCGTCATTATCTGGCGGTGTGGGTCAACGACTATCGACCGGTTTTCAAGGCAAATGTGGCCTAAGCTGATGCGAATAAATTCCTGAGACTAAAGAAAGGTGAAAAATGACGGATAAGTGGCGACTTTTATTGAGTTCGCGCAAGTTTTGGGCGACCGTGGTGGGCTTGGTTTTTCTGATAATCAAAACCTGGTCACCGAACTTTCCGCTCGACGCGGAGCAAATCGCGGGCATTTTGGCGCTTTTGGTGAGCTATATCCTGGGCACCGCGCTTGAAGATGGTTTGCGAGGTTTGAAATAAACTGAATTCCTGGGGGGGCAGTCTTGTGGGTATCAGCTTGCAGGACTGCCCCTGATGGGGGGGAAATGAAAATCAGATTGCAAATAAGGAGAGATAATGGACGACAAAAAAAATTGAAACTGCTTGTAAAGCACCTGGCGGGTGATGGCGCGCTGGCATGGGCGTGGAAAAAGATAACAGCCTGGTGGTGATTGAGCGCAGTGGCGAAAAAGGCATTACAGCGCGGAAGTTTGCCGAAAAGCATTGAAAAAAAACTCGAAACGAAAACAAGGAAAAAAAAGCCGATGAGCAAGCTGGATGAACTGTGTGCCCGTTTGCAAAGGCAATATCTTGACCCAAACAGCACGGCTTTGCCAGTGGTCGCGCTGCACGAAGCTATTCAATTCGCGCTGGATAAAATCAACAGTCGTTTGGAGAGCGATTTTGAAATCGAAGGTCTGGCTAACACCACCAAACATACTTTACCTGACGACTATTTACCTGTACTGCTGACCGGCGCGGGCGCGCATTTGATGCAGTTCATTCTGCAAAATCACCTGGTACGTACACCAACATGGGCGGGGGAACCGGCGCTGATGCAGAGCCTGGCGCGCTATCACGATGAGCGTTTTGAGTGGTTGCTGGAAGGTTTGCGCCTGGATAGCATGCAAAAAAAGCGTCACGCTGCCCTATGCGCGCTGGGACTGGAAGGAGCCTTTGCGATGGCGAATCTAGCTGGTCTGGCGCTGGGCAGTGGCACGCGCCCGGAGGAAATTGACTGGTTTAAGCTGGATGAAGGGCCTTTTATGCCGGGCTTTTTGGGCGCTGATTACGCGCTGAAGGAAGCCGAAGCGGGTCTGTGTCATGAAGAAATTTGCTTACGACTGCGCGGGAGTCAT
>JMBX01000089.1_pt1 | contig 23752 bp, 37 predicted proteins | sample 616521 | NCBI WGS metagenome assembly JMBX01 (sample SAMN02727906, study PRJNA239997) | anaerobic digester metagenome | biome: anaerobic digester; isolation source: mesophilic anaerobic digester inoculated with municipal waste water sludge... | place: Germany: Bielefeld University, CeBiTec ...
GCGACGGCCACAGCTTCAGCGATAAGAAGAACCTGAACGAACTGGAACGGAACATCGGGATCTATGAGAAGGGGGGGAAAGAGAAATATGAGCGGGAACGTTTCACCACCACCCTGCGAGCCACCCACAACATTCCCTCCATCGGGTTTGTGCTAACCACCACCGCGCAGGTGAGCTGGCTGAACAAGTACTGGACCAGTTACGGCAACGACACCACATTTGTATCCTATATATCCCGTGAGGATGGATCGGTGAAGCCTTTCGATGACTCCAGGAGAGATGATCCCGAGTTTGCCTATCTCTTCGAAACAAGGAGTCCCACCCGTTTTATCGCGGAATCCTACTTTCCGGTGCTGCTGATCAACTTCCACCTGACCAAGGAGATCGGTGAGAATCTGAAAGCATCGTTCTATGCAAACAACATGTTCAACAGCAGGCCGCTCTATGAGAGCAAGCGAACCCCCCGGTTCATTTACACGACTCAACATCCCCATGTATTTGGTTTTGAGCTGGCTCTGCAATTGAAATAGGAAGCAGTGATCAATAGATACGTACCATTTATTTTGTTAGATCAACAACAAGAAATCATATGAATCAGAATATAAGAAGATACATCCTGCTCCTTCCGTTGATGCTGGCACTGCTCTCCTGTGAGCAGTTCCGGAGTGTCTCCGGTACGGAAGAGATGGTTCCCCCCCTGAGTGCCACCATCAAGGTGAATCTCAATCTGGGCACGGCGCCACTGCCCGATCAGCTGCAGGTGAAGCTGGTCAATTTTGCCGAGCGCTATGAGCTGACTACCACCATGACGCCCAATCAACCGGTCACGGTGGAGAACATCATCCCCGGCATCTACACCATCACGGTGAGTGCGGAGAAGAGCGAGGATGGGTTCACCTACAATTACAACGGCAACGTGGTAAATGTGGGGGGGATTGTTGACAATCAGGAGACGATCACCGTCGATGTGGGTGCAGCCAAAGCGGGAGCGCTCCTCTTCAAGGAGGTCTATTACAGCGGATCACGAACCCCCCCACCGGAGGAACCTACTTTCGAGACCAGTTCTACGAGATCTACAACAACAGCGACCTCGAGCAGAATATACGGGGACTCGCCATTGCCCTGATCAACCCTCAGACTGCTACAGCCAATCTGCCTGTTTGGCCGGGAGAGGATGCTGACCAGTATGTCTATGCCCTGCATATCTGGCAGGTACCCGACACGACCGATTTTCCCCCCCTGCAACCGGGTGAGTCGATCATCATCGCCCAGATGGCCGATGACCATACAAAAGCCAACCTCAACCCCCCCACCGCACCGGTCAACCTGCTGAGTGCCGAGTTTGAAACATTAGTCAAGACAACCTCTCTTATACAGGACAACCCAGCCATCAACATGAAAATGGCTTTTTGGCCAAACCTACTAATCAGTGGCTAACCTCCGTTTCGGAGGGGGCATTTGTCCTTTTTATCCCCCCCACTGAACCGATTGATCCCAACAGTCCCAGCGAGGTGGTGAGTCCCGTGGGTTCAACCGTGCAGAGCTACCGAATCCCCCCCATCGAATCGGTGGTGGATGCCCTGGAGAACGTGGGGATACCAACCAGATGGAGCTGAAGCGGATGCCGGCGGTATTGGATGCCGGTGCTGCCACGGTGAATGGAACCTATGTGGCCAAGAGTGTGGCCAGGAAGGTGAAGGAGACACGTCCCGATGGAAGGGTCATCCTGCAGGATACCAACAACAGTACCGAAGATTTTGAGGTGATGGATCTCCCGCAGATCAGGAGATACGATGCGCAGGCTCCCTCCTGGAACACCTGGAAATAGCAAAAAAGAGGAACGATTATGAACAGCATATACAAACATTCTATCAAAGGGCTGTTGCTGATGGCTGTAGCCCTTCAGTTGATGAGCTACGCCACGGCACAGGAACAGAAAACACCTTCATCGCCCCCCCTCTCCATTGAGTTGCGGAAGGCACGTGCCACCTGGTTTGAGAGCAACAACGGTGCCGGCATCGGACTGGACAGCCTGCGGAGTTATGGCTCCCTCGAGGCCGGATATCAGATGACCGACGGTGAATTCAAAAGGGTACAGCAGGGCGAAAAGGAGCGTCAGCTCAGTGTGGAGACAGAGGGTGGGCAACAGCTGGGCAATGCCTATGCCTGGGGGGTCGCTTTTCCTACAACAATGAAACAGTCCGCAATGCGCGATTCAACACGGCGATGCTTGATCTACCGGGGAGGTACCCTATTATCCGGTCGATCCCAACCCGAGTGACTGGAAGAAACAGCATTACAACCTGCAGATGAAAGTGTCGTCGAAGCCTCTGTACGAACGTTACCTCCTGGGTATCCAGGCGGAATACAAAGCGGAGACAGGTGCCAAACAGATGGACCCCCCCCGTTCGGAACTTTTCCGCTACTCCATCCATGTGAAGCCGGGCATCGCGGCAATCATGGGTTCCCATCGCGTGGGGGGGCTCAGCCTGGAGTATGAGAATATGATCCAGGAGACGCGGGGGGGCCATAGCAACAGCGATGACCAGGTAAACCAGAATGTGTTTGTGATGCGGGGGGGATTGGGTAACCATTATACTGCCGTGATCGGCGGCCTGCAGTCCCTGGGCAGCTTCATTTACGATGCCAACAAAGTGGGTGCCGGCCTGCAGTACGGCTGGCAACAACAAGCTCTTCGCTTTTCGCAGAAGGGGGATACAGCTTCCGCGTGGAAGAGGCGGTGAGGGACATCACCAAACCCCGGAAAGAGGGAACTATCCGCCAGCAGGAACTCTATGGACATGCGGCACTCCTGCATGAAGGAGTGAACCTGAACCGGCTGGATTTCTCCTACCGCAGCAGTAGAACGGATGGTATCGAGTTGTACAGGTGCTGGACAACAGCTATGAGGTACAGCAATGGGTCGATCTCTACAGCAGCGTCCGCTCCACATACCGGCGTGATACCTACCGCCTGTCGTACGACTTCTTCCGCAATGCAGGGCAGGAGTATAGCTGGAAAGCGGGCCTCCATGCGCTTTACACGGTGACGGATGACAACTATATTATGCCGGCGTCATACATGAAGATCAGGGATCTCTACCTTGGTGCCAATGCAAAGGTAAATCTTCCCTCAGGACGCAGCTCCCGCTGGGTGCTTGGAGCCAATATTGTTCGGAAGGCGAACCGTGAAGGTGGCTACCTCTATGGAGGAGCCGATTCCGAATCTGCTGTTATCACGGAATTTATGAATCCAGATGTGGTATATTTGAAACAAGATTATTACAAGGTGGGAGGTAGTGTCAGCTACTTTTCTGCTGTTGGTCTCCAAAAGAGCAGCGGTCTGTTCCTAAGGCTATCAGCCGATTATTACAGACCAACTGAAGGTGAAGCAAAGAGAGTGGTTACCCAACTGGGGGGGATGGGACTTACCTTTTAAAATAATAGTGTAATATGGTCCTTGAATTTGACTTTTTGAATCGCTATAACTGTTTGCTATGTTCAAATAGCTTATCAGATTATGACAATTTCATGGAACTGATACACCTAACTTCTTACCGTCAGTTCGCCGCGGAGTGAAACAGACATGAGCCGGCTTACCTCGGTAGGTGTCTTGCCCTGGCCGAACAGTATCATCAGTTTGGCGAGAGCTGCCTCGGTAGTAATATCATAACCGCTCACAACGCCCAGCTTCTCCAGCCTTTGCCCATTTTCGTAGCGATGCATCTCAACAGACCCGTAGAGGCACTGAGTGACATTGACGATTACAATTCCTTTTTCCATGGCATCGCGAAGCAGATCGGTAAACCATGGATAGATTGGTGAGTTCCCCCCCGTTCCATAGGCTTCCAGAACCACACCTTTCAGTCCCGGAATTGTGAGATGTGCTTTCACAACCTCTTCCGTGATACCAGGAAACAGTTTCAATATTATTACATGGTGATCCATGTCGTAATTGAAAAGAACAGGCACAGAATAATCGGGCTTCAGGATGAACCGGTCGTTATAGCGAATATCCAGACCGGCCTCGGCAAGGTATGGATAATTGGGACTGTTGAATGCGCTGAAATGTTCGGAGTTGACTTTGGTGGTGCGGTTTCCGCGCATCAGCAAGTTCTGCATGTAGATACACAATTCAGGGACAGCAGGATTGCCGTAAGCATCTTTGTCGGCTGCGATCTCAAGTGCCGTGATAAGGTTCTCCTTGCCATCTGTTCTTAGTTTGCCGATAGGCAGCTGTGAGCCGGTCAGGATAACGGGCTTGTTGAGATTCTCCAGCATAAGGCTAAGTGCCGATGCTGTATATGCCATTGTGTCTGTACCGTGAAGAATAACAAATCCATCGTATTTGTCATAATGATCTTGAATTACTTGGATCATCTGTTGCCAGATAGGGAGCGACACATCTGACGAATCTATTGGAGGATCGAATAGGAAGGTGTCAACATTGAAGTTAAGACGTTTTATTTCTGGAACATTTGAGCGGAGGTGACTGAAGTTGAAAGGCTCCAGAGCACCCGTTTCAATATTCTCAACCATCCCGATGGTCCCACCGGTATATATTAAAAGCACTTTTGCATTACTATCTATCATACTGCATATTTTTTTTATGCAAATGTAGCAAAATGTAATCATATACTATCCATTAGATACAATATTTCTTGTGTCTCATTTGTCTTCTTTTCTTTGACTATTATACTTTTCCCATTCATCGAACCAAATTGACAATAATTTGTTTAGAATGATACAAAATAAACAATTAATGATACAAATATGACGACACATTCAATCAAAACGGTTTGGAGAGAGAATAATATTTTGATACGGAGCTCGACGGGCATACCGTGACAATTGACCTGCCGGAAAGTGCGGGCGGAAATGATGCAGGCCCCGTGCCAAAGAAGCTGTTGCTGGTTGCTGCTGCAGGCTGTACGGGCCTGGATGTTGTGTCTATTGCCCGTAAAATGCATATCGATCTGCAAAATTTTGGTATTCGAATAGATGCTGAAATGACGGAAGAGCACCCCCCAAACAATACACTTCAATGAAGGTTATTTATGAGTTTGAAGGAGATAACTTGCCTAAAGATAAACTTGAACGCGCCTGTCAGCTTTCGTTCGACAAATATTGCGGCGTATTGGCAATGTACAAAAAGGAGTCCCTGTAACGTATGATGTCGTTTTGAAGGATTTGTAAACTTTCCTGCATCATTACGGAAAAATTTCCATATTTTAATAACTTTGCAGCAGGTTTATCAATAGAACTTCATTGGACAATATTCATAAAAATATAAAGAACTATGCAAACAATGGACTCTTTTAATTTTGCCGATAAAAAGGCATTCGTTCGTGTGGATTTCAATGTCCCGCTTGATGATAATTTTAATATCACTGACGATACTCGTATTCGTGCAGCTATACCTACTTTGAAAAAGATTTTGAAAGATGGTGGAAGTGTTATCATAGGATCACACCTGGGCCGGCCGAAAGGACCGACAGGTAAATATTCACTCAAACACATTCTCCCTCGCGTTTCTGAACTGCTGGGTACTGATGTGCAATTCGCCAACGACTGCATAGGTGAAGAGACCGAAGCCAAGGCAGCTGCACTGCGCCCTGGTGAAGCATTGTTGCTCGAGAATCTCCGCTTCTATGCCGAAGAAGAGGGGGGGAAACCTCGCAGTCTGGCTGCTGATGCTTCTGAGGAGCAGACAGACAAAGCTAGGAAAGAGATAAAAGCATCGCAGAAAGAGTTTACAGGTAAACTGGCATCTTATGCCGATGTATATGTGAACGATGCTTTGGAACGGCACACCGTGCACATGCATCTACAGCTCTTATTGCTGACTATTTTGATGCTGATCACAAACTTTTCGGTTATCTTCTGCAGAATGAGATTATAGCAGTGGAAAAAGTGATGAACGAAACGGAACGTCCTTTCACGGCTATCATGGGCGGATCAAAGGTATCCACGAAAATTGATATTATCAAAAATCTGCTTGACAAGGTTGACAACCTGATTCTTGCCGGGGGGTATGACATTCACATTTGCCAAGGCTTTCGGCGGCAAAATTGGTAATTCTATAGTTGAAGAAGATAAGCTGGAGCTTGCTAAGGAACTTGTGGAGCTGGCAAAAGAGAAAGGGGGTGAACCTGGTACTGGCAACTGATGCCAAAATTGCTGACAGCTTCAGCAACGACGCAAAACCGATTTTGCTCCAGTGGATGAAATACCCGACGGATGGGAAGGCCTCGATATCGGCCCCGAGTCTGAAAAGCTTTCGCCGAGGTAATCAGGAACTCAAAGACCATCCTTTGGAACGGTCCTGTTGGGGGGGTATTCGAGTTCGACAACTTCGACAAAGGGTCACGTGCCGTATCAGATGCAATTGTGGAAGCAACACGTAGAGGGGGGGCATTCTCTCTAGTGGGAGGAGGCGACTCTGTGGCATGTGTTAACAAATTCGGACAGGCCGGAAATGTGTCATATGTTTCAACTGGAGGTGGAGCACTGCTTGAAATGATTGAAGGAAAAGTTCTTCCTGGTATCAAGGCAATCCGCGGTTATTGATTTCTTGTAACTTATTAGCGGAATGGGATTATGAGGGTGAATCACAATGTGATATCATCCTCAATTTTTTAAATTTGACTTTACCTTTTTACGCCTTCCGGTGCTCCCTTCATTCAAATAAATCCATCCATACATATAATTCAGAGAGTGAGTTATCAGGTAGAAAACTACAACAGCAAAAAAAACATTACTCAGCCCAATCTATGTATTCTCACCATTTTTTTTGTAATTTTGAGGCTTTATTTAAAAAACAAATTTAATATTTTGACAGAAAAAGAATTAGTGTAAATTCGGTCTGTCTCAATATACATCAATCTTGGCAGAATGAATATTTCGTACAACTGGCTAAAAGAGTATCTGCAATTCGATTTATCACCACAGGAGACCGCCGATGCGCTCACATCCATTGGCCTGGAAACCGGAAGCGTGGAAGAGATTCAAACCATAAAGGGCGGATTGGAAGGATTGGTTATAGGTAAGGTACTTACCTCTGTTCACCATCCAAATTCTGACCATCTGAACCTGACAACTGTTGACATAGGCAATGGCGGAGAACCACTGAGGATTGTTTGTGGTGCACCCAACGTGGCAGCAGGTCAAAAAGTGGTTGTTGCTACAGTAGGTACTAAGCTTTATTTCGACGAAGATGAGATCACAATAAAACGCACCAAAATACGCGGAGAAGAATCATTCGGGATGATTTGTGCCGAAGATGAAATAGGGATAGGCACATCACATGACGGAATTATTGTCTTGCCAGACGAAGTTTTGGAGGGTACACCAGCCAGTGAGTATTACAACGTTAAAAGCGATTACGTGCTGGAGATAGATATCACTCCCAACCGCGTTGATGCAGCATCGCATTTTGGTGTAGCCAGAGACCTCGCTGCATGGCTCAAACATGCAGGAAAACCATACAAGCTTACAAAACCATCTGTTGAGGAATTTACCGTTGATAAAAAAAGAAGGCGGCGTAGAAGTGATAGTGGAGAACAGGGAGGCCTGTCCCAGGTACTCAGGGCTGACAATACACGGTGTAACAGTGAAGGAGAGTCCGGGGGGGTGGCTTAAGAACAAACTTCAGCTTATCGGGCTCCGTCCAATCAACAATATTGTGGATATCACCAACTTTGTAATGTATGAGACGGGGGGCACCCAATGCATGCTTTCGATGTGTCATACATAAAAGGTAATGAGGTGGTGGTACGCACTTTGCCCGAAAAAACCAGATTTGTAACACTTGACGGACAGGAACATGAACTGAATGAAAAAGACCTTATGATCTGTAATGCTGAAGAGGGTATGTGTATTGCCGGGGTTTTCGGGGGGCTTGTTTCAGGTGTAACAGAGGAGACAAAAGATATTTTTCTGGAGTCTGCCTGTTTCCACCCCCACATGGGTGAGGAAAACGGCCCGCCGCCACGGACTTAACACTGATTCTTCGTTCCGATTTGAAAGGGGGGGTACCGATCCCAACAATACTGTGTATGTGTTGAAACGTGCAGCAATGCTTGTAAAGGAGCTGGCTGGTGGCGAGATTGAAGGTGAGATAAGAGATATCTATCCTGACCCTGTGGAAAAGCCACGGGTGGTATTGCCATACAAAAAAATATATTCCCTTACAGGAAAAGAGATTCCCGAAGAGACCATAAAAAAATTCTTCACAGCCTGGAGATTGAAATTGAAGATGAAACGGAGATTGAACTCACGCTGCGTATTCCTACTTACAGGGTTGATGTTACACGAGATGTGGATGTGATTGAAGATATTCTCCGTATTTACGGATATAATAACGTGGAGATAAGCGATTCGCTGCAATCGAGCTTATCGAACCAGACACCTGCTGACCGCAAGCATAAGTTGCAGACACTATTATCCGAACAGCTTTCGGCTAACGGTTTCAATGAGATAATGAACAATTCGCTCACAAAGAAAAACTATTACGAAAAGCTTGAGAGCTTTCCGGCAAACAACTGTGTAGCGCTGCTGAACCCACTTAGTAACGATCTGGGCGTAATGCGGCAGACACTTCTTTTTGGGGGGGGACTTGAAAGCATCGCCTATAACCGTAACCGTAAATATGGCGATATACGTTTTACGAATTCGGCAACTGCTATTTCTTTGATAAAACAAAAAGAGAGAAGGCGAAATACTCGCAGAGTATTCCGAGGAGACACATCTGGGATTATGGATTTGCGGCATGCGCAACCATAAAAACTGGGCTGCGGCCGAAGAACTGAGTTCTGTTTTGAACTGAAGGCGCATCTTGAAAATATTTTGAAGCGACTGGGGGGGTCAATTTAAATAAGGTGCAGTATGAACCGCTGCAGAACGATATTTTCTCCACTGGAATGGGCATAAAGACGAAGAAACAACAAATTGGCAGCTTTGGAATTGTTTCGCCGGCTATTTTGAAAACGTTTGATATAGAGACCGGTCTGTTTTTGCGGAGATGAACTGGGATATGCTGATAAAAGAGACAGAAAAACAGTCGGTAAGTTTTTCGGAGATTCCCAGATTTCCAGCTGTAAGCAGGGATCTTGCACTGTTGATCGATAAAAACATAACCTTTGCCCAGATACGACAGATAGCTCTTGACTCAGAGAAAAAGCTGCTGAAACAGGTTTCACTTTTCGATGTATACGAAGGTAAAAACCTGCCTGAGGGCAAAAAGTCTTATGCGGTGAACTTTCTGCTACAAGACAAAGAAAAGACGCTCAACGACAAACAGATTGATTCGGTGATGCAGAAGATCCGGCAGAATCTTGAAAAAGAGCTGGGCGCACAACTAAGGTAACCGATTAATTTGTTACCGGTTATAACATGTATCAAAAAAACAAGCCAAATTATATATTATGGGAAGAGCATTTGAATATCGCAAAGCACGAAAATTTAAACGCTGGGGGGGAAACATGGCCCGCGTTTTCACAAAGCTGGGGGGGAAAGAGATTACCATAGCCACTAAGTCGGGAGGCCCCGATCCAGCCACAAATCCACGTTTGAGGGTACTTATACAGCAGGCAAAAGAGAATATGCCGAAAGAAAATGTGGAACGAGCAATAAAGAAAGCGACAGACAAAGAAGCATCAGACTACAAAGAGGTTGTTTATGAAGGATATGGGCCTCACGGAATTGCAATAGTAGTGGAAACCGCCACAGACAACCCTACGCGCACCGTGGCAAATGTCAGGAGTTATTTCAACAAGCATGGCGGATCGCTAGGTATTACCGGTAGCCTTGAATTTATGTTCGATCATAAATGTGTGTTCAAAATTGCGGAGAAAGAAGGTGTCGCTCTTGAGGATCTTGAGCTGGAGCTAATAGACTACGGTGTTGATGAAGTGGAAGTTGACGAAGAAGATATCATCCTGTATGGTGACTTTAAATCTTATGCCGAAATTCAGTCATACCTCGAAGAGAATGGCTTTGAGATCCACTCTGCCGAGTTTGAGCGCATACCGCACGATACAAAAATCCTCGATGAAGAACAACGGGGGGGCAGATTGAAAAATTACTCGAAAAATTTGAAGAGGATGAGGACGTGCAAAATGTTTTCCACAACATGGAAGAGAGCGGTGAAGGTGAAGAGGAGTAAACCGGCAAAGAAATATTATGTTTGTACCGTCAATTTTTGAAATCTAAATTCTATGAAACAAATACTTTTTTTCGTAATCTTACCGTTATTGCTTTGCTTTTTTTTCTTTTTCTGGGCTGTAATTCTTATATTTGTTTATACACACAAGAAGAACTGTAGATTTCGATGCAGGCGTCACAGGAAGAAGCGTCATCTGATTGATAACTGATTCAAAATACCAATCAGAATAGATGTCTTGTTGTTGCTCTGAAAAGAGGATCGTTAATAACGGTCTCCTTGGATAATTGGCCTGTACTAATTGTATTTTATAGTGGCATTGCAGGGAATCTATAAGATTGATTTTATATGAAGAACTTAGATTACGGGATAATAGGGAATTGCCGTACCGCAGCATTGGTTTCTAAAGGGGGGGAGCATCGATTGGTTGTGTTTGCCCGATTTCGACTCTCCTTCCATTTTTGCAAAGTTGCTTGATAAAGAAAAGGGTGGCAGCTTCCATTTCGAGGTTTCGGATGAGTACTCAATAAGGCAAGAGTATCACGCAACACCAATATTCTCCTTACAAGGTTTGAGTCGCCGGAAAACGGATTCATAGTTTTGACTATATGCCCGCTACAGAACATCTGAACTGCGTCATTACATGCCGCCTGAGATTCACAGGTATATTCGCGTAATAAAGGGAAAACCTGTGGTAAGGGTAATTTACGACCCGAAAATCAATTATGCCCGCGAGGAGGTGAAGCACGAAATTTCAGGGAACTACATCAAGACCTATTCTGCAGAAGACTCTGAAGATAAGATATACCTTTATTCCAGCATGGATTTCGAAAAAGTGCTCAACCGAGAGGAGATAGAGCTTACGGAACACCATTTTTTTCCTGTTGTCATATAACCAGAAGCTTATTACGGTAGATACCAACCGTATCCTCCTGGAATATGAGCGTACGAAAGTTTATTGGTTTAATTTTGTGAATCGTTCCAGAGATTATCTGCGATATGATGCGATGATTAAGCGCAGCCTACTGGTATTAAAGCTTTTATCATATCAGAGCTCGGGAGCAATGCTGGCTGCAGTAACCACAAGCCTGCCGGAGAGCATCGGTGAAACACGGAACTGGGATTACCGGTTTTGCTGGCTCCGCGATGCATCCATGTCTATAGATACCTTGCTCTTTATGAAGCAGAAGACCGCGGCGGAGCGTTTTATCGGCTTTGTGAAGCATATTATGAAGTCACGTGAAGAGAAAATTCAGATCATGTATGGCATTCGGGGCGAAAGAGAGCTGACTGAGGAGACACTGGATCATTTGAGTGGTTATGAAACTCCCGCCCGGTACGTATTGGAAATGCCGCTTATTATCAGGAACAGAACGACTCTATAGGCTATCTGCTAGATGTGATATATAAATACTACCTCTATTTCCCGGGTACTCTTGATGAAGTGGAAGAGATATGGGAGATAATAAAGAACCTTGTCCGGTCGGTAATGGCGTCCTGGCGCAAGCCGGACAGAAGTATTTGGGAGTTCCGTACCAGGGAGAAACATTTTGTGTTTTCAAAAGTGATGAGCTGGGTGGCTTTAGATAGAGCTTCTCTTATTGCCAACCTTCTGCAGAGAGACAGCTATGCTGCGAAATGGCGCCACGAGGCCGATCTGATTAAGTCCGAAGTACATGAAAAAGGGTGGAACCAAGAACTGCAATGTTTCACCCAGGCTTATGATAACACCGATTACGACTCATCTTTACTCCTGATGCAGTTCTACGATTTTATTGAACCAGGAAACGAACGTTACGTGAAAACAGTAAAGGCAATCAAGGAGAACCTCTATCACGAGGGCTGATGTACCGCTATAAGTCTGAGGATGATTTCGGACTGCCTTCCTCCTCTTTCACCATATGCACCTTTTGGCTGATAGAAGCACTTTTTATGATTGGTGAAAAGAAAGAGGCACGTGCAATTTTGAGAAAATGATATCATACTCCAATCATGTGGGGCTCTACAGTGAAGATCTGGATTTTAAGACCAAGCGGCAGCTGGGTAATTTTCCACAGGCTTATTCCCACCTGGCATTTATCAATACGGCAGTGCTATTTTCCGAAGAAAAACAGCTTTCCAAATTTATCCGTCCCTAAAACCTGTGGCAGGAGGATGGATGGCAGGGTTACCGGGGGGGAGAGTTTGTGTTTCTGCAAACCTCTTTCTTTACTGATTGCCCTGTTTCCTCCGGATGTTTGTGTTCGGTAGGGCAGTCCCGAAAGTGTTGATCTTCGCAAATGAGCCGGGATAGTTTGTATTGATAAAGTCAATCAGCTTCTCCCGTACCGAGACCCGCAGGTCCCAGTTGCGGGAGGAGTCGGCACTGCTCACCAGCACCCGCAGTTGCTTATACCACTCCCTGCTGTCGGTCACCTGTATGTTCTGCACCCGTCCGTCCCAGTTGGGATCCCCTTGCACAATGCGGGTCAGCTCCTCGCGCAACGGTTCCAGTGGCAGGTCGTAGGAGACAGGGAGAAAGAGGGTGCCCAGTATTTGCGAGCTGCTGCGTGTCCAGTTCTGTATCGGGTTGTTGAGAAAGTAGTCGATGGGCACGATCAGCCGTCGCTCATCCCATATCTTCACCACTGCATAGGTGATATGTATCTCTTCGATGCGTCCCCACTCCCCCCCTCGATCACCACCACGTCATCCAGCCGTATGGGTTGGGTGAAGGCGATCTGTATGCCTGAGAAGATCTGACCGAAGCTGCGTTGTGCGGCAAAACCGATGATGATCCCTGCCACGCCGGCTGATGCCAGCAGGCTCATCCCCCCAGCTGGCGCACCTGCTCAATGGTCATCAGTGCGATGGCCGTGAAGATGAAAATGATGGCAATCACTGTGATGCGCTCGATCATGCTCATCTGCGTGAGCCGTTTCCTAGCTTCCAGGTTGTCGGGATTTTGGATGTCGAGCTGTTTTTGCCAGTGGTGGAAGAGCGCCCTGACCACCTGTACCACGATCCAGCCGACAGTGAGGATCAGCATGATCTGGCTGATCTTGCGCAATACACCGTAGACCTGTTTATCTTCACTGAGCAGGCCGCTGAACAGGTTGAGCAGCAGGGCGAAGATAAACCAGATGCCTGGCAGGGTGAAGAGCCGCACCATGAAATCGTCTATCCGGCTTCTGCTTTTGCGGGCTCGACTGCGCCACCGCCTGATGATTTGACGGTATACGGCTGTGAGAATGCCGAACAGTGCCAGGAACAGCAGCGCAATAAAGGGGGGTGTCGGAGGGGGGGTTCTCCGGTGAAAGAAGATGATCGATAAATGTCATTTTCTCGGATTTTATTGGATTAGTTTGATGAGGAAAGGAATAACAGACGATTGTAGTGGGATGCGGTACTTGGCTGCCGGAGAGAAGTTGCCTACCTTAATGCTGATGCCGCCCGGTGGCAGTGCCCGGAACATATCCTCATCGGTAGTGTCATCGCCTATAGCCATTATAAAATCGTAGCTGTCCTGTTCCAGCCTGCGAACTACTTCACTCCCCCCCTTGTTGAAATCAGGTGGCTTTACCTCAACTACTTTGTTACCAGGCACTATCTGCAGGTTCAATCTTGTACAGGGTCCCATAAGGGCGTTGATTAGCTGCTGGGCACGAAGTTCGGCAAGCCATATGTCAACATTGCGGTAGTGCCACACAAGGGCTGCATCTTTCTCCTCCATATATGATCTTGGAGTCTTTTCAATTGTGTGCCGTATGATATCAATTATCTCATCATCCCAAATCACTTTTTCAAGCAAGTTGTTGTGCCACTTTCCGTTTTCTTTATAGAACATGCCGTGTTCAGCAGCAAAATCGAGATGCGATAGCTTAAACCAGTTGTCGAGAACCCTCCTGTTTCTGCCACTGTTTATTACCACCTTGTTCTTTCTGTCGGCAGTCATCTTACTTAATAGATCTATTAGCATGGACGAAGGTTGGGCATCATCGGGGTTTTTTTACGAATGGAGCGAGTGTGCCATCGTAATCTAGAAGTATTAAACGGGAAGATGCGTCATCATAAGCGCTCTTTATCTGGTTGAGTTGCCTTTTCCCTACTATCTTCTGCAAAATCTCTCTGTTCTGTGTTTTGATAGACCGCAGCTCTTTAACAAAGTCGTTTGCCCATTTTTTTACCGTCTCTGTTGAGATACGTTTTTGCATATTTTGCAGCCTGTCTATTTTCTCATTTTCAGGCATACTCAAAGCCTCCAAGATGGCCTCCTCAATCTCAACCGTGTCATTGGGATTTATTGTTATAGCATCCTGCAGCTCAATGGAGGCGCCTGCCATTTCACTGAGAATGAGTACTCCAGCCTTCTCGCGTTTGGTAGCAAGGTACTCCTTTGCTACAAGGTTCATTCCGTCGCGAAGCGGTGTAACTAGGGCAATCCCTGCAATATCATACATTGCAATAAGCTCTTCAAACGAAAAGCTGCGGTAAAAGTAGTATATGGGAGTCCAACCCAGCCTTGAGTATTTGCCGTTTATCTCACCAATAGCCTGATCTATCTTTGTCTTCAGGTCTGCATATATATCAACAGTGTCGCGGGAAGGGACCACTATCATTGTTAGTGACACCTTTTCGTGGAATTCGGGATGGTGTTGCAAGAACTTGGAAAACCCCCCCTGAAGACGGTGCAGAATGCCCTTACTGTAATCCAGCCGGTCAACTGAAAGAATTACGGTATTGTTGCCTAACTCCTTCCTTAACATCTCCGATTTCTCCTTTACCTCAGGCAGTGTGGGTGCATTGTGGTACTGTTCATAATTTATGCCCATGGGGGAAAGCATCAACGTGAACAATCCTGTCTTGCAGGTTTATTTCATCGAGGTTGCAATTCAGATCGAGTACCCGGTAAATGGCGCTGATAAAATGTCTCATGTACTCATGTGTATGGAAACCTATAAGGTCGGCGCCCAGTAAACCTTCCAGTACCTCTTCACGTTCAGGGAGAACCCTGAAAAGCTCGTATGATGGAAACGGAATATGGTGGAAGTAACCGATGCTGGCTTTTGGCTTTTCGTCTCGAATCATTTTAGGCAAAAGCATCAACTGGTAATCCTGTACCCAGATTATATCATCTTTTTCGATGAATGGCATTACCTCGCTACAGAACAGAGCATTCACTTCGCGATATGTCTCCCAGTACTCCCCCCCTCTGTATTCAATAAACGAGAAAAGTAATGACACAGCGGCCATATTGTGCCGTTGCTGTAACCTTCATAATAGTTTTCTATTTGTTCGGAAGATAAAAAAACAGGATGGAAGTTTAGTTCATGCAATTTTTCCCTTATCTCCAGCTTCTCATTTTCATCTTCAGTATGAATCCCAGGCCAGCCAACCCAGTATAATTCCGACTCTGTCTCAAGTGAACCGAGGCCGGTAGCCAAACCTCCCTCACTTCTGGTAATACAGAATTCTTTCTCTTTTCTCTCAATTTTAACCGGTAGTCTGTTGGCAATGATTATTATTTTCATTTATTATTTTTTTTATGGACATTCCTTTTTAAGTGAAATAAACACTGTATTCAATTTTATAATTGATATGTTTAAAAGGAACTGTCTGCTGACGTAACATATACCTATAACGTCATAATCAAATGAAAGATTAGTGTTTAATATATTTTCACAATTGCTGTTTTGCCAAATTTGATGTTAGTGAACAAAAAGAGGTTATCGTTTGTAGCTTCCACTTTTTTTGTAGTAATTTCGTGGTCTCAAAGAGTCTGTACAGGGAATTTCTTAACTAAAATTTCAAATTTTTAGCAATCATATAATTATTATGGCAAAACAAAAAAAACTATTTAACCTGCGACGGTAATCAGGCAGCAGCGCACATCGCCTATATGTTTAGCGAGGTGGCCGCTATCTACCGATCACACCATCATCAACGATGGCTGAATATGTGGATGAGTGGGCGGCTGCAGGAAGAAAGAACATCTTCGGACAACCTGTACTGGTGCAGGAGATGCAGTCGGAAGCCGGTGCTGCCGGTGCCATGCACGGCTCGCTTCAGGCAGGGGGGGCACTTACTTCAACATTTACAGCATCACAAGGATTGTTGCTGATGCTGCCCAATATGTATAAAATGGCGGGCGAATTGCTACCGGGGGGGGTATTTCACGTGTCGGCACGGGCACTCGCATCACATGCATTGTCAATTTTTGGCGATCAACAGGACGTGATGGCTGCAAGGCCTACGGGTGTTGCCCTTTTTGCAACAGGGTCGGTACAGGAGGTAATGGATCTAGCTGCAGTAGCACATCTGGCAGCTATTGAATCCAGGGTTCCATTTATGCATTTCTTCGACGGATTCCGTACATCACACGAAATCCAGAAGATAGAGGCATTATCAAACGATGATCTGGCTCCGCTTATCAACATGGATGCATTGAAGGCTTTCCGTGACAGGGCTTTGAATCCTGACAATCCTGTTACAAGAGGAACGGCTCAGAACGATGATATCTATTTCCAGGCACGTGAAGCTTCCAACCCCCCCTTTTATGATGCCGTTCCTGAGGTGGTTGAAAAATATCTTGAGAAACTGGCTGGCGTGACTGGCCGTAAATATGGTTTGTTCAACTATTACGGAGATCCGAAGGCCGAAAGAGTAATTATTGCTATGGGGGGGTCGGTAACCGAAACCATACGTGAGGTTGTAGATCACCTGAATGCCAACGGTGAAAAAGTGGGAATGGTGGCTGTTCATCTCTATCGTCCTTTCAAGGCTGATGCTTTCCTGTCGGTTATTCCTGAAACGGTTAAACGGATTGGAGTACTGGATAAGACCAAAGAACCGGGTGCTCCCGGACAACCTCTCTACCTCGATGTGAAAGACAGTTTTTATGGCAAAGAGAATGCTCCTGAGATTGTTGGAGGTATTTATGGGCTCTCTTCTAAAGACACCACTCCGTCACAGATTATCTCGGTATTCGAAAACCTTTCAATGAAGCTGCCGAAAAATGATTTCACTATCGGTATCGTGGATGATGTTACATTCAAGTCACTCCCTGTTAAAGAGGAGGTGTCTATGGATGAGACAACCTACGAAGCCAAATTCTACGGGCTGGGATCAGACGGTACGGTCGGGGGGGCCAACAAAAACTCAATAAAGATTATCGGAGATAATACAGATAAATATGTGCAGGCATATTTCGCCTACGATTCCAAAAATCCGGTGGATTCACCTGCTCACACCTTCGATTCGGCGATAACCCAATACGTTCAACCTATCTGGTAAATACGCCCAACTTTGTAGCATGTCACGTTCCGGCATACCTGCACCTGTATGATGTGACCGCAGGACTTAAGAAAAATGGAACATTCCTGCTTAACTCACTGTGGACTAAGGAAGAGGTGCCCAATCACTTGCCTGATAATGTGAAAAAGTATTTTGCTAAAAATAACATCAGGCTATATATTATCAACGCTACTGAAATTGCTGAGGAGATTGGACTGGGCAATCGTACAAACACCATACTGCAATCTGCATTCTTTAAGATATCCAATGTAATACCTTACGACCAGGCTGTTGATCAGATGAAGAAATTCATAGTGAAGTCATACGGCCGGAAGGGTGAGGATGTGGTGAAGATGAACTACTCAGCCGTCGATCGCGGAGGCGATGTGGAAGAGGTAGAAATACCAAAAGAATGGGCCGATATTCAGGTTGTTGCAGAAACGCCGGATGATGCACCGGAATTCATCAGGAAAGTGGTGCGCACGGTAAATGCTCAGCGAGGCTACAGCCTTCCCGTATCTGCTTTCAGTGGTCGTGAAGACGGTACGTGGGAACAGGGTACAACCAAATACGAAAAGCGCGGCGTTGCCGTGAATGTACCAGTTTGGAAGCCCGAATCATGTATTCAGTGTAACCAGTGTGCATATGTATGCCCGCACGCAACTATTCGCCCGTTTGTCCTGGATGAGGATGAGCAGAAAGGTTTGGACGAAGATGTGGATATTCTTAAGGCACAGGGTAAACAGTTTGCAGGAATGGGATTCCGTGTCCAGGTGGACGTGCTCGACTGTCTGGGCTGCGGCAACTGCGCTGATGTATGTCCCGGTAAAAAGGGAGAGAAAGCTCTCGAGATGGTGCCCATTTTAACGCAATATGAGAACCAGAAAAACTGGGATTATATGGTTAATAACGTTTCCAGTAAAGCACACTTGGTTGACGTTAAGCTTAACGTGAAAAACTCGCAGTTCGCGAAGCCTCTGTTTGAATTCTCAGGCGCATGCTCTGGTTGCGGTGAAACACCCTATATAAAGCTGATTACACAGCTTTACGGCGATAGAATGATGATCGCCAATGCTACCGGCTGTTCGTCTATATATGGAGCATCGGCTCCTGCTACGCCTTACACCAAAAATGAAGAAGGTAAAGGGCCGGCATGGGCAAACTCACTTTTTGAAGATAATGCAGAGTTCGGTTACGGGTTTGTGATTGCTCACACAAGTATGCGTAATCATATCCAGGACCTTATGCAGAAAGCACTACAGTCTGATGCATTCACGGATGAGCAGAAGGGTTTGTTCGGTCGGTGGATTGAATTTAAAAATGATACAGATGAATCGAAAAAGCGTCAGAAGAGATAAAGGCATCACTGTCTGGTTCTACTGAAAAGATTGCTCTAGAGATACTCTCTCTTGAAAAGTATCTTGCCAAAAAATCCATCTGGGTGTTTGGAGGCGACGGATGGGCATACGACATAGGTTTCGGCGGACTCGACCATGTGCTGGCAAGCGGACAGGATATCAACGTGCTTGTGCTTGATACCGAGGTATATTCCAATACCGGGGGGGACAGTCGTCAAAGTCCACGCCCATTGCGGCAGTGGCTAAGTTTGCTGCAGCAGGAAAGCGTATCCGCAAGAAAGATCTCGGCATGATTGCAACTACTTACGGATATGTATATGTAGCGCAGGTAGCTATGGGAGCCAACCAGTCGCAAACACTGAAAGCTTTTAAAGAGGCAGAGTCGTACAACGGCCCTTCAATCGTTATTGCCTATTCACCCTGTATCAGTCATGGGTTGAGAAGGGGGGGTATGGGATTTTCTCAGGCCGAACAGAAAGCTGCTGTTGAATGTGGTTACTGGCATCTGTGGCGATATGATCCCGTCTGGAAAAAGAGGGTAAGAACCCGTTCCAGCTCGACAGCAAGGAGCCTGACTGGAGCAAATTCAAAGACTTCCTTATGGGCGAAGTGCGATATACGCAGTTGACAAAATCTTTCCCACAGCAAGCAGGAGAGTTGTTCGATGCCGCAAAAGAAAATGCACAGTGGCGCTATCGCTCTTATAAACGTATGGCTGCAGCATCTTTCGCAGATACTACCGCAGGAAGTGAAGCGGAAGAAGAACCGGCAGGTGGAGAAAATTAAAAATCAATTGTTTTTATATTTTTGAGGGTGCCACATTATGTGGTACCCTCTCTTCATTGATCCACAAAGAGGTTTCATCTCTCTATATGGTAAAATAAATAGTTGTATCTTTGTTTTTCAAAACATAGTGATCGTATGAAGATTCAAATCATTAACGGGCCAAATCTCAATCTGCTTGGGTCCCGTGAACCCGGTATATATGGCAACAAAACGTTTGACGACTTCCTCAGCGAACTGGAAGAAGAGTATCCTGAGATAGAAATTGACTATTTCCAGTCGAATATCGAAGGCGAAATTATCGATAAGATACATGAGGCAGGCTTTGTTTGCCAAGGTATTATTCTTAATGCAGGAGGCTATACACACACATCGGTGGCAATACGTGATGCTATAAAATCGGTTGTTGCGCCGGTGGTTGAAGTGCATATCTCCAATGTTTATGCACGGGAGGAGTTCCGCCACCATTCAATGCTTTCGCCCGTTTGTTTAGGGGTGATTGCCGGATTTGGAACCGATTCTTACCGGTTGGCTGTTGATGCAATTATTTTGGCAAACAATAAATAGATATAAACGTTAAATAATACATACTAAGCTTACGGCCAAAATATGCATAAACATACTAAAATTATAGCTACCATATCCGATAAAAGGTGCGATGTGGCTTTCCTGGAACAACTATTCAAAGCCGGAATGAATGTGGTTCGGCTTAACTCGGCTCATCTTGACGAAGATGGTTTTTTTTAAAGATTATCCGAAACGTAAGGGAAGTATCTGAGCGGATTGCTATATTGGTCGACACAAAAGGGCCTGAGATAAGGACTACGGTGGCTGAAAATCCAATCAAACTAAAAACTGGCGATAAAATAAAAATAGTTGGAAATTCCGCCGGTGTATCTACTAACGATTCTATCTGTATAACATATAATAATATAGCCGGAGAAATGCGGGAGGGCGATGATATACTGATTGATGACGGTGAAATAGACCTTCAAGTTCTTGAGGTGAAAACCGATCATCTCCTCTGTCGAGTGATGAATGACGGTATCATCGGCAGCCGTAAAAGCGTAAATATCCCGGGGTGTGAAGAATTAACCTGCCGGCCATTACTGATAGGGACAGGAAATTATTGCACTGGCAGAGAAGCACGAGGTGGACTTTATTGCACACTCTTTGTCAGAAACAGGAGGGATGTGCTGGCAGTGCAGGATATACTTGATGAGCTGAAGAGCCCTATCAAGATCATAGCCAAGATAGAGAATCAGGAGGGTGTGGATAACGCCGACGAGATATTGGAGGTTGCCTATGGTATCATGGTGGCTCGCGGCGATCTGGGTATAGAGGTGGCACAGGAGAAGATTCCAGGCATTCAGCGTGTACTTATCAGACAAGCTATTCACCACAAGAAGCCGGTGATAGTAGCAACGCAGATGTTGCACTCTATGATTGATCACCCGCGTCCCACACGTGCCGAGATAACAGATATAGCAAACGCCATATACTATCGTACCGATGCCGTGATGCTCAGCGGAGAGACCGCTTACGGGAAATATCCTGTTGAAGCTGTCAGTACTATGGCGAAAACGGCATATGAAGCGGAGTTGACAAAACTGGAGGAAAACGATATACGTGTCCCATACAATACTGATGACGACCGTGAAGTGACTGAATTCCTGGCAAAACAGGCAGTGAAATCTTCAGCTCGGCTTAATGTTAAAGCTATTGTAACTGACAGCCATACCGGCAGAACAGCCAGAGTGCTGGCCGCCTTCCGTGGAAGAAGTCCCATCTATGCCATTGCCACAAGTAAAAGGCTTGCACGTGAGCTGGCACTGTCATATGGCATTTGGCAGAGTACCAGCAGGGTAAAGGAGACGGTAATACCAAAGAGAGCCGTAGAGCCTATTTTACTGATGCTATCCGTAAGCTGATAGATAAGAAAATGATAGAATCAAAAGACCGGGTTGCTTACCTGGGAGGTAGTTTCGGCGAAACAGGCGGTACAACATATCTTGAGATAAGCGAGGCTTGGAAAATTCTGGAAGCGAAAGAGAAATATATTTTGCCTGACTATACAATGTGATGGTTCTATTGTGCAATGAACGTCAACATAAAGACAAAGGGTTACAATGAATAACAAGTTAGAGGAATATATTCTATCCCATATAGATGCAGAACCTGACCTGCTTAAAAATATCGACCGCGACACGCATGTGAAGATGCTGCAGACGAATATGAACGCCGGGCATTTGCAGGGGGAGGCTATTGAAAATGATTACTCAGATGATCCAGCCGCAGCGGATCCTCGAAATCGGGACCTTTGTCGGGTACTCGGCATTGTGCTTTGCCGAGGGGCTTGGTGAGATAGGTGAACTGCATACCATCGAAATAGATGACGAACTGGAGGACTATATCCGTCAGAATTTTGCACTTTCAGAGCACGGTCACAAGATAAAGCTCTACATTGGCGATGCCATGGTGATAATTCCCGGCTTCGAAGATGAAAGCTTCGATATGGCTTTTATTGATGCTGATAAGAAACTATATTGGGACTATTTTGAGGCAATTGTTCCAAAAATCAGAAAGGGTGGTTTTATCCTTGCTGATAACACGCTATGGTACGGTAAAGTGGTGGAAAAGTGAAAAGCAACGATTGGTCGACCAAAGGTGTTTTGAACTTTAATGAAAGGCTTTCATCAGACCATAGAGTAGAGAAAGTGATTTTGCCTGTCCGCGACGGGCTAACACTCATAAGAAAAAAAATAGAAGAATATGGACTCAAACAGACAACAGAAGGTAAATCGACTTATACAGAAAGAACTCAGTGAAATATTTTTAGTCGAAACCAGGAAGATGAACGGCGTATTGATCTCGGTGACAACCGTTCGCGTATCGCCCGATTTGGGGGGGCTAGCACATATCTATTTAAGTGTTTTCCCGTCAGAAAGGGCTAAGGAACTGGTTACAAATATCGGCGATAATGTGAAATCTGTCCGCTATGAATTAGGTAAGCGTTTGAGAAATCAGCTTCGGGTCATTCCTGAACTGATGTTTCATGTGGACGATTCACTCGATTATATAGAGAATATCGATAGATTGTTGAAAGACCTGTAAAAAAACTATCTCCGTTGAACATATCATTTTACATAGCACGCAGGTATCTCTTTTCCAAGAAGTCGCATAACGCCATCAACGTTATTTCCTTTATATCGGTGTGCGGTATTGCCATAGCCACTATGGCTATGGTATGTGTGCTCTCGGTTTTCAACGGTTTTGGAGGAATAGTGGAGGGTATGTTCAACGCATTTGATCCCGATCTGAAGATCACTGTAAAGGAGGGAAAGGTTTTTGACTGGCATACAACTAAGTTTAGTAAAGCCCTTGAAATAAAAGAGGTGAGGACAGTATCAGAGTCTCTGGAAGAGAATGCGCTTTTTGTTTTCGAAGGGCGGCAAGTGCCCGTACTTGTGAAAGGGGTTTCGGAAGACTTTAAACTGATGGCCGGCATGGAGAAACTCATAGTGGACGGCTCATTTAAGCTTCGTGAGGATGTGGTGGATTACGCTACATTGGGAGCTGGGCTGGCTGTGACGTTAGGTGCCCGCCCTGGTTTTATCAACCCATAGAGATCTATTCTCCAAAGCGCAATGTAAGGGTGAATCTGGCAAATCCTACTGCAGCATTCACCTCCGGGTATGCGCAGATAGGCGGCGTTTTCAGCCTTAACTCACCGGAATATGATGAACAGATGGCCATCATTCCTATTGAGCTTGCACGAACCCTTTTCGACTACGAAAACGAGGTGACATCACTCGAAGTGAATCTTCTTCCCAACACCCAGGTGAAAGAATAAAGCGGGAGATAGAACATATACTGGGAGATGACTTTCTTGTTGAGGATCGATTTGAGCAACAGAAAGAGTCGTACAGAATGCTGCAAATAGAGAAATGGGTAACATTCCTTATTCTGGCATTTATCTTGCTCATAGCTGTGTTTAACGTGGTAGGCTCTTTGTCTATGCTTATCGTAGAGAAACTCGAAGATATCAGAAGCCTCAGGAATATGGGGGGGCCTCCGACAGGATGATTTCCCGCATCTTTTTGTATGAAGGGTGGCTCATTACTTTTATCGGGATTGTTGCAGGTATTGTGACAGGTTTGATTTTATGCCTGTTGCAA